>Ga0074045_10005198_pt1 | contig 11404 bp, 12 predicted proteins | sample BogForMeECP23OM2_FD_94442 | JGI IMG/M metagenome (GOLD analysis project Ga0074045, IMG submission 94442) | Bog forest soil microbial communities from Calvert Island, British Columbia, Canada - Bog Forest MetaG ECP23OM2 | ecosystem: Environmental > Terrestrial > Soil > Wetlands ...
AACTATCTCTACCAGGTCGCCCGCTACCTCTCACCAGGCATTACCGGTCTGGCCGGTTGACTGCAGAACCATTTTATTCAGCCATTCGATCGTCTCACTTGTCACGTACCGTAAGGGGCACAATAAATGTCGAAATCGGTAGATGTCGTCGTAGTTGGCGCGGGTCCTGGCGGCCTCTACGCGGCAATTGAAGCACTCAAGGGAGGATGTTCGGTTCACGTATTCGACAAGAAAACCGTGATCGGCGTTCCAGTCAAGTGCGGCGAATACTTCCCAGTGCGAAAGGAAATGGAGTACCTCCTACCGCATGCGGGTGCGTACATGAAAGTTTTCGATGTCCCCCAAGAGACCATTGACAACGAATGCAAATCAATTCGAGTAATCTCACCAAAGGGACGTGCTTTCGAGTTCCCCTTTCAAGCCTATGTCCTCGATCGAACTACACTTGAGCAGGGCTTAGCAAGACAAGTCGAACAACTAGGCGGAACAATCGAATTAAACTCACCCGTCACACTGATACCAAACGAAAAATTATTGGTTGGCAAAGACATGGAACATGCGGTTGAAACGAAAGTAGTGATCGCAGCAGATGGTTTTCCGTCTAAAATCTCACGTGCCGTAGGCATCCTCACCGAAGAATACATGACCGCAAACAATGTCGCGATCAACTACGAATATTTGATGAGCGATCTCAACGTCGACCAGAGCGTAACCGAGATGTACCTCGGAACAGAATTTGCGCCAGGCGGATACGGATGGATCATTCCGAAAGGTGAACGAACCGCCAACGTTGGTATAGGCATACGTACCTCTTACTCAAAACGACATGATGGAAAAGGTTACCTGGACTTCTTCTTGCATGACTGCCAACTTACAAAAACGAAGCTCGAAGGTGGAAGACCGGGTCCGATGATCGCTGATGTTCTACCTGTTGATGGCCCGTTCAAGAAAACATATTCCGAGAACGTGATTGCGGTCGGCGATGCAGCAGGAATGGTGATGCCAACGAATGGTGGCGGAATCGCTACAGCGATGATCACAGGAACCATCGCAGGTCAAGTAGCCGCGGATCATGTACGCAACGGAGTTCCACTATCCGAATATCAAATACGATGGAAGGAAGCAATGGGCATGCCGATGGCTGTTTCAACAAACCTACGAAGGATGGCAGATCATTTCATGGGCAATGATCTACTTTTTCACTTTCTCCTCAGATTCCTCAAAACGGAAGGAATCAAAGACGTCATAACCTGCCGTCCCCCGAAAGGCCTCGGGCCGTTCGTATCCTAAACGACTAGATCAAATGCACAAAACTGTCGATAATTAACGCCAAGAATAACGTGAAGAGATAAGGACTTGAAACCTTGAACGCCTTATAGGCCAAGTCATCACTCGGATGCAGAAACAACTTGAAGTTCACATAAAGCACCCAAATCCCGAACAGAACAGCAGTGACCAAATACACCAAACCGAACCTTCCCTCGAAGAAAATCCATAATGAAAAAGGAATCATCAACACAACCGTTGAAACAATACATCGCAAAGAAGTACTGAGCTTCGTTACTACGGGCAGCATGGGAACGTGTGCGCGTTCATAGTCACTTCTGGTGAATATCGCCAGGCTCCAAATATGTCCAGGTATCCATAGCACAACAAGACCAGCAAGCAGAACCGGCAACAAGGCGTAGCTGTTAGTAACAGCGCTCCACCCAAACATAACCGGGAGTCCCCCACTTACACCACCCAAGATAATATTCAACCGGCTTCGCCGTTTTAGAAGAAGGCTGTAAATGACGACGTTGTCGAAAATGCCTAACGCAATCCAGACGAATGACAAAGAGTTGATCCAGTAAGCCAACGCCATACCCGCGAGCGCTAGAAACAGCCCCCAAATCAGCGCTCTATTTGCCTTAATTCTGCCGCTTGGAATCGGACGTTTCTTAGTCCTATCCATAATGGCATCAATATCCCGATCGATGTATGAAGTGAGAACGTCGCAACCTGCACTAGAAGCGGTAATTGCTACCAATGCAACCGCTACCACTACCCAACTCAGCGGCACCAGGGTCTCTCTCCAAGCCACGATCATCGTGGCCAAGGACGTGAAGACGAGAAGAGAAACGATAGGAGGCTTAGTGACTTCTACGTAGTTTCGCACGGTCTTACGCATAGTTTCCGTTACTGTTACCTGCAATCTTTGATCCTCCGATATCAAAAAGTTGGCTTACGGAAGAACGTCCAGCAAGCCCTGCATGTTCGGGTGTCCCACACCGCAGTAAATGGTGCAGATTATCGTATATTCTCCCGGTTCGGTTGGAACTATACTATAGATCACGTTCTGACCTTTCGGAATCGTGATCGGCACCTGCATGATACCTTCAATGAAGAACCCGTGCTCAGAATAGCTCGGGTCCTGTTGCCAGATGCCACGCAAATGGAACGTCACATTGTCTCCAACATGCACAACGATAGGGGTAGTGTGAGTGTCAATGGTCCCGTTAACCATGAACGCCCATTGCTGGGCTACTATGTAGATCGTTATGTTCTGAGGTACGTGTGGTGGACCAATCTGAGCTGGTAATACGTCAAACTGGTAGTAGAACATGCCCGTCCCAACCAATACAACCAGCAGAATAGCCGTCGCTCCGACCCAAGGCCCACGAATAGTTCTAGGTTGCTGCGCCATCGTGAATAACTCTTCTCTCTACTCCGCCCCGATTCGGTACAGATGAGCAAGAATTCCGAAAGCGATCAAACCGATCCCAATCTGCAGCAACACGACGTTCTCGAACCCTGACAAGAAGGCTTTGGCTGAGTAGATGTCGAAAAGCACCTGGAAACCCAGGAGAGAAATCACCACCGCTCTCCATTCGTTCGCCGTTAGCTTGTAAATCGGAAATTGTTTTCGACCATGTGTGGGTCGTGCTCCTGGAGGTGGAGCAGTGGATTTGAAGTACACGTAGGTTCCTCCGTATGCGGCAGCTCCAACGAAAACCACTGACCCGAAGAAAACGTACGGGTTAATCTCAAGTTGCGGAATCGAATTTAGCGCCTGGAAAATATCGTTAGCTCGGAAGCCCCAGACAGTAGTGAGGGCCAGCTGGCCCAGTCCTGCTAACCCCATGGCCGTATAGAATGGCCTATCTCTTATCGTTAACTTCCTACTCGTATCCAAGAAGGGCACCACGAGGAACACTATCACGAAAATCATGGGGATCACAGCGCCGGCTAGGAATTTGTCTATACCCGTGCGGATTATGGCGTACATCCCTGTAAGATACCATTCCGGCATCGTAATTCCCGCTTGAGCGGTAGGGATGAACTTGGCTCCCAATTCGACTGGGAAGAAGCCTCCCGTCACCATAATCACGCCAGAAACTATCGAAACGACTGGAATATCGAGAACTAAGTAGCGAGGGAAGTGAACCATCATTATCAGGATCATAAGCATCGGAAAAATGAACACGTGAACGGAGTAAAATCGCAGAATCAGATCCGACAACCCGGTTCCGGCCATTAGGCGGAAAGCCATTGGGCCCATGAAAGGCGTGCTACGCGCTAGAGCTCTGCCAATGTTGATGGCTAACATTCCTCGCACGTTGAGTACCAAATCATATCCTGTGTAGGCTTCGATGATCGTTAAGATTCCAATTATTATCCCAGTAACCCAGAGCACTTCGTATCTTAGTTTGTAGCGTCCGGAGAAATACTGGTAGAACATATGGGCGGTGGCTAGGAGTACCATGGCGTTCGAAGCGTGATAGTGTATGTTTCGTAGCACCGAACCGAACGGATATGTGTTGTTGATCAACTGAACGCTATCGTAAGGTGACTGAACGGCTCCAGTGACGGTGTTGAAGAACACGTATGGGCTGTAGTAGATCATTAGGAGTGCTCCGGATATTCCGAGAAGTGCGAAAGTCGTGAACGTTAGGAAACCAAGGAAACCTAGGGGGCTGACGAACTTCTTTGGTAACGTGAACTTAAGGCCAAGGAAGATCGTGCGTTCTAATCGTTGATTAAGCCAGTCGATTAAGAGTTGGACAGGACTCTTTGATTCAGTCTGGGATCGTTGAGTAGCCAGATCCAAAACCATCCAGGATAATATCTATCAATCTGGGGGCGTTGTATTCCCGTAGCCAATGTCGTCTAAGTTCACGTTTACCGCGTAAATGTTACCACTACTATCTATCTTCAAACTCACGTTAGGAAGATAACGTCCGATTTCAGCGGCAGGACCGCCGATCGGCCATCCATCCGTGGGACGATACATGCTTCCATGACAGGGGCAGCCAATAATTTCTGGTCCTGGAAGAAAGGACGTTAGACATTGAAGATGGATGCAAGTACGGTTATACGCAACAAATTCGCTTCCCGCCTCTTTAGCCAAGTCGGGTGGCAGGTGAATTAGCATATTCGTATATGTTGGATCAGTTGTGAAAGGGAACCAGAAGACCAAAGAGTCATTCACCGCGATATCTGTCGTTTTAGCTATCAGTTGCTGCTGGAAAGTCGTCGGAACCTGCGGTACCACATATTGTCCTGCGACTGCGAAAGGCGCAGCGGCGAGAACAGCTGAGACCCCGCCCATAATCTTGAGAAAGTCTCGACGTGACAACCCAGCCTTCTTCTTTGTCGGCAAGGCGCCGTCGAATTCGGTCGGCGCCGAACTTCCACAACAATTCATAAAATCCTTACAGCTCAAACATGAACTGGTGAACTTCTTACCACGATACGAGATAGTGTTCATCGATTGACCTAACTCGTTGCTGACCATCGTGTCACCATTTCACTGGTTCAGACTCTAGAATCGAATCGTCTAGCATAAGATGATATGATTTAAAGTTCACGCTGAAGCCCAGAGCCCCTCGCCTTGCGACGAGACGGAAACGCTCTAAAACTAAAGCCATTCTTTCGAGGAATTTTGCATTTAAAATCGATCGCTGGCCAGTTGGAAAGGTATAATTAAGAGCTGGGGCAATCGCTATCGAAATCTTAGCCGAGAGTTTGGTTCTCTTTGAGACGCACCATTGCCGCCTACGTAATACTCGTCGGCTTAGTCTCACTCATGGTCGGATTGTATTTTAACGAAATCAACACTCTCTCATACATTATTCATTCCTACGTGATACCGTATCTTTGAGGGCCAACCTTGACAGAGAAACCTGAGGACACAAGGCGGTTCAAGTACAAATGGACGTTTCCGCGTTTAATCGTTCAATTATTATCATTACTTGCAGTTAACGCTCTTGCTTTTACCCAAATCTACCCGTATCTGCAGGTTCAATCAATCCCGTTCGGATTGCCGATCCTTGCCAGTATCAACTCACACTTCACAGCCGTCTACAGCTCTCTCGATTTGATCCAAGTAGAATTGGCGCAACCGGAATTTCCATGGATCGTTGTCGGAACACTCTTCCTAATCGGCGCAGTTGTCGGACGAGCATTTTGCGGCTGGGTCTGCCCAATCGGATTCATACAGGACATAATCACGACATTGAAGGGTCGCTTAGATTTTGTTTCACCTCGAACTCACCAGAGCGGAACGAAATTCAAGTACCTCGTCCTATTTCTGACGCTGCTGATCAGCGGAAGTCTCGGCCTAGCACTATTTTTGGGCGCCGGAACCGACTACAAGAACGCTCTCGGGATATTCGCTACAGGACCATTCATCGCACTTTCACCGGACGGCACACTCTTCGGCACCATCCCCACTCTCCTTACGCTTGCTAGAGAGAACTTCATGTCAATCATAGCAAAACCCCCAACCATCCAGCAAGTCTGGGTCGACCTAAGCCTAGTTCCACCACTCCTGGCAATACGTCTCCTGATCTTGCTTGGCTTCTTCGTCTCAGCTTGGAAGGTACCAAGATTCTTCTGTCGATACATTTGCCCCACAGGCGCATTGATGGCAATCTTCCAGAAACACAGCTTAGTAGGAATCAAACGTGATCCAGTAAAATGCACCAAGTGCCCTCATTGTGAAGTGAAATGTCCGATGCAAATCAAAATCCTCGACCTGCCATGGGAAAAATTCAACAACCCAGAATGCATCATGTGCATGGAATGCATAGACGCGTGTCCACACGGCTCAATGAACATCAAATTCCCATAACTAAGCCAGTTCTCGGGGCGGTCGCGTAGAGAAAAATAAAAACTACCTTTCATATATTTTCCATCGGGAACCTACATGTCCCTATACGACTTAATCATTGTAGGCGCCGGTCCTGCTGGATCAGGGGCAGCCAGGACTGCTGCCAAAAATGGACTTAAAACACTTCTTCTCGAAAAAGATAGGTTACCAAGAAACAAACTGTGCGGCGGATGCGTTACCCCAAAAGTTCTCAAACTGCTTGATTTCAGACTCCCGGATGAACTGATCGAACGAAAAGTCAACTCGGTTCGCATACACACAACGGAATATGAGTATCATTTCGAAAAAGGCGACACGATCGCTTACATGACATCACGTTCAAAATTTGACCACTTCTTAGCCCAGAAAGCTGCTGAAGCGGGGGCCGAACTATCTGACGCCAACCCAGTCTACAGAATCGACACGTTAGATTCGCGAGTTGAAGTTAAGACAAGGAATGGCGTCTTCCATGCAAAAATGTTGATTGGAGCAGACGGAATGGGTGGACCTTCGGCACGTGAAGGAAAATTCTACGAACGCTGGAAACCCGATCAAGTAGCGTACGCAATGGAAAGCGATTTGGCTGTCGGAGAGGAAGCGGTAGAGGAGTTCATCGGTCCTGAACAGTATTTTGACGTTTACTTCGGGGTCTCAGCTGCCGGATACGGTTGGATCTTCCCGAAGGATGATCACCTAACCGTAGGGATCGGTTGCAAGCTAAGCAGTTTACGTGATGCCCGTGCACTTTTCTATAATTTTGTTAACCAAATCACGAAACTTGCGGGGATAGAAATTCCGAGGCCTCAAGCTCATCTCGTTCCGATCGGGGGGGCGGCAATCGTTCCGCTTGTTCGAGATCGGATTCTGCTGGCGGGTGACTCAGGAGGGTTCGCTGAACCACTATTGGGTGAAGGAATTTACTTCTCAATTCTCGGTGGCCAAATAGCAGCCAGCGTCTGCACTGAAGCTTGCTCGAGCAACAGATTCGACTCACAATTCCTAACCAAATACGAGACGCTTTGTCAGGAAGCATTCCTGAATGACTTCGGGGTTGCATATTGGTTAGCGCGGAGAAGCTACCTGGAACAAGACAATATGGATTCGTTCTCAAGATTCTTTCTCGGAGAAAAACACGTGCAAGAATGCATCATTGGACTACTCGACGGATCAGTTACCTACAGCGAAGCTCAACGCAAACTCAGTTGGCCCTACTTTAAATATCGATTAGCTAGACTCGGCATGCCGGTCTACTCCAAGCGGAGTTTAGATGCATAGCCGAGCAGATGACTAATCGAGTGACAAAACCAACGGAATTTCAAGCTTCAGACTTCTATAGTCGCCAGATCGCTTTACATGAACTGGGCCGTGAAGGACAGGAGCGACTGCGACACTCCAAAGCAACGATAGTCGGGCTCGGAGGATTAGGTAGCGTCTCATGCCTATTCCTCGCCATGGCCGGAGTAGGCAGACTGACGTTAGTAGATCAAGACACAGTTGAATTGAACAACCTTCATAGACAAGCCCTCTACTCTCTGGCCGATATCCGATATCCCAAGGTTGAAGCCGCATCACGCCGATTAGCCGTAGTAAACCCTGAAGTCAAATTCGAAACCGTTCCTGAAAATTTGAATGAAGACAACATTCGCACCGTGATCGGCGACTCAGACTGTGTCGTTGACGGCCTAGATAACATGAACACACGATATCTCATCAGCAGATACTGCGTCGAAAAAGAGATACCCTACGTGTTCGGTGGCGCAATCGGTTTCGAAGGAAATGTCGCGGTCTTCAAAACCCCTGAAACCCCCTGCCTCGAATGCGTACTCCCAGGGCTTGAAGATTCAGAATTGCCAACATGCAACACCCGCGGTGTCATAGGTGCCACCACTGGAATCGTTGGCTCCGTACAAGCCATGGAAACCATTAAACTCCTCAGTGGAATAACGAAAAAACTCGAAAGCAAAATGCTAGTATTCGATTTTATCCAATCCGAATTCCGCATCATCAACCTTGCCATCCGCCCCGACTGTTCATGCCAAAACAAAACCCAACGCAAACCATTACAACACCGAAAATTAGCCTGGCTCTGCGGTTCAGACACGGTCAACGTAAATCCGCAAACAACCCAAAATCTAAACCTAGAAGAAATCGGCACCACCATAAACGCCCACGGAAAAGTACTGCTCAAGACTCCACTCGTAATCGTATTCGACTACAAAGGTCACGAAATCAGCCTCTTCAGAAAAGGTAGAATGCTAATCAAGAACGTGAAGAACGAACAGGAAGGCGAAGACATCTTCAAGTCAGTAGATAAAATGATTGGAGTGAACTGACATGACCGTCCAAGAGACCAAACCCATCACCCCGAGCCCCTCGCTACGACTCAAAGGAAAAGCAGTATTTCTGATCTCTGGAGGAATCGACTCACCCGTTGCAGCATGGCTTTTAGTCAGAAAAGGCGTCGAGCCAACCTTCGCATATTTCGACAACTACCCACTATGCGACCAAGCCGCGGAAGGAATCGCCCTCGACACCATCAGAAAACTATGCGAAGTCGCGAAAATCGAAAACACAAAAACCTATCTGATCTCACATTCCCCGGACTTACAAGACATCGTAACAAAATGCCCCGTCAAGTTCGCATGCATTCTCTCGAGACGATTAATGTTCAGAATCTCCGAACAGATCGCCATGAAAGAAGGATGCACTGCAATCGTCACCGGGGACGCAATAGGACAGAAAGCAAGTCAAACCCTTGAGAACATCGTGGCAACGGACTGCGCACTCGAAAAACTCGCAGTCCTGAGACCACTGGTTGGCATGAACAAACTGCAGATAGAGAAATTCGCCCGCCAGATCGGGACCTATGAGATCTCTATTCGTCCTGGAGTCTCAACCTGTGGAGTTCCAACTAGCAATCCAAGCACCAATGCTCGACGCGTCCGACTTGAGGAAATCGAGAAAGCGTTAGACATCGAATTAATGGTCAGACGAGCAGTCGAGAACGCACGCATAGTAACTATTTAGTCCCCGCATTAAGCAACCCAAAAAGTTTGACGGCTTCTAATCGAGCCTTCTCATCAGACACCGCTTTACGAATAATCATTCGTCCGTCTTTCCTAAGCGTAATCTCCTCTACACTGCTAATAATCCCCAACACAATGAAATATGGAGTCCACATCAACACCCGATACTTGCCCTCCAAGTTCTGTTTGATTCCAATAAAATCGATCCGTAACCGTCTCTTCGGTATAGCTTCGACTGATAGATGATCAGAACATAACCTGAAAAACAATTGATCTTCATGCCGGTCAAGCATGCACCGTCATACTCGTTACCTACCCTTGCAACTAAACCATTATAATGTATCTAAACTGAACCATGAGTCAAGATGAATGTCCATGCCGTCAGAACAAAAATGCATCATCTGTGGTTGTAAGGACCACAAGTTGATTGGGTGTTCAAACCACCGAGCGAAAAAATGTAGTTGCTTCAAACCTGCAAACTGAGCGCTACTTCTGAAGCCCTAGAACTCGCTTCCAGCAAATCCTAATTTGAGGCGCGTCGACGATGGAATGGATTGGAAAGAGGCGAAACTGGACACGGCCACCGCGGCTGATCGAGGAAGGTCAGAAGAACGACACGCACATATTCGAGCAAGAAATCTCATAGCAGATTCCGCGCTTGGATTATCTGATGGATTGATCACTAACCTCTCCTTTCTAACCGGTTTTTCTGGAGCAATCTCAAACATCTCTCTAATCAGACTGGCCGGAACAGCTGCGATGCTTGCCGGTTCAGTCTCAATGTTTTTTGGTGGAATTCTAGCAGCCCGATCTGAGAAAGATCTGTATTTGGCAGACGCGAAACGAGAAGCATACGAAATCGAACATGAACCCGAGGAGGAGAGAATAGAACTCAAGACTTTCTATCGCAATAAAGGACTAAGCAACACCGAAGCAGAAATGGTTGTCAACAAAGTCACATCGACCCCGAAGGGATGGCTTGAAGATCTCCTGATTCACGAGCTGCATATTCACAAAGGAGAACTGAGCAACCAATACAAGAAGGGCGGAACAATCGGCATCTCTTTTCTAATCGGTGCCCTTGTACCTCTCTTACCCTACTATCTATTCGCCGTTAAACATGAATCCCTGCTGACTTCCCTACTCACGTCCCTCTCCTTTCTCTTCGTGGTCGGCGCCTGGAAGGGAAACATCGTCAAGAAGAATATCTGGAGGAGCGGAATCGAAATGCTTCTTGTTGGAATTGCTGGATCACTCACCCTCTACATCATTGGGACATTTTTGGGTTTCATATAGCCGGCCCGGTTCGGTTGTTGGATTGTCCTCTCAATAGAGACGGAACAATCGCCAGAAGCACCAACACCGCGGATATGTGAAGCGCGTAACGCAGAGCAGTGAGGAACGCCGTGGTTTCCGAGATCGTCGTAACCGTACCCTGCGCAATTTGAGTCAATACATGATAAGGTATAGCGAGACTCATGAAAACCAAACACAACGGCACACTGATGACTATCGCAGTAAAGATCAGTGTCAACCGAACCCCATTTGCTACACCTCTACTCTCAGCCGGAATCTTACTCATAATCGAGCTCGCGTTAGGAGAAGCAAACAACCCTCTTCCCACACCGAAGAACGCCAACGCAAGAATGAGCTCCGAATAACTGGAACTTTGATGCAGCGTACTGATCCAAAATATTGCGGCCGCGTTGCATAGAAGCCCGAGACTGCTCAACCCTCTCGCACCTTGTCGGTCAGACAATCTCCCACTAATCGGTCCGACAATTAACACCACGGCCTCCATTGGAATAAACATCAGACCAGTCACTAGCGGATTCAAATCAAGCACGAGCTGCAGATAGAAAGTTACGATGAAAGGAACCGAGTTGTACGCCAGAGAATTCAAAAAACTCGCGACATTCCCAGCACTAAACAGCCCTATCTTGAATAACTCCAAGTCGAGTGCCGGCTGAGCCGTCCGCTTCTCCACGACTACGAATATTAGAAAAGCGAGTATACCGACAAACAGAAGAGTCAGGATTAACGAAAGACTGGATCCCTCGAGACTCAAAGCTACGAGAATTAACGTTAAGCCGCTTGAATACAAAATTGTCCCAAGATAGTCAAACTTCTCGGAGACTACTTGACGCGTCTCCCTCAGTCGTTCACGAGCCCATAATGTTCCAAATATTCCGATCGGGATGTTCACGAAGAAGATGAATCTCCATCCGAGAAGCTGAACTATGAA
>Ga0074045_10005200_pt1 | contig 11399 bp, 9 predicted proteins | sample BogForMeECP23OM2_FD_94442 | JGI IMG/M metagenome (GOLD analysis project Ga0074045, IMG submission 94442) | Bog forest soil microbial communities from Calvert Island, British Columbia, Canada - Bog Forest MetaG ECP23OM2 | ecosystem: Environmental > Terrestrial > Soil > Wetlands ...
CCGGACATCAATCGCGTCACTGTGTATCGGACGCTTGCGCTACTCAAACGCCAGGGACTGGTGGATGAACTCGACCTGCTGCATGTGAAAGGGGAAGGGCACTTCTATGAGCGTCGTCCGCAACGCGACCACATGCACATGACCTGCCTGCGCTGCGGCAAGGTGCAGGAGTTCGAGAGCGACCTATTTGATCGCGTCAAAGGACAGGTAGAACGCGATTGCCAGTTTCATATTCTGATCGCGCGCTTTGAGATTGGCGGCTATTGTGCGGGTTGCAGGAAATAGCGCCTCACCACAGAGACACAGACGTACAGAGAAAGGTCGTGCCAGATCATTTCCGCGCGCCCTTGACGTTTCGTCAGCGTTGAAGCCTATCTTGCTCCGACCGGCTCCGCCACCTCGTAAATGCTGTACCACGGCGTCGTGGCCTTGAGTGCGTTGTTAACGTTACCGATGTTCTTGACGCCCTCATCTTCCAGCCAGGCGCGGAAAGCGGCTCCGCCCTTCTCGGCGAAGATGGGTATGCCGTCTTTCCAGGTGGCTCGCCCGCAGAGCACGCCGTTAAACTTGACGCCCGCTTCGGCAGCGAACTCCAGGTCCTCGATGAACTCCGGATTGCTCACACCAGCCGACAGATAGATGAACGGCTTGCCGGTCGCGCCCGCGGCAGCGCGGTAGTGATCGAGCGCTTCCTTCTTTGTGTAAGCCGCGGTGCCCTTGAACGATCGCGCGCCCTGGACGAACTGCAGGTTCACCGGAATCTCGACCTTCAGCACATCCACGCCGTAGCGGTCCTTCGAGAACTCCTCCATCGACCTGGCCACAACTTCGGGCTTCAGCTTGGCGTAGTCGGCGCCCTTCTCGTCCAGGCCCTCTTTGTAGCCGACCAGTTCGAGGAAGAACGGGATATCGTTGGCTTTGCACTCATCGCCGATTCGCTCGGTCCACGCGTGCTTGTGGTCGTTGATCTTCTGGTCGTCATACGGCGTGTAGTAAAGCAGGATCTTCACGCAGTCCGCGCCCGCTTCCTTCAGGCGTTTCGTCGACCATAGATCGAGGAGGTCGGGCAGGCGTCCGGGCAGCGTCTTGTCGTAGCCGGTTTTTTCATACGCCAGCAGCAGGCCCGAACCCTTGGCGCGGCGCCTGGCGGCCGGCAGTCCCCACTCGGGATCGAGCAGAATGGCGCTGGCGTACTTGGTCAACACCTCAGTCACGTTGATTTTGAACTCTTCCAGACCAGCGTCGGTGGCGTACGTACCCAGCGCCTTCTTCAGGGAACCGCGCTGGTCCATGGCGGCCGCGGCGATGACGCCACGATCGTTCGAAACGGCCTTGATGCCCGCAAGTTTTCCGGGAGTAAGTTTCATGGCAGAACCTCCTCAGGCGCGGCGCGCCCGGTATGAATGGATTTTGTATTCGGGTCCTGCAGAATAGCGGCTGGGCCCGCGGCCACACAACACAATATTCTAAATGAAGCGCGAGTGCGTAGCGAGGAGATTCAAAAAGCCGCCGATGATCCACCCTTGGCAAGCCAATATCAGCGCGTCGACTTCTGATTCTGATCGTCTCGACCTCGCCTTCCTTCGGGTTGTAATAGAAGTTGAATCTCAATCCTAGGTACGGCCCAGTGAACTTGGCTGGCAAGTCGGCAAAGGGGAACACTTGCGGTGATGCCTCCCTACGCCGCTCGGTCTAGCGCAAGGTCTCCAGAAAGTCCGAGGAGCCTCATCCCGCCAACTTTGCCATTACGCAAGATAACGAATTGTATGGCTACCTTTCCAGATTTCATCCCCGGAGCACGCGCCTCTTCGGGTATCTTACTGTACCAAATTCTTGCGGACGGCCTGCACGACTTTGGAAAGATACGGACCGAAGCCTACCCCTTGCGTGTCTGTGAGAACCTCAAGGTTGCCCATCATTTTCCCAGACGCTGCAGGCTGGCCAGTAGCGTTAGCGGCCGGAGCCCCCGTTGCCATTTTGCTGCGCTTGTTGCCCGACCGTGGCAGTCGTGAACAGAATCGCGAAGGCGACAAGCGCAAGGTTCTTCATCCCAGGTCCTTCCGCTGGTTTGTCAGCGCAATCCCAGCAGCGCGGGAAGCATCTTGGCGCGCATAGCCATCACTGCCGCAGCGGCAAACCCGCCAGTACCGCCTGCTGGCGCGCGATCAGCGATTCGATGCCCTTGCGCGCCACCGCCATCATCTTCGCCAGTTGTGCGTCGTCGAATGGACGTCGCTCGGCCGTGGCCTGAACTTCCACCATCTTCTTGCTGCCGGTGATGACCAGGTTCATGTCCACATCGGCGCGCGAATCTTCCTCATAACTTAGGTCGAGCATGACTTCGCCATCCACAATGCCCACGCTGGTGGCGGCGATGTAGTCGCGAATCGGCGCGACCGTGAGCGCGCCCGACTCGATCATGCGCAGCATCGCCAGGCCCATGGCGATGAACGCGCCGGTGATGGATGCCGTGCGCGTGCCGCCGTCGGCCTGGATGACGTCGCAGTCGAGAAAGAGGGTGCGCTCGCCCAGCTTCTCCAGATCGGTCACAGCGCGCAACGAGCGGCCGATGAGGCGCTGGATCTCATGCGTGCGCCCACTGGCGCGGCCTTTGGTCACTTCGCGCGGCGAGCGCGTCAGGGTGGAGCGCGGCAGCATGCCGTACTCGCTGGTGACCCAACCCTTGCCGCTGTTACGCAGGAATTGTGGCACCGTGTCCTCGATGGTCGCGGTACAGATGACGCGCGTGTTGCCCAGCTCGATAAGGCACGAACCTTCGGCGGTGGAGATGAAGTCGGTCACAATGTTGACCGGCCGCATCTGCTCTGGAGAGCGATTATCAGAGCGATAGACCATAAACGGCGATTGTACTAGCCGTCAGCATTCAGAACTCAGCCACCCAAGTCCACATGCTCGACGTGGTCAACCTGGCGGCCAAGAAAGCGCGCGGCCAAGCGCTTGAACTTCTCCACGGAATCGGTCACGTAGAAGCGGAAGGTGCGATCCTCGGCAGGGGAGACTCTCGCGTCAATAGGGGTCCCTCGACTCGTCGCATCGCTCCTGGCTCGGGATGACAGACGATCACCGTCACCCAACATCTTGCGCACCACCCGCGCAGTGGATTCCGCAGAGTCTACGATCTGCATCTGTTCTGGCACGACGCGGCGCAGCGTCGGCGCCAGCAGCGGGTAGTGCGTGCAAGCGAGCACCAGCACGTCAGCCTGCTTCGCGGCCTGCACCATTGCCTCGCCCAGATAGATGCGCGCGACCTGCTCGGTCACGGGATGGTCCGCCCATCCTTCCTCAACCAGCGGAACAAACAACGGACAGGCTTTTTCGTGCGCCTCGAGCCCGTGCAGTTGCAGTGCGTCGCGATAGGCGTGGCTGCTGACGGTGGCTTCCGTAGCGATGACGATGGCTGCCCGCTTCTTGCTTACCTCGGCGGCCATGGCTGCGCCGGGCTCGACCACGCCTACTACGGGCATGTGTGCAGCCTCCTTGATACGTGGCAGAGCCAGCGCTGTTGCGCTATTACAGGCAATCACGAGCAGGTCGATGCCCTGCGCTTCGAGGAAGCGCGTAGCTCCGATAGCATAGCGCGCCACGGTTTCCGCCGACTTAGTACCGTAAGGGAGGCGCGCCGTGTCGCCGAAGTAGAAGTAGTGCGCGGGAATCTGCTCGGCGATGGCCTTCAGCACGGTAAGGCCGCCGACGCCCGAGTCGAAAATGCCGATGCGTGGAAGCGTCATTGCAAGTCCTTAACGACCTGACCCACATTGCTGGCTGAGTAAAATCGGCGTAAATCGGCGTGGCCCGCAAGCGTCTCGCGCTCTTGACCGTTAACAACTATTTTTACGTGCTCGATCTTACCGTCGTTCGCATTCAGCGTCGCGACGATCGAGGCGACAGTCAGCTCTTCGGCGAGCACGCCCGAAGGATGTGCATCGGCGAACGCGGAGTTCGTATCCACCACCGCAGTGTCATTGCCCAGGAGATACACGTCGCGCACGTCCGCGCCTGCTCCGATGGGGTGCGCCGACGACGACTGCAGATATGCGCCAAAAAGAGAGCGCAACACCGCGCGAGCGCGTTCCGTCCGCTCCGCAGGCAAGACAATATTCATCTGCGATTTGCGGAGGGTTGCATCGGAGTCGGATGCGACATAGATGGTCACGGCTGTCGGTGGGCCGTCTGCTGGCGGCGCCATCGCCAATTGTTGCTGTGCGGCGACCTGCTCTTCGCGCGCGACCTTGCGCTTTAGGTGCAGAGCATAGAGAGCGAGTCCAAGTGCGACCAGCACCAGCACAGCAAATATCACCACAATGCGTCGCGTCACGGGCGCACCTCGGGCAGCTTGGCGCGAACGGCTGCAATCCCGGCCGCAATCGATTGCGCCACCTGCTCCTGGTAAGCCGCGCTGGCAATCTCGTCCACCTTCTCGGACGGAGGCGCGATCTCAACAGCGACCGCGGGTGCGGCAATGTTGTTCATCGGACGCAACGGTGCGAGCAGCGTGGCATTGGGAAGCTTGCGCGCTTCGAGTTCCGCGGCAACCGATCCTGCGACCGAGCCGCTCAGGTCGAGGAACGCTGCCTGGGCAGTATCCCAGGGAAGAAAACTCTGCGCCGAGACATTGGCCGCAGGCAGCAGCGCCGTGAACACGTGCACACCTCTGCCGGTGTTGGCTGCATGGAGCGCAACGTAAAGCGCCGGGCGCGCCGCATTTGCTGATACCGCCCGCTGGTCGAGAGAGATAGCGACATCTGAGTTGCGCAACAAGCTAGCTACGATGCCGCGATTGGCGAGTTCACGTTGTACCCGCCGCGCCAAGGCAAGCACGACATCTTTTTCGGGCAATGAAGGCGTGATGGCAGCGCCGATGTCGCTGCCGCCGTGACCGGGATCGATGAGCACCAGAAAGCGCGGAGCAGCAGGTTGACGCGGCTGTGCCGCCGAGGCAGGCGTACTCGGCTCAGCTTCCGGCGTGGGTGCAGGCGCGGGTTGCGCCACTGGCGGAGGTGGAGCTGGAGCGCCAGTCACGATGATGGTTTTACCACCATCGGCGAAAGTGGCCATCAACGGAGCGGTACCGATGATGGCGAGTTCGGCGATGCCATCGTGCTCGGAAAAGCTGGCGCCGGTTATCAAAGGATCGTTGTAAGTAACGTTGTCCGCGGCGCCCGCGGAGGCCACCGGCTCGCGCCGAAAGGTCAGGCGCACGCGTCCGGGCTCAGTAGCAATCGTGGGATTTACAGCGGAGGGAAAGCCCACCAGCAGCCGCGAAGGATTCCCCTGTCGCAATTCCAATGTAAAGCGCTCCGGGACGGCGCCTATGAACAGACGCCGCGCCGCAAGGTGGAGTTCGACTTGGGTCAAGAGAAATTTCGCCAGCAAATTACTCGTTGCGTCCAGCGGAACATATCCCCGGCCGTTCTGAAGAACAAAATTCGCCGACAATTTGTAATTCGCCCCCCGAACTTTGGCTTTGTCTTTTCCGTCGGTGAAGTGCGCCTCTTGCGGATGCCCTCCAGGCGGCATGAACTGCAACTTGTACTTCTTGCCGTCAGGTCGCGCGTCAACCGAGCCCAGGGGCTCCAGCAATTCGACTAGGCCAGCGTAAAGCTGACCCTTCCAGTCAAGTAGAGGAACCGAATACGTAGTCTGTGGGGAATAGACAGTGAGCTGATTTTGTTCGGGCGCCTGCGCGTGGACGGGAGGATAGCGGAGGGGCAGTACGTGGAGCAGGAGGGATACGGAAAGGACCAGCGCGACGGAGAGGCACACACTGCGGTCGAACAGCGGTAACCTAGACCTCATCAGATGGATCCACTAATAGTCAATCGCGTTTCCGTCAAAGCGGTACACCACCACGCCTCGTTTGAAGGGGCACGGCTTCAGACCTGCCGCAGCACGCGTTCCCAGGTCTGGGAGTCCTTAGCCCCCGCACTAAACGCACAGCGCAACCATATTCCGCGCTTCTTCGGGAAGCGAGTCCCGCAGCGGAAAAAGCGACGAGGCTTGAAGACGTACCCTCCAAGGCAACTTGATGTTAATGCCCTCCTGTTACCGAGCTTTGTGCTGCCTCCTCCAGAGAGTAGGCGGTCAGCCCGCTCAGCAGCTTGGGATAGAAGTCGGTGGATTTCTGCGGCAGCACTTCGCCACCAAACGCGATGTCGCGTATCTGCTCCATGCGAACTGGATTCATGAGGAACGCCACATTCGCCCCCTGTCGCACCTGATTGACAGCCTCGTGCGCGTCGCGGTGATACCTCAAGTGTTTCTGAGCTCGAATGTCCTCTTCAGACAGCCGCAGAGTTCCTTCCAGCACCAGCTTGTGCAATTGCGCCACGTCGAGAGCACGCTGCCGCTCCGACAAACTCGACCAACCGTTCCAGTGAATTCCCGACCGCGAGCGCAGCAGTAAACCGCCCTGTGATGTCACTGCCAGAAGGGCTGTCCGATCTCTGCCGGCTTGGCGCAGCCGCTCCAGAGCGCCCTCGATCTCCGGTAACGGCCCAAGGTCCTCAACTTCGAAGTTCACCTGAAGCTTTGCGGCCATCGCAAAGATGGAGAAATTGTCGAGGCCGAAGACCGCGCGATGCGTGGGCAGGATAACCAGCCCAGGCGAGTCCATGTTGACAAAGGTCATCATCACCCGCTCATAAGGGCCGGGCGAAATGGCGCCCGCCTGCTTCCGCATCTCGTTACGGTAGTTCAGGGCCGTTTCGTAGCGATGATGCCCATCAGCGATGATGAGCTTCTTGTCGGCCATCTTTGCCTGCACGCCCTGCAGAGTGCCTGGATCAGAGATCCTCCAAATTCGATGCACCACATCGTATTCATCGCGCACTTCAACCGTAGGCGGGCAGCCCTGCTGCAAAGCAGCTTCGATCTCCGCCGCGGGTTCGCTGTACAGCATAAAGATCTGGCCAAAGTGCGCCTGCGTGGCCCGCAAAAGGTCCAGCCGGTCAGCCTTTGGCTTGCTCAACGTTTGCTCGTGCCGAAAGATCACCTTCCGGTCATAGTCCTCCAGCTGACCCAGAGCGATGAACCCACGCCGTTCCATGACGGTGGTTGAGCTATCGCCGGGAACTCGAAATGTCTGCTTGTACAAGTAAATGCTGGGTTCAGTATCAGGCACCAGGATGCGCTCTCTGCGCCATTGCTGCATGCACGCGGCAGCGCGGGTGTATACGGTTTGTCGCTCGTTGTCGCTGGCCTCCAGCTTGCCCAGGATGATTCGTACCAGGTTGTAAGGGCTGGCTGCGTAATATCGGTCTTGCATTGCGGGAGTGATTTTGTCGTAAGGCTGGGTCACAACCTCCTCCAGCTTCACTTTGGAGGGGTTGTAGCGCAGGGCTCGAAACGGAAAGACTCTTGCCATCGGGGTTCGCCTCCGATTCAATGTTTGGCGCCACAGGCTGGTTCCGGGAGGCCCCAACGATTGTAGCAGTTAAGAAAAGGAAACCAGAACGGTTAGATCAGCATCAACAAGTGCAGAAATGCGGGTGCAATCATGCCTGGGGCGGAAGGCGGCTGCCCCGTTGCCGTCGGGCGCCCGCAACGTGTGATAACATCAGGCCACACTCCAGGGGATCCTTATGGCCCGCGGTCGCGGTTGGGAGTTCGGGTCAGAGTACTCGACGATTCGGCATCTGTTTCCGGTTTGGCGGAAGGGGGATGATTCTTGTCTGCCGGTCCACTCCCAAGGGCCTCCTCGTAAAAAGCTCTTGCTGCTATTGACGTTGCTTTGCGTGGCCGGATTCTTGACGGTCTCCAGTTACGCGCAAGACATTCATGTCGTGCCTCGTGAGACCAAGAAGACCCCGGCACCGGTGCCACCGCCCAACGCCGATCCCAACCTGAAGACCTACACCAAACCGCTTCGCAAGGATGTAGACCTCGTACTAGTCCCGGTGACCATCACGGATCCGATGAACCGGTTGGTGACCGGACTGGAGAAGCAAAATTTCGCGCTCACCGATAATGGCGCGCCGCAGGAGATTCGCCACTTCTCCAGTGAGGACGCGCCTATCTCCCTGGGCGTTATCTTTGATATCAGCGGCTCCATGTCCGACAAGATCGACAAGTCCCGCCAGGCGGTTGTCGAGTTCTTCCGCACCGCGAATCCGCAAGACGAGTTTTTCTTGATCACTTTCTCCGACAAACCTGAGCTGCTGGTTGACTACACTTCCTCCGTCGAAGACATCCAGGACAAGCTGGTTTACGCGATTCCGAAAGGCCGGACGGCCTTACTGGACGCCATTTACCTGGGCATGAACCGTATGCGCAAGGCGCATTATGAGAGGAAGGCGTTGCTCATCATCTCGGATGGCGGTGATAACCACAGCCGGTACACCGAAAGCGAAATCAAGTCCATGGTGCGCGAGGCCGACGTGCAAATCTACGCCATCGGTCTGTTCGACTCCTACTTCAAAACGCCTGAGGAACGTGAAGGTCCCGCGATGCTCACCGACATCACCGATGTGACGGGCGGACGGACATTCACCATCACTTCGCCAAACGAATTGGCGGACGTAGCGACCAAGATTGGCATCGAGCTGCGCAACCAATACGTGCTCGGCTATCGACCAACCAATCCAGCAAGGAATGGAAAGTGGCGGAAGATCAAGGTGAAACTAAGTCCTCCCAAGGGGTTGCCGCCGCTGCACGTGTACGCCAAAACGGGATACTATGCGCCCACCGAATAATCCCCTGCTGTTGATGGCATTCGTTCTGCTGCTGGGGACTTGGTTGGCGGCTCAGAATTCGCCGGCTTCGGTACAGCAACCTGCAAACGGTACGGCGGCGGCTCCGCAGAACACGCCAGCACCGGCGCAATCGGGAGCTGCGCCGAGCCAGGCTGGTGTGCCGGGCAAGGCGCCCGATACGAAAGAAGGCGATCTCTTCGTATTCAAGAAGGAAGTTGACGAGGTTACGCTTCACGCTACCGTCGTTGACGACCACAATCGCCTGGTGACCAATCTGGCCCGCAACGACTTTACCGTTCTCGAGGACGGCAAGCCACAGAAGATCACTTCCTTCCGTCGCGAAGATATTCCGGTGGCGATGGGAATCGTTATCGACAATTCAGGTTCGATGCGTGAGAAGCGGCCCGCCGTGAATGCCGCTGCTATTAACCTGGTGCAATCGAGCAATCCGCAGGACAAGGTGTTTGTCGTCAACTTCAACGAAGAATTTTTCCTTGATCAGGATTACACCGCCAGCATTCCCAGGCTCAAGGATGCACTGGAGCGCATCGAGGCGCGCGGCGGGACCGCCTTATATGACGCGACAGTGGCTTCCGCCGACCATCTGAAGAAAAGTGGTGACTTAGAAAAGAAAGTTCTGCTGGTGGTGACCGACGGCGAAGACAATGCCAGCCGTGAGTCGCTGGAACAAGCCGTGCGACGGCTGCAGGTCGAAAATGGTCCCACGGTTTACACCATCGGCCTGTTGCAAGAAGAGCATTCCAAGCGGGCGCGCCGCGCACTTCGCGAGATGGCTGAGGAGACCGGTGGCGTGGCGTTCTTTCCTAAAGACTTGAGCGAGGTCAATGCGATCACCTCCCAGATCGCACATGATATCCGCAACCAATACACCATCCAATACAAGCCCGACACTCCGCAGAGCGCCGGCGGCTATCGCACGGTAAAGGTCGATGCCCAGGCAAAGGGCTACAAGAAGCTTCAGGTACGCACGCGCAGCGGCTACTACGCCGGTCAGCAACGAGCCTCTGCCAGCGCTACAAGTGGAAATTAGCGACTGTTCTTTGCTGGAAAAATCTGCTGGTCGGCAACAAAGATATAGGTCTGGCGAGTCGGCCACCCGCGTGGGGCGTTTGCCTGCTGCATGCTGCGCTGGTACTCTGAATCACTACCGACCAGCAACAAGGAAGATTCGCGATGCGTCAGACTTTCCTCAACTGCTTGCTCGCCGCCGTCACGCTGGCGGTTTCAAGCCTCGGGTACGCACAGGGTCCTTCCTGCATCGGGCTCAGCCTAGGAGCTGAAGGAAGTTTGAATGGATTCCTGCCCTTCCGTCTCAACAGCCCGTGGAACACGAACATCGCCAACGCTCCACTCGATCCCAACTCGGATGCGATCATCAATTTCATCGGTGGCAGCACGAAGCTGCATCCCGATTTTGGCTCGGGTCAGTACGACGGCTCAACCATAGGCATTCCGTACATCGTCGTGCCCACCACGCAGCCGTTGGTGAACATCAAGTTCACGGCCTATGGCGACGAGAGTGACCCCGGCCCGATGCCGATTCCTTTCAATGCTCCCGTTGAGGGATATCCCAATCCCGACGACGGCGACCGGCATGTACTGGTCATTGATAAAGGTAACTGTTGGCTTTACGAGCTCTATCACGCCTACGAGCAGAACGATGGCAGTTGGAACGCCGATTCAGGGGCAGTGTGGGACCTGACGTCCAACGAGCAGCGGCCGTACACCTGGACTTCGGCCGACGCCGCAGGTTTGCCCATGTTGCCAGGGCTGGTTCGCTACGACGAGGTGGCGGCCGGCGCAATCAGGCACGCCGTGCGTTTCACGCTGCAATACAGCAAGCAAGCGTTCACGCCTCCGGCATCGCACTGGGCGCCCAACTCCAACAACCAGCTGGCAGCACCGATGGGCATGCGTTTGCGCCTGAAAGCCAGCTTCGACATCTCTGGTTTCCCGCCCGACGATCAGGTGATCCTGACCGCGCTCAAACAATACGGCATGATCATGGCGGACAACGGCAGCTCGATGTTCATCAGCGGCACCCCTGACAACCGGTGGAGCAACGATGACCTGGATCGCCTCAAGCAGTTGACTGCTTCTGACTTCGAGGTGCTACTCATCTCGCCGCTGTACTCGCCGGGGAACGTGCCAACCGGGCCGGCTCCCACGATCAACAGCTTCAGCGCCACGCAGTCCATAGGTTCGGGCCAGCCTGTAACGCTGAGCTGGAACGAGACTAACGGCAAATACAACATCGTTTCGCCGTCGGTGGGCGCGATTCGTGGCACGAGTGTCATCGTGTATCCGACAACGACGACGACTTATACCCTTTACGCAACGAATCAGTATGGCCGTTCAAGCGGGCAGGTGACAGTAACGGTGCCATAGGCAATGTTGCTAATTGCTAGACTAGTTGCTCCTCATGAAGTTCGTTAAGTACAAGAAGTACGTTCCCGAGCCTGCGTCGGAGATGAGCATGGAGAACCTGCTCAACGCGCTCTCCAACTATCTGCTGCAGAGTGGCTTCCAACAGCAGTCCTTGGACTTTTACGATCTGAACAACAGGGAGCAGTCGCTCGACGACCTACGCCAGGCGATCGCTGAGGCGCTGCTGAACGGCGACATGCTCGACGACCAGATGCGCGAGCAAATCGAAAACATGAGCGC
>Ga0074045_10005202_pt1 | contig 11397 bp, 5 predicted proteins | sample BogForMeECP23OM2_FD_94442 | JGI IMG/M metagenome (GOLD analysis project Ga0074045, IMG submission 94442) | Bog forest soil microbial communities from Calvert Island, British Columbia, Canada - Bog Forest MetaG ECP23OM2 | ecosystem: Environmental > Terrestrial > Soil > Wetlands ...
TCGTTCAAGGTTATATACTTTTTGAACAAGTCTTCTGAATTCTGAACCATCCAAATTTTTAAAGTTGCTGTTCATTTCATCAACCAGATATGGGAGGAATAAATCCGATGCCCCGGATAATCCTCCCCCAATAACAACCAGACCATCAATAATTGTTATAACGTTAGAGATTGCATCACCAGCTGCCACAGCCATAATTCTAAAAGCATTTACGGCTGCAACTTTATTACCCTGTAATTCGCCTTTAGCAATTCTATAAATATCTGCAGGCTCAGGGGTTAGTTTAAGATCTATATTTGCCAATTCCGAATAAATCCTTTTAACAGCTCTTATGCTTGCGTGATTCTCAATATTCAAATTAGGTGAAAGTTTATCCCTGACAAGCCATATTTCAGCTGCACCGGAATTATCCCCACCAAATAGTTCCCCATTTCTAACATCTCCAGCGCCAAAACCCGTACCGAGAGTAAGGCCTAACAAGTTCTTAAATTGTCTGGGGCTGCCTGCTTCTTTTAGTTTTTTGTTTATCTCGGGCAGAAACCCTGAGATAGCTTCGCCGTAGGCGTACAAATCACCGTCATTATTTATAAATACCGGCAATTGAAACTTATATTCTAAAAACGGACCTAGGGCAACTCCTCCTCTAAAAGCGGGCAAATTGGGAAGGTCCCCGATTATCCCGTTCGGATAATCTGCAGGACCCGGAAAGGCAAAGCTTATCGCTACAGGTTTTTCCTTTATTTTTGATCTTACCTGGTTAAAACCATCAACTAGTGCATCTAACATTTTATCCAGCTTATTCGGGGCCGATGGAACTTTTATTTCATCTACTACTTGTTCATTAGCTTGAATAGCGGCAAATACTAGGTTTGTACCTCCGGCATCAAGAGTCATTACAACCCTATTATCATTAGTATATTTCATTTTTCTACCTAAGAATTTATAATCTCAAATTAAGTTTGTCAAAAGTTTTTATACTGCAATTTCTTTCTTTCTTTTCATCGACAGCACAAGTAGATAGACAAAACAGAGTGCCGGAACAATGTAAGCAAAGGTCGGCATACCTGAATCGACAATTCCCCCCATTATTAAGGGCACAATAGCCCCCCCGCTTATCGCCATTACCATGAGCCCGGATAATTCGCTTGCTCTCTCAGGTTTTTCTTCAATTGTAATCGCAAATAACATCGGCCATATGTTTGCGAATCCTAAACCGCCGATAAAGATTCCGGCTACTGTTAGAGAGTTATATCCGGTCAAGACGAATAGGGTTCCCAGCAATCCCAATGCAGACGCTATTCTAAAAAAGGTATGAGCATTAATATTTATGCTTCCTCCAATTAATCTTCCAAAAGTAAGAGCACCAAAAAAGAAAGTAGGACCAAGCAAGGCAGCCGTATCCGCTTCAAAACCGAAGCTTTCTAACGTCGGCCTAAGAAAACGTCCCATACTTACCTCTGCCCCCACATATAAAAATATACCGACGACAGCCAGAGCAAAGACCGGTTCCTTTAGTAATTTAATTGAAGAGACAATGCTTGGAGAAACTTCAGCCTTAGTTTCCTCGACCTTTAAAAAAGCTACAAATGAAAACGCTAACATCATCAACAGTAAAAACACTGGAAATACCCCCCTCCAACCCATAGTGGCAAAAATAGGAAGTATTAATACCAAGCCAACTAAATATGACGAACCGGCCGAGCCTAATCCTTTAATCCCTTGAGCTAGCGCCAAGTTTTTACTGTACTTCCCTTTCTCACTAACATCCCTCATTATTGGGTTTCCGGCAACTTGGAGAAATGTTGTGCCAATACCTAAAAGGAAGATGCAACATAGCAGAAGAATAAATCCGGGATTGACAAAAGTGGGTATAGCCATCGCAATAATATTCAACCCCAAACCTAATAATAGAAGGTTCTTTTTGCCAATTCGCCCGGCAAGAGTTCCCCCGGGTACACTGAAAACAGCAAATGCAATAAATACAAAGAATGTAAGCAAGGTTGCAACAACAGCGCTCAGTTCATAGTTTTTCTCAACAGCAGATGCCATAGGCCCCATTGCATCGGCGATGCCCATCACCAAGAATGCGAGAAGTACACGAAATGTCTTTGTCTTCATTTTTTCTCCAATTGATGTTTGACCATTTTTGTCAACAGCCTGCCATTTTATAGCTTTCCAAAGGCAAGATGATTATCTACACAATTAGCTAACTCGATATTGATAATATACAATAATTGAGTAAATTAAGATAAGGAAATATTGAAAATATGCAAATAGTATTGTAAGGTGTTGTTAATTATGCATAATTCCGCAATAGAGATCTGTCTGAGGGAGTCTTATCATATGAGTTATGAGACCTTTAGATTCTCACACCCCCAGTGTGCCAGAAAGGACCATGTGGAATTCTCGAGTATTTGTTTATTGCTAATTCTGACCTCATCAGCATTGCACGCACAATCAAGGTTCGGTGAAACTGAAAGTTTCGACTTCGATACTTCAAGATTCGTTTCGATCGGGAGAGGCTGTGTTAAACCGGATAATGGTGCGATAGTTAACAAGGATGTCTATGCCTGTTTCGGAAAGAAAGACTGGAAGAATTACCGGGTTTGTTTCAGTGCAAGGACACCGGCAGTTGAACAGCAGGTTCGGATATGGGCCGCCTTCAGGGCTTATGACTGCGACGTCCTTGTTTAGTTGAGCTAGAATTATTCAAATCATTTTTAACAATAATAGGGTTATATGAAAAAGAGAGATGAACAAAATTTCAACGACATAAATTCATCAAGGCGGGATTTTATAAAGAAGGCTAGCACCGCTGCCGCAGGTATATTGGTTGCACCATTTATAAAACCTTCGGGAGTATTTGCTTACGACTATCAACAAGTTTCTTCCTTTTTAGCTACAGTGGCAATTACCGATACGACAAATTTCCCAGCCGACATTTATACTTATGATGATGCAAACGGTGGAATCAAACAAAAGGTGAATTACATTCTCGGTTTGCTCGATCAGAATCAATCCGGCAAAGTTTCAGCCTTGTTCAGCAAGGGAAAGAAAGTGGCGATAAAAATAAATCTGACCGGCGGTTCCAGCAATGCTTCTAGCTTTGCTCCGAGTACGAATGCACGCTTCCCGGACGTCACAATCACCGAGGCGATTTGGACCCATCCCGCCGTACTGCAAGCTGTCGGTCAGTTCATAATCGATGCCGGAGTAAATCCCACCGATCTTTATATTGTTGAGTCCTTCTGGGATACGACATGGCAGAACCCCGGCTCAACGGCACCTTTTGGTTCCAACGACAGCTTTGGGTATAGCGACGTTCAGAAAGCCTTAGGATGCAACGTTGTTGATCTGAACGATACAACTGCTGCCAACATTACGGAAATCTCAACGGGGAGTAATTATTTCAACTTTTCAAAGTTTACCATGAACAAGATATTGCAGGAGGTTGATGTCTATGTTTCTATTCCTAAGCTGAAACAGCATTCGACCGCCGGCATTACTTGCTCGCTTAAAAACCAGATAGGTACAGTGCCCAAATCATTGTATACGATACCGAATGATGATGGCGACAGAGGAATGCTTCACCATGCTATAAGCACCAATTCAACATGGAACTATTTACCCGAGAGTGTCTGCGATTTGGCTGCTGCCCGCCCCGTAAATCTTGCAGTGGTTGACGGAATTAAAAGTTGTATAGGAGGCGAAGGGAATTGGTGCGCGAATTTTGCGCCTGCTTCAAAACACGTATTAATTGCGGGGCTTGACCCAGTTGCTACAGACAGCATCGCTGCGAACATCATGGGATTACATTCCGAAGGAATATTCTTACCGCTGCCCGGACCTCTGAAGGTTGGCACAACTACATCTTCGATTGCAGATAATTATCTTTATCTTCTCAGTCAAAAAGGTACCGGTACAAATCAAATAAGTCAAATTCAACTCGTTGGTGATGGATCGAAGATGGTAACATCGGTACGGCAAAGCCCCACAAATGAACAGCCTTCAGAATTCCAGTTGTGTTCGAATTTTCCGAACCCGTTCAATCCTTCAACAAAGATAGTTTTCTATTTGCCTCGGAGTGAATCTGTAACATTAACGGTCTATGACATTACCGGCAGAGAAATTGAGACCCTTATTAAAGGTGAAGTTCCTGCGGGTGAGCACCGGCTGCAATGGAGCGCAGAGGGTCTTGCAAGCGGAGTCTATTTATGCCGGATGGTGGCAAGTGGTTATTCCGAAACGATTAAGATGGTTTATCAGAAATAAGGGGATTTGAGTATTACTTTTTGTTTTTATTTAATGGTCCATCAAGTAATAAATTATCGTCTTTTTGATTCTCATTATTTAAATCAGGGTTAAAGTCCAACTGCAATTCTATCCTTAGCGCACGTAAAAGCGTACGCCAGAAAGTAATTGTTTCCTGAGTAATGATCCGGTAGTCCAACGTCGACAACAAAAGAGTGTCACTTTCAGATTCAATGCGGATCAAAGCAGCTCCGGAAGGCTTATCAAGATGTTCATACAGTCCCACCTGGGCACATTTTCTGTTCTCAGGAACCTGATTGAATAATGACCAATCAATGTTAGTGGCTTCCAGCAATACTTCCCCCTGCTTCAACCAATTGCCGCCTAAACCTTGCTTAATAATATTTCTGTCTCCTTCAATCTCAGAAAAATAGAGGTCAGGCAGTTCAAAATACGGGCTAAGCGGACCAGATTTGTTTGGCTGCAAAGAAGTTGCTTTTCTCTCAGTCAACTGACCTCCATCCGGCAATAAATGTTTAACAGCATCAGTCAATGGATGGTCTGCCAACATTATCCAAATAAGTCCACCAGCTTTCCTTACTTTATTAATTTCAGATTGTGCCTGGAAGACCATTGCTTCTGTCGCTTCTCCATCAATAACAACTAAATTTGTCTCGTGATTTTGATTGGTGAACTGAACGCCAAATTTTTTGAGGCTACCGGCAAGAGATCCTAATGAATCCCCTACAAAATAGGCTTTCTCATAACTGGGATTCGGAAATGAAGGCTTTGGTTTTGGCCGATGTAAAGTATATACAAAGTTTTTATTTTGTGACTCGCCGGAAAGAGCGCTCTTCATTGCCTCAAACATTGGTAAAGGTTTGTACAATGGTAATGCCGAGTCCAATCCCGGATTGAAAGTTGTTACATATGGAGGGATACGCTCCATTTGGTAACCGGGTTTTCCTTCTTGATAAGGTAATCCGGAAAAAATACCATCATTTTGATCAGGCAAACGAGCGTAATCATGATAACCAAGATTCATATGTTCAAGGCCAAACCAACAAAGTTCCGAGGGAGAAAAATACGCCAATCTAGGGAGAGCCATGTTCACCACATTCTGATAAAGATCGACTGCCAGAGCTTCATTGCGTCCGTAATACGATTCATAGACTTTCTCTCCTGCAAACGGGTATAACTGATTTGGCGTGCCATAATATGTTGCGCCACATTCTCCCACTATCAGAGGCTTTGGCAAAGTGTCAGGCAACATTTCAAGATGAAGGCCATGAGCAAAATGTTTACTCCATACGGGAAGATTACCCTTCATATCTTCGTCGCCATCATCTGTAACGAAAGGACGCGTAGGATCGAGCATAGAAGGACGCTTTGCAAGTTCTATAATTTTTTTATTCCAAATTTCCGCAACATCTTCTGAGGGTTTATTATACATAGGAACTGCGAATAATTCATTCCCAATACTCCAGCCTATCACAGAGGGATGGTTTCGATCTCTCAGGACAAGTGCATCAATATGTTCAGCTGTCCGCTCCCAGGTAATATCCTCTCCGAAGTTTAACGAGAGCGAGCTTCCGAAAAGCGCACTTTCATCAAGAACCATAATTCCCATTTCATCAGCAAGTTGATAATAAAATTCGGGCCATGGTTGTGCATGGAGTCTTACGGCGTTTCCGCCAAAATCCTTTATCATCGTAAACCATGCCCATGCAAATCTCCTGGAACAAATGTAGGCCCCAAAAGGATGTTGAATATCCGCAAAACATTGTATCTTTTTTCCATTAAGGTAAAAATTCTCACCTTTGATCGTAAATTGTCGCCAACCAAACCGCTGACTTTTACGATCGAAAACATTCTTCTTGCTTTTTACTTGTAAGAGAGCTGTATATAAGTTAGGGTTCGAGGGATTCCAAAGTTTTAGTCTCCCCTCTACTTTAGCCTTTATGATAACTTCCTTTGTTTCTCCTGGTTTAAGCTCTATCTCATCCGACTGCAAGATTAATCCGACATCATTGCCCAATTTCCATTTAATTTCAGGAGCATTCAAAACATCCGGCGTTTCCAGGTTGATCCATTTCTTCACGATACCGGACACCATTATTTTTTGAGTCTTTGAAGATTGGTTTGCAAGTTTAATATCAAATTCCAATGTATCTTTATCTACCCAAGGCTTTACGAAAACATTTATTATCCTCATCTGCGGAAGTCCCAAAAGATATACATCCTGCCATATTCCAACCAGATTATCTGTATTGGAACCCGGAGGATAAGTAGTACGAAAATATTTGTACCTGGAACTTGTTTTGTCGAATAAGCGACGGTGTCGTATTCCTACCAGCAGCTCATTTGTTCCGCCAGTTTTCACGAAATCTGTTATATCAATATCTATGGGCAAATGTCCGCCAAAATATTCTTTTGCCTTTTCCCCATTTACTAAAACCACAACATCACCCATAACAGCTTCAAAATGTAATACTATTTTTTTTCCAGACCATGATGACGGTACAGTAAAAGAGCGCCTGAGCCACCCCATTTTAACGCTACCCCAATTTGACGGATAACTTGGATAATAAACCGATGATGGTGCGTAGGGCTCATCGGTGCCCTCCCCTACTTTACTCCCGGCACCCCATTCATTAACATTCCATGGAGAAGGGATTTTAATCGGTGTTGTTTCCCACTTATCCTTTACAGGAGGAGTAAAAAGGGGGGCCACTCCCGTATTGGGTATCCAATCTGCAGGAATACCAACAGGTTGAAAATCCCATTTCCCGTTTAAGCAGATTTCTTCTCTATAAGGGTTTTCCTGCGGAAAAACAATGCCTTCAGCCGGAGAAATATCACGCATGAATTTAACACCTTGAGCGCATATTTTTTTCGGTACAAAAAAACTTAAGAACAATACACCGGTAAAAATTGACAATCTCAAAATTGCTAATATTTTTGATGGATACCGCTTCATTTCATTGTTCTATCTATGTTATTCATGGATGTTACGCAGAGTTTAAAGGCTTTGCCACGAAGGCACCAAGTCACAAAACCTCAATTCTGTTAAGCCCTTTAATAAAAAGGTTGTTTTTCTTAGGGACTCTGTGTCTTCGTGGCGATAACATCGGGCTTTTGCGTAACATAAGTTATTCAATTGGTTACTTAATACCTGATGTTACGAAAGGTTGTTATGTCACTCCTACGGAGCTTGAATACTGGTGGATCATTCGTTCTACAAATATGTCGTCCCTCCGGGACTATAAACTAATGGACTTTGATGGAAACAACGCCAATTTCCAAAGCTCCGATAGGAGCGATATGCTTGTAGTAAGGCACAAGAATCTATGTTCAAGCCCCAGAGGGGCGACATAACATAGGTTTTTGTCCTTTTAGGTAAAATGAGTTAATACTTATCGAAACTGTTGGTCAGCTTTACATATGTATACTCAGCTTTATCATTAAGACGATTCTCAAGCACTAATCCAACTCGCATAGCTGATCCCCATGGAGGTAAAAATGCTCCGTCGTAATATTCATCAGAAGTTTTAATCGGCGTCCAGTTGATTTGGTCGATTGACCAGAAAAATCGAAAAAGTTGACCATTTACGGCTTCCAGCTTCAGTGAAACCGGGTTGCTTCCAGGAATATTTGTTTGAGCCAGAATTTGTCTTTTCCCATTTTTATCTTGAAAAAGAGTAAATTTAGATTCATCTACCGTATAAGCCAATAAGTTTTTACTATTGCCGTACACACAAATTCCACTTTGAGAATCCGAACGTTTGGCCATTCCCACAACAAAAGTATAGTCTCCTGTTTTGGGACTTAATCCCGCAAAAGCAATTCCCGTCTGACTTGAAGTAAGTGTTAGTTTCTTGTTGCTGATATAAAGTTCGGGCTCAGTTCTATCCAGATCCCACTGCCAAAACTTCAGGTTTTCATTCGTAGAAAAATCATCGATGTAAACAGAATCCCGGACTTGTACTGAATTTCTCAAAGGCATCGAAGCAGAGACCGAAGGAGTATCCCCATTCTTGAATTGCGGCCATCCTGTTTTTTCATCCCAAATCAATTCATCCAACATGCCTTGCCGACCAATAAACTGAAAATCTATATAATGATAAGCATGATGGAGGAAATAAAATCGATGATCCGGTGTTTCCACTAAGGTTCCATGACCCGGACATTTCCACTGATCTCCTCCATGCAAAAGCGGCGAACGATTCTGTTCCCAGTCGCCTTTAAGAGACGTGGAACGGGAGACCATCACTTTATATGTGCAATGCTCGTCACAACAGCCGCCGACGGAATACAACATGTAATAATATTGTCTATGCTTAACAATACTTTCACCTTCATCACCTTCCCCTTTCCATCCTCTATTATATCGGGTAAGGCTAAAATGTTCTCCCACCAACGATAATCCATCGGGGCTAAGTTCTGATGCAAGTATCTCACTAGGACGATCATGATTTAATCCATAAGCTTTCCATGCAATATAAAGTTTTCCATCATCATCTTTAAAAACAAAAGGATCAATAGCTTCTTTTCCCCAGTCAATGATGATGCCATGGTCTGTAAATCCCTTGTGGGGATCCCTGGTGGTAGCTACGCCAATGCATGAGACCAGATCCCCTTTTCGTTTGGCAGTATAATACACAAAATAGGTCCCATCATTGTAAGAAAGTTCGGGAGCCCAAAAACTATTAGCAGCCCACTTCGGAGGACTAATAAAAATAGATCCTATTTGCTTCCAATTAATCAGGTCTGTTGATTCATATAAAGGGAATGGCGGGGCAAAATCACCGGAAGTAGCTGCAGCATAATAGGTATTCCCCACTCTGATAATGGTTGGATCAGGAAAATCGCCGGGGATAACCGGATTATAATAGACCGATGTGGTAACACTTTGTTGTTGGGCAAATAACGACAGCAGGAAAAGAACCAATAACAACAATACAAAGTTGCGATCTAAAGTATCAAAAGATCCGGATCGTTGTTTGTGCATTCTTTATGTGTCCTTCATTTAAAGACTATTATCTACCGGGATATAAGACTCCGTCACCTTCAGGATGGAATCGACTATTGGAGTAGGATTTGGAAAAGTCTGAGGATGATGTTTAAAACCAGGTTCAACTAAATCGGCGGCAGCCTCTCGTTTCATACTTCTTACATATTAATTTTGGTTCACAATTATTACATCCTTTGTACGTTCTTTGGGTGTAACTTTCAATCTTGTCATTTTGCCGTCTTCAACATGCCCTTCGACAATAGTTTTATAAGGTGCGTGCAATTTAAAATCGGCCGACCAGTCTTTAGGCCAGGCCGGTAAGAGTTGGATGCGTTTACCATCGCATTGCATCAACATTAGCTGCAGTCCGATCATGCCCGTTCCCGCGTTCTGCACGTCCGGAACCTCATCTCCAGCTTTCCAAAACCAGCGAAACCGTGCGTTACTGTAATTAGTAAACTCACTCACGACGACCTTCTGAGCTTCTTGCGGCAGACCCAGAACGGCAGCCTGCGTGCCGTCCTGCCCCCAAACTTTGTCCATCGGAAATAACCTGGCATTAAATGTATTCCGTGCAAGTTGGAGATCAGGTTTGCCTACCCCGTAGAGTCGATAGGGATAAGCCACATAGAGTTCAGCATTTTCTACATTGCAAGTATTCCCATATGCCTCCGCCGGCAATATTATCGGTACCCCATTGCTATCACCGACCGCAGAGGGGGGTATTTTGTCGTGTGCACTTTTGCCCATAGGAATGTCGGGGATATTTCTGAGCATCTTGTCCCAGAATTCTCTCTGCTCTTCGGAACTCACATTTTTCGGCAGGTCCATCAGCCGGAGAATCACCGCTTCTAAGCCGGCAATGTCGGGCGTGGGATTGATCGCTGTAAACTGGTACGTTTCCAGGGATTGGGCTGGCGCGATTTGGATTTTCCCGGAAGGAAGGTGCGGATAGTGGAAATAGTAGTAGGTCACGATGGCATTTGTGAAGGGAACAATTGACGTGTGTGCAAAGCTGGTGTCCTCCGTGTTCTCATAATAGTCGAGCATTTCCAGTGCTACCTCCAGGGCTCCTTGAATATGGTATCGTTGCCAGCGGCTTTGCATTACGTTGGAAGGATTGTTCCAACCAAAATCATTGAGGTTGGGCAGGCCCCAGAAATACATCGTTTCTGGAAAAGACGCCCCATCGTGGTGATAGTAAGTCCATGTCCGGGCTTTCTCCATTGGCAGCGCATTCAAATACATGTCAAACCAGGGCCTGAGGAGGTCATAATCCCCTGTGGCAACCAACGGCCAGTACAGAAGGCGTGTGTTTTGATTCCAATAGCATGCACCCCACCTTCGGTAGTCGGGATCATGGACTGCAAAGGTTGAAATCGTATCCGGCGGCAGGTCATGCCCTACCGTGAATAGTGAACCGTTAAATTTGATCGGCTGCACACCGCGACCGGCGCAAGCAGTCATGAAACGCTCTATGGCGTAGCCTTGCGATACATTATCCGCATCGGACGAGCCCGTCACATTGATCCAGCTTCGACTCCAAAATTCCGTCCACCATTGCTCATGTGCCTTCCGTGCCTTGCTAAGTTTATTTGTATCCGCCTTGTCAATTTTCTTATCGAGATCAGCACGCCATTTACCTATTGATCCGGTTTGCTCGGTAAGGGCATAAATATCCAGCTGTTGTGAATTGGATAATTTCAACGATGCTAAGGCCTTGTTATCAACGCTTACCAGGTTGTCTCCTTTCATCGTGATGCCAAAACAGCGGTGCATTAACGGATCCGGATACTCAGGCAGAAGTGATTCCAAATGCTCTTGTTCAAAAATCATCGGATAGATGCTGCGTGTATTAAAATGGCACCAGGAAACACGGCTGTCTCTTGTGGGCAAAATAGTATCCGGATAAAATGTTAAGCCGTCAGTATCGGTTCCCCACTCAAACAACCCCAAATCGGTTTTTCCTATAGCCTTGTCATCAAGATGATATTTTCTCGTCCTCCAGACCTCTGATGTTGCCATTAATTTAGCCGGGGCTTCAGTTTGAACTTGAACATGAGCTGCGGACCGATTTGCGTCCACCCATATCCGGACGAAATTGTTACCGGCGCGGAGTTCCACATCCGCCA
>Ga0074045_10005204_pt1 | contig 11397 bp, 9 predicted proteins | sample BogForMeECP23OM2_FD_94442 | JGI IMG/M metagenome (GOLD analysis project Ga0074045, IMG submission 94442) | Bog forest soil microbial communities from Calvert Island, British Columbia, Canada - Bog Forest MetaG ECP23OM2 | ecosystem: Environmental > Terrestrial > Soil > Wetlands ...
AGCGCCGCGCCCGAGCCGGGTCCGAACAGCGTGATCGCCACGGCCACGGCCAGCTCGAAGAAATTGCTCGCGCCGATGAGCGCGCCAGGCGAGGCGACGTTGTGCGGCACGCGCAATCGCCGCATCAGCAGGTAGGCAAGCGTGGAATTAAAATAAACCTGGATGACAATCGGCACGGCCAGCAGCAGCACCGCCAGCCAGCGGGTGGTGAGATTTTCCGCCTGGAACGCGAAGATGAGCACCAGCGTCAGCAACAACGCCGCGATGGTTACGGGATGAAATTTCGGCAGAAAATTTTGTTCAAACCAGTCCTTGCCATGCGATTTCAAGAGTGCGGTTCGTGTGAGCCAGCCTGCCGCCAGTGGAATCACGATGAATACCACGACCGACGTGATGAGCACCTTCGATGGCACGACCACGTTGGCCACGCCGCACAGAAACATCACGATGGGCGCGAAGGCGACGAGCATGATGAGGTCGTTTACCGCCACCTGTACGAGCGTGTAAACCGGGTCGCCATCGGTGAGATAACTCCACACGAAGACCATCGCGGTGCAGGGCGCGGCGGCCAGGATGATGAGACCGGCGGTGTAATTTTTGGCTGTCTCCGGCTCGATCCATGCGGCGAAAATGTGCTGCATGAAGAGCCAGGCCAGGAAGGCCATGCTGAACGGCTTGACCAGCCAGTTGACGAACAGGGTTACCGCGAGGCCCTTGGGTTTGCGCGCGATGCCGCCCAGGGCGGTAAAGTCCACCTTGAGCATCATCGGATAAATCATCAGCCAGATGAGCGCGGCGATGGGCACGTTCACCTGCGAGCCCTGGCCGAATTGAAGCTGGCTCAACGTTGCAGTCAAACCCGGCAACGCCTTGCCCATAACGACCCCAACGACCATGCACAGAAAAACCCACAGCGTCAGGTATCGCTCAAAAACGGCGAGATGTTTGGGCTCCGACGTCGGCGGTGCGATTTCGACGGAAGTTGCGTTGCTCATGGCAGCCTCTTTGGCCGCAGCGCTTGTCGTCCGCCGCCGACCGTGGCCTGCATCGCGCCGGGATTCGGCATTCGGCGTTCGGATTTCTTTCGGGTTTCGGTCATCGGATTTCGGATTTTACTTCCACGCTTGTACCTCCAAACTGGTGATGAAATCCGCCGGTTTGGTTCCCGCCGGCAGATGTTCGACAATTTTCCGATAAAGCGGATCTTCCCAGCCGGTCATCGCCTCGATGTAACCGGGTTTGGTTTTGAGAACGATGTCCGTCAGTCCGACCTCGCGTGCCATGCGTCCGGTGTCGCTCACGAGCGCTGCGCCAGCAACACAACCCGCCAGCGCCTCGACCATTTTGAGCACGTTGGCCGGCAACGGCTTGAGCAACGCGACGTCGGACACCGCCACGCGACCGCCCGGTCTGAGCACGCGCGCCATTTCCCGCCAGACTTGCGGTTTGTCGGGCGAAAGATTGATGACGCAATTGGAAACGATGACGTCCACGCTATTGTCCGCCACCGGCAGATGCTCGATTTCGCCGAGGCGAAATTCCACGTTGTCCAAGCCGGTCTGCTGGCGATAACCCGCTGTATTGCGCCGCGCCTTGCCCAGCATCTCCGGCGTCATGTCCACGCCGATGGCGCGCCCCGTGGCGCCGACCTTGCGGCCGGCGATGAATACGTCGAAGCCACCGCCACTGCCGAGATCGAGCACGACTTCACCGGGTTTCAATGCGGCCAGCGCGGCGGGGTTGCCGCACGAAAGTCCCATGTTCGCACCGTCGGGCAACGAATTGAGTTCCTCGGCCGGGTAACCGAGTTCGCGCGCGAGCTTGTCGGCGTCCTGCGGCGCGGAACCGCAGCACGAGACGCCGGGTCCGCAGCAGCCGGCGGAAGTGTCCTGGGCGATTTTGGCGTAACCTTCGCGCACCATCCGGCGCACGGCTTCGTTCTTATCTTCGATCAATGGTGTGTTCATAATTTCAAGATTGGCAACGGTTGACGTTGCATCGGCTGTTTGGTTCGGTGTCCCGCCTTCAGGCGGCCTGGCCGGTTTACCGCCTGAAGGCGGGACACCAAACGCTTTTACCTGCGGCACTGGCGGCGGCAAATGGTTTTCAAATCCATCTGCAAAATTTTGCGCAAACGCTGGGCGTCGGCTTTGGCCTCGGTGGTCCTGGCGAGCGATTTTTTCACCCAGTCGAGTGCCTCGCCGATCACCGTCGGCACGGGTTTGTCCGGCAGCCGGTAGTGCACCCAGCGTTCCGTCTTGCGGGACTGAATCAAGCCCGCGTGATGGAGGATGGAGAGGTGCTTGGACATGGTGGACGGGGCGAAGCCGAACAGTTCCGTGATCTGGCAGACGCACAATTCCCGGCGCCGAAGCGCCAGGAGGATCCGCACGCGACCGGGGTCGGACAGCGCCTTGGTGGCGGCCATGAATTCGCGCATAAATTGTTATTTCGTCAAATGACGAAATGACTATCGCGCCTCTTTCGTCCGTGGTCAAGCGATTATTTGCAGCGCTTCCCGGGATGGCGCCCCAAACCGTCGCGCGCGTCCACCTTGGCGGCGTCACGATGCGCCCAAGCCAGGCCGTGGGTTGATCAGGCCGGGAGCAGTCAAATTCCGAAGCCTGAAATCCGAAGGTCGAAAGAAGCCCGAAGCCCGAAATCCTAAAAGCAGATCCCCCGGTTTGGTCTTTCGCATGGATTTCGGAATTCGGACCTCGGATTTCTTTCGGATTTCGGCCGTCGGACTTCGGATTTTACCCGCACTGGTTTTGTCACGCGCCGGCCGGGGGTCAGCCTGACTTTTCACGCCGGTATGCCGGATGTCCTGCGGTTCATGAATTTACCATACGCAGCGGGAGGTTTTCCTGCCAGTAATGAGCGTGCTCGACGAATGATGTGAAGTCGTGGCAGCTGTGATTGGAGGACGCGGTGGCAAAGTCGCGGTAGAGGGTGATGGCCACGTGTTCGTTGCGGCGGATGCAGTCCTTGATGGCTTCGGAATCCTTCCCGGCGTAGATGAGTGTCTTCCACGAGTAGATGTGTTTGGGCTTGTGAAAATCGCTGTTGGCAATGAACGGCAGGCGTTTGAGGCCGATCTGGTTGAAGATGTTGTTGCGATTCGCAATTTCCCAGGCGTCGAGCAACGGCGCGAAGCGTTCCTGGTTTTTCCAGAGGTAGAGCGTGTTTTTGCCCCACTCGCTTTTCATGACATGCGGATGCGACGCGACGGCGAGGCCGCCTTGCGCGTGGATTTGCGCGATGATTTCGGGGATGTCGAGCGAGGGATCCACGGGCGATTTCAAGTCAATGCCCAGCAGATGCGCGGAGGTTTTGCGCGTATAGCCGTCCTTGTTGAATTCGATGCCGGTCATCACGAGCATTTTGTAGCGGCGCCAGGCGCGTTGCCGTTCGCGCTCAATCACGGTGAAGTATTCCCCGACCTGCTCCTGGCCAAGGGTGAAGCTGGCCAGCTCCGACAGTTTTCCAATCAAACGCCGCCGGTCGGCCAGATGGTCGGTGATGCAGATGCAGTCAAAACCGCGTTCGCCGTAAAAATCAACAATCTCCGGCACGGACAACTTGCCATCGGAATAATTGGAATGAATGTGAAAATCGCAGAGCAGCATTTGGTGATGGCTGCCGTTTCCATTCAGAGGCGGAACCGGACGCATGACGCGCTCCGGCGCGGGGTCGAAAAGTTTGATGGGCCTGCGTCCGGGATGGTCGTGTTCGGATTCGGCCAGGATGAGTTCGGCAATGCGCAGGGCGGCATCGGGCCGGCTCAACTTCCGGAGGTTTTCGCGCCATTCCGACCATTGCGCAGCCTTTTTGGCGAAGGCGTTTTCCACCAGCTCAGCCATCTCGCGGTTTTTTTCCGCAATCGCGCCGAGGCCAAAACGCCAGATCAGTTCCGCGTTGCCTTCCTCCTGGCCGGGGATGACCTGATTGACAATCATCGGGCAGCGCGCGGCGATGGCCTCCTGCACGACCGCGCCGCCGGCTTTGCTGATGACCAGATGGTGCGACATCATCAGTTCGGGCATCTGGTTGGTCCAGCCGAGTGTGCGGACACGGTCGGCGTATTTGCGCGTGCGCTCAATCAGTTTGGTGCGCAAATCGGGATCACGGCCAACGGTGATGGTGAGATGGACGTCGTCCAGTTCGAGCAAACGGTCAATGGCCTTGCCCGCCTTTTTCTTGCCGGTGTTGATGATATAAAGCACGCGGCGTGGTTCGCGTCCGATGGGCAGCGGCAATTCGGCCGGCGGATTCGCAAAAGCCGGGTTGACGGGAAAGCCGAGCGTCTTGATTTGTTTCGCCGGCACATTGCCCTTGCGAAGCACTTCGGCGGTGGCATCGTTGGCTACGCAGAAAAAATCGCTGGGCGCGCGGAACCACGCGGAGTTGATGCTGATGGAATCGGTGATGACGGTGATAAAACGAAACGGGCGCTCGTGATGGTCGCGGTAAATCTTTTGGATGACGTGCGCGTAAACCGGATAAGTGGAGACGACACAGTCGGGCTGCGTTTCAGCCAGGACTTTTTCAAGCGTGTTTTGCAGGCGCGTGAAACCGCCGAGTTGTTTTTCAACCAACGGGTTTTCCAGCAACGAAAAAATGCCGCCCCAAAGTTTTGGGGCGTATTGCACGACGCCCAGATAGGTTTTCGTTGCGAGCGTGTTGAACAAGCCATAGCTGTCGGCAAAGAGGTCGAGGACCTCGGCGCGCGCGTCTTCATCGAGCAGTTCAATCGCGTCGCGCAAACTGCGGGCGGCGGCGTTGTGCCCGTCACCGAATCCGGCCGTCAGAATGAGGATTTTTTTCATGCTCGAACTTTAACACACTTAAACCTTATCCCAGGCGTGTTACAGTCGTGTGACGGTCAGGTGAACTTCTATCCACATTTTATCCACCGCCCGGGTTCATCCCTAAATTGAGGTTGGAAAGATTGGCAATGTGGTTGAAGATTTCGATGGCAAAATCAAACTCATCCAATTCCATGAAAATGATGTTCTGCGTGCTGGGCGAGGGCCGGGGCCACATGACCCAGGCGATGGCCGTAAAGGAAATGGCCGAGGCGGCGGGACATCAAATCGTCGCCGTCACGCTCGGCGTGAGTTCGCAACGGCCGATGCCGGCCTACTTCGAATCGGCGATGAAGATGCCCGTCAGGCAACTGCCGACGTTGGGGTTCAAATATAAAAACAACCGCGCCGTCAGCAACACCGCCACACTCGCCGGCGTGCTTGGCAATCTGCCGAAATACATCCGCATTCTTCGGCGCTTCGGCGGGATCGTCCGTGAAACGCAGCCGGATGTGATCATCAATTTTTTTGAGCCGCTCGCCGCGTTCTACGCCGTCACGCGCCGCCAGCGTCCGCCGGTGGTTGCCATCGGCCATCAATTCATGTTTCAACATCCCGGCTATGTCCGCACGCCGCAGTTGTGGAAACAGCGGTTGAGCATGAAACTTTACACGTCCATCCTCGGCGCGCGCGCGACCAAGCTGGCACTCTCGCTTTACGAAGCGCCAGATTTGCCGGAAAAGAGAATCATCGTTGGCCCGCCGATTTTGCGAAGACGGCTATTTGAACTGGAATCGAACCCCAACGGTGACTTCGTTCTCGTGTATTTGCTGAACCACGGTTACGCCGGGCAAATCATTGCGTGGAGCGCGAAGAATCCGCTGACGAAGTTGCACTGTTTTTACGACAAGCCGGGCGCGCCGGCGGAATTTCAACATTCACCGTCACTCACATTTCACCGGCTCGACGGCGAGAAATTTCTGCAGATGATGGCCGGGTGCCGCCACGTCGTCTGCACCGCCGGGTTTGAATCCTTGGGTGAAGCCGCGTGGCTCGGCAAACCGCTGTTTCTTGTGCCGGTGGAGAATCACATCGAGCAGCAGGTCAACGCCCTCGACGCCCAACAGTCCGGCATTGGCATCGCCGAAAAAAGTTTCAACCTCGACCGCTTGGCCGAACTGCCGGATCGTCTGCCCGTGGAAAAATTTCGCAACTGGGTGAACTGCGCGCCGGAAAAACTCTTTGCCGCCATCGAACACGCCGTAAAATCTCCCCGATGACACGCGAAAACACCCTGCAGTTTCCGGCGGGCTTCCTCTGGGGCACCGCCACGTCACCAACCCAGGTGGAAGGCCACGTCGAAAATGAATGGACGCATTTCACCGCGCAGGATGGGGGCAACTGCCACATCGCTTGCGACCATTACCATCGCTATCCCGAAGACATCGGATGGATGTCCAAGCTCGGCACAAACGCCTATCGCTTCGGCATCGAATGGTCGAGGCTGCAATCCGCGCCGTTCGCGGCCCTGAATCAGAACGAACTGGCGCGCTATGTGGATTTGCTCGACCGGCTCAAGCTGGCGGGCATCACCCCGATGGTTGTGTTGCATCATTTTTCCAATCCGCCATGGATTAATGCGATGGGCGGCTGGACCAACGCGGCAACGATTCCGGCGTTCGTGGATTACGTCAGCCAGCTCGTTCCCGCGCTGAAAGACCGCGTTTATCTTTGGAATACCTTCAACGAACCGGACACCTACGCGTGCCTGACGTATCTGCTCGGCGGATTTCCGCCGCAGCGCAAATGGAAACTGGGACTGTTCCGCAAAGTGATTGACCACATGGCCCACGCCCATGTGCAGGCCAGTCGCATCATTGCGCGCGAAGGCAACGCGGGCCGGGAACCGGAAGTCGGCATCGCCAAAAACTGGACTTTTTTCCACGCCTACAAAACCTATTCGCCCTGGGATCGCACCACGGCCTTCGCGTGCCACTATACGTTCAACAAGTTCGTGTTGGACGCCTTTCTCGGCGGCGGGCGGCGGCGGGCCTCAACTTTTATCGGGTTGAATTATTATGGCCGGGTGCGCTTTCATCATTTCCGCGCGATGACCCCAGCGAGCGGTACGCCGGTGAAGCGGCTGAAGGATTTCGGCTTCGTCTGCGACGACATGGTGGAGCGGTATTCCGCGGGCATGGTGAAAATTCTGTCCTATCTTCACCGGCGCTTCCGATTGCCCATTTTCATCACGGAACACGGCGCGGCGTCGGAGAACGAAACGTTCCGCGAGCGCGACCTGCGCGAATATCTGGCCGCGTTGCATGGCGCGATGGCCGGGGGCGTGGATGTGCGCGGATTTTTTTACTGGTCGTTGCTGGACAATTTTGAATGGCAGTTCGGCTACGCGAAGAAATTCGGGCTACTGGCGGTGGATTTTGCGGACGAAAAATTGCCGCGCACGATGAAACCGCTGGCGGAAGTTTATTCCCAAATCTGCCGGGCGAATTCCATCCGGGCAGAGGCGTCAGTCCGGCTGGAGTGAACCTTCCGCTTTTTCAGAAGCGCTCGGTTTGCGCAGGACTGGCTGGCCAAGATCTGGACGACAAGATGCCGCCTTCGTCGTTTTCCGAAACGTCACCGGTTTGTTACCGTCCCGTCTTTGACGGAATTGAGGCAGTGTGGTTTACTGCAACCGTAGTTAAAAAAGCGTTCGATGATGTACGACGGTGGAGCTGGTGGCTTCCTTGGCACCAGCTCCATTTGTTGACTCAAGGGTTCAATCTCAACGCAGCGGGATTGACACCCGTTCTTCCGTTTGGGTTGGAGTTTTGTTACAGCGTTTCTGGGAAAGGAAAAAAATGGCAAAATTTACGGCAAAGAAAATGAGTTCTAAAGGCGGCAGCAACGGCGTGAAACAGACTTTCGCAATCACCGCGCCCGGCGCGGTGAGCGTACAATTGATGGGCGACTTCACGCATTGGCAGAAACACCCCATCAACATGGCAAAAAGCGCCAATGGCGTCTGGCGGACGACGGTGGAACTGGCGCCCGGCACGCATCACTACCGGTTCTTCGTGGATGGAGAGTGGTGCGATGATCCCGAATGCACGCTACGTGCGCCGAATCCTTACGGCGGAGAAAACATGATTCGGCAGGTAAAAGCTTCCGCAACGGCATAAACTGCCTTTTCCGGGCGGCCGTAATTTACGGGACAACGGGGATGCGATGGATTTTGTTCACTGGTTGGGCGAATGGATCGGGTTGTATCGCAAACATTTGAAGTGGCGCCCCGGACCCCGACGGCCAATTCCATCAGTGGATTCTTTAATCTCAAGAACCCTGCCACCGGACAACCTCAACCGCGTGAAACCACTCTGTTGGTTATATTCGATGATAGTGGGAACATCGGTATTATGGTTTCAACCGCCATTCCTTGGGACTGAAACCGGGCCACAATAGCCTGCATGTGGTTGTTGATTTCCTCTTCCGAGTATAGGCTCTTTGGTATGCAAAGAACCCAATAGCCGTTTTCTTCAGCCTCGAGGTTCCCGGCAGAACGCGTGGCGATTACGTGGTGGGTTGGAAGGTCTCCGGTCATGGTTTGCACAGTTGTCTTACCGGGCGGATGGCTTTTGGAAAACTCGTCAATCAGGCCCAACTCAAAGAGTAAATCCACAGCTTGTTTGTCATCCGAAAATTCAAACAACTTGTTCGGCTTGCTGATGATTTTATCTTTGACCATAGCTGAATGGATTGCTTGTATTTTAGGGTTAAAAATCACTTTTTCAAAGAAAAATGTTGACTAAAAACACCCCCGCAAACGACGTTAAAATGGGGCCTAAAATCAAGTGGATTTCCACCGCTCTTGATTGGAAAGGTTCGGCGAGCAGCGAGTTCAGTCATTCGTCGGTTCTTGGCCAGAAAAGGAAGACGCGGCAACGTCAGGTGCCGGCAACGGATTCAGGTCACCCAATTTCTGGCGGGTGGCTTGAACCGGGTTAGGTTCGGGTGCAACTGCCGGGGCAGGTTTGGCAGGTTTGCCGTTGACAGTTTTCTGCGCCGACCGACGTGCGCCGTGTGCTCTGCGGATGGCCGGCTTTGTTGACCGTTGCGATTGAATAGGTGACACTCGCGGTGTCGTGTCCATTGTCGTTATGCCCGGCTTTGACTTCGGCCGGTTGTGCGCCAAATCGTCATCGCTCCGGGGCAGCTTTGGTTTCGGGGAGGGGTTGTTCTTGCGCTGCTCATTCCTGATTCGCTCTCGCAGCATCTCCAACTTTGCCTGAGCGGTTTCGAGAGTTACCGACGACTCCTCGGCCCTGTCCTCAGCCTTCCTGGCCGATTTCTTGGCCATCTTGGACAGTTTCCGCGCTTGTTTCAAATTGACTTTCGCCGCCCGGGCCAATTCGTGTGCGAGTTGGGCCGCTTTTGCGTCAACAGCAACTTGCATTTTGGCACGTTCCACCTCTTTGCTTGCCTTGTTTAGAAGCAATGTCGTGTTCATGGCTGGCCTTTCGATAATTCTTCGTGCCCGGAAGCAGATTGACGAAACGCTTCATTCGCGGTTGCACCCGTCGGTATTAGAATCACGTTTTATGCTCGAACGCAAGCAACTTCCCAAACAGGTAACCGCGTTGGAATAGGGTATTTGCTGCCCTACCGCCTCCAGGTTCTCCGAAATGTCACCGGTTTGTTTCCGTCCCGCCTTTGACGAAATTGAAGGGCTGTGGTTGACTAAGCCTGCAAGTTGGCATTCCTACCGATAGTTCGAGATGGTCCGCCCAGGCGCTGGTGTGCGTTCAGACACCAGCGCCCTTCTATTTCGGCTGCCTGGCTGTTGAGATGTATTGCTACCGGGTGCCGGTGGTGGTGAACAACTTGGAAATGAACCTGCCGTCGGCAAACCGCCGCCGAAGAAGGCGGATCAGCCGAAGATCAACAAGATTGCGGTGGACAGGCGGGGGCAGATCACCTTTAACAGCGAAGTGGTCACGGTGGCGCAATTGAAAAACACGCTGTAGCAACTCAATGCGGCCGACCCCGGACTCGGCGTGGTGGTAAAAGGCGACAACGAGGGGGACTACCAGTTCATGATCAACGTTCTGGATGTCCTCCGCCAGCTCGACATCACCAAGGTGGTCTTGGCGACGGAAGTTGACGCGACTAATCCATAAAAAATTTGTTCCGACTGGATCGGAACTGACGAAAAATCTGGGTCTTGGCCAAATGACTGAAGCAATGCCAAATTAAAGTCCCTTCATCGCGTCTTTCAAGCCAGTGGCACGAGCTTCAAACCCGCACGCGTTTCGTTACACGCCGGCCGGGGGCGCGGCCTGGCTTTTCATGCCGGTGTGCCGGATGTCCTGGGCTTCGCAGAGATAAACGACGTCCTCCGCCACGTTCGTCGCATGGTCGGCAATGCGCTCAAGACTTTTGGATACGACCATCAAATGCAGGCAACGGCCAATCGTGTCCGGGTTTTCGACCATGTGCTCCACGAGAGCGTTGTGGATTTGTTTGTTGAGCGCGTCCACTTCCTTGTCGTGCGGAATCAAGGCGCGGGCGGCGGCGGGATCATTGTTCACAAACGCGTCGAGCGCGCCCTTGAGCATGTCGAGGGCGAGACCGGCCATGTGCGGCAGGTCGAGGACGATTTTCACGGGAGGTTCCTGCGACAGGTCGCGGGCGCGCTTGGCAATTTTGGAGGCTTCGTCGCCGATGCGTTCGAGGTTCTGGGAGATTTTCATCGCCGTGGTGACCAGGCGCAAATTGCTGGCGAGCGGCGCCTTGGTGAGCAGTTGAATGACCAGCTCGTCAATCTCCACTTCAAACTGGTCAATGATGCGGTCGTCTTCCTTCACGCGCAGCGCGAGGTCACGGTCGCGCTGGGTGAGCGCCTGGAGCGCCTGGTTCACTGCCGTCTCGGCGTGGCTCGCCATCGTCAGCAGCTTTTGCTTCAGCACGTCCAGTTCCATGTCGAAATGTTCCATAATTTTAATTTGGTTCCACCGTCAGACTTTCAATTTACTGTGCCACCACCATCATCAATTGCAAACGGGATTGAAATTTCAGCCGAACCGGCCGGTCACATAATCTTCCGTTTGTTTCTTCGCCGGGCTGGTGAAAATCTTCCTGGTCGCGTCGAATTCCACCAGTTCGCCCAGATAAAGAAAGGCGGTGAAATCCGACATGCGCGCGGCCTGCTGCATGTTGTGCGTGACAATGACAATTGTGTAATCCTTCTTCAACTCCAGAATCAGGTCCTCGATCTTTGACGTGGCCAGCGGGTCGAGCGCCGAGGCCGGTTCGTCCATGAGCAGCACCTCCGGCTGCACGGCCAGGGCGCGCGCGATGCACAGGCGCTGTTGCTGGCCGCCCGAGAGGCTAAGACCCGATTCCTTCAGCTTGTCCTTCACCTCGTTCCACAACGCCGCGCGCTGCAGCGCATCCTCGACGCGGTCGTCGAGCTGGGATTTGCGCATGCGCTCGTAGAGCTTAATGCCGTAGGCGATATTGTCGTAGATGGTCATCGGGAACGGCGTCGGCTTCTGGAACACCATGCCGATGCGCGCGCGCAGGAGATTGA
>Ga0074045_10005205_pt1 | contig 11395 bp, 6 predicted proteins | sample BogForMeECP23OM2_FD_94442 | JGI IMG/M metagenome (GOLD analysis project Ga0074045, IMG submission 94442) | Bog forest soil microbial communities from Calvert Island, British Columbia, Canada - Bog Forest MetaG ECP23OM2 | ecosystem: Environmental > Terrestrial > Soil > Wetlands ...
GTGGGCGCGGCCCCGCCGGAACGGCCATCCGAAGCGGGAAAAGTTGCTACATTCAGGATTACGCAACGGACCCTCGATTCGCGCCCTGGCGGGAGAACGCTTTACAGCGTGGTTTTCGTTCCGGCATCGTCCTGCCGCTCATGGACGAACACGCCGAGGCCTTCGGCTGTCTTTGCATTTATTCCGCGGACCGCAACGCTTTTACGTCGGAAGAGATCTGGCTTCTTGAGCAACTGGCTGCCGACCTGGCCTTCGGCATCGTCACCCTGCGTTCCCGGGCCGCACGCAAGCAGGCAGAGCAGGAAGTCGCCCTCCTCAGTTTCGCCTTGGACAAAATACGCGAAGCTGCCTTTCTGATAGACGAAAGGGGGCGTTTTCACTACGTCAACGAGGAGGGCTGCCGCGTTCTGGGTTATACCCGTGCGGAACTGCTCGGCTTGGGCGTGTCGGATATTGACCCTGAGTTCCCGGCGGAGCATTGGTCCCAGCATTGGCTCAGCCTGAAGGCGCAGCGGTCGCTGAGTTTCGAAAGCCGCCACCGAACCCAAGACGGTCACATTTTTCCGGTCGAGGTCAGCGCGAATTATTTCGAGTACGGAGGCCGGGAGTACAGCTTAGCCCTCGCGCGGGATATCACCGACCGCAAGAAGGCTGAGGAGGCGCTGCGCGAGGGCGAGGCGTACCTGACGGAAACGCAACGGCTGAGTCAGACAGGTAGCTGGGCTTGGGACTTGGCCAGCGACACGTTTATTTACTCTTCTGAGGAAAACTCCCGAATTTATGGATTCGATCCGCAAGAGCCTTTACCAACCGAAAAAGTTCTCCGAAGGGTCCACCCCGAGGATCGGGATATAGTGAAAAACAACCGTGAGAAGTCGATCCGTGAAAAAGTGGATACTTCAGATGAGTTGAGAATCGTGCTGCCCGACGGAACGGTCAAACATGTGCATACGATCCGGCGCCCTGTGCTGAATGACGCGGGAGATGTCGTTCGATTGGTGGGCACCTCTATCGATATTACGGAACGAAAGCGTGCCGAGGAGGAGCTGCGGCTCGCAGGCGTTTACAACAGGAGTTTGATCGAAGCGAGCCTCGACCCCCTGGTCACTATTGACCCTGAAGGCAGGATAAGCGACGTGAATGCCGCAACAGAGCAAGCTACCGGGTATATACGAGAGCAGTTGGTCGGCACGGACTTTTCCGATTACTTTACCGAGCCCGAAAAGGCGCGCGCAGGCTACCAGCAGGTTTTCGATCAAGGCTTCGTACGCGATTATGAGCTCGAGATCCGCAACCGGAATGGAGAGATCACGCCCGTACTCTATAATGCCTCTTTGTACAGGGATGACACCGGAAGCGTGATCGGTGTTTTTGCCGCCGCAAGGGACATAACCGAACAGAAACGCGCCGAGGAAGCGCGTTCGAGACTGGCAGCGATCGTCGAATCATCTGGTGATGCGATTATCAGCAAAAACCTGGATGGTACGATCACGAGCTGGAATGAGGGGGCCGAACGCCTCTATGGTTATTCTGCCGCAGAAGCCCTGGGCAGGCCCGTATCCATTCTAACACTCCCGAACCAGCAGGATGAGATTTCGGCGTTCATGAGGCGAATCGGAGAAGGGATCAGGATCGAGCACTATGAGACGCAGCGAGTCAGAAAAGATGGCCGAACCATAGATGTGTCGCTGACCCTTTCGCCGGTCAGGAACCGTCAGGGTGAGATCATCGGCGCCTCAACGATTGCGCGTGATATCAGCGCGCGGAAACGCGCCGAGGAGGCTCTGCGGCAGAGTGAGGCCAATCTGGCAGAATCGCAGAGGCTGACCCACACGGGCAGTTGGGGTTTCGACCCGGTCAGCCGCAAATATATTTACTCTTCGGCGGAACGCTCTCGAATTTATGGATTCGATCCGCAAGAGGATCCAGCGAGCGAGGAAGCAGTTTTGCGAAGAATTCACCCGGAGGATCGGGACAGATGGGAGGCAAGCCGTGAGAAGTCGCTCCGCGAAAAAGTAGATACCGTCGATGAGTACAGGATCGTGCTGCCCGACGGAACGGTTAAAGATCTTCATTCCATCCGGCATCCTGTCCTGAATGAGGCGGGAAATGTCGTTAAGCTGGTCGGCACCTCTGTCGATGTTACGGAACGAAAGCGCGCCGAGGAGGCCCTGCGGCAGAGTGAGGCGTATCTGGCAGAATCGCAAAGGATGACCCACACAGGCAGTTGGGCCGTGGACTTGGCCAGTGACAAGTATGTTTACTGTTCGGAGGAAGACCTCCGAATTTTTGGATTCGATCCGCAAGAGCCTTTACCAACCAGAGAAGCAGTTTTCCGGCTAATGCACCCAGAGGATAGGGATAGGGTGGAGGAGAGCTTTCAGAAGACGTTCCGCGAGAAAGTAGATACTTCCAGTGAGTACAGGATCGTGCTGCCCGACGGAACGGTGAAATACATTCATACTATCCGGCACCCTGTCCTGAATAGCGCGGGAGAGATCATCAGACTAGTAGGCACCTCGATGGATATTACGGAACGCAAGCTTGCGGAGGACGCTTTGCGGCTCGCAGGTGTTTACAACAGGAGCTTGATCGAGGCAAGCCTCGACCCCCTCGTCACCATTGATCCTGAAGGCAGGATAAGCGACGTCAATGGCGCAACGGAGGAGGTTACCGGGTATACGCGTTCGAAATTGATCGGCACTCACTTTTCCGATTACTTCACAAAACCGGAGAAAGCAAGAAGCGTGTACCGTAAGGTATTTAGCGAGGGTCTGGCGCGTGATTACGAACTTGACGTACGCCACCGCGACGGCAGGATCACGCCGGTTCTCTGCAATGCATCCGTTTACAGGGATGAGGCCGGCAAGGTGATCGGTATTTTCGCCGCAGCGCGCGATATCACGGAACGTAAGCAGGCGCGGGAAGCGCTTCAAAAACTGCTGGCCGACCTGGAGTTGCGCGTCGAGGAGAGGACGAAAGCCCTTTCAGAGGCCAACCAGTCGCTCCAGGCCGCGAACAGGGAGCTGGACAGCTTCACTTATTCGGTTGCCCACGACCTGCGTGCTCCGCTGCGGGCCATCGACGGTTTCTCGATGATGGTGCTCAAAGGCTACGCCGACAACCTGGATGACGAGGGGAGACGCAAGCTCAATGTCATCCGCAGCAACACCCAGCAAATGGGCAGGCTAATAGACGATCTCCTTACGTTTTCCCGAATGGGAAGAAAAGAAATGGTAAATGCAAGCCTGGACATGGAGGCTCTTGTGCGGAGCGCCTGGAGAGAACTTAGCCTGGTGAACCCTGAGCGGCGCATACAGTTCTCCGTGCAAAGGCTTCCCCATAGCATGGGTGACCAGACGCTCATCAAAGAAGTAGTGATCAACCTTCTCTCCAACGCCATCAAGTTTACGAAACACCGGGAAAATGCGATTGTCGAGGTAGGTGCCTATCCTGAAAAAGAAACAACGGTCTATTTCGTCAAAGACGACGGCGTGGGATTTGACATGCAATATTATGATAAACTCTTCGGTGTTTTTCAGAGGCTCCATAGCGCCGATGAATTCGAGGGGACAGGCGTAGGGCTCGCAATCGTGGAACGCATCATCGGCCGCCATGGCGGGAGAGTGTGGGCAGAGGGGAAAGAGAGTGAAGGCGCTACGTTCTATTTTACTCTACCTAGAAGGGGTGACGGATGAAAGAGATCACTTTTGAAATCATCCTCGTGGAGGACAACCCGGCAGACGTAGAGATGACGCTTTCTGCGCTAAAAGACCATAATCTAGCCAACACGGTGCACGTGCTCAAGGACGGCGCAGAGGCGCTTTCTTACATTATGAACAATGTCGATTGCAGACTGGGACACGCCGACCAGCACTGCCCGAAGGTGATACTCCTCGATCTAAAGCTTCCGAAGATCGACGGGCTGGAAGTGCTAAGAAGGATTCGCTCGGACGAGCGGACTAAATCCGTTCCTGTCGTGATTCTGACCTCATCAAACGAAGAGCGGGACAGAATAGAAGGTTACAGTCTGGGGGTGAACAGCTACGTGGTAAAGCCGGTTGATTTTGCCGAATTTGCCAGAGCGGTGAAAGAGATAGGCTGCTACTGGGTGCTGATGAACAAACCTCCCTATTGAACGGTCTGTCCGCTTTTTCCGCCGGCCTCGGACAGAAAGGGTAAAGGCATGTCAGACAGGGTGCGTGTTCTCATTGTTGAAGATGTACCAACTGATGCCGAGTTGATGGAGTACGAGCTTCAAGTCGCCGGCGTGGCGTTCTCTGCTAAACGGGTAGAGACAAAAGCGGCGTATATCGAGGCACTGTCAACTTTTTTGCCCGATGTAATTCTTTCAGACTATTCTCTGCCTGCTTTTGATGGCATCACTGCTTTGCAATTAAGGCTGGAGCGGGCGCCCGATACACCTTTTATTTTCGTCACGGGCGCATTGGGCGAGGAGCTTGCCATAGATCTGCTCAAGCAGGGAGCGACCGATTACGTGCTGAAAGACCGCCTGTCCAGGCTTCCTGTCGCGGTTAACCGCGCCCTCAGAGAAGTGGAAGAACGAAAGGAGCGCGAACGGACGCGGGCCGAGCTTGAACGGGTCGAGATGCAGCGAAGGGAAAACGAGCGATGGATCGTCCTCGGTCAGATGGCTTCCGGTATCGCCCATGATATCCGCAACCCCATCAACTTTGTCTCCCTGGCGCTCAATCATATCTCGGACAAAGAGAAGACCGGTACTGCCAAGGCTACCCGGAAGCTCATTGAAGATGCCCATTCCGAGCTGATGCGGGTCAACGAAATGATCCAGAGTGTTCTCGAATACGGGAGAACAAAGACCCTGAATTTACAGGTAGAAAATGCCAATGGCATTCTAGCCGATAGCGTCAGGGAGGTAATGCTGCATCACCCCGACGGCGAATACCGTGTTCGTTTGGAGGAGGTTGAAGGCCCGTTTCCAATCTATGTGGAGCGGGATTTGCTGCAGAGAGCTGTGACTAATTTACTGGAAAACGCATTGGAAGCCGGGGGACCCGAGGTCGAGGTGAGAACAGGCGCAAGTTACGATTCCGGAAAGAGAGAGAAAGTTGTTCTCTGGATTCAGGACTCGGGGCCTGGAATCCCTGAACGAGATCTTGAGAAAGTCTTTACCCCCTTTTTCACGACAAAGGAGTCCGGAATCGGACTTGGGCTGACATTAGCGCACAAATGGGTACGTGAAATGGGAGGAGAGATCAAGGCGTCCAATGTGCCGGAAGGCGGTGCACGGTTCGAAATCCGTTTCCCCGTAAAGGATTCAAAACTGGAATCCAACAGATGAGGTGAAGGAAAATATGAAAAAGGTCCCGGAAAAGGCTTCAATCCTTGTACTGGACGATGAGGAGCGTCAGCGCGGAATTCTTTCCCTTATTCTCGAGGATGCCGGATATGAGGTAATGGCGATCGGCAACGCCAAAGAAGCACTCGAAATCGTCAAAAAGAATAATTTTGATCTAATCTTGACCGACCTGCGGATGCCTGAAATGGACGGAATCCAATTCTTGCAAGCTGTTAGGCTCTACTGGCCGCAGCAGGTCGTCGTTGTGGCCACGGCCCATGGCAGTATAGCATCTGCCGTCGAGGCAATGCAAAAAGGCGCGTTCAATTATATGACCAAGCCCCTTCAGAAGGGAGAATTGCTCGTGATTGTGGAACGGGCCTTGGAACAGGCGCGCCTGCTGCAGGAAAATAAGCTCCTTCACTCGCAACTGAAACAACATTACTCACTTGAGAATATGGTGGGGCAACACCGGAGGATGCAGGAGGTCTTCCGATTGGCCGAGAAAGTGGCCCCCAGTAATACGACGGTCTTAATTTACGGAGAAAGCGGCACGGGAAAGGAACTCGTAGCCAGGGCGATCCACCAGCACAGCCTCCGGAGTCCGTTGCCCATGCGGGCTATTAACTGCGCTGCTATTCCAGAGAATCTTCTGGAATCCGAACTCTTCGGATATGAAAGGGGAGCTTTCACCGGAGCCTATGCCAGAAAGAAGGGGCTTGTGGAACAGGCCTCCGGCTCAACTCTATTTCTGGATGAGATCGGAGATTTGGGCCTCCCGCTTCAAGGCAAGATTCTTCGCGTGCTGCAAGAGCAGGAAATCCAGCGGCTTGGTGGGAACGAGACGATTCAGGTCGATGTCCGTATTCTATCTGCCACGCACCGTGATTTAAAAAAAATGATGGCCGAGGGCAAGTTTCGCGAGGACCTCTATTATCGATTGAATACGTTTCCCATAGTGATCCCGCCCTTAAGAGAGAGAGATACCGACGTTCCGCTTCTCGTCAACCATTTTCTAAAGAAGTACCAAACTTTGGGGAAAGGCATAGTGAAACGCGTTTCTCCAGGTGCGATGCATCGACTCCTTTCCTATCACTGGCCCGGAAATGTCCGCGAGCTTGAGTCAGCTATTGAAAGGGCGATCATTCTGGCTGAAAGCGAGGTCATCGAAGAAGATGACCTGGCCCATGAGATCGTTAACCCTCTTCCGGGTGAAAGTTCGTATGGAGGCATAGAAAAGACCAAACCCGCAAGTCCAGAGATGGAAACGACGAAAAATCTCATCACACTAGATGAGTCAGCATCCGGGCTCATCCGCCAGGCACTTCAAGAATGCAACGGAAGGATTAGCGGCCCCAAAGGGGCGGCACAACTCCTTGGAATCAATCACAATACCCTAAGAGCCCGGATGAGAAAGTTGGGTATTTCCTTTAAATACGGAGCGCGATAACCTGCGCAGCTTTAGCCCGTGGCTGTCAGTCAAGCGGAGCGCGCGGTTGATTTGGAAGTGAAAATACCCCGGACGATACATGCCATATCGAGAAAGAGGAGAGGTTATGTTGACCTTTGAACCTGCCCAAGGGGTATGCGACAATGGAGACCACGTAGGACCATTCCGGCATGAAATCCACACCGGAAACTCGGCTGATTGTATCCGGAAGAAAATAACTTCCTGGAAGCAGTCAGCCCGAGGGTGCACACAGCAGATAAGACCTGGGGCAACACCTCCCGGAACCGCCGCTTCCAGTCCGCAAACAGGGATACACGCCGTAGCTGGCACTCGGCTCCGCCAGCATCATACTCCTTCCGCTTTGAACTGCTCGGCGATCGTCGGGTATCGGACATCGCTGTCCGTGAACGGCGACTTAGACTGACGGGTTACTGCCAACACTTCGATGGTAAACCCGCCAGGAGCAAGGAAATAGAAGGTCCAGTCCCCATGGAACCGTCGCGGCGGCGGCACATCGAACCCGTCCTCTTTCAGGCGTTGGTTGATTTCACCCACCCGAGCTTCGGTTTCCTGAATAAAGCCGATGTGAAAGCTGGCGGGATATTGGACTTCCGTTTCCCCACCGACATTCATCAAGGTGAGCACCAGTCCGTCGTCGTCGCGCAGCAGAGCCAACCGGCTGTTGTCCTCGCCTGTGTCGATGGTCTGAAGCCCGAAGTACTTTTTCAGGAACTGCCGCGCCTCGGAAACATCGCTAACCGTGAGATTGAGATGGTTCAGTTTCATAATGGTTTCCTCCGATTAAATAATATCGATGCATTTCATCGAAATTCTCCTTATGCTTACTCTCTTGGGCAAGACGCGTGCCAGAGAATTTCTTGTTTAACTTCAGTTACTTACAGAGAATGCCGCTTTCGGGCATGCTGGATTTGTCCAATGGGCTAGAGTGAGTTAGGCTATGGTAGAATTGTGTGCTATAGTCGAGAAGGCAAGGGGTCACCCCTCCGAAGAATGAAGTGCGGAAAGAAGGAAAAAAATGGCAACCGTGGATGAGAACCTTTTTTTTCGAGAGGCGACGCTGCGCCTGTGCAGCAGTCTCGATATCGAAGCGGCTCTGAAACGCTGCTACGAATACATCAGTCTTTACATTCCTGTGAGGCTGATGAGCCTTGGTATAGTGGATTTTGAAGAGAATACCTTACGATTCGTGGCATTGGTCGGTGCCGACCTGCCAGAAAACTACGAGCATATCATGCATTTGCCCGAGAGGGGGCGTCGTGAGAGGCTAGCTTTTTTCAAATCCGGTGAAGTCATCCGAATCGTGAACCAGCCCGATCCAAACAAGGTTTCCCCAGAGATACTGGGAAGACTTGGACAAAAAGGGAAATTTTCCTACATGGGTATGGTCCTGGAACTCGAGGGAAACCAAATCGGGAACCTTGGATTAGTAGCGGACGGTGTGAATCAATATACAGATGAGCGCGCCCGACTGCTTCGACTGATCCGTGAACCGCTGGCCATTGCCATGTCCAATGCGCTGAAACACCAGGAGGTCATTCGGTTCAAGCAGATGCTGGCCGATGACAACAGGTACCTCCTGGACGAACTGCGCTCGGTTTCGGGAGATGAAATCATTGGTGCGAACCTTGGCCTGAGTATGGTCATGAGAATGGTCGAACAGGTATCCTCCCTCGACAGTCCAGTGCTCTTGCTCGGTGAAACCGGTACGGGAAAGGAGCTCATCGCCAATGCGATCCACAGCTCTTCCCCGCGCAAGGACGGGCCTTTCATAAAGGTGAACTGTGGGGCTATTCCTGAGACGCTTCTCGATAGCGAGCTTTTCGGGCACGAGAAAGGTGCTTTCACCGGCGCCATAAGCCAAAAGAGGGGACGGTTCGAGCGGGCCGACAAGGGTACCATCTTCCTTGATGAAATAGGAGAACTCCCACTCCAGGCTCAGGTGAGGTTGCTGCACGTCCTGCAAAGAAAAGAGATCGAGCGCGTGGGTGGAGCCTGCTCCATACCCGTGGATATCCGCATTATATCGGCCACCCACAGGAATTTGCAGGAGATGGTTGGATCTGGGCAATTTCGGGAAGACCTATGGTTCCGCCTCAATGTCTTCCCGATAATGATCCCACCTCTAAGGCAGAGAAAGAGCGATATCCCTTCGCTGGTGGATCATCTCATTCATCGCAAGTCCATTGAGCTTAAACTCAAAGCGAGACCCAAGCTGGCCCCCGATGCCATCCAAAGGCTCACAGCCTACGACTGGCCGGGCAACGTAAGGGAGCTGGAAAACACCATAGAGCGAGCCCTTATTCAGCAGCGTGTCGGTGCCCCTCTGTCATTCGAAGCGCTTCTTCCCCTGTCGGTTCCAGGCAAGCTCGTCCAGGGCCAGAGCCAGGATGAGCCACTCCTATCGCTGGATGAGTTGAACGCCCTGCATATCAGGCGAGCTTTGGAGAAAGCAGGCGGCAAGATCAATGGAAAGGGTGGAGCAGCACAAATCTTGAACATTAATCCCCACACTCTACGGAAGCGGATGCAGAAGCTAGGAATCGCCTATGGCAGGAGAAGCTGGCGTCCTGATTCGAAAGCTTAGGTTGAGGTCATACCATTCATCATAGTTGCTTGCCAATTCATTGAGTCCAAAGAACAGACCGACGCATAACGACAAATGATTTTAACCCGACTTTGACAGCAGGCTCGTAAGTTGTTGTATTTCCAGAATAAAATTTTTGGTTTCGTGACTACAAACGAGATAACTATCTAATTATTAAGGATTTTATCTGGTTTTCTAACGCCCAGTGCTTCGAGAAGGCCCTCTATCTCCGGATTAATCTGATTGGTCACGATCAGGCTCCTGCCATTGGCCGTGCACTCAATACTTTTGAGCTGCGAGAGAAGAAAGAGCGCGCGACGGGCCGAATGGGTCTTGGACGCTTTTTTCAGTTCAAGCTCGATCAGCTGTTCAAGAAGGTATGCCAGAACGCATACGAAGACATGCGCCTTTACCCGGGAATCGGTGTAGTGGAAGATCGGCCGTATTTTCAAGAAGTCTTTTAGCTCCCGGAAGGCACGCTCCACCTGTTGGAGTTGCTTGTAGGACCGAACCACCTCGGGGGTGGGAAGCTCCTCTTGGTCTATATTGGTCTTGAGGAAAAACTTCCCGTCCAGAAATGTTTCCTGCTCCCAAACCTCGGGATGGATGTAGAGAATCAGTTTGCCATCATCGATCTTCGGATCGAGGTATCTGCTCATGTGGTACTTTTCGATTGTTTCGCGGACCCTGTGGTGCAGATCGACATCCTTTAGCCGGCCTCGCTGGAACTGCTTTTCCAGTTTTTGGGCCTCCACTCTGATTTTCGCATAGTAGTGCTCCCGCTTCATCTTCTTTTTCCCGGCCACTTCGGAGTTGTGGCACAGGATATAGCGGAACCCGTTTTGCCGCTTTTCCTTTATGCGGAGGACGCCAAGCGACTTGTCTTCCTGGAACCCGGAAAGGTTTTTCTGGTAGAGGCCCTTGGCCTCATTGTTCCCCCTGGGCTTTAAGGCAATGATGTAGGGGAAGTGAAATTCATCGAGCGCTGCGAGATTGTCTTCGCTGATAAGTCCGCGGTCACAAACAAAAATGGTTTTCCCAATGTTGAACCTTTTCGCGAGCTTTTCGACGGTTTCTTTGAGGGTAGTGACATCGGGTGTATTGCCGGCAAGCACTTCATGGGTGATCGGCAGTCCTTCGCGGGTTACGACCAGAGCCAAAACAATCTGCTTCCTGTCGGGGCGCTGGTCTCTGGAGTAGCCAAATGAGGCCAGCTCCGGGCCTTCTCCCTCAAAATATGACGAGGTGAGATCATAGAAAACCAAGTCCACTTTGGGAGAAAAAAGGGTAAGCAGTTGGTTAAACAGTTCCTTTTCAATGGGTTCCTTTGCCTCAACCAGATAGTCCATTGCCCGTAGGAGATGCTGGTAATCGACCTCCTCGGATTTGAGGCCCGGAATGTGGACGGTGCTCAGCCAGCGCATCACGCCGAGCTTGGAGTGCGGGTCACAGGCGCGGTTTAGGACCATCACCTTCACCATTTCGGCCACGCCGAACGCGACCTTGTTCCCCTTAAGATTTGCTGTAATGGTCTGTCCAAGTAGCAGATGGTTCCAGAGATGCTCCAGGGCCAGGATATTGCCAAAATCCCTGACCCTGCCGTATTCGGTTTCAGCAGGCGGACGGATAAGTACCGGACTGGAAGCGTACTTGAGAAGCGCGGTAATCGTCTGATCGATCTTTTTGGCATCGAGTTTATCAACCCGGCCAAAATTAGCTACGACCCTGGTGCGAGGTTCTCCCTCATCGTTGCGGAAAGACTCACACAACTGCAGGTACTGGTAGGTCGCCCCCTTTGATCGCTTCGTGCTTAGTCGTATGTACATAGTTGCGGGATAATACAGCATGATAATGGGGATAGGCAACAACTATTTTTGAACTTTTCGTACTACAAAGAATTTGGATTTTTGAAAACCGGAGCAAATAAATTCAACCGGTTGCAGTAAGCATCAAAGCAATTATTGGGGTGATCTGTCGAACTTGGGTTATATTGCGGCGCCCCTTCCAATTTGACTCGTCA
>Ga0074045_10005207_pt1 | contig 11391 bp, 6 predicted proteins | sample BogForMeECP23OM2_FD_94442 | JGI IMG/M metagenome (GOLD analysis project Ga0074045, IMG submission 94442) | Bog forest soil microbial communities from Calvert Island, British Columbia, Canada - Bog Forest MetaG ECP23OM2 | ecosystem: Environmental > Terrestrial > Soil > Wetlands ...
CATGGTGCCACGGATGTGCCGAAGGTTCATCCGTGCACGCAGGTGCCCCGCGATGCGGGGGACATCTTCGTGGCACCAATGTTTCAAGCATTTTCACACTTCATCGTCGCGTTCCGCACGATGGGAGTTGGCATAATTTGCCCCGGTAATTTCTCCAATTCAGTGGCAGATACGGTAACCCTGCTCTTCCAGTTCACAAATAAGCTGAAGACCTTCTTTTTCAGTCTCAACCGGGATCCACAATCCGAACCCGGTCACAAACAGTTTTCCGTCATCGTTGTGAATCCTTAGAGGGCCGCTGGATACTCGGGCCGATTCTCCAATTTTCTTGATTTTGGTCTCCATTTGTCACCTGCGCTCATGAAAGCACTGCTTCCAATTGATTCGTTACCTCCATGGCCACTATAGCACGAGGGGAATTTACGTACACAACAAAACGGGCATGAAGTGAAGTCCTTGACACATGTAAGACTTTCTTGATACGGTTTTGTGCCGTTTATGCCTGTGCTTATCAGCCAAGGGAGGATGGCGGGACCTTGTGGTAAGCGGTCCCCGTAAACATGAGATCCCCTTCACGGACGCATAGGTTCTTGGGACAATTCCGCGACAAGGCTTTACCCGATGGGGCCGAGAGACGTTTTGCCTTTTCTCGTCGGGAATTCATGGGGCTCGGGACAGCTTGGCTCATAGCTTCTGCTTTGTTTGGCCCGTCTATTTCATGGGCCGGACTGCTACCTCCCCATCGGTCCGAATCTTCGAACGATGATCCCCAATGGCCAATCGGTTCAACTCCGTTACTTTCCGAAAATGAGCATGCCCAGGCGCACTGGCAAAAGGCGAGCCCATTATTTCTTACCTTTGACGACGGACCCGTGCACTGCACCGGGTCAATTCTCGATTATCTGAGCCAAACAGGCCAGAGAGCCACTTTTTTTGTTATCGGTCGCAACCTGAGGAGCCCATCTCTGCGCAAACTTGCGATCAGGGCACTGGAAGACGGGCATGATCTTGGAAATCATTCTTACACTCACACCTCGTTTTCGACCCTTTCTCCGAATGGCATCGAACAGGAAATAGTAAAAACCCATAAGTGCATCGAGGAAGTAGCGCGGGACGCGGGAGTGAGCAAAAGGGTGAGAAGCCTTTTCTTCAGGTTTCCCTTCGGACATACAGGGCGTAGATCCGTTTGTGCCGCGGCAATGGAGATTCTCCACAAGTTGGGTTACCATGTCGCGTGGTGGGATCTGGATACCAGTGATTGGCGCATGGAGACAGCATTTTATACAGGATCTCAGGTCGTAGCCTCACTGCGGACAGCCAGACCCCGTGATGTGGTCTTGTTGCATGAAAGGGAACTGACAGCCAGGATACTGCCTTCGCTTCTGGAAGTCTTGAAGTCCAGGAATCTGGTTTCAGCAACCATGTCGGCCTATGATTCGCGGTGGTCAAAACGTTGGAAGTTGGCACAGACCAATCGGGACAGATCCAGGAGAGTCTTTTGATTGGCATTATGCTGATGCGTATTGAGAATGAGATGTTGGAATTGGCTTACACTGTCACGTAGACGTGTAGGGGCACGGCATGCCATGCCCCTACTACTTGGTGCCATGTATGAGCCTTCGGTGCTTCCTGTACCCTTGACGGACTGAGGTCCCCTCTTGTGGATAAGGAGTTATGGCGATGAAGAATAGCTTTCATGGCAGGCTGTTAATGGTTTTGGTCTCACTGCTAATCGTTGCGGGTGCATCGGCTTTGGCTCTTGCCGACGACCTGACTGTTTACGCGCGGCGTGAAGCTTATTCACCTGGAGAATCTGCCGGCAGGTGGAGCGTTACCCTGAGGTTCAACAATCCGGTCTTCCCTTCGAATCTGGCCACGGCAATCAAAGTGACGACTGACGAGGCCGAAGAGAAATTCGAGATTCAAAGCCCCAGAGACCAGGATAAGGCTACAGCCCCTGCACGGGAGTTCAGGCTCGTGCCCACCCGGATTTCCGAACGACCTACTTCCGTAAAAATTGTGATCAACAAGGGGCTCTCCGACGTCTCCGGCAGGCGTCTTCTTGCTCAGGATTTTGCGTACCAGTTCTTGTCCATTGAAACGATATCCGTGACCAACGTAGGTACATTTTATCGGTCCAAGATCGATAAAGGACTGAATTTGTCCTTAGCGGGCAACGTCTCGGAAAGCGACCTCGTGGCCGCTCTGAAAATCACCCCCAGTGTGGCTGGGCTGAGTATTATCAAAACCGGCGGCTGGGGTTGCCGCATCACGGGGGACTTCGAGTACGACCGCGATTATCTCCTGGAAATCTCTTCCGCCAGAGTCAACAACGGCCGTGCGATGCTTACAGCGGGAGAGTTCCGGTTCAAAGGTCCGGGCATCAAGCCGGAGGTTTACCTGAAGACGGAGCGTTCTGTTGTGGAACTTCGTGGCCGGCAACTGTTCCCTGTAAATCTGGCCAATGTTGGCAAAGTTCGCTGTCAGTTGATCAAAGTCCCGCCGTTTCTGGCGCCGGAAACAGCCGAAGCCATTCGCAATAAGGTGGCCCTCAACCAACTGAAATTGAAGGATAAAACAGCGACCCTCAAAAACCTCGTCCGCACCGCCAAGATCAGCAACGTGTTCTCAGGTGAATACGCTGAGGATGCGGATGCGTTCTTTGCTCCGGAGGCGCAGGACCACGTCTACGGATACTCTGTTCCTCTTTCTTTCAGAAAGAACCCTGAGAATGGTGGGCTTTGGGTCGCAGTGTTTACCGACCCGGACGGAAATTTCCGAGGAAGAGCCAAAAAGCTTATTCAGATTACGGACCTCTCGGTCAGTTACAAGATGTCCTCCAAGAGTCTGCTGCTGTGGGTGACTTCCATCCATACGGGACAGCCTCTTTCAGGAGTTGAGATCTATCTCTCCGACGCTGACCATCACAGGTACATCGTGGGCAAGACGGATGACAAGGGTCTGCTGTTCGTCAAGGACGGGCAAGAGTTCACGTCGCTGTCGGGTCTGCAAGCCACGGGAGCTACGAAGAGACCTCTGACCCTGACCAAATTGAAATGGGCCGTTGCGGCAACCCCGACGGATGCCTGCGGCATAGAATTGGAAACTCTTGCCTTAAAGCCCTTCTCTGTAACGCAGACAAAAAATTTGCAGGAGAAACCTGAGTCCCGAACCGGGTACATATTCACCGAACGAGGGGTGTATCGGCCGGGTGATACCGTGAATTTAAAGTTCGTATCGAGAGATTACAAGAACAATCGCATTGTTTCCCCTTCCGGCGAACTGGCCAAGGTGGATATTGAGGGGCCTAGAGGGGATGTTCTCTACACCAAAGAACTCAAGCTAAGTGAGTTTGGAAGTTGTTACGACACTTTTCAAGTTAGGAGTTTCTTCCCGGTTGGCACTTACACCATAAAAGCGACTGCTGCGGGAGGGAATAAACAAGGTCTCTTCACGAAGACCTTCCTGGTCCAAGAGTACAAACGACCACGCCACTATGTTTCTCTGTCGATCAAAAAGGGGGAGCGGGCCGGTACAGAGTATGTAGCTCTCAAGCGTGAGGACGCGTTTCTAACGGTTGATATAAAGGGGCAGTATTACACTGGTGGGCCCGTCAAGCATGGGCGTATGCGTTGGAAAGCGACGCTGGTGCCCGTTGTCAACAAAGTTGAAGGTCTTGATGGCTATTTTTTTGGAAATGAGGACGACAAGACGCTATTCCTTGAATCCGGCGAATCAATGTTGGATAAGGACGGTAATCTTAGCTTGACAATACCGTTGGACCCACGTTTGCTCACCGGCATCTACGGCATAAATGTTTCGGCCACGGTACTGGATATTGACGGCGAGCCCGCTACCGAGGTGGAGACTTTTAACCCACGGCCCCGCGTGCTTGTAGGCATTTCCAATCACCCGCGTCGGGTCCAATCCGGCTATTCAGCGCCGCTAAAGCTCATAGTGGTGGATCAAAGCGGGAAGAAGATACCCTCTGGCAAAATCGAAGCCCAAATAATGCAGAAGAAATACTTCTACACGCAAAAGCGGGATGATGCAGGCAATCTCAATCCCGTGTGGGAAGAAGGCTGGATGAAGACCCTGACTTCCCAACAGCCCATTGTTAACGGAGAAGCCGACTTTCAATTGGAACTGAACGACTCTGGTGATTACCTGATTGGCTTTACGTATGAAGACAAGACCGCGCGATACACCAGCCAGACGCTCTTCAATGTCGGTTGGGAAGACTACGATCAGTGGGCAAGGAGAGAGACGGAAAAGGACGTCCGTACGAGCAATGAGGTCCTTCTGTCCATGAGCAAGAAAGAATACCGGACAGGTGAATCGGTCCGCATTCAATTCCACGCGCCTCGGCCGGTCACGAAGTGCCTGGTGACCATGGAGAAGGGAGGCGAGATTCTTGACTACCGCGTAATTGATGTGAAGGGGAATGATGGAAGTTATCAGTTTGAGGCCGCAGAAAAGTTCCAGCCCAATGTGTACGTTTCGGTAATGGCCGCGGCAGGAAGGGAAGGTTTCCCTGTTTATTCGAGCCAGGTAGATACCGACATTCCTACTATCTATTTCGGATATGCCGACGTCACGGTCAGAGGCGATATTCAAAAACTCCGCATTGATATCGCTCCCGAAACACCCGAACTGAAAGGACGACCCGGAGAGAAGAAAGCTCTGACCTTCAAAGTGGCCGATCAAAGCGGCAAAGGAGTCTTGTCCGAACTGGCCGTTTGTGTAGTCGATGAGGCGGTTCTGGCACTGACTCGTTTTCAGACGCCGGACTTATCATCCCTCACCAAATTCAACATCCCGCTTGGCGTTTTTTCAGGAGATTTGCGACAGGCCCTGGTTAGTCAGGATTTGCTTCGCCTCTTCGCCACTAGACCCCTCACCGGCGGTGACATGGGCGGCGGCGAAATTGCAGGCACTCTCAAACTGCGTAAAGACTTTCGACCGGTTGCGTACTTCAATCCCGCAGTCATCACTGATGGGTCCGGCCGCGCTACGGTTGAGTTTCAACTACCCGATTCAACGACCGCGTACCGCGTCTACGTGGTGGCCTCAGACAAGGGGGCGGGTTTCGTCTCCGGACAGCGGAACATGGTCGTGACCAAAGAGTTCTTCGTAGAGCCGTCGATTCCCCGTTTTCTTATCCCCGGCGACCGGGCGACTTTTCCTCTGGTGCTCTACAACAAGACTCCCGAAAAGGGTGATGTCCTCCTTAAGGCAGAGGGCTCCCCAGACCTGAGCGTACGCCTCGCGCAATCTTCTCTCACGTTGGAGCCTTTTGCCTCGTCACCTGTAAACACCTTGGTAGAAGTAACCGGAGGAGCCGAAAAAGGCATCTTCCGCTTCCAAGGCACGTTTACAGGCGCGTCGGGCAAATATGGAGATGCCGTAGAGCAGCCGTTAACCATCCACTCCAGGTACATGCCGGTAAATCGCACAGTAATAGGGAGTTTTACGGAACGGACCGACATATCGGCTGCGTTGCCTGATGCACTGAAAGCCTTGAAGCCGGAGGACATAAATCCCGGAGATTTTAAAGCGAATCTGAGCTTCAGCACTACCAATTGGACGAGGATAGCGCCCGGTCTGAAATACTTGCTCCAATACCCCTACGGGTGCATTGAACAGACCAGCTCGGGGATCATTCCGCTTGCAGGCATAAGGGATCTCGCACGCTCGAAAGTCATCCCAGGAGTATCCGTGGAAGAAGTGGACCAGTTCCTGAAACGCGGCGTCGAGCGGCTATTGTCAATGCAACTGGCTGGAGGCGGTTTCTCTTACTGGCCCGGCGAACTGAACACTTCATGGTGGGGCACTATGTATGCCTCGTTTGCGCTGATCACGGCTCACCAGGCAGGGTATGAAGTTCCCGAGGAGAGTCTGAAGCGTGCTCTAACCTTCCTCCATGAGAACTTGTTCAAGAAAAAGGAATCCGACCAATATCACGGGGCCACGTGGACGAGGGAGTTGGCGCTCTTCAACCTTGCTGTGGGTAAAATGCTCAGCGCGCAGGAACTCGAGCCCTTCTTCCAGGAATACGATTCATTGAAAGATGAGGGCAAGGCATTGCTCATTCTCTCGGCCAAAGAAGTTGGATATTTGCAGCAAGATAAGCTTAAAGAGATGGTCAAACAGCTCAACCCTCGCTACGATCCCAACCGTACCGACTATAATAATTCCAGTTTCCGGGAACTGGCAGTCTGCCTTATGGCGGCCCTGGAGACGGGGGCCGCGTCTAAGGAGGCGGACTCCTGGGCGGGTTCTCTCTTGAGAGGTCTGAAACCGGATGGCCGCTGGTCCTCCACCGCCGACACCGGCTGGTGCTTGTTGGCGCTCAGCCATTACTACCGAGGCAAGGAAACAAAAAAGGTTGGCCCCGTCCGGCTCCGGATAGACTATGGCGGTGATAAACCTGAAGAGATGATCGTCTCTGAGGCTGCCGCGTACCTGGAGTTGGATCCGCGCAAGCTGCTCCAAAAAGGAACCATTCGCGTCGAGTCCGAGTCAAAAGACTTGCTGAACTACGCCCTTTCCATCACGTATCCTGATGTCGTCACAGACCCCTCGCAACTCATCGCAGGGTTCACTCTTCGCAAGAAGATGGAAAATCTGAACGGCAAGGAGGAAATTAGGCTGGGGGATGTGGTAAGGGTCACCCTCGAGATAGGAATTACCCGTCCGGAAAAGGAGGGCCGATACGAAAGTTTTGAATATTTGGCGCTTGAGGACCCGGTACCTGCCGGCCTGGTTCCTATCAATTCAGAGCTGAAAACAGAAGGAGTTGAAAGACAAAACTCGACGCAGGAACGAGATTCCTGGCGCGACGGGTTTTACGATTTCACCCCCACGTATTTTGAATTTCGCGATGACGGCGTTAGAGTGTTCAAGAACCGCGCATGGTCAGGAGCTTACCGATACTCTTACCTTGCCCGAGCTGTTGCAGAAGGGGAATTCTGGATGAGGGGCTCGCGCGTTTCGCTCATGTATGATCCGGATCGCTTCGGGAAATCTTTAGGGAAGAAGGTCACAATACTCCCGGTGGAGAAGTAACGAAGGGGGAGAGGCATAGACGTCAAAACAAGGCCAGCACCTTAATCGTGGAGTCCCGTCACCCAGCCCTCTCCCGCCAGGGGAGAGGGTTATCTTACCCCCTCCCTGGTCGGGAGGAGCTAGGGGAGGGGGATAAGAAAATGAAATTACAGGGCTTGGCTTGTTAATTTGACGGCTTTGCGGGAGACGCTTAACCCCGGGGAAACTCCGGCCATGTTTGACTCAGGATCTTCTTGTGATTACAATAGAGTCGATGAACTTAGCCCAACAAAAAGGTCCGCCCAGCAGGTGAGGCCTTAAGGAGCAAGAATGGGAATTCCAGCGCCGACCGAACTGATTTTGATTCTTCTGATCGTTGTCCTTGTTTTTGGGGGCAAGAAGATTCCTGAAATCATGGGGGGCGTAGCCCAAGGAATCAAGACTTTCAAAAAGGCCCTTGATACGGACGACACTCCGCCCACCCCAGCCAACGCCCAGCCAACCCAACCCGCTGCGCCTATTGAGGCCAAGTCGGTAGAGACGGATAAATCCAAGGTGTAATCCGAATGAAATTGCAGACGGCCTCGAAGAAAGGACAGGTTGCTGCAAACATGGGAACGCCTTCATTTATAGCGCTCCGATGAGGTCACACATCCTCTCCGGCATGGACCTCATCGAGGTCGTGGGCCGAACGCATGTTTGATGCTCTATGAGTCGGGCGCGACTCGACCGCGCAGGGAACACGCAATCAATTAACCTTTATCCGCTTGAGCGTTTTCTTCCAGCCTCTCCAGGTACTTCTCATATTGTATTCCCAACATTTGGGCCTTTCTCATGCACCTCTTCTTTTGAATACGGTAAGTGATCACGTATCCGAGAGCCCCGGAGACGGCCGCCAGAATCGCTGCAGCAACTGACCACCTGGCAAGGATTTCCCATCCAAGCTGAATGAATGCCGCATGGACTTCCCAAAAATACGCCTTGTCTAAGACCGGATTCATGATTCTTTGGAAGACCTCGAAGTTCATAGCGACGGGTCGTCCCAGCACAAGAGAGCCTAACCAATAGTAGCCGTAATAGAGCGGTATAATGTTAAACGGGTTGACTACGCTTGTGAAAGCGAAGGCAAGCACAAAATTAAAACGGAACAGTAGTCTGAGCAAGCCGAGACTCAGGAAATGCCCACCCATGGGGACAGCGAATCCGATCACGAATCCCAAGGACACGCCCGCTGCATCGAACCATGGAGGATGGCGTGAGAAAACCAGCGGGTCAACGACATTTTTGCGAATTATCCCGCGGCTTCTCGCCCACAGCCCCGTTGACGCCCCCTCTCGCCGCATGCCGGGTTCTCCAGACTCTATCTCCGCTTCCTGCGGGCGTCCGGGCACCGTCGGACGCGGCTCGACCGATTTGTCAGTCTTTGGATTGCGTGTGTTGTCGTGCAGGTCAACAGCGCTGCAGATCATGACGCGCAGGCCCTCTAATTCCGGCCGGCCGGTGCTTTATGACGAGTGAATAGCCGCTCCCTCAGACACGGAGGAGTGTTTGATTTCTGGTAATGACCAAAAGAAATGTCCGGAATCACCCTCCTCCTAACCTCCTCCCGTCGAGGGAGGAGGAATTAACCCTCGCCCCTGGCGGAGAGGGCGGAGAGGGCGGGGAGAGGGGGAATATCCGGGAAATTTGTTAAAATTCGTCCAGACAAGACTTCCGGCATTTATTTCAGAGCCTGCCCCCGCTACTTCTTGAGGGCGGCCAGCCGGTCCGCATAGCTCCCCCCGGCTTCAGTCTTCTCTCCGGAGACAGCCTTCAATGCCTCATCTATGTTCTTGTCTTCCGAGGATTTTTCAGGAGAGAGGAGCGTGGCCTTCATACCGGCGGCTGCCGATTCAGCTCTCGCCTTTTCAGCTTGTCGGTTCATTGCCGACAAAGCTACTCCCAGGTTCGAGGTCTCTTCCCGAAGGCCGGAGAGCCGCTCGGCTTGCTCGGCGCGTTCTTGGGCTCTCTTCTTTTCCATTTCGGCCCGTTGCATATCTCTCTTGCCTGCCTCCAACTGCGATCTCGCGGTCTTGAGTTTTTCAGCGGCCATCCTGGCAAATTCCTCGAGCTCCTCCATCACGGACTTAGCTTCTTCCGCATCCTGAGTCTCCCGCTCCACCTCAGGACGCAGCGTCTCTAACTGCTTGAGCAGCTTGTCCATGCTTGCGTTCAGACCTTGCGCATCGGCTTCGTTACCGGCGGTCTTGGCTGTTTCCACTTTTTGGTTGAGGATTTCCGCTGCCTGAAGATGCCGGTCGTAGTTCGCCTTGGCCGCATCAGCCTGTTGATTATCCTTCTGAAATGTTTGCCTCGCATTGGCAGCTTCCCGGGTGATCTTGTCCAGATCTTCGATCATGGTCTCAATTTCTGCTTGAGAAGCCGCTTCCGGGTCCCAGGATACTATCGCCTCTGTCAGGCTTCGACCCGCATCACCCAATTTTTGCTTGCCTAGATTTTTCATGAAACCGAAAATTGTTCCCATCTCGTGGTCCTCCTTTGGGGCAAGAGAAACTTTTTTTGACTTTTGAACTTGAAAGCAGCCCGGTTCGCAAACGGACCAGGCAAAAGGCCGCTAAGCGTAACTGAATGGTTACAAGCGCCACACCTCATCATTGCCATCCCGAATTCTACTGCGACCCCTCATGCTTTCGTCAGATGACCTCCAGAGAAGTTGGATTTATCTCCAAGCCGATCAGCATATGCACGAAAGCTGTGTCCGCATACTCATCGAGACCGACCAAGAGGTATTCATCCACTTTGTCATTCGCGTGGCGTCCATAGAGCATAGCCGAGTGCTTAACGATCTCCGTCTTCTCTCCACTAGTATCAACATAGAGGGTCTCCGAGAAGTCCACGGGAGGCACGCGGGTTATTCGTTCCCCGCCTTCTCCTTCTTCCACAACTTTTTCAGCTCCCGGATTCTCCCATACACGATAGTATCTGGTCTTGTCCGGTGTGTCGAATACACTGTAACCGATGTACCCGGTATTCTCATTCAGCCAGAAATCCCAGTCATCAGGGTACACCGTGTCAGCGGACCAGAAGAACTTGCATTCCTCGACATCCTGGTTCTCGCCGACAACGATCTGAAGCAGATAATCCTGATCATCCTGGAAATCCAGGTAGAACCTGTGAACCGTTGATCTGAAGACCTTGGCGACACCGTACGCGGCCACCACGCCTCTTCCTTCGGGACGTCGAATTTTGATATCATCACTCCCGAGAAGAAAGTCAACTTCCGATATTTCAACCAAGCCACTGATCCTCAAGCCGAGGGGGAGATTCTTGTCAATCCTCTCTCCTCCTTTGCCTCCCGAGAATGCGCCTCTCAGCTCCTCAGCCTTCTTTGAGGCCATCTTTTTCAATAGTTGAAGAGTGCTTCCCATACCTTTCTCCTTAATTAGCAGCCATTTATCGCCCCTCTAACCTCTTGCGCATGTCAACCTTTGCATCCATCACACCGAGTGAGAGAGCATCGAGGGCTTCTTGTCCGTACTTCTTGGCCCAGTCTGTGCGTAGCACCAGTACAGCCTGGACTGCCAGGGTCTTCACATCATGACCCCAAAACCAGCCTTTTTGAAGAGCCGGATAGGCATTACTGGGGATGGTCACGAACTGATAGATGTTATTCCCGTTTTCGTCCTTCTTGCGGACCAAACTCCCGTCATCCAGAGCGGCCAGTTTAAGCTTCCCTGTCCGCTCTGCGTTCTGCTCGGCCTGTTTCAAGATATCACTGTGAAGTCCGCCGACGAACAGCATGGCCACCTTGGGGCTTTGTTCCACTTCTTTCTCACTGGCGTCGTATCCGGCAAATTTTACTGCGATCTTCCTGTAGCGCTCTTGCTGTTGGCGCAGCCCTTCCCACGTCATGGATGTGCCGGAGCCCTCTGGGCCTATATAAATCGTCGTTTTCCGGGGATTTATATCTTCTATGGATTTGATGCCGCTATTAGAGTTTACAATCAGTTGCACCATTTCCTCATAGAGAGTTGATTGCTCTGAGATCAATTTCCGGCCTGGAAATTTCGTGCCCAACATGGCCAATACATCACTCTGAACAATGGCCATGTCAATATCACCCGATGAGATCAACCGCAGGTTCTCCATGGAACCGGCGGTGGTGCGGAGCTGTATGTCTACTTTGTCGGCCTTCTTTTTGAGGAGTTCACCAAAGTACTGGTAGTTCCCGTTCTTCGGCCCGGTGGCAAACCTTATAGTCGGCTTCTCCGCGGATTTTTCAGCTATAGCGTTGGCAGCCACCGCCACCTCCGGGGGCACGCCCTTGGGCAGATAATTGGGATC
>Ga0074045_10005208_pt1 | contig 11386 bp, 11 predicted proteins | sample BogForMeECP23OM2_FD_94442 | JGI IMG/M metagenome (GOLD analysis project Ga0074045, IMG submission 94442) | Bog forest soil microbial communities from Calvert Island, British Columbia, Canada - Bog Forest MetaG ECP23OM2 | ecosystem: Environmental > Terrestrial > Soil > Wetlands ...
CGTTCAGGTGAAGGCGGTTGAGGGATCCCAGGTCACCGTGCTGGAGTTGCGGGTCCATCCGGAGGATCTGGGCAAGGTCATCGGGCGCCAGGGGCGCACGGCCAAGGCCATGCGCACGCTGCTCGGTGCGGCCGGCATGAAACTCCACAAACGCTTCACCCTCGAGATTCTGGAAGATTGAACAGCTCTCACCAAACAACGCAGCGCTGGTTACAAGTTGCCAGAATCGTGCGTCCCCGCGGCAATAAGGGTGAAGTGGCCGCGGAATTGTTCACCGACTTTCCGGCACGCCTTTCTTCGCTGAAATCCATTTATCTGCGAAAAGACGACGGCGAACCCAGGCGCGTCGGCTTACGGGATTTCTGGATCGACCGCAATCATCCCGGCCAGGGCGTCTTCCATTTTGAGGGCTGCGGCAGCATCAGCGAAGCGGAGAGGCTGCGCGGGCTCGATGTGCTTCTGCCGATCGAAGAGCGCGTGGAGCTTCCCGCGGGCCAGTATTTTGTGACCGACTTGATGGGCTGCACCGTGTTCGAGTTGCCGGAAGGCAAAACGAAATTGGCTTCGCCCGCTTGCGCCGCGGAGGAAGCGCCGTGCGTCCTCGGAACGGTCCGCGATGTGTTCTTTCCCGGAGAAGGCACGGCCGGCACCCCGCTTCTTCAGGTGGAAACTTCCGCCGGCGAAGTGCTAATCCCTCTCGCGGAAGAAATTTGCACACGCATCGACGTGGCCGCGCGGCGCATTGAAGTCCGCCTGCCGGAGGGGTTGAAAGACCTGGATGCCGAGTAGCAAGCCGGAGGGTTTCTTTCATCCGGCGGATTGGGCCTCTGTTAGACTTTCCTGCAATGCGATTTGATCTCATCACCATCTTTCCCGAATTCTTTGCCGGGCCTCTGGACCACGGCATCGTGCGCCGGGCCAAAGAGGCGGGGATCGTAGAAATCCATGTGCAGGACCTGCGCGAGTTCACCAAAGACCGCCACCGCACCGTGGATGATCGGCCGTTCGGGGGCGGCGAGGGGATGGTGTTAAAGCCGGACCCACTGTTTGAGGCTGTGGAGAGTCTGTTGGGCCATGGCCTGGGAGACGCGCAGAAGCGCGTGCCGCTGGAAGCAGGAACCGCCATCGTGTTGATGTCCGCGGCGGGGCGTTTGTTTACGCAAGAGACGGCGCGGCGTTACGCGAAGCTGGAGAGATTGATTCTGATTTGCGGGCGGTATGAAGGCGTGGATGAACGCGTCGCGGACTTCCTGGCCACCGAAGAGATCTCGGTGGGAGACTATGTTTTGAGCGGCGGCGAGCTGCCGGCAGCAATCGTTGTGGACGCAGTGACACGGCTCTTGCCGGGAGCACTGGGCAACGAAGCTTCCGCGGAAAACGAATCCTTCTCTTGCTTGGAAGAATCATCTGATGAAACGGCAGTTCGAGATTCAGGAACTCGCCACTCACCACTCGCCACTCGTCACTTGCTTCTGGATTTCCCGCACTACACCCGCCCAGCGGAATACCGCGGCTGGAAGGTGCCCGAGGTCCTTATCGGTGGCAATCACGCCGAAGTGGCCAAGTGGCGCCGCCAACAGGCCACAGAGAAGACTCGACGAAACCGGCCCGATCTTTAGCGCCAGTCTGCCGCCCCAATAACAACTAGGATTTCCGTCACATCCTGTTTATAATTATAGTTTGCCTTGGAAGTGCTGGCCCCGCCTGAGTGGGTCTGCAGGGAACACAGAAAATGAATCCGGTAATTCGTAAGTTGCACGAAGCGCAATTGCGCAAAGACCTCCCGGAGTTTCGCCCTGGCGACACCGTACGGGTAAACGTCCGCCTGCTGGAAGGCGAAGGCGAAAAGGTCAAAGAACGCATCCAGTCGTTTGAAGGCGTGGTGATCTCGAAGAAAGGCCGGGCCAGCAGCGCCACGTTCACGGTGCGCCGCGTGAGTTTCGGCACCGGCGTGGAGCGCATTTTCCCGCTGCACTCGCCCTCGATCGCCTCGATTGACGTGGTTGGCAAGGGCAGCGTCCGCCGTGCCCGCTTGTACTATCTGCGCGACCTGCGTGGCAAAGCCGCCCGCATCAAGCGCGCCGCCCGCGAAGAAGCCGCTCCCGAGCCCGCAGTCAAGGCCTAACAGTTATCTCCATTTTGAATTCACTTGGGACGGCCTAGGCCTGTCCCTTTCTTTCGCGCCGCAGGAGGCAATGGATTGCCCTAGAACACTGGCTCTCCGTGTTACTGCACGTGGTAAGATTCATGCGCACTTCCTTTGAATATGGCGAGACTTTGCTCTTCCCGTTTCGAGCGAGCGGCGCGGCAGCTCGGCTGGACCCGCATCGCGGGGCTCGATGAAGCCGGGCGCGGCGCGCTGTTTGGACCCGTCGTTGCCGCCGCCGTCATTCTCAACCCAAAACGCAGGATTGTCGGTCTGGATGACTCCAAGAAACTCACCGCCGAGCGCCGCGTGGAGTTGGCCGAGCGTATCCGCGAGCACGCCCTTGCCTGGGCGGTGGCGGAAGTGGACGCCCAGCGCATCGACGCCTGGAACATCTACCAGGCCAGCCGTCAAGCCATGACCGCGGCGGTGCATCAATTGGCTATCCAGCCGGATTACCTGCTCATTGACGCCATGCAGCTCGATCTACTGATGGAACAGAAGTCGCTCATCAAAGGAGACGCGCGCAGCGTCTCCATTGCCGCAGCTTCCATCCTGGCGAAGACGCACCGCGACGCCCGAATGGAAGAGTGGGACGCCGTCTACCCTCAATATGGCCTCGCGCGGCATAAAGGCTACGCCACCCCGGACCACTTGGAAGCACTCCGGCTGCATGGGCCGACTCCGCTGCACCGGCATTCGTTTGCGCCGGTCAGGGATGCCGGCTGCTGGGCCGCGGCAGCCGTCCAGGGAGCGCTACCCCTGGAGATCTGGCCTGCCGGAAGCTGAGTTCCCTTTCGCCATTTCTTCACCGAGGTAGCGTATCAGCTACGGGGATAACTGCCTGCTAACAACCTGCCGCGCTTTCATTGACGCCCCCGACGAGGGACTGTAGCGTAAAAATGTAGCGTTGTGGACCTCCGAGCGCCTGCAACGCCATCAGGGAGAAAGTCGTGGACGGCTTTCGTAGGGAAGCTGTCTCCTAAGGGCATGGCCTACAACAAGAGCAAATTCGTTGAAGCCGCACAAAAGCTGCTGAATCAGGGCAAAGTGGCGCAAGCCATCGCCGAATACCAGCAAATCCTGAAGTACGAGCCGCGAGATCAAGTTACCCTGATGACCGTCGGAGAGTTGTACATCCGGCAGGGTGAAACTTTCCAGGCCATCGATTACTTCGAGCGGCTCGCGCAACTCTTCGTGAGCGACGGTTTCCTGACGAAAGCCATCGCCGTTTACAAGCGCATCGCGAAACTCGCCCCTGAAGAAATTCGTCCGCTCGAAAAGCTGGCTGACCTGTACGTGCAGCAAGGGGTCATGAGCGAAGCGCGGCCGCTCTTCCTGCAACTCGCCGAACTCCACCTGAAAAACAACAAGCAGCCGGAAGCGGTGGCGCTGCTAAAGAAGCTTTTGCTGGCGGAACCCGACAACCTGCGGATCCAGATCCGCCTGGCCGACCTTTATCAGGCCATGGGGCAGTCAGGGGAAGCCCTGGAAGCTTACATCTCCGCGTCGCAGCGCGCCCTGGCACGCGGCGAGCAACAGGAATGTGAAAAGCTTGCGGATAAGGCGCTGCAGATTAATCCGAAAAACCTGGATGCCCTAATTATCAAGGCGAGAGCATTCACAACCGCCGGGAAAATCTCCCAGGCTGCAGACATTCTGGGGCGTGTGCCGGACCTGGAAAAGGGCGGCGAGCCCGCCGAGTTGCTGATGGATCTGTACGTGAAGAGCGCCAAGTGGGACGAAGCCACGGCCCTGGCCCTCAAGATCTTCTCCTTCGACGAAAAGAATTTCACGGCAACGCAGAAGGTGACTGAAGCGCTCTTGGAGTCTGGACAAGGCGAGCGCGCCATGTCTGTGCTCTCGCGCATTCGCATCCCCATGATTGACGCCGGGGAACACGAAGGCGTGGAGCACCTGCTGAATGAGCTGGCGACACGGCTGCCCGGCCGGCTGGAACCGCTGGAATGGCTGGTCGACACGTACGGCCGGACCAGCGATTCTTTCCGCCTGCCCGATGCCCTGGCACACCTTGGCGATGCGCTGGTCGCCGCAGGAAAGCTGCCGCGGGCCAAGGAAGTTTTCCAGCAACTGGTGGACCGTGAACCGGAAAGCGAATCGCCGAAGCGCAAGCTAAACGATGTGCTTCGCAAGATGGGCGTGCTGCCAGGAGCGCCCCCGGCAGAAGCAACGCCGATGGAAACACACGAGACGCTGCAAGCCGAACTGCCCGCGGCACACGCACAGAAAGTGCGGCCTGGCCTGGAGCTGGAGATTCCGGAGGTTGCCGCGCAGACGATGGCGTCCTTGCCCGCGGAGTCGGGGCTCGACGAGGAGACCCAGAAGTTCATCGCGCAATCCCTGACCGACGTGGATCTTTTTGCCAGCTACGGCCTGACGCAAAAGGCCATCGGCCTGCTTGAGGCAATTCTGCGGCGCGCGCCGACGCACACGCCGACCCTCGAAAAACTGCTTGATTTCGTGCTGGGAGCCGGCGACGACCGGCGAACCGCAGAACTGGCTGCGCAACTCGAACACATTCATGCCGAGCACGGCGACGTGCGCAGCAGCGAACGCTTTGGCGAGCTACGACGCAGGTTCCAGCGCGCGGCCGGTTTGACGGATGACGAAATTGCCTCCGCCGTGGCGGCAGCTATGCCCCAACCCGTTGAGACCGAACCCGTCGAAGAGGCGGCCACCCCAGTTTCGGCGGAAGGCGCGGAGGCGGCCGCGGAAGTGGCTGCCCAGCCCGAGCAAGCCAGCCCGGTCGTACAAGATGCCTCTGCCGAAGTGCAGGAAGAAGAACCGGAAATTGAAATAGTCGAACCGGTGCCGGAAGCGGCTCACGCGCAGCCCGTTTCCACAGCCGAAGAAGTCGACCTCTCTTCCGAGTGGGCTTCGCTGCTGGACGAGACGAAGGAACCGGAACCCAAGACAAAAGGCCTGTCGCCCGCTCCGGAAGCCGCTGCTCCATCGGACGCGGAAGAAGGGGAACTGCCGGAGTTAGTGCTAGAAGATGAGACCCCGGTGCAGATTCCGGATGAGTTGCTGCCGCACGAGACCCTGGTGGCCCCAACCGATGACATCGGAAAACCGGCAATTGCGGTGCCCGCCGGCGCCGAAGATCCGGAAGGTTGGACCAGCCCGCTGGAGGAGATTTCCGCAGAGACGCCTGCCCCACCTGCAAATGCTCCAGCCACGCCGGGTACGCCGCAAGCCCCGGAGATCGCTGCTCAGCACCAGGAATTGCTCCCGGACGAGGAATTGACCGCATTGCCGCTGCCGGATCACGGCCAAGTGGCTGCCGAGGGGCCGGAGCCTGCACTGGAACTCCCGCAGGCTGCTTTGCCCGGGCCTCTACCCCCAGAACCCGAATTCGAACTCGATCAGGATTTCGAGTTAGTGATCGAGCCGGAGCCTGTTGTGCCGGCCCATGAGATGTTGGGCCAGGTGCCGACTCTGCCGAAGAAGGAAGAAGGCGCGAAGAGCCCGGCTCCGGTGATGCCCGAACACAAAGAAAAGGTGCCCGTCGGTGCGCCCTCGAACGGAAACGCATTTTCTTCCGAGGATTTCCTGGCTGATCTGGCGAAAGAAATCGATCAGCTCGGTCTGGGCGAATTAACGCCGCCCGCAGCCGAGCCTGAACCCGCCACTCCGGCCGCGAAAAAGCAAGAATCGGCTGCGGAGCACGCCGAAGCTGACGGTGAAGCGGGCCCGCTGAAAGAAGTATTTGAAGAATTCCGGGCGGAACTCGGCGAGATGGGCGCCGAAGACGAGGATCTGGAAACCCACTACAATCTCGGCATTGCCTTCCGCGAGATGGGGCTCCTCGAAGAAGCCATCGGTGAATTCCAGAAAGTAGCCAAAGCCAACGACCGCGGCAAAGCCTTCCGGTATGCCATGCAGTGCTGCACGCTGCTGGGCCTCGCATTCATGGAAAAGGGCCAGCCAAGCATCGCGGCCATCTGGTACGAACGCGCTCTGCAGACCCCCGGGATCGACGCAGAAAGTAAACTCGCCTTGCGGTATGATCTGGGAGTGGCCCAGGAGTCGGCCGGCGATCTGGATTTAGCACTCAAGAGCTTTTCCCAGGTCTATGCGGTGAACATCGACTATCGCGATGTTTCCGAGCGCATTAGTGCGCTTCAAAAACCCGCTCGCTGACCACAGGTCCAAACTTAACCAGGGGCCATGCACTCCTCGATGAACCGCCTTCTGCGCGCCATGACCGCCGTGTTGTTGTTTGAAATGGGTGCGCTGCTGCTGTACCTGCCGTGGTCCGCGTTCTGGGAGCAGAACTACTTCCTGCATCGGTTTCCTTGGCTGATCCCCGTTGTGCTGCATCCCTCGATGCGCGGGATCGTCAGCGGCATCGGCGTGTTGGATATTTTTGTGGCTTTCGGCCTTTTCAATTCGCGCCCTGCGCCGGTCCCGCCCGGGTCCAATTCGTAACCTGCGATTTTGCGGCATGGCCGATCGGAAGGCGTCGTATGTATCGCCAGGACGCCTTCTCAACAAAGCTTTTCAGCGTTCCCTCAAGCGGCGAAGCAGCCGGATTTGTCCTGCGTGATAGACATCGTGGAAGGCGATGCCGTAGAGCGTGCGGAGAAGCTTTCTCGAAGGGTTCGTTTTCAAAACGCGGCGCACGCTTTGCTCCAAGGAGCGATGTTCTTTCTCGAGCAGGGCGAGATCGGCGCGCCAGGCAGCTTCCGTGGCCCCCCTTTTGTCGGGCCGCGTGAAGAAATTGCTTCCCTTCAGGACAAACATGCCGCGCTTTCCCCCTTCGATCTTACGGCGCGCCGCAAATTTCCAATACGCGGCGTGAAGCGCGAGTTCCCAGATATTGTGCCGCCCGTGAGCAGGCCGCCAAGCCGCGTGTTTCGCACGGACGCCTTTCAGCGATTGCCGTAGATTGGGCCCATGCCAGGCGGATCTTGCGAAACCCTCCGCAAGCATCCTGAGAAGCAACTCATTTTTGTCCATAACGGTTTCCCCATTACTTCGCCGCGATTGCAATAAAGACTGCAACTTGATAATCGGATGCGATCGGATATCCGGGTGAATGAGGTCAGGCGTTGGCACGATCCCAACAAAAAACGCGGACTCCTCAATTGCAGGGCCGCTGCCTTCATTTTACACATTTGCGCAATCGCCTGTGGGGGGTGGCGCGAGATCCAGGTGATCCTTGAGGGGATGCCCTGCGCGGCTTCAATCGGCTTGCGCGGTATGCCAGCGGAGCGTCTTCTTGTTGCGATAAAGGCGGCGATCCGCCGCTTCCAGAAGATCCTGGGGAGCTTGGCCATCCGCTGGATAGATCGCCGAACCGATGCTGACCGACAACCGTGGCTCATCGGGCTGCTCGCTCAGGCGATTGGCGATGCGTTGCGCAATCTGCTGGACCCGCTCCGCGTCCGCATCAATCAAGAGAATGGCGAATTCGTCGCCGCCGAAACGCGCGGCAACATCGGAAGCACGGCAATTCTCTTTCATCACCCGGGCCAGACGCCGCAGGGCGCGGTTGCCTGCCAGATGGCCCAGCCGGTCGTTGATGCCCTTCAGGTCGTCCAAGTCGAGAAGCAGTAAGCCAAATGCGTGATGGCTGCGCTCGGCGCGGCGCACCTCTTTTTCCAGGCTGCCATAGAATTCGCGATAGTTGACGAGCCCCGTTAGGCCGTCATGCGTAGCCTGGTGGCGGATTTCCTCCTCCGTTTTTTTGCGCTCGGTGATGTCCAGAGCCACTCCAATGCAGCCAAGAATGCATCCATTCGAGTCCCGAAGCGGCTCAAGGCTGATGTCAAATACATGCTTGCGGCGCTTGTATTCGAAGCGCGAGGAGATTCCGTTCAGCGCCGCCAGGTGCTGCTTCACCGGTGCTTCCTCGTCTTGCGGGCAGCGCAAAAACTCATGAATCGTCTGTCCGATGGCTTTCGGTTGCATCCTCCGATGGTGACCCAGCATAGAACCCCAGTGCGAAGTGACGCGCAGGCGCTGATCGGTGGTCCAGAAAAGCACCGGCATCTGCTGGACCATCAACCGGAAATGAGTTTGCGCGGCAGCGCCCGCCGGGACGCTGGAAAGCGGCCGAGTTCGTTCGAGGACGCCCAGAATTTCCCCGTTTGCCGTCCGGATCAGGGATCTCTGCAAGTGAATGGATACGCGCACGCCCTCCTTATGAAGGCGCTCGGTAGCCTCCGCCTCACTGGACGCGATGCGTTGCGGGCTTCCCAGCAACTCCTCGAGGGCCGGCAATTCGTACAAAGGCAGCAGCTGCGTGATGGACTTTCCCAGGACCTCCGCCTCCGTGAAGCCATAGAGATCCTGCGCGGCCCGGTTCCATAAAACAATGGTGCCATCCGTCCGGAAGCCCACCAGGGCTTCGTCAGACCCGGCAAGGAGATGCTCTAACAGCGGTTCAGAAGGTAACGTCGTGCACATAGTTCTTCCCAATGCCGCGTAAACAAGGAATATACGCGTAAACGGCATCGGGAGGGAATTGCCGTGAAGCAGAGCAAGCACCTGGGGGCGAGAGGGGGAAGCCCGTCAGGAGGAGCTGGGATACCCAAACAGCAAGAATGTAGGAGCAAGATTAGCACCGAAGTTGAGGAAGGCAGCAGAAGAATGCAAGGAAGTTGAAGGAAGAAGCACGGCCCATCCAGTTGCAACATATTTGCAGACAATATAGGACTATGTTAGTCTTAATTGATGCGCACCATTCCTCCTAACTCTTTGCTTTTGTTTGTACTGCGCTTAGCGGCCCTTGTCTCCGGTTCGCTGAATCTACTGGCGTCTCCTCCTGCCAGCCACTCCCAGGAGAATCCCTATATCGTCGCCTATGATCATAATCTGGAGGAGCCCGGAAGCTTGGAGGTCGAGTACTTCTCCACTTTTGGAACGCAACGTGGCGGACCGGACTTTCATGCCTACTGGGCGGAATTTGAGTATGGCGCAACCGCCTGGTGGACCACCGAGCTGTATCTTGCCGGTCAGACAACTTTCGGCGAAAGTACCCTGTTCACGGGCTACCGCTGGGAGAATCGCTTTCGCCCCCTGAAAAACGAGCACCTCATCAATCCGGTACTGTACGCGGAATTTGAGAACACCAATGCGGCCGACAAGATCCTGAAAGAGGTTGAAGGGCACGACGTGGAAGCTGACTACGCAGTGCCCAACGCGCTGGCGCGCCAGGAACGCACGCGAGAGATGGAGTTCAAACTCATCCTTTCCAGCAACTACAAGGGCTGGAATTTCACGGAAAACACCATTGCCACGAAGAACTTGAGCAACGAGCCTTGGGAATTCGGCTATGCCATGGGAGTCGGCCGGCCGCTGGCGATGAAGGGCGCGGCGCACCGCTGCAACCTCTGTCGGCAACATTTTGTTGCGGGGGTGGAACTCTACGGCGGGCTGGGCGACCGCTACAGCTTTGGCCTGAGAGACACTTCGCACTACTTGGGTGCGGGGCTGGCGTGGAACCTCCCATCCGGCTGGACGTTTCGGATCGAGCCCACCTTCGGGCTCAATGACAACAGTCACCAGTTTCTGCTGCGCTGGGGAGCTTCGCGGGAATTCTCCGGATTTGGCAGCATGGTTGGCGGGCTGTTTAAAGGGCGGCAGGAATGAAGCTCTACCAATTTGTGATCGTCAGTGTGCTGCTTTTCAGCGGAGTTGTTGCAACGGCAGGTCCGCAGGAGCCGCCAAAGCGCCTCGGACCGGGATCCCTCTACGCGGAACTGAAAATGGCCCCGGAGAAATATCGCGCGAAGATAAATCCGCTGGCGCAAGATGCGGATGCGGTGGCCGCGGGAGGGGTTCTGTTTGAGGAACACTGCGAAGAGTGTCACGGGAGGGAAGCGATGGGTGGCAAAAAGGCGCCGAACCTGAGAGCCGAGGAGGTACAAAATGCGGCGCCCGGCGCGATTTTTTGGATCCTAACGAATGGTGTTGTGCGCAAGAAAATGCCCGTGTGGTCGAAACTCCCGGAACCGGAACGCTGGCAATTGGTGAGCTACATCAAATCGCTGGGAACGGACGCGGCCGAAAGCAAAGCAGCGGGGAAACCCTAATTCGCAACAACTGCTGATCCCGCGGCATCATTGAGGATCATGGCGAGCCGTACACCCGCCTGCGCCAGGCGTCTCTCGACAACGGCTGCGGCGGCATCCTGATAGGCCTGGTCGGCAGTCAGTTGCATCTGCAACAACCGCTCACCGACATGGTTGTCGTCCGCGCAAGAGTGCACAGAAACGAGCGCTTCCACCGGAGCCTTGGGTTTCAAGCCACCGTACGCCACAGACTCCGCCAAGTCGTGGCTTTCCCAAGTCCAGTCCTCGATATGTATCCCCGCCTTCTGCCATTGCTCCAATTCCGCGCTGAACGATTTCTCAAGATAATCCGCGAATTCAGCAGGATCGGCCCCTTCCATGTCACGTTCGAGGATGGCGGTATCCCAAATTGCGTGGAGGTTAGGAGAAAAGGAGTCGTGGGTCTGGTGCGGCCGGCGTCGAAGGTAATGCACTGGCACACAGTTGCCACCCAGATCGTTGTTGGTGGAGGCGTGCAAAGGCATGTGCAGATCAGCTACGAAGTGGACGAGATAGCGGAGGGCCTCGGCGCGCTTGTGCGGTTCGGCATGGCTGTCCTTGAGAATGGCCCATTGTTCGGCAATGGCCCTCGTAACGCAGCCCTGCGCCCCGCAATACTCCTCAAGCGCATGGCGAGGAGCGCCGCGCGGAATATCAATGTAGTGCCACGAGTCATTCTTGAGTTCATTACGCACGTCATCCGGCCAAGTGGAGCCGTCCGCCAGCAAATCGTGCATCGCGGAACCGCAATAGCGTTTGAGTTGCGGATCAACCGGATTCTCTACAAGCAGCTTCTCAACCAATTGGCGCGCTTCCGGTGTGAGGTGCCTTTCGGCGATCAGGGCCACGGTCTGATGGCCTTTGCACCCCCAGGCCACCGCCGGCGGAGTTGCCACGACCATATCGAGGAGAAGAAGAATCGCTGCCCCGGCCAGCAGACGGGTAGATCTCATTTCATGTGCCATGTTCTCAACCTCGGAAGATCGCGTCCTATGCGCTCAGCCAGCGCGCCACGGGCTTCGCCGATTCCGTGTGGTCGCAGATAACGCGCAGGGCCGCCGTGATAGGGATCCCCAGAATCAGCCCCATGCCGCCCCACACCCAGCCCCAGAAGAGTAGCGAGATGGTGATCGCCACGGCGTTCAGACGCACTTGGCGC
>Ga0074045_10005209_pt1 | contig 11385 bp, 4 predicted proteins | sample BogForMeECP23OM2_FD_94442 | JGI IMG/M metagenome (GOLD analysis project Ga0074045, IMG submission 94442) | Bog forest soil microbial communities from Calvert Island, British Columbia, Canada - Bog Forest MetaG ECP23OM2 | ecosystem: Environmental > Terrestrial > Soil > Wetlands ...
CGATGCAGCATTGCGGCCCGTGTTCGATCCAGCAGGATCGGAGCGGCTCGACTCAACTTTTGAACCGGTCCTGACTACGGACGAAGCGGCTGTTCTTCTGCAAATCCACCCGAAGACTCTCCAGAGAATGGCCCGCCGAGGTGTGGTTCCGGCTCTTCGGATCGGAGACCTCTGGCGGTTCCGTGCCTCCGATCTTGATCGGTGGCTTCGTCCTGGATTATGCTCGAAGGGCCACTCGTGTCGCTAAACGCGAAAGGTAGGTATTCGTCGTTCATGCGCACGCGATATCAAAACGGTAGTTTGAGAGTGAAGAAGAGAAAGAACGGCATGAGGGTCTGGGAGTTCCGCTACGCCGAAGCCGGACCAGATGGCAAGCGCAGAAGCCGCGGTGTCACGATCGGCACGGTGCAGGAGTATCGAACCGAAGCTTCTGCGCGGAAGTCCCCAACTGCGCAGGCCCTTGTACTACAGATCAATGCAGAGCATGCCTTGGGGCCTGTCACGGCTTCCACCATGGGAGCGTTGATCGCACGCTACGAAAAGGAGGAAATGCCCGCCCGCTACTCAACGCGGGTTTCGTATCAATCGTTTATTGACCGATACATCCGCCCACGCTGGGCTGAAACGCCGATCACCGGGGTGAAGCCGATGATGGTTGAGGACTGGCTGAAGCAATTGAAGCTGGCTCCGAAGACCCGAGGCCACATCCGGGGTCTGATGTCCCTGTTGTTCAAATGCGCGCAGCGTTGGGAATTGGTCCCGAGCAACCCGATGCAGTTGGTACGAGTGAAGGACGTGAGCAAGCGAGTCGAAAGACCTTCAGTGCTGACCGCAGAGGAGTTTCACAAGGTGCTGCCGCATGTTCGGGAACCGTACCGCACTATGGTATTGATCGCGGGTTGTCTGGGCCTAAGGGCAGGTGAGATCGTGGGCCTACAGTGGGCCGATTTTGATTTCGACAAATTGACCCTACTGGTGCAGCGCGGCGTCGTACACGGTCGCGTGGGCGAGGTAAAGACCGAGTACTCGCGCGACTTCGTACCGCTGGCACCCGAGCTGGCGGGCGAGCTGCTGGCGTATCGGCAGCATTGCCACCAAACACAGGAAGGACGGTTGTTTGCCAACCCCGCAATCGGTAAACCATACCATCAGGAGGAAATTCAAAAGAAGCACATCAAGCCAGCAGCGAAAGCAGCGGGGATCACGGCCACGGTGGGCTGGAAGTCCTTCCGGCACAGCTTCCGGTCGTGGTTGAACCAGACCGGAGCACCAATTGGGGTACAGCGAGAGTTGATGCGCCATGCCAGCATTCAAACCACAATGAATGTCTACGGCAGGGCAATGACGGACGGCAAACGGCAGGCACACGGGAACGTGGTCGAGATGATTTTGAAGCCAGCCGGTAGCCCCACGAATAAGCCAGAAGCAGAGACCGCGAAACCGGCACTTGTGGCTATCGTGGGCTAAAGTGGTCTTGGGATTTGCGCCGGAAGCTCGTAACCTGAAAGAATTGGTTGCGGGGGAAGGATTTGAACCTTCGACCTTTGGGTTATGAGCCCAACGAGCTACCAGACTGCTCCACCCCGCACATCCATCCTAACGTATGGCGGGGTTCCGGTCAATGTGGCTGGCACGAGGCATGCGCGCCGCACGCGCTCGCGGCGCGCCGGCTCGGCAGGCTGAGTTCCATCAGTTGGCGGATTTTGGCTTCGGTTGAAACTCGGCGATCGGGAACGACCGGCGGACTATGTTGCGCGTTTCGTCGAGGCCGCTCACTTCGCCCGATGCCATGGCCTGCACCAGCAGGTTGCCGGCGGCGGTAGCTTCCACCGGGCCGGCCACCACCCTGCGGCCAGTTGCGTCCGCAACCAGTTGGTTGAGCAGCGAATTGCGCGAGCCGCCGCCCACGATGTGGATGGTGTGAATCGGCGTTCTTGTGAGGCCTTCCAACCCCTGCAGCACTTGGCGGTAGCGGTGCGCCAAGCTTTCGAGAATGGTCCGGCAGAATTCGCCCTTGGTCTTAGGCGCTTCGAGCGAGTGCTCGGCGCACCAGGCTGCGATGCGCGCCGGCATATCGCCGGGCTGCAGAAAATCGTCTGGATCGACGATGGCACGCGCCGGACCGGCTGCCTCGGCCATCTGCATCAGCTCTTCGTAGCCGAAGCGTTCGCCCTCGGCCGCCCACGCGCGGCGGCATTCCTGCAGCAGCCACAAGCCGGCGATATTCTTCAGCAGCCGGGTGCGTCCGCCTACGCCCGCTTCGTTGGTGTAGTTCAATTGGTACGACTGCTCGCCGATCACCGGCGCTGCAGCTTCGACGCCCATCAACGACCAGGTGCCGGAACTGATATAGCACCAGCCATCGCCGTGTGCCGGCACGGCCGCCACCGCCGACGCTGTATCGTGCGATCCCACCGCATGCACGGGCACCGCGCCCAGGCCGGTCGATTCGGCGAGGCGCGGTAGCAGCGGCCCCAGTGTGCTTCCAGGTTCGATCAGCTCGGCCAGGATGCGGCTCGGCATACCGAGCCGGTCCAGCATCTCGGTGGCGAAGCGGCGGCCCTTGGAATCGTATATTTGCGACGTGCTCGCGATCGTCACTTCGTTGCGTTCGACGCCGGTCAGCCAGTAATTGAGCAGGTCCGGCATGAAGAGCAGGCGCCGGGCATTTTCGAGCGCCGCCGAGTGCGCCAGATGCATCGAGTACAACTGGTACAGCGAGTTGATCGACATGATCTGAACGCCGGTGCGCGCGAAAACCTCGGAGCGCGGCACGGTTTCAAACAGTCGTTCCGGGACGCCGTTGGTGCGCGCATCGCGGTAATGGCGCGGGCAATCGATCAGTCCGCCATCGGCCGCGAGCAGTCCGAAATCGACGCCCCACGTGTCCACGCCGATCCCGGCCGGTTTCACGTGCCGCTCGCGTCCGGCGACGGTCAGACCCTCGACGATCTCATGGAGCAGGCGGAAGGCGTCCCAGTAAAGCCCGGAGGGCAACTCCACCGGCTGGTTCGGGAAGCGGCGGAGCTCTTCGATCTCCAATCGCCCGTTCGCCAGGGTACCGAGGATCACGCGCCCGCTTTCGGCTCCCAAATCGGCTGCAAGATAGCTTGACATGTTCCGCGCCATTGTAATTCGCCTCACCCTGGGATTCAATCGCAGCACTGGCGCGATCCGAAGCATACGGTTTAGGCCACATGATATACTCGCTCTTACACGCCTTGTTCCTCTTGGGGCCCGTAGCTCAGTTGGTTAGAGCGCTACCTTGACACGGTAGAGGTCCGGCGTTCGAGTCGCCGCGGGCCCACCACCCACCAAGTTGAAAACAAAGGGCTCTTCGCCAACAACCGAGGGCAGAGCCCAATCCCAAACCTTCCAAGAACACCCTCTCCCGAAGTCTGCAGGATTCGAAATTGCGGAAGCCATATGCTTGACGATTGACGAGTTGCATCTTGTTATGGCAGCCCTCGGTGATGCCGCTGTTGCGGGTAAAGCGCCACATGGTGACGATCCCCTCTCTCTAGGAATGCAGAATTTGACCGAGTCGTATCAGCTTCGCCACGCCGGCTTGGTGAAACTGGTACAAGTGCCACGGTGGAACGGGAACGCGTTGTGGGCAATGGCTGCCATGGCCGTGCGTCCCACTGCCGCTCGGGATTTTTGCCCCTACGGCCTGATTTCGTAATCCGGCCAGCAGTTCTCAATCTGCTCCCAGGGGGCACTGAAAAGGTACCCGGCATCCGATTGCGAATCGCCGCCGGCTACGGACAGCGCCTGCCCCGACCAGCGGTCGCCAAAGATGCGGAACTCCATTGCCGCCGCGCCTTGCGCCGGATTGAACTTCGGATCGAGAATCCTGGCGATCTGGTCGCGGGCCCCTTCCAGATGCACGCGCGCGGTGCGGTCGGTGGTGCGGGCGAGCGCGGTCGTGATCGAAGCGCTCAAGGTGCGCAGTTCGGCGCGGTAAAACGGCTTCTCGTCACCGCTCGAAGCGAACATCGCGAACGGGAAATCGGCCGGTAGCCCAGCCGGCACCGTCATGGTCGGTCCATTGATCTTGGCATTGACCTGATCGAGATAGCTGCGCTGCAATTGCCGCCGGTAGGCATCGATGGGCGCCGGCTGGTTCTCGACCTCACGCCAGACACCGTGCCGCACGGCGGCCAGGAACTCCGCCGGGCGGTAGGCGGCGGATCCATCCAGCGCGTCCTGCTCGACCAGGCGTGCGAAGCGCGCGCTATTCAACAGATTCGCCAACACGGAGCGTTGCGCGTTGCCCACCCGGTTGATGGCGCCGAGCGGTTCGATGCGGCGCAGGATCTCCTTATCGATCGCCCATTGCGGTGTCGCAAAGGCGTTCTCATCGATGAATTCGACGGCGGCTGCCTGGCGCGCCCTGGCTACCGGCGTGAAGATGACGCCCTGCTGGCCAATATTCTTCTGCTGCGACTCGAGCCCGCCCACCAGTGCGACGACGTGGTTCATTTCCAGCGTCCACTGGCCGAGCATGCGGCCATACAACTCGGAAAGGTCTTCGTAGGGATCGCCCTTGCGCGTGCTGGTGGCGGTGAGCATCATCTTGGCCACACGTTTCAGGTTCTTGACGCCCAGCGCGGTGGATTTCAGTGCGTCCGCATCGCCAACGGCTTCGGTCAATTCGCCGGGATCGGAGCCGGCCGCGCCCAGCGTGGAGAAGCGGTACCACGGCGTCTGGTCCTGTTCGCGAGCCCATTCGTCGAGCGTGCTCTTTTCGTCGTCGGGCGTCTTGGCGTTTGCGATCGGCTGGTAGCCCCAACGGGTTGCCCAAACATCGTACGGTCCCACGCGGGGCACCAGGTCATCGACATCGATGCCATCCTCTGGCTGCGCCACGTAGTTGAAACGCGCGTAGTCCATGATGGACGGCGTGTGCCCCATTTTCTTCACCCACTCCTTGTCGCGCACCTTCTCCTGCGGGTACAGCGAACTGGCCTTCATATTGTGTTGGAAACCCAGCGTGTGGCCGACTTCGTGCGCGCACACGAACTCGATCAAACGGCCCATCAGATCGTCCGGCAGCGGCAGTTTTTGCGCACGCGGGTCGAGCGGCCCTACCTGCAGAAAGTACCAATCCCGCTGCAAGTTCATGATGTTGTGGTAGAACTGGATGTCCGCATTGAGGATTTCGCCCGTGCGCGGATCCGAGACGTGCGGTCCCATGGCGTTCTCGGTGGTCGAGGGCAGCCAGCGGATGACCGAGTAGCGCACGTCCTCCGGGTTGAACTCGGGATCTTCCTGCACGGTGGGAGCCGGTTTGGCGATGATGGCGTTTTTGAAGCCCGCCGCTTCGAAGGCTTTATTCCAGCTTTCCACGCCGCGGATCAGGAAGGGCACCCACTTGGAAGGCGTCGCGGTATCGATGTAATACACGATCGGCTTCACGGGTTCGGAAAGCGCCGCACTTGGGTCCTTCTTCTCCAGGCGCCACCGCGTGATGTACGCCCGCTTCGAGGCGCGATGTTCGTCGCGGCCGTAATCCATCTGCCGCACGGTGAAATAGCCCACACGCTCGTCGAAGACGCGCGGCATCATGGGATGCTCGGGCAGCTTCACCATACTGTGATGCAACACTACGGTCGCGCTGCCCGGCCGCATGCCCCCCGCGGTAAGAGGATTTTCCATTCGCATCGTGCCGGCGGGTGTGGCCATACGCGAGTAAGTATGCGTGGATTCCACTTCGATGTTTTCCGGATACGGCGAAATGCGTTCGATGTACGAACGGCTGGCGTCCATGTTGGTGGCGTTGAGCCGCTGGCGCGCGCTTAGCTCGAACACATCGCTGGTGAACAGGCGGGTGACTTCGATGATGATGGAAGGCTCGCGGCCGGTCTCTTTGTACTCCTTAACGGCGGGCCGCGGCGGCTTGGCGGCGGCTTCCTTGCCAGCAGCCGGTTTTGCAGAGCCGTCTTTGGCAGCGTCCTTGGCGGTGCCTTCCTTGGCAGGCCCCTGGGCGGCGGATTCTTTGGCAGACTCCTTGGCGGGCTCCTTCGTCGGCTTTTCGGCAGGTGTTGCAGCGGGCGCCGGCTCTTTAGCGGGCTGCTCGTCTTTCGACTCCTCTTCTTGAGCCTCGGCGCTGTCTTTATCCTTGTCTTTGTCCTTGCCAGGCTCCTTGCCGAATGCGGCAATCGGAAAACTCATGATGATGGCGTCATTATTGGCGGCCTTCACCGCCAGCGAGATGGGCGTTTTCGGATCCGCCACCACGTCGTAATTGACCTCCCGAAGATTGATCTTGTTGGCGTTGCGCTCCCAGCGGACCACCCGCTCGGAAAGGAACTGGCCGCCGTAGCCGACGCCCAGAGTCGTGCGCGCAATCTGCGTCACAAAAAGAAACTCCCGGTTCAGCTCGGTCTTGGGAATCTCGTAGTAATACTTATCCTTGACTTCGTGCACCGTAAACACGCCAGGTTTCGACTTGGCGTCTTTGGTGATTACCTTGCTGTAGGCTTGTGGTTGCTGCGACGAGGAGCCGAACGGCATCCGGCTCGCCGCGCCGGTGTCTCCGCCGGTGGGGAGTTCGATCGGAATGGGCGGGGGCTCTTGCGCCCCCAGAAAGAAAAGCGAAATCAGAAATACGAGAATGCGCCGGGTGGCGGAAGGCATTGCAGACTCCTTGACGAAGATGATTCGCCCCATGATACCGCGGGGACACGCTATCGCCGGGACGCGGCTTGGCTTGTTTTGGGTTGGACTGGGCGCGGCGGTCGCGGTTGGGACCGCCGACCGCGACCGCCGGTTGCGCGCGGCCGCGCATTGGTGGAGACTGGGCATTATACCATTGCCCAGCAAGCGGTCTCGCAGGGAGAAAACTCAATGAATACGGCCTTGATCCTATCAATACTGATGCTAGGCGCGATCGCCAACGCGCAAACCAAGCGGATTGCTTTCGAGGGCATCCACGCCCTGCAGAAGTTCGACCTCAAGGACCTGGGCCCGGACTTCCCGGCGGATTGGTCCGCTTTCGACTACCTCGTAATGGAGATACGAACCTCCACGCCGCAACGTTTTCACCTGATCATTCAGGATCAGACGGGCTTACGGCGGCTCGTCATGCAGCCCTTTGGACAAGACGTATGGCTTCGCGCCGCGGTTCCCCTGAAATTCTTCAAGGGACGTGACCAGTCCGGTTTCGACCTGGCATCCGCCAACAATCGTCCCTGGCACTCCTACTGGCTCTCAGTTTGGGGACCCTTCGGTCCCATCGGCAACGTACAGGCGCTGGCGTTCTTGATGGACTACCCACTCCATCATCCCGTGATCGAGATTCGCTCCATCCGCCTGGCCAAGGACGATCCCGGGTCCGAGATTCTGGAGAAACTGCCCGTAGTCGATGAATTCGGCCAGTGGGCCCACGCCGATTGGCCCAGAAAGATCGCCAGCCTCGATCAGCTCAAGCGGGATTGGGAGGACGAAGAGAAGAGCTTTACGCCGGACGCTTTCGACTACTGCAAGTACAGCGGCTATCGGTCCACCAAAGCCACGGCCACCGGCTTCTTCCGCGTGGAGCGGATCGATGGCAAATGGTGGTTCGTCGACCCCGATGGCCACCTCTACCTGTCGATGGCCGTGCCGGGCATGGCGGGTGGCGGGGCGGAGACACGCCCGTCCGGCCGCGAGGCGTTCTACAAGGCGCTTCCGCCGCCGGAAGTAGCTGCATCCACCGCGAGCGGTCGTGGCGGAACGAACTTTGGAGGCGGAACGATGGCCGGCTTCCGCGCCTGGAATCTCTTCCGCCGGTATGGCCCGGAATGGCCGGCCAAGGCCGCCGAGATGGAATTGCGGCGCGCCGAGGGTTGGGGTTTGACCAGTATTGTGTCGCGTGGCATGGACGCCCAGCAACGCAAGCCGTACCTCGCGTACTTCAATACGCTCCCGCGCGGCAATGCCACCAAGGTTCCCATGAATCTGGGAATGCCCGACGTCTATTCGGAAAAGTTCGCCCAGTTTCTCGACCAGAGCGCCCAAGCCCAGCTTGTGCCGCGCAAAGACGACCCCTGGCTGATCGGCTATTTTGTTGGTAACGAGCCGCCTTGGCCCCGCCGCGAATCGGACGTGATCGACATGTACCTCACTGGTCCGCCCACAGCCATGCAGCGCGAGATCAAACGATGGCTCGCCCAGGGCGATACGCCCGAACGCCGCCGCCAATTCGTCGTCGCGGCCTTCGAGAAGTATCTGGCCATGGTGGGCGAAACACTCAAGAAGTACGACCCCCATCACCTCAACCTCGGTATCCGCTTCGGCGGAAACCCGCCGGATTACATTTCCAGGGCCGCGCGCGTCTTCGATGTCTACAGCCTGAACACTTACGATTATGAGCCCACTCGGCAGGTCAAGACCGCATACGAGCTCTCCGGGCGTCCGGTCATTATCGGCGAGTTCCACTTCGGCGTTCCGGCCGACGGTCTTGGCGCCGGCCTCGTGCAAGTGCGCGACCAGAAGGAGCGCGGCGTGGCTTACCGCTACTATGTCGAGCAGGCCGCTGCGCTTCCCGCCTTCCTCGGCGCCGGCTGGTTCATCGGCGTTGACGAGTCGGTTACCGGGAGGATGGATGGCGAGAACTATAACATCGGCTTTCTGGATGTTACCGACCGCGCCTATCCCGAGTTAGTCTCCGCCGCCAAGGAGACCTTGAAACGCTTGCTCGATGTCCACTCTGGCAAGATCCGGCCGTTTGACCAAAGGCCCGAGGCATCCGACGCAGGGACGCCGGAAACGCCCTGGACAGACGAGGATCACGGTAATCAGTTCCGCATCGATTAGATTGGCGTTCCGGTTTGGGAGATACATTGTGACTCACAGGAATACGTCTCTCGTTATTCTGACTTTGGGTTTGCTGCCGATGGCCGCAGTTACCTGCGCGGCCGATGCTTCCGCAGTAAGAGTCTGGGAAACCAAGATCGTCATCCCTACCTACCTGGCTGGAGATCCCGAACCGAATCCGATGTTCTTCTTCGGCCGCCAGTCCCAGGGAGCGCAGGGACCCATCTACCCTTATCCGATGTACGACACACTCACCGGCAAGAAAATCGACAAGACTTACACCGCGGTCTATCTGGAAAATGAATACATCCGGATTGGCATTCTGCCGGAAATCGGCGGCCGCATTTTCGAAGGTGTCGATAAGACCAATAACTATAACTTCATCTATCGCCAACATGCCATCAAGCCGGCCTTGATCGGCCTCATCGGCGCGTGGATCTCCGGCGGCGTGGAATGGAACATCCCGCATCATCACCGCGCCAGCACCTTCATTCCGGTGCAGTACAAGATCGAGGAGAACTCCGACGGCAGCAAGACCATCTGGGTCGGCGAGTTGGAATTGCGCCAGCGCATGCGTTGGGCCGTGGGGTACACCTTACGGCCGGCCAAGGCATACCTGGAAGCCTCCGTGCGGATTCTCAATCGCACACCCGAAGTGAACAGCATGCTCTGCTTCGCCAACTTAGCGGTCCACGCCAATCAAGACTACCAGGTGATCTTCCCGCCCGTTACGCAGTTCGGCGTACACCACGCCAAACGTCAATTCACAGACTGGCCGATTTCCCATTCCATCTACGGCGGTGCGGATTTCTCCCAGGGTGTCGATATCAGTTGGTATAAGAACCATATGTCGGCGAACTCGGTCTTCGCCTGGAACTACGAGGATGATTTCTTTGCCGGCTACGATCACGGCAAAGAGGCCGGAACCATGAGCGTGGCCGATCACAACATCGTACCCGGCAAGAAGTTCTGGACCTGGGGTAATGGCCCCAGCGGCAAACGATGGGACGCCACGCTGACCGATGAAGACGGCCCGTACATCGAACTAATGGTGGGCGCCTACTCGGATAATCAACCCGATTATAGTTGGCTTCAGCCTTACGAAACGCGGTCGTTCCGCATGAACTGGTATCCGTTCCGGGATATCGGCGGTGTCAAGAAGGCCGATCTGGATGCCGCCGTGAATCTCGAGGTGAAGGCAGGCTCGGCGAGAGTGGGTTTCTACACCACCTCGGCCCACTCCGGCGCCCGCGTTGTACTGAAAGCCGGGGAGAAGGTCCTGCTGGATGAGACAATCGCCATCAATCCTGCCAAGCCATATGTGAAGGAAGTCGCCGTGCCAGCGGGCATCGACGAACATGACGTAGTTGCCTCGCTGTGGGACGGCACCAAGGAACTGATTTCGTACAGTCCGGTCCGTCTTAGTAGTCAACCCAAGCCTCCAGTGGTTACTCCCCCGCCACCTCCGCAAGAGATCGGGACAAACGAAGAACTCTATCTCATAGGTCTGCGCGCCCAGCAGTTTCACGATCCGAACATAGATCCTCTGGTTTATTGGCAAGAGGCATTGCGCCGCGATCCGGGCGACACGCGGGTAAACGCGGTTCTCGGCATTATGGCCTTCGCCAAGGCTCGCTTTGCCGATGCGGAGAAGTACCTGCGGAAGGCCCTGGAGCGTGCCACTGACCGATACACCACGCCAAAAGATGCGGAGCCGGTCTATTACTTAGGCGCCACCCTCAAGGCCGAAGGCAAAACCAACGACGCGGTTACGTGGCTTTATAAGGCCACCTGGAGCCAGGCGTGGAAGGCCGCCGGCTACTATTCGCTGGCGCAGATTGCCACTTCGCGAGGCGACATGGCCGCTGCGCTCGATTTTGTGAACCATGCGATCGATTCCAACGCGCTGAACATACGGGCGCAGAACCTGAAGGCCGCCGTGTTGCGGCATACCGGCCACTCCCAGGAGGCTATGCAGTTGCTGGCCACGGCCGCGCACAGGATCGATCCGCTCGACGTGCGGTCCATGGCGGAACGCTGGCTGGCCTCGAAGGACCCCGCGGCGGCGAAGACTCTCACCTCCACCATGATCGATCATCCGCAAACGTTTCAGGAGACCGCCGCCGAATACCTCGACGCCGGTTTATGGAAGGACGGCACTGACGTGCTCCTGCAAATGGTTGCTGCGGTCCCCGATAAGTCCAAGGTCCACCCCATGGCCTATTACTATCTGGGTTACTTTGCGGAGCAACTGGGCCAGGCGCCGAAGGTCTCCGATTACTACAAGCTGGCCCTGAGCCAGCCCCCGGACTACGTCTTCCCGTTCCAAGCCGAGGTCATCGACGTGTTGCGGGATGCCTTGAAGGTGTACCCTCGCGATGCTCACGCCTCTTACTACCTGGGCAATCTGTTGTACGACTGGCAGCCGGAAGAGGCTACCAGGCTCTGGGAAGACTCTGCCGCGCTGAACCCCTCCTTCGCCATCACCCATCGCAACCTGGCCATAGCCTACGCCCACCAGAAGCCCACGCCCGACCTCAACCGGGCCATCGCGGAGCTTGAGAAAGCGGTCTCGCTCAACCA
>Ga0074045_10005210_pt1 | contig 11384 bp, 8 predicted proteins | sample BogForMeECP23OM2_FD_94442 | JGI IMG/M metagenome (GOLD analysis project Ga0074045, IMG submission 94442) | Bog forest soil microbial communities from Calvert Island, British Columbia, Canada - Bog Forest MetaG ECP23OM2 | ecosystem: Environmental > Terrestrial > Soil > Wetlands ...
AGCAGCGTCAGCACTCCGTTTGGTATATCGGGAAACTTCATGCTGCTCGCGACGATCTCGAAGAAGCTGATGGCGATGACAAAGGTGAAGATCAGCAACTGAAAGCGCGACATGCTGGCTTCGCCATTGGCCTCACTAAGCAAGTCTGACAGGTTGATCTGTCGAGTCCAGATCAAGTAGAGGACGGTGAGGCCCAACAGGCCGATGAACAAGCAAAGGACAAATCCGCACACCTGAGCCATGGTCATGACTTTCCTCCTAGTTGCTGTGCTGCCTTGAAGATGTTCCACGCTTTGTGCAGGGCATAGATGCCGCTGCTGCCGCCCATCAGGTAGAGCCAGTTGGCATCGATGTCGGGCATGGTTCCGTTCTGCGACTGTGCCACTTGAGTCAGATAACGGGCACTGGCTGCAATCGTTGCCAGCAGAAGCTGGACGCGCTCGGGACTGGTCTGTCCCGAACCGTCTTTACGCCTTATGATGCCTTGAAGATTGATTTGGCCAGTCAGCACCTGGCAGGCAACAACCGCTGCCAAGCCGTATAGAAAGCCGAGTCCTTCGAGGTGCATGATTCGAGTCGGCGATAACATGGGGGGGGCTTTCTGTTATTAGCGCAACACAATACTAGACGATTCCGTCAATAGCAACAGAAATTTAACGAAAGCGTGCCGCCGACGACGATTGCTGCGTAGGTACGGGCGAGCGCCGGATAAAGTTCTCCAGTGTTGAGGGTGGGGTGGGCGAGAGCATCCTACCCACGATTGAAAATAGCGAAGCTGAGAACGAAAGTAGCTCAACCGGGCCCGTCCGCGCCAGGCGATCTTGTAGACTGGAAAACCGCGCCTGCTATTGGGGCCGGATTCCAGCAAACCTTGACGGTTCAGGCCTTCTCACAAGTAACCGGGACTGCGCTTGTTAGGCGCATCCTTCCGCCTGCTTTTCGGTTCGGGGTAACGGAGCACTGTCCTGGCAGTCCGGTGAGGTATGCTCTTTGGTGGGACATTCCCCGGAGATGAGTGAAGGCGGCCAGACGACGAGCGGGAGTTGGTGGAGGACCCCGCGTTCGCATCTCGTGGCGATGCTGCACCAGCGTGAGGACCAGGTGTTCCTGGTCCTGGCGCTGGTCATCGGCGCGCTGACAGGCTTGGCGGTGGTCGCTTTCATCCTGCTGACCGAACGGGCGGGGATGCGGCTGTATCCGGTGGGCAGTGCGCGGTGGCGCCGCCTGCTGTTCCCGGTCGCAGGCTCACTCGGCATCGGCTATCTGCTGTTCCGCTATTTTCCCTATGCGCGCGGCAGCGGAGTGCCACAGACCAAAGCCGCGCTGTTTGCTCGGGAAGGCCGCATCACGCTGCGCACCGTGCTGGGAAAGTTCTTTTGCACCTCGGGAACGCTGGCCAGCGGAATCCCGCTGGGCCGCGAGGGGCCTTCGGTTCAAGTTGGCGCGGGCATTGCTTCCGTGCTCGGGCGCTTTCTGGGATTGCGTCCCGAAAAAGTGAAGGCGCTACTGCCGGTCGGTGCGGCGGCGGCAATTGCGGCCGCGTTTAACACACCTCTGGCGGCGGTACTGTTTGCGCTGGAAGAGATTGTGGGCGACCTCCACGCGCCGGTTCTGGGCTCGGTGGTGTTGGCCTCCGCGACTTCCTGGATGGTGCTTCGGCTCCTGCTGGGTAATAACCCGCTCTTCCAAGTTCCGCAATACCAACTGGTCAATCCGCTGGAGTTTGCCATCTACGCGGTGCTGGGCGTGGCCGGCGGTCTGGTTTCCGTCACTTTCACCAAACTCCTGCTGGACATGCGGGAGCGCTTCCTGCGCTTCCCCCAAAAGACAGTCTGGTTCCAACCCGTTGCGGGCGGGCTGTTAGTGGGTTTGCTGGGACTGTTTGTGCCGCAGGTCCTGGGCGTGGGCTACGGTTACGTCGGCGATGTCTTGAACGGACGGATGGCGCTCAGCCTGATGGTTTTGTTGGTGGTCCTGAAGCTTCTAACCGTGACCACAAGTTATGCTTCGGGCAATGCGGGCGGCATTTTCGGCCCCGCTTTGTTCATCGGCGCCATGTTGGGAGGAACGGTGGGCACCCTGGCGCATCGTTTGTTGCCCGCCTACACCGCGACGGCAGGCGCCTACGCGCTCGTGGGGATGGGCGCGGTCTTCGCAGGTATCGTGCGGGCTCCCATGACTTCAGTGGTGATGATCTTCGAGATGACGCAGGACTATGCGGTCATCGTCCCGCTGATGATTGCCAATCTGGTGAGCCTTTTCATTTCTTCACGACTGCAGCGACAGCCCATCTACGAAGCCCTGGCAATACAGGATGGCATACACCTGCCTACGGCGGAGACGATGCACCGGCATGGTCAGCGGCTGGTAACTCGAATTATGCACGCCGCGACCGAGTTGCTGCCGGCGGAGCTCACGGTTCAGGAAGCCATGGAGCGGGTCCTTGCAAGTGAATTCCGAACGTGGCTGATAACGGATCGACGTGGTGTGGTTGGCGTCGTTAACCTCCCGACTCTCGAACGAGAGGCAGCGGAAGATGCCGGCAAGCAGTTGAGTGAGTTAGTGGATGGGAGCGTTTTTCCGCACGTTCACGCCGACCAGGGGCTTGACTTGGCGCTCGAGCGCATGGGCGCGAACCAGATCGAAGTTTTGCCGGTAGTGAGCCGTGCTGATATGCACAAGTTGGAAGGGATCGTAACCCTGCACGATGTCTTAGATTCGTATGGGGTCAGTCCGCTGGCTCGGACTTAGGCTCATCGGAAGAATGTCTGGGTGCGGAATGAAGTTCCGTGGCTGGAGGCAGAATCTAGCGGGCGGAGAGTGGGCGTTTTGCTGCGAGACCGGGCCACCAGGTGAATTCCACGGAAGTCGTCACATCTCTCTGGCGGGTCGGAGCCAGGACGGGCTCCAGCCACGACTCGTACTGTAGGAAAGCCTTCAGTTGGAGTTCTTTACGAACTCTCAGCATGGCTGAGATGGTCCCGTCCCACTGCGTGCTTCCTCTCGGAATGAAGTCTTTGTCGATCTTCGCATAGCGAAAGCTCGCCTGGATGTTGCTTTGGGGACTGATCGAGTAGGTGCTCCACGCCTGGTAGCCCTTGCCTTCGCGGCCAATCCAGCTTCCCATCAAGTAGCCATCGTTGAGGTACAGGTCGTGGTAGACCGCTTCCCAGTAGAGGAAACGCCCGCCTTGGACGGATGCGTCCGGCGGGTCGGTATACACCGTCTCGACGCGGAAATCGAGCTTGGGAATTTTGGGGAAGTGGGAGAGGTAGATTCCGGGGTTGATTCCGGCGCGCGAGTTAGGCAGCGCGTTGACGTCATCGTGCACGATTGAGCCGCTGTAGAACGTCAACCAGCGCTGCAACTTAGGCAACCGCCAGGCGAGGTCGAACTCGGCGTGCCGGGCGCCGGGATCGTTGCGCGAAAACTTCACCGAAACCGGTACGTTGGTGAAGTTGGTAAAGCTGTTCCAGAAAGATCCGAAAGTAAGCGGGACGTGCCCTTCGCCGGCAAACGTGACGGTTCGAGCGATTCCCAGCTCCAGGTCGGGAAACGGTTTGCAACTGAATTTCTCTCCGAAAAAATATGGCCCGGGCGGAAAGTGATGATCCGCCAGTGAGCCGAAAAAGTTGTCCACCTCGATGGGGCCCAGCACTTTCGAGATGCCTGGAACATAGGTGGGCGATGTGCTGTTGAGTTGGGCCATCCAAAGGGGCGTGGCGTTGTTGCTCATCAGCAGCGCGCCGCCTTCGCCCAGGCCCCACGACAGGCTTTGCTTGCCGATTGACCAATCGAACCCGGCGTACTTCATCGCAACGTAGGTGTCGAGCAACTGGAAGCGGTCAATGGTGGCGAAGGGAGTCGGCGGCTGCAACGGGTTCAGGTCCACCTCAGCGATGACAGAGCGCTGCAAAAGCGAATAAGCCGGCGCGGACGGAGAGTGCTGGTATTCTCCGGAGACATAGAACGCAAAACGTCCATCCTGAGCGCGAGCGGAGAATCCCGTGCTGTCATTTACACCTTGCTGATAGGGACGGCCTTCATCGTTGATCAGGGTCTGCCCAAAGTGATAGCTGTCGTTGATGGGCTTTCCGGCAATGTCCGATGTACGCGTGTAAAGCGTGTCCAGTTGAATGGATTCCGTGGGCCTGCCCTCCAGGGCCTCGAGTTCCTCGGCAAACTCCGCGTCGAGGTATTTTTGGAGCTGGAGGATCTGTGGCGGCAAGTCCCCGTGGCCTTCGATGTTGTCATGCATCTCGACCATCAAGCGAGCGCACGCCAGCCGGGTCCAGGGCCTGAGGCCCAAGAAGGCGGTGTTGATGTATCCGCGCCCGATCAGTTGCTCCAAGGCGGGATAGACCCAGCTATCTAATGGAACATAGGTGCTGGCCAGGTTGCCCGGACGAATCGCCGAGGTTTGCGCCGCGACAATCTTCAGGTCGTCGTCTAGATTTGCGTTGTGTCTCTGTTTGTAGATCTGCCGTCCGATCTGGTATCCCATCACGCTGCCAACGAAGACGTCGGACAAGAAATGCTGTTCCGAAGCAGCACGCGCTATGGCGGTGCCTAAAGCCAATCCGTAGGCGCCAAACTCGGCATAGACATTGGGATACTCATGCGCAACCACCGAGGCGAACGCCCACGTCACAGCGGCGTGATCGGAGGGAAAGGAAGAGCCCCCGTGTAAGAAAATGTTCTGGTAGTTGGACGGCTGTGGGCGGAGACGACCCGTGCTGGCCTCGAGCGCATAATCCACGCCCAGAGCGTTGAGCATGGCCTCGGTGGCCAGCACCCCCGTTTCGCGCATGCGCTCATCGTGAGTGATACGGCCCCAGAAGTAGGCGACGCCCGTCATCCCCATCGCCGATGCGACGCCCACATTCGACGCTGTCTTCCATGCACTGAGATCGCCCAGGCTCATGGCGGAGGAACTCTGCGGGTCCGTAACCAACAATCCCGTAGTGATGCCGGCCGCCGGCACCAGCCACTTGAAGTCCCCGGGCTTCAGGCGGAAGGGGCTAGTCCAGATGTCCTTCTGGTCCTCCGCCAGATGGATGAGGAATTTGGATTCGTTGGGGTGCGTGATTGGGGCGTAGAACGGGTCAGGTGCCGGGTTCGCGGGGGCAGGGCTTCCCACTTGCGGAGGCGGCTGCGGTGGGGCGGGACTCCCAACTTGTGCGGGAGGTTCTTGCGCGGCAGGCTGCTGCGAAACCGCAGAGATACTTAGTCCTGCCATGAGAACGAGGCAGGCGACAACCATCAGCAACCGATTCTTGAAGCATGCCATCCGGCGCCTGAAAGTCTCCTGGCAAGTGGGCATTACGATGTGGGAGCCCGCCAAGCGCTCGGTTTGCGTTTCAGGCAGAAGCTGCATAGTAGCGGCAAACGCGAGTGAGTGCAGTAACCACGTCAGCGACGTCCTGCTCCGACATGGCGGGAGAGAGAGGCAGCGACAAGGTGCGCTCGCCGACAAACGCGGCATTGGGGAAATCCGAATCCACAAATCCAAACTGCCGGCGGTAATAGGGGTGCTGATGCACCGGGACGTAATGAATTCCCACTCCGATGTTCTCCGCCGCAAGCGCTGCAATAATCTTCTCCCGTCCGACGCAAAGCTCCTCCAGCATGAGAAGTGGAGTGTAAAGATGGTACGCATGGCGCGAATCCGGTTCGTTGGACGGCGGAAGGAATAACGGAAGCCCTTTCAGTTGCTCGTCATATTGCGACCAGACCTGCTCGCGTTGCCGCCAGTGCTGTTCGATTCTTGCCAACTGCGGCAAACCAAGCGCTGCTGCCAGATCGGTCATGTTGTACTTGAAACCAGCGTCGATGACCTCGTAGCCGCTGGGACCTCCCACGAACCGGCTCCACGCGTCGGCCGTCATGCCGTGCAAGGAGAGAACCTTTGCTCGCTGAAACAGTTCCGGGTCGCGGGTTATGACCATGCCGCCGTCCCCGGTGGTGATGTTCTTCGTCGGATAGAAGCTGAAGCACCCGGCATCGCCCATCAGCCCGGCGGCGCTGCCTTTATACGTAGCTTCTATCGCGTGGGCGCAATCCTCAATGACACGTAACTGGCGCCGGCGAGCGATGTCGAGGATGGGCCCCATTTCACAACAGCGGCCGCACATGTGGACTGCGAGAATGGCTTTCGTTCTTGGCGTGATTCGGCTCTCGATCTGTTCCGGATCGATATTAAAGGTGTCGCGGCAGCAGTCCACCAGGACAGGCGTAGCGCCGGTGTGCACGATCGGGTGAATGGTGGAGCAGAAGGTCATCGCGGGAGCAATTACCTCATCGCCAGCCCCAATTCCCAGAGCGGCGAGGGCCAGGTGAATGGCGGCGGTGCCGCTGCTTACCGCCAGCGCGTAAGGCGCGCCCTTGTAGCTCGCAAACTCCTGCTCAAAGCGCTCGACTCTGGCGCCCAATCCAATCCAGTTGCTGCGAATGCACTCCACGACAGAGGCGATCTCCTCCTCGCCCAGGACCGGAGCGCCAAAGACCAACCGGTTGGTGGGCGGACGCACTGGGGCTCCACCCGCAATTGCCGGCAGAATGTCATGGTCTTGAGAGATTGCTGGTTTTCCGTCCGCCAGGGGAGCGCGTCTCATGCGAATAGTTTTATCGGAGTTGAAAGTGTGTGTTGATTGTAACTGATCAGGCATACGCATGCCGAAGACGTTGAGCATACGGTGGACAGGATTCCTCTCAGCTATACTGCAAACAGTCTGGAATCGCCTGAAACGACCGTCTCTGCGGCGGCCAATTGGAGATCTGATCGAGTTCATTGTGGCTGTGAAGATGCAGCCGCTGATGACCTTCCGAAATTATGCCCTTCACGGTGGCCCATGCAGCCGCAGCACTGCCGCTCCGGAAATTGAACCTGGTCTGGTCTGCCTTTCTAGTTGGCAGCATGGCGCCAGACTTCCCTTACGTTATTGGCACCATCAAGTACCGTTCCTTGGGCCATGAGTTTCCGGGTGTGTTGCTGTTCACGCTGCCTGCTTCGTTCGTCGTGCTGTGGCTCTTTCACATCGCCATAAAGAGGCCTGTGGCAGGATTGTTGCCCATCGGCGTGCAAGAGAGACTCAGCGGCCAGCTTGGCGAGTTCAAGTTCGGCGGCATGGCCCGTTTCTCGGCGATAGCCTTCTCGATCATTCTTGGTATAGCGACCCACCTGGTGTGGGACTCGTTTACCCATCCCAATACCTGGCCCGGGCGACACTGGGCTTGGCTGCATTCCTGGATCGACCTCCCCGTTGCCGGATGGACGCCGTTGTCCATGATCTTGCAATATGGCAGTACGCTCATCGGGCTGTTTGCGCTGGGCGTTTGGGTCCTCTTGTGGTATGGCAACACTGCGCCAGATACGGACATGGCATCGCGGTCGCAAATTAGGTCTCGCGTCTGGCTCGCTATCCTCATGTTTGCGATAGCGGTCGCGGCCGGACTGCTGCGCGCATGGCTTCTCACTCGCATGGTGCCGAGAAACATTCACCATTGGGATTGGTTTCTGTTGCAATTCGGCGTCACTGCGATAGCAGTGGCGTTTTGGGAGCTGCTCTTTTATTGCCTGATATTAACGATGTTCGGTGGGGACCACGATAATCGAGAAGTCTCATGCCCCTGGTGAGCGTAATCATGAACGTTCGCAACGGGGCTTCCACCTTGCGGGAGGCCCTGGACAGCGTGATGGCTCAGACGTTCACCGGCTGGGAACTGATTGTTTGGGACGACTGTTCCACCGACCATAGCGCCAGCATTGTTGCGGAATATCGGGACCGCAGAGTCCGCTATTTTCTCTCGCCGGAAGACACATCTTTAGGCAGGGCCCGCGATAGTGCCATACGTCAGGCGCACGGCGAGTGGCTGGCCTTCCTGGACCAGGATGACATCTGGATGCCGCGAAAGCTGGAGATGCAGATGGCGCTTGCAGACCAGACCACCGCGATGATCTACGGGCGCACCGTCAGGTTCTATCCCAACGGCATGGAGCGTGACTACGACCAGGCGCACGAGTTTACGCCGTTGCCGGAAGGCGACATTTTCACGCAATTGTTTACCACCGGCTGTTTTGTCGCCATGAGTTCCGCTGTCTTTCGCCGGTCAGCAATCGAGGAGATTGGCGGCATACCGGAGGAGGTCGCGATTATTCCGGATTATTACCTCTACGCTGCCGTGGCGCGCCGTCATCCAGCCCGGGCAGTTCAGGAAGTGGTGTGCCGTTACCGGATGCACAGCGCTAACACGTCGAAGCTGAGCGCTATCGCCATGCACCAGGAAGTGTTGTGGCTGGTGGACCAGTGGGCCGATTGGCTCGGTCCGCGGACAGTTGCGCGGTGCCGCAAGCGGCACTGCACTGCTATCGCGCTGGAGGAGATGCGAAGCCCGAACACCTTGGTTCATGGGATTGTTCGCCTGACTACCGAAGGCTCTATCACTTCGCAGTTGAAACGGCCGTTCATGTTCGTGTTCCATATCGTCAGGCGAAATGTTCTGTCTCCCTGCTGGAAGGCATCGGGCGACGGAGGTCGTGGCGGCGCTCCGAAGCAGGTCGTCGGCGCTCAAGCCGCTCGCTCAACCAGCCGGAAAGATTGAGGCAGTCTGATCACGCCCAAACCGGCGCGGTGACCGGATCACCCTTTTCGGCGCTTGCGAGAACTTTCTTCCTCAGGACAAAGATGAGCACCGCAGTAAACAGTAATGCGTAGGAAGCAACCGTCGCCCACGCGGCCGCATCCGCATGGAAGCGCGGAATGAATACCAGATTCAGTACCACATTCATGCTGGCGGCTGCCGCAAGCGAATACAGCACGGCCCGGTCATATCCCCGGCTGACCAGCACGGTCCACAGCAGCGAGAAGCAGAAATCCAGAGGGAGTGCGATGAGTAGAACTCTGAACAGCCCGGCAGCGCCGAGGGTTGACCCGTAGATCACGGTGAGAATCCGCGGCGCGAGAAGCCCAAGCACCAGAGCAGCGACCGAAGCGAGGACGGCCAGACCGGCCAGGGCCAGCAACAGGGCATTGTGGGCGCGGGGTCCCGCTTCGATGTTCGCCAGATGCGGGTAAAGGACGTCGGTCAGCAACCAAAATCCGGTGAAAATGATATACAACGGCTTGCAGGCTGCGCTGTATCGTCCCACTTCGTGAGTGGTTGTCATCGCGCCCAGCAGCAGGATGTCGACATTCATGAACACAAGGTTCAGCAGGTTCGATAGTCCGAGGGGAAGCACGCGGGTGACACGCAGTTGATCGCTAGCGGCAGCCAGGAGCGCGGCCTCGGGTGCTCCGCTGCTACTCCGGCTCCAACGTCGATTCCAGATGACCCACAGAAATCCTGCGCCCAGCAGCGCGCTCAGTATGTTCGCGCCTGCGATGGAGGCAATGGGACGCATGGTAAGCCGCATCGCGACCACCGCCAGCCCCACATACACAATGCTCACTCCGCTCCGCCACAGCGAGAGCACTCCAAAATGGCCGAGCGCCCATGCAACCCAGTCAAGCGCGAATGCATAGGGGACTACCGCCAAATCGAAGGCAAGCACACACGCCCTGGCCTCTGGCGGAATCGGCCCGATGACAGCATAAAGAGCGCCCAATGCAACCGCGGCTGCAGTGAGCATCGCGCGGCGCTTCACGACCAACGGCACCACGTGGGAAACCAGCTCATGGTGGCGCGCGAGCACGCGTGCTCCAATAAGCTTCAGACCCTGGTCCGAACATTCCATCACATAGGAGGCGACGGTCTGTCCGAGGGCGACGATCCCCAGTACCTGCACTCCAAAATATCGCGATACGTAAGCGAACAGCGCAAAGGTCGCGATTCGCCCTAAGACCTCACCCGTAGCCAGTCGAACGAAAGAAAGGAATAGGTTTCGAATCTTCATCTGGACAGGTGAAGTAACCGGATGTTACTTGGACTCCGCCGGCGACTGCTATCGTTCAGCTATACTGCGGGTTCTGTACACAGCTTCACAACGCAGACAGATACTTCCCATGCCTTTGGTCAGCATCATCATGAACGTTCGTAATGGGGCCGCTTTCATGCGAGAGGCCCTGGACAGCGTGATGGCCCAAACGTTTACCGACTGGGAGCTGATAGTGTGGGACGACTGTTCCACTGACGATAGCTCGGCAATCGTTGCCGCCTATGCAGACCCTCGGGTCCGCTACTTTCTGTCTCCCGAAGAAACGCCCCTTGGCCAGGCCAGAAACAATGCGATTCGGCTGGCGACTGGAAAATGGCTCGCCTTTCTGGATCAAGATGACCTCTGGACGTCAACGAAATTGGAGAGGCAAATAGCCCTTGCCGATGCACATACCGGCATAATTTATGGCCGTGCGGTGCTCTTCTGGCCCAGTGGCCGCAAGCGCGAATATGACCAGGCGCACGAGTTCACGCCGCTGCCGGAAGGCAACATCTTCAGCGAACTGTTCCGCAGCGCGTGTTTCATTGCGATGAGTTCTGCCATGCTGCGCCGATCGGCGGTGGAAGAGATCGGCGCCATTCCGGAATACATTGAGATGGCTCCCGACTACTACCTTTATATTGCGATTGCGCGGGGATACCCGGCCCGCGCAGTGCAGGAAGTCGTCTGCTGGTATCGCATGCACGGCAGTAACTTGTCGCAGGAGAGCAGGCGAAAGGTACACCAGGAAGTTCTAGTGATGATTGATCAATGGGCGGAGTGCCTTGATCCGCGGATTGCTGCTTATCGTCGCCGGACGCACGCCACGGCCCTGGCGTTGGAAGAGATGCGCAGTCTGGCGAGCGCTGGAACCGGCATCAGGCGGCTGTTCCGCGAGGGCTCTGTGACGTGGTTGCTGTCGCGGCCATTCGTCCAGGCCTGGCGCAGGATGCGGCGCAAAGTGCGCCGCCCCTACTGGAGAGTTTCCGGGGGGGCTCAAGCGCACTGACGGTCGCAACGTTCGGGTTTCACTTGCCACGTGTGTACACGCCAGAAGACGCTGTGGACGCGGGTTCTACGAGGCTTGGGCTGACTCCACGGCGTTGCGCCTGGGCCATGCGGGCAACCTGCTCTTTACTGGGACGACCGGGGCCTTTAATAACACGTTTATCGGAGCTCACGTAGTATCCCAGGACCTTTAAATAGTAGCGAACACGAATCCCAAAACGCACGATCGCTTTCACGATCCGGTTGCTGCCGAAATAATCGTAAATCTCACTGAATTCGATAAACCCATCGCGCTGTTCGCGAAGTGTCCTCAGCACGTCCTGGTTGACCGTCTGGCTGCCAAAGTGGATCACCTCAGCACAGGGCGTGTAAAAGACCTTGTAGCCCTTCTGTTTAAGCATGTATTCGTAGGCCAGATCAACCATCGCCCAGCGAAAGCGCTCATCCAGCATTCCAACCTGCT
>Ga0074045_10005211_pt1 | contig 11383 bp, 9 predicted proteins | sample BogForMeECP23OM2_FD_94442 | JGI IMG/M metagenome (GOLD analysis project Ga0074045, IMG submission 94442) | Bog forest soil microbial communities from Calvert Island, British Columbia, Canada - Bog Forest MetaG ECP23OM2 | ecosystem: Environmental > Terrestrial > Soil > Wetlands ...
CGCCAACCGCGCCACTGGCGCCCGCGCGCCCTGCGCCTGGCGCACCATCTCGATCATCCGGCGCAGGACCGTGCCGCTGCCCACCTGGGTGGCCGTAAAGCGGAAACTGCCGGAGCGGTTGAAGGTGCCCGAAAAGACCGCTGCGCCGGGCCCCTTGTCCACCGGCATGCTTTCACCGGTGAGCATGGATTCGTCGACGGCGGATTCGCCCGCCACGATGGCGCCATCCACCGGGATGCGTTCGCCCGGCCGCACCACCACGGTGTCTCCGCTGTGCACTTCCGTCAACACGACGTCCACTTCCGCGCCATCGCGCAAAACGCGCGCGCGCGGCGGTTCCAGATCCATCAGCCGCCGTATGGCTGCGCCAGCCTTGGCGCGCGCGCGGGCTTCCAGCAGCCGGCCGGTGAGAATGAGCGCGATGATGGCCGCGGCAGCTTCAAAATACACCTCGTGGCCACCGCGCGCGGTCTCGAAAACCGAATACAGAAACGCGGTGCCAGTGCCCAGCGCGATCAGCGAATTCATGTTGGCCGAGCGGTGGCGCAGCGCGGTCCAGGCCGCGGCGTAGAATCCAGCGCCGGAATACAGCACCACCGGCAACGTCAGCGCCAGTTGCAGCCAGGGCCAACGATGCATCATACCCAGCACCACCACCGGCGACGCGAAGCAGACGGCGGCGATCAACCGCCGCCGGTATAGCAACTCCGCCGGCGGGCGCTCTGCGCTCTCGGGCACGCTGTAGCCCAGATCTTCAATTGCACCGATGAAATCGCGCACGCGGGCGCGCGCCGGATCGTACTCGACGGTGGCCGTCTCAGTGGCCAGATTGACGCTCGCGCGCGCCACACCTGGAGTCGCGGCGAGAGAACGCTCAATCGAGCGGGCGCACGCCGCGCACGTCATGCCGCCGACGAGCAAGTCGATACGCTCCGGCGCGGTAAGGCTCATGCGCCAACTTCGTAGCCGAGCTGGCGGATGGCTGCGGCGAGGGTTTCAGGATTCACCCGCGTCGGATCGTATTCCACTTCGGCGCCGGCGGCACCGAGGTCCACGCTGGCCTTGCCAACGCCCGGGGTGCCGGTCAATTTGCGCTCGACGCTGTGTGCGCAGTTGGCGCACGTCATGCCGTGTACGGAAAATCTCACAGTCGAATGGGCCATACTCTATATGATGCGCTCTTGGCCGCCTCCGTCACAGGAGGTGTTTTGACTTTCGCGGATTTGGGCCTGGCGCGCCGCATCGAGGGCGCGCAGACGGCCCAGTCGCTCGGCTGTGCGCCCGGAGACGCGGCGGCGCTCCAAATCGGCGGCGGCTGCGCTATCTTCGCTGGCGTGGATTCGCCGCTCACGCAAGCCGTCGGGTTGGGCTTGCAGGGCGCCGTGAGCGAGGCCGAGTTGGACGAAGTGGAGTCCTTTTTCCGCTCACGGGGAGCGCGGGTAGCCATCGAGATTTGTCCCTTGGCCGACGCACGCTTCCTCGAGATGTTGGGCACACGCGGCTACCGCATATCGCAATTCGACAACGTGCTGGCGCGGAGCCTCGCCGGAGTCGAAATCGTCATCACTCCGCGGGTGCGCCGGGCGACGCCGAACGAATCCGACCTCTGGGCACACACCGTGGGCCGCGGCTTTTTCGAGCGAACCGAACTGAGCACCGAGGAGATGAACGTGGGCCGCTGGGTCTTCGGCATGCGCGGCGCGATGTGCTTTCTGGCCTGTGTGGATGGCGGCACGCCAGCCGGCGGAGCCGCGCTCAGCGTCACCCAAGGTCTGGCCACGTTGTTTGCCGATGGCGTGGCGCGCCCCTTTCGCCGGCAGCGTCTGCACAAGGAGCTGATATCGGCGCGGGTGAATGAGGCGCTGGCGCAAGGCTGCGACGTGGCCGCCGCCGCCACTGCTCCGGCCAGCGCGTCCCAGCGCAATTTCGAGCGCCTCGGCTTCCAGGTGGTTTACACCAGGGTGACGCTGACCAAATAGAATCGGGCCAACCGTGGCGTACGCCGCCTTGCGTGCACGGTCGAACACTATCTCGACCTTTCCTGGAGAGCGCAGCCATGGGTTAGCAGGCTCGCCAGGCAACGTGAGGCAATTGTGGCGTTGGCCCTTACAGTATGTAACGGCTCAGGTCCTGGTCCTTCACGATATCGGCCAGATGTTTGCGCACGTATGTGGCATCCACCTTGACGGTCTTCTTCTTCAGATCCGGCCCCTCGAAGGAAACCTCCTCGAGCAGCTTTTCCATGATGGTGTGCAGGCGGCGCGCCCCAATATTCTCGGAGCTTTGGTTGACCTGGGCGGCGAAACGGGCCACTTCTTCGAGCGCGTCGTCGCCCAGCATCAGCTTGATGCCCTCGGTTTCGAGTAAGGCGACGTATTGTTTGGACAGCGCGTTCTTCGGCTCTTTGAGGATACGGATGAAGTCTTCGACGGTTAGGGACTTGAGCTCGACGCGAATCGGGAAGCGGCCCTGCAACTCCGGAATGAGGTCGCTCGGCTTGGAAACGTGAAAGGCGCCGGCGGCGATGAACAGAATATGGTCGGTGCGCACGAAGCCATAGCGCGTGTTGACGGTAGTGCCTTCCACGATGGGCAGGATGTCGCGCTGCACGCCCTCACGGCTGACATCGGGACCGTGGCCGGATTCGCGGCCGGCGATCTTGTCGATTTCGTCGAGGAAGATGATCCCGCTCGATTCGACGCGCTCGAGTGCCGCTCGCGTCACCTGGTCCATGTCGATCAGTTTCTGCTCTTCCTCCTGGACCAGATAATCGAGCGCTTCGGCCACGCGCATCTTGCGCCGCCGCGTCTTCTGCCCGAACAGACTGGGCAGCATGTCCTTAAGGTTGATGCCCATCTCCTCGACGCCGGCGTTGGTGGTGAGTTCGACCGTTGGCGCACGGTCCTTAACGTCGATCTCGACCAATCGCTCGTCCAGCTTGCCTGCGCGCAGCCGTTCGCGCAGCTTCTCGCGCGTGCGCTCGACGCTTTCGCTCGGCTCCGGCTGCGGCGGCATCAACAAGTCCAGCAGCCGGTCTTCGGCGTTCATCTCGGCGCGGTCGGCGACCTCGTCGAGACGCTCCTCGCGCACCATGTCGATCGAGATGTCCACCAGGTCGCGAATCATGGCCTCGACGTCGCGGCCCACATAGCCGACTTCGGTGAACTTGCTGGCCTCGACTTTGAGAAACGGCGAGTTGGCGAGGCGCGCCAGCCGCCGCGCCAGTTCGGTCTTACCGACGCCGGTAGGGCCGATCATGAGGATGTTCTTCGGCATCACCTCTTCGGCCATTTCCGGCGACAGCTTCTGGCGGCGAATGCGATTGCGCAAGGCGATAGCCACGGCTCGCTTGGCATCGGCCTGCCCGACGACGTGCTTGTCGAGCTCGCGCACGATTTCCCGCGGAGTGAGCTCGTCGAGGACCGGTTCTTCGTCGACGGACTGGTTGGGCAGATAAATCACCATTGTGCTAGCCCAGCTCCTCGTAGGTCACGTTTTCATTGGTGTAGATGCATATCTTGCCGGCGATCAGCATGGACTGTTCGGCAATGTGCTTGGCGGAAAGCTTGGTGTTGCGCGCTAGCGCCAGGGCCGCGGAAAGCGCGAACGGGCCGCCGCTGCCGATGGCGGCGATGCCTTCGTCGGGCTCGATCACGTCGCCGTTGCCGCTCACCAGATACGTGATCGTCTGGTCCGCCACCAGCAGCAGCGCTTCCAGGTGACGCAGCACGCGGTCCGTGCGCCACTCCTTGGCCAGTTCGACGACCGAGCGCGGCAAGTTGCCGTTGAACTGCTCGAGCTTCGATTCGAAGCGCGCGAAGAGGGCGAACGCGTCGGCCGTGGAACCGGCGAATCCGGCCACGATCTTGTCGTTGTACAGGCGGCGGACCTTGCGCGCGGTAGCCTTAATCACCTCGTTGCCGAGGGTCACCTGCCCGTCGGCGGCCATCACCACCTTGTTGTCCCGGCGGACGCAGAGCACCGTCGTGGACCTTATCTTTTCCTTCATGTTTGTGCGCCTTCATTGTATCGCACCGGCTTCGCGCGGCCATTTGCGGCAAGGCAAATGCGCGTGGGAACCGGCGGCGAGGTGTTGGAGATCATGCAGGATACCCCTGTTTTTGCCCCATCTGCCTGAACGTCAGCGCGCAGTCCGGAATAGCGCGCCGCCGGTTACAATGACCCAGTTAAGGCCGGGCACGAACGGCGAGCGTGAAGCATCAAATTGGGAAGCGGAATATGCCAAAGGGACGGTCGAATACTGAGGCTTACGAAGACTACAAAAGGGCTGTACGCAACAACCACGAACGGGGAAAGGGATGGGTCCCCCCCTTGTCCGCTCTTTGCAGAGCCGCCACGTTCTGGCTACGGCGATACACCCTCCGGCAGATGGCGATTCACTACTTCGGGATGCCGGGGTCGACGCTAGCCGATGCGGTCGCGAAGGACATTCTCATCGCGCGGAATCTCGCCCGCAACTCCGTGCACACCACCCTCCCGGAACTCTCGGCGTCGGAAATTGTCTTCACCTCCAACCTGTTTCGCGGTTTGGATGTCTCCAGCCTGGCGGAAATTCCCAGCTACGGCCCATCCTTCCTGTCGGTTTGGGCCGGTGCCAAGAAGCAGAGCCTCTTGGCCGAAGACTCAGCGGAATTCGTCTTCCAGTGGGCCAATCGTCTGCCAGCCGCGTGGGAAGAAGACCGGCCAAAGCCCCAGAAGCCGTCCAAGCGCTGGGGACACGCCGAGCAGCTTCGGGAGAAGCCCGCAACCAATCCAAACGTCAAGGAGCGGCTCGCGCAAATTGTCGTGTGGCGCCAGACAGGGGATCTATCTATACCCTGGGAGACGCAGGTGGACGGGCACCGTTGGCAGGTGCGCCTCAACGATTTCCCAGATGAGCCGATGTACACCCTGCTGATCGATGAGGCCCTCGTCGGGGACTTTCAGGAGTGGCCGCGGTACTGGGACCGTGGGGAACTGAAGCCAGCCATGAAGGGACAGCAGGTGGCCGTGGCGCCTCGCGCAGTGCCAGATGTCGACGCGGGGAGCCTGCTGAGCCGGTATCAGAATGGAGATTTCGAAGCCGGTTGGCGCGACATGGTGGCGCTGGGACCGGACGTGCGCAAAAAACCCTTTGAGAAAGCCGCCTGGGCGGTCGCACAGGAGACCATGCGACGCGCGAAGCGCAACATCGAACTGCTGGTGGAGCGGCTTAAGAAGTTGGACTACCGGTTCCTCCACGAGGAACTTGTCTATAGTCCATGTACGAAGAAGGAACACAAAGCGCTCCGGGACATGGAACGGAAGGGCGTCATCATCCCGCTCTCTTTTCGTGCGTTCCTGGAAGCAGTGGGGACCGTCGATCTAATTGGATCGCATCCCACCCTCAACCCCGTGGACGGAGGCCGTATCCGCCGCCCCGGCGGACCCATTCTCTCGAGCGACCCACTCGAGTTTTCGGGGTATCTTGCGTTGGAATTGCTCTTCGATGAATGGGAAGACACCATTTCTGAGGATCGACCGACAGTCTCATGGGAGGTAGGTGCGGATGCGGAAGACAAGACGTGGTTGGGGGATGAGGAGCGAAACGGTTGCTACACGGTGCAACTTCCGAACTCCGCTGCCGACGCGGTCCTGGAAGGCGAAGCCCATAAAACTACCTTTGTCGAATATTTGCGGTTGAGTTTCCAATGGGGCGGCTTCCCCGGCTGGGAGAAATACGAAGACCGGCCGGAAAAGGAGCTGGCTTTTCTGAGGGAAGGTCTCCTGCCGCTTTGAGCGGACCCAATCCTCCGCGCCATGGCGCTTACAGTTTTTCAAGCACGCGATCGAGCGATTCGCGATTGGCGACGCTGCCCTGTGCGATGCGGGCGCTTCCGCCGCCGCGGCCGCCTGCGCCGGCGAGCGCAGCCTTGAGCGCCTTGCCAGCATCGACGCCGGAATCGGCGGACGCCGCCAGCAGCACCGAAGGCGGATCGTCGACCACGGCCACGAAAACGGCCTTTGGCTGTGAGCTGAAGCTCTGCGCCAGCGCGCGCAACTCCTCCAGACCACCGCGTTCCATGCGTCGCGTGTGGCGGCGCAAACCGCCGGCGTCCGGGGCCGTCGCGGCATATAGTTCGCGTCCCTGAAACGCCGCCAGTTCCGCCTCGAGCTTGCGGCGCGCCTTGTCGGCCGCGCGGCCGGCTTCCAGTTGAGCCGCGGCGGCAGCGGGCACGTCCTCGATCGAGACGGAGAAAACGTGCGCGGCGGCGGACAGCACATCGAAATCGGCGCGCGCGCGGCGGATGGCGCGGCCGCCACACACAAACTCGACGCGGGTGGTCTCGCGGACTTTTTCGGTCTTGCGAATCAGGATCGGTCCGATCTCTCCGGTCGCGCGCACGTGGGTGCCTCCGCAGGCGCTGCGGTCCAAATCCGCGATGGTGACGATGCGCAGCGCGCCTTCGCGCTCGGAAGGCTTGCGCAGGCCGCCGGCCTCCCCTGCACCTGCGAACCCAACCGACACCGCGCGGTTCTCGAAAACGATCGCATTCGTGCGGCGCTCGGCTTCGCGCACGCCAAGCGGCTCGACCGCTCCGCCTTCCAGGTCGATGGTCGCGCTGTCCGCTCCCAAGTGGAAGCTCACCGTGTCGAGCGCGAAGAACTCCGCAAAAACGGCCGAAAGAAGGTGTTGCCCCGAGTGCTGCTGCATGTGGTCGAAGCGGCGCGCCCAATCGATCTCGCAATCGGCCTCGCCAGCGGCGAGAGGCGCGCTCAATCGATGAGCGATGCGCTCGCCTTCGTCGATGACGTCGAGCACGACGGACCCGGCGATCAAACCGCTGTCGCAGGGCTGACCGCCCGAAGCGGGATAAAACGCGGTGCGGTCGAGATACACGGTGAGGCCATCAGCAGTTGCCTCCACCACTTGCGCACGAAATGAACGCAGGTAGGCATCGGCGTAATACAGACGCTCCGTCATGGGGACACAGCTATTGTGCCAGATCTTTCGCGCCCAGCGCCGGTCACGCGCCCGCGGTGCTGAAGTCGTTGTATGCGTCCAGGACTTTGCCGATGGGGCCGCTCATCGCCAACTCTCCGTGCTGCAGCCATATCGCGTTGTCGCAAAGCTCCTCCACCATCCCCACCGCGTGGGACACGCAGAGAAACGTCCTGCCCTGGCGGCGGGCGGCGCGAACGCGGTCGAAGCACTTCTTTTGGAATGCCTGGTCCCCGACCGCGAGGACCTCGTCCACCAGCATAATGTCGGGATCCATATTGATGGCGACGGAAAACGCCAGCCGCACGGCCATACCGGTCGAGTAGGTCCGCACCGGCTCGCCGAGGAAATCGCCGATATCGGCGAAGTCGACGATGGCGTCGAAGACCTCGGCCGTTCGTCTGCGCGTCATACCGATCAGCGAGGCGTTCATGCGGATGTTCTCGGCGCCGGTCAGATCCCCGTGGAACCCGGTGCCTAACTCCAGCAAGGTCGCCATCCGCCCATTGACCCGAATGCGGCCGGCATCGGGCCTCGCCAGACCCGCCGCCAAGCTGAGCAGCGTGCTCTTTCCAGCGCCATTCGAACCGACCACAGCCAGCCCCTCGCCGGCCTCCAGGCGAAAGCTCACGTTCTTCAGCGCGCAAAAGCGTTCCTGGCGCGACGGCCGCATCAAATGCAGAAGCCGCTGGCGCAACAACTGGCGGCCGGCGTGGCGGCCAAACGATTTCGATACGCCCACAAACTCAAGCGCCGTCATGTTCGTCACAGGTAATCGTAAAACCGATCCTTGGCGCGCTGGAACACCAGCCAGCCAATGCCGAGAACCAATACCGAGGAAACGCTTAACTTGAGCATTAGAACAGCGTGGGGAGCGGCGCCCTCCAGCAGAATCGTTCGCAATGCCAACACCAGTGCAGCCACCGGGTTCAGTTGATATATTTCCCTATAGCGCTGAGGAATCGCCTCAAACGGATAGAAAATCGGGACTAGCCAGAAAAGTACGACGTTAATCGACTCCACCAGGTATCTCACATCCCGCAGGAAGACATTCAGTGCGGCGGTTATCAGACTAAGTCCGCATAAGAACACGATCTCCAGGCCCCAGAGGAACGGGAGCAACCACCAATACCGGTTGGGAAAGACGCCCGAAAGGAATGCGACCGCAAACAATAGCCCGATCTGAATCAAAAGGTGAACCGCGTTGGAAAGAACCGCCGCGATGGGGATGGTCTCGCGCGGCACCGCGACGCGCTTAATCAGGCTGGCATTGTCGACCAGCGAGGTGGTTCCCGAAATCCACGCCACCGTGAAGAAGTTGTACGGCACCAGACCGCAGAGAACGAACAAAGCGAAGTGGGGTGTTTTATTAGCCGCAAAAACCGTGGTGAACACGAAGGTCATCACGCCCATCATGACCAAGGGATTCAGCAGCGACCAGAAGATGCCCAAAGACATATTCCGGTAACGAACCTTGAAATCCTTTTGGATGAGATTGGGCAGAAGAAAACTATATTCGCCGGTCCACATGACGAAGACTGTCCGCTCGTTCGAGACTTGATTCTAGCATGCGGGTTGCTCAGCGTCTCATTGCAGTGCACTTAGCCCGCATCGTCCGCGATCACGCCGCTGGAGGCGGAATGGGGATGGTAGTTTCGCCCCAGCCGGAGGGGGCTTGGATTCTGATCTTCAGTTCGCGTGCTTCCTGGGAAAGGGTCTGATAGCTGAGCTCGTAGCGGGCATTGAGATTGAGATAGGCCTGCTCGATGGCGGCGATGATTTGCTCCGGGGCGGCTGCATGCGTGTAGCCGATGCGAGTCTTGCTGCAGAGGTTCACTAAGGCTGGGTTGGGGACCGAGGAGATGACCTGAACGATGCCGCGGGCCGCGCCAACCGATGCGACCAAGCCGTGTCCAGCGACACCTCCGACCGGTTCGGCCGCGAAGACGATGACGTGGCGCTTGCCGCGCGCCATGCTGGATTCCGCGCGAAGCGCTCGCCATAATGTCTGCCACAGATCGCCGCATTCGGCGCGGTTTGTCAGGCGGTGGAAGGAACCCGCTAGAGCCTCCGGGTTGGGGGTGAAGTGGATCTCCCGATCGCCCTCAGCCGCGGCGCCCGTGGCTTCGCCGGCGGGCATCCACGGCAAGTAAGCCCATAGATCGGTAGACCGTTTGCCGGCCAGACAGCCGAGCGCGCCGGTCACCCACGGGGGTTCTTCGGCCTCGCCGCCGCGGGGGAACAAAAAGACGACGGACATGGGTGGCGGACTGGGGCGGACCGTCAGGTGGTAGTTGAGGACAGGCTGCCCGTCCTCGGTGAGCATAAAGTGGATGGCGCGTAGCGGGGGCTGCGCGGCGGCCGTGGCGCCCACCCCCACTTGCACGTGCCGGATCAGTTTGGGCCCGGCGGCCGAGCCGGCGGCGGGGGTCTCCAACAGCAAACTCGAAATGCGCCATGGCTGTCCGGTGGCTGCCTGCGCCGTGGCCGACTTGATGCGCGCAGCCGCCCACAATGCGCGCGACCGCACCATCGGATGCGGATCCCGAAGCAACTGCGCCACCGCCATGCGAAATCGGGAATCCCCGGTCTCGCCCATTACCCAGGCGGCGGTAGCGCGGGAAAAAGCCGCCGGATGAGCGGCCAGCTTGACGGTTTCGGCGAGGCACGCCGATTCCCCCATCGAGTACAGCCCATACAGAGCGTTGCCCACCACGCGGTTGTTGCCATCGCGCAGTGAGGCCAGCATCAGGTCCCGCGCCTCTTCGGCCTCCACGCCCCACAGCCCCTCGATCGCGTTGGCACGCAGGCGTGGATCCGCGTCGGTCATGCGGCTTTGCACCCAGACGGCGCTCTTGTTGCTGCGTCCCATGATGAGCGCGGCCTTGGAGCGCAGCCCGACATCCGACGAGTGCAGCAGGCGGGAGAGCGAAGGCAGGATGCGGGTGCCGTCGGAAATGCGGGCCAGGATGTCGAGCAGGCGTGAGGCGTTGGCGGCGAGCAGCGGATGCGTGCCAGCCGTCACACCTTCGGCGACGTGCCGCGCCAGGCTGGTCTCCACCATGGAATCGAACTGGATCGCGATGCGGACGGCCGCCGCCGCCTTCTCGACGGGCAGAGACGCCTCGCATAACAGTGGCTCCAATACATCATTGGTGACCAGCAAACCCACCAGAAAGCGTAGGCCGCGCGACTCTTCCTGGGTGCGCAACGCTTCGAGCGCGCCGCGATAGAAGAGGTCCGGATCGCTCCCCAGCAACTCCTCGACCATCCGCTGGCTTTCTGCCGCGCCCGCCGACACTTCCGCCACCAGTCCAGCGAAACTCGCTGGAGTGAGATCTACCGCACGGCCGCTGCTGGTTGCGAATGGCAGCATACTAGTCAAATCGGTCAACGCCCTTAAAACTTTAGAGTTTCGCCACGGTGCACCTGAGGCTCGGCATACGTAGCGGAAGGCTCATCCTTGCCCGACATGCCACCAGCGCGGTGCCCTGGCAGGCGCCGGGCAGGAGGCTGCGCCATTATAATTAAGCTCATGCAGACCAATAGCTTTGGCGCAAAGGCGAAGCTGCGCGTGGGCTCGGCTGAGTACGAGTACTTCCAGCTTCAGGCGGTGGAAGAAAAGGGCGTCGGCCATGTCGGACGGCTGCCTTTTTCGATTCGAATCCTGCTCGAAAACCTGCTGCGCGCCGAGGACGGCCGCCGTGTGCTGGCCTCCGATGTGGAATACGTGGCGCGCGGCCAGGCCGCTGCACAGGGCAAGGAAATCAGCTTCATGCCGGCGCGCGTCCTGTTGCAGGATTTCACCGGCGTACCGGCGGTAGTGGATCTGGCGGCCATGCGCGACGCGCTTGCCGCGGCCGGCGCCGACCCAGCCCGTGCCAATCCGCTGATGCCGGCCGACCTGGTGATCGATCACTCGGTCCAGGTGGACCGCTTCGGGACGCCGGACGCTTTCGGCATCAACGCGGTGTTGGAGTTCGAGCGTAACCGCGAGCGGTACGCCCTGTTGCGCTGGGGGCAAACCGCGTTCCGCAACTTCCGCGTCGTCCCGCCCGACACCGGCATCGTGCACCAAATCAATCTTGAGTACCTAGCCTCCGTCGTCTTCCTGCGCGACGGGCAGGCCTATCCGGATACCCTGGTCGGCACCGATTCGCACACAACCATGATTAACGGGCTCGGCGTGCTGGGCTGGGGCGTGGGCGGCATCGAAGCCGAAGCCTGCATGTTGGGCCAGCCGATTTCCATGCTGTTGCCGCCTGTGGTGGGCTTCAAACTGCACGGCATGTTGCCGGAAGGATGCACGGCTACCGACCTGGTGCTCACTATCACGCAGATGCTTCGCAAGGAGGGCGTGGTCGGAAAGTTCGTCGAGTTTTACGGGACCGGCTTGAGCGC
>Ga0074045_10005214_pt1 | contig 11380 bp, 10 predicted proteins | sample BogForMeECP23OM2_FD_94442 | JGI IMG/M metagenome (GOLD analysis project Ga0074045, IMG submission 94442) | Bog forest soil microbial communities from Calvert Island, British Columbia, Canada - Bog Forest MetaG ECP23OM2 | ecosystem: Environmental > Terrestrial > Soil > Wetlands ...
ACGGCATAAGCTCTACCCTATAACATCGCAGTATATCAGCCGCGCTAGTATATATTGAGGGAACGTCGAAGGAAAGGGGAAGTGGAACATGAAACTCATTATTACTATCGACACAGAGGAAGATGATTGGGGGCGTTATGAACCTGACGGGCATTCTCTGAAGAACATACAGAAGATACCCCCGCTGCAGAGCATCTTTGATGAGTTCGGGTTCAGGCCTACATATCTTTTGACATATCCTGTCGCCACCGATGACGGTTCGATATCCATCCTCAAAGAGGCGGCGGACGGAAAACGGTGTGAAATCGGAACGCATTGCCATCCCTGGAATACGCCTCCTTTCAATGGAATACCGGAGAGCATGATTTGCAATCTTCCCGCCGATCTTCAAAGTAAGAAAATCAGCACACTGCATCGCAAGATCAGGGACAACTTCGGTGTTCCTCCTGTGTCCTTCAGGGCAGGAAGATGGGGATACAGCAAAGAGATGGCACAGATTCTTTATTCCCTGGGGTATAAGGTGGACAGTTCGGTCGCACCCTTTATCGACTGGCGGGACATCGGGGGGCCTGACAATTCCGACATTTTTCCACAGCCTTACCGCTTCACTGCTGATATCACTAGAAAAGATAAAAAGGGCCGTATGGTAGAAGTGCCGATTACAATTTCGTTCTTTCAGCGCAACTCTCTCAGGTGCAATAGTATTATGCGACTTCTGCGCCACAAGTATCTGAGGCCCTTCCATGTCATGGGCATTGCATACCGGCTCAACTTAATAAACAGGGTTTGGCTTTCACCCGAATTCTTCACTCTGAGGGAGATGATCAAGCTGACGAGGATCCTGATCAGACGCGGGCATGAATATCTCAATATGCCCTTTCATTCGTCGGCGCTTCTGGCAGGTGCGACCCATATCACGAAATCGAAAGACGATGAGGTCCAATTTCTGAAGAAGATCAGGGACTATCTGATTTTTGCCCGTGACGAAGGCATTAGCTCCATCACCCTGTCGGAAATGGAGGGCCTGTTGTGACCACCCAGATCCTCCTGCGGGTCTGCGGAACAAAATGAGCACCTCAACAGGAAATACCTTCGGCACGATCGCACGGCACTCGCTCATTTACGGCATTGGAAATATTATCAGCCGCGCCGTGAGTTTCGTCATGCTCCCCCTCTATACGCATTACCTTACGCCAAGGGATTACGGCACAGTGGAATTGCTCTCTTCGACCGTTGATATTATATCCATTGTTGCGGGAATAGGACTGGCTTCAGCTATATTCAAATATTATTCTCAGTATGAGGACAAAAAAGATAAAGACGAGGTTATGAGTACCGCAATGATATTGCTTTTGCTCATATCGTTTGCCACTGCCATAACCGGATCAATATTATCTCCTCACATTTCCAAAATTGTTTTTGGAAGTGAACATAACAGTTACTATTTCCGCATTATATTTCTTATCTATTTTCTGGATCAGGGGGCTGTTATGGTGCCTCTTATGCTGATACGGGCCGAGAACCGATCAGGATTGTTCGTAGGAATCAGTACTGTCAAACTATTTATTCAGATTTTCTTTAATATTTACTTTATCGTAGTGCTTAAGATGAGTATCCTCGGAATTCTTTACAGTACCTTGCTGGCAAACATCGTTATCGGGTCCTTTTTATCTTACCGCGCATTCCGCAGGACCGGTTTCCTTTTTTCGAAGAGGAAGGGAAAGGAAATGATCAGGTTCGGCTATCCCTTTATATTTGTTTCACTCAGTAGTTTTGCGCTGACCTATTCAGACCGTTATTTCCTCAATATCTACAGTAACCTTGAAACCATCGGAATTTATGCCCTTGCTTACAAATTCGGGTTCCTCATGGGATATCTGTCAGCAGATCCGTTTATGCAGATCTGGGAGCCCCAGCGCTTTGAAATAGCGAAGCAGGAGAACGCACTGCTTATCTTCAAAAGGGCGTTCCAGTATTTTAATGTCCTTGTCGTCCTCGTCTCCCTCGTGCTTTGTATCTATGTTAAAGATGTCCTTATTATCATGTCGAAGTCGGTATATGTGGAGGCTTACAAGATGGTCCCCATAGTTATTCTGGCGTATATAATCCAGGCCTGGACCTTTTATTGCAACCTGGGTATTTATATAAAGAACCGGAGTAACACCATGGCAGCTGCGTCTTTCATTGCAACCATAAGCGTGATCGGGCTTAATTTCCTCCTAATACCGAAATACGGGGCGTATGGGGCCGCATGGGCTACTGTCGGCGCTTTTCTGATCAGGTTTGTGCTTGTATACTATTTCTCACAGAAGATGTATCCAATAAATTACGGACTGAAAAAGCAGGCGGCGCTGCTGGCGGCGGCGGCCTTTATCTACGCGGCCAGCAGGGTAATAGATCTGCAGCCGCTTGCTCTGTCCCTCATGGTGAATACCGTATTGGTTTGCCTGTTCATCGCCGGTACTTATTTCATCTTCCTGGATGATAAAGAGAAAAATTCAATGAGGAGTATGGTTCTAATACCGGTTACTTTTATAAGGACCGTTTTAAATGAAAGATCCTAAGCGCGGCAGAATAAGTTTTTTCTTTGTAATCATCTACCTTATCTGCGAGTACATGCGCCCGCAGCAAATGTACAGTTCACTCTCTGGAATTCCACTTGCAAAAATTGCGATAGCGTGCATCGTCATTGCTTCCCTTTTAGAGGGCCTTCGGTTCAATAATTTCAATTTTGAGAACGTCCTTTTGCTTTTATTCCTGTCGTTGATATTTCTCTCGTGTGTGTTTGCGGTGAATCAGGAGCTGGCCTGGCCGGTATTTTTTGATTTTGTCAAGTGGGCTGTCATCTATTTCCTTCTTATCAACGTTATAAATACGAAAGAGAAATTGTATGGAGTGGTAGTCGCTTATTTGCTCCTGCACTTTAAACAGGTGCAATATCTTGTCAGGGGACTGGTCCTTTCGGGATTCAGCATAGGAAAGACGGGATTGTATGCGGGAGCGGGTTTCTTTGCCAATCCCGGCGATCTCGGGACCGCATTAATAATGGTATTAGGTATCAGTTACTATATGATGAAACTTGATACCGGGAAACTGTTTAACCTGGTTAAGATGAAATGGGTCTTTATGGCTATTACCGTTTGCACACCGGTTGCGCTTCTGGCAACAAATTCCCGCGGCCCCTCGCTTGCTTTTGTTTTTTGTTTATTGGGTATCTGGATAAAGGGCAAAAGAAAATTTGCGGGGATCTTTGTGGCGGTCGCAGCTGTCGCAGTGTTTATAGTTTTGATGCCGAATTGGGACAGGTTTCAACAAACAGGTACCGGACAGGATAAAACAGGGCAGGAGAGACTCCAGCTATGGGCCGCCGGTTTGCAAATGGCGCAGGACCATATGCTTACAGGAGTAGGACCGGACAACTTCGTTTATGTAAATCAAGAGTACTATGGTTCTGAACTTGATCTGGTCCAGCACAATACTTTCATTCAGGCGCTCTCTGAGCTGGGATATACGGGCTTATTCCTCTTTGTGATGATGATTATAGGGTGCTTTCGTAATCAAAGGATGGTGCGGAGAATTTTAAAGGAAAAGGGAACCGGTAATGAGTTCCTGATAGAGCTGTCCCATGGGTTGGATATAGGTTTGATCGGTTTTATTGTTGCATCTTTTTTTGTTTCAGTACTGTACTATCCTTTCTTCTGGATCTTCCTTGTTATCAGTGTAACGCTTATACGTCTTGCAAAAGAGGCAAGTTTGAGTCAGGAGAGCAATGCTGAGGCTGCTCAGACCGGTTCCATAAAAGAGTTGGACGGCGTCGGCGTATTCCAAACCGATTCGGTCGCGGAAAACAGGGGTATTTATCAGGCGTGGAAAAGGTAAGTGTTGTCATACCTACATACAACTGCAGGGATTACGTTGCAGGCGCTGTGGAAAGCGTACTTGCGCAGACCTACAAAAACATAGAGATAATCATAATCGACGACGGCTCAACCGATAATACGCATGATATCCTTGGGCCCTATCTTGACAGGATCTTATACATATATCAGCCCAACGGGGGACTGGCAAATGCCAGGAACAGGGGCATCCGGGAGGCTAAAGGCGGATTTATCGCCTTCCTGGATGCAGACGACAGATGGTCTCCTGAAAAAGTCGAGATTCAGGTCAAATGTCTTGATCAATTTGAGAACGTAAGCATGGTGTTCACTGATTTCTCCGCATTTGACGAATCCGGAAATTTTGAGAGGTCCTATTTTTATAAGGCTTTTCCGATACTAAGAGAATACAGGTTGAATGTGAGCAATATCTTTCCGAACAGCAGTGCGGTCTCTTCCGCCAAAGGTAATATACGTATATACCACGGGAATATCACCACCGTATTGTTTGCGGGCAACATCATACTCCCCTCAACTGTCCTGCTGAAGAAACCGTCGTTGACGCAGGTGGGAGCCTTCGATGAGAGATACAGGCTGGCGGAGGAAACCGACTTCTTTTTGAGATATTCATTAAGAACCCAGATGGCTTATGTTGATTACCCCCTTGTCAACTACATGGTAAAAAGGAAGAATCAGCTGACCCAAAAGAGCAACATACCTTCTCTCATCGCTGCTGCAATTCAGATACAGAGGGACTTTATTGTACAGAACCCTGACTTCTACCTTAAAAATAACAGGCTGTGCCATAAGGCCCTCGCCGTGTCGTACGCGAGGCTGGCCTATTATTACCTCTCGGAATTTAAGAAGGCGGAGGCCTTAAAAAATGCATTTATCAGCTGCACGTGGAATCCGCTGAGACTAAAGTCATACCTTTTATTGCTTTTGGGAGTAACGCCCAGGATACTTCTTCAACTCTTTGCAATGGTTAAAAGATATCTTTCCCAGTAGCACAGGCGTACTAACCGGGTTGTTTACCGCTACTTTCAGGAGAAATACCCTATGACGCTGATTTCGGTCGTATTACCGGTTTATAATCGTTCCGCGTTGCTGCAAATGACCATGGAAAGTCTGTTGCAGCAGGACTATGAAGACTTTGAGATCGTTGCGGTGGATGACGGCTCCACTGACAATTCATTTGAAATTCTGCAGCAGTATGAAACACGGTATCCCCAAAAGGTGAGGGTCCTGAGGCAGGAGAACAAGGGAATCTCTGGTGCGAGGAATGCCGGGATCATGATTTCCAGGGGTGAGTACATCGCCTTTGTTGATGCGGATGATGTCTGGGACCGGACAAAACTGCGAAGGCAGGTCGAACTGATCGACGAGGAAAGGGATATTTTATTTGTTTTCAGCGATTTCTACCGGTTCAACCATAGCGATATGATACGTTATGACAAGACGAACTCTGATTTAAACAGCTATATCTATACCTGGCCGCATCATGAGTGCAACAAGGAGCGGGGCTTCATTGTTTTCGAAAAGGAGCAGGGACTCGAGCTCTTTCTTAAAGGGTACCCTGCGTATCCCAGCACCCTGCTGGTACAGAAAAAACTGGTCTTTAAAGCGGGCCTGTGCGACCCGAAATTCCCCCAATGTCAGGACTTTGACCTGAATCTGAAGTGCAGCAAGTATTCGAGGCTTTGTTATATAGATGATACCCTGGCGGGAATAGGCAGACATGGGAGCAATGTATCGAGCGACCCAATGGTCCAGGCCCTGGGAGATCTCGAGGTCCTCAGGCACCATCTCGAAGGAGATTTCTTCAGTGCTGCGGAGAAGGAGAGGATAGAGCATTATTTTGGGAAGAGGCTGTGCAGGGTGGCATGGAATTATAAGAATACAAAGGATATGATCCTTTCGGTAAGATACTATTTTCAGGCCTTAAAATATCGCGGCAGCAGGCTCCATGCCTTGATCAGGATCCCCCCCGTCCTAAGCCTTTATCTCATGCATAAATTAACAGGGAGGGCTTAAGGGTCTGCGAATAAAAAACTTCCACATTGCTCTATCTCAGCTACAGGTGCTCTATGCTTAGACCTAAGGTGATCCTACAGCTTATTGAGTCCTGGGGACCGGGAGGGGCGGAAAAGGTGTTACTGGAGCTCTGCAGGGGGGTCGACAAGAAACATTTTTATCCGGTTGTAATCTTACTGCACGACGGCTGGCTCTATGATAAGCTTAAAGAAAGCGGAATCGAGGCCATAGTCGTCAGCAATAAATATTCATACGATCCGCTTTTCTTATGGGAACTATTTGGAATCATCCGAAAGTTCAAGGTCGATATTATCCACTCTCATGAATTTATGATGAATGTCTACGGCAGCCTTGCCGGGCTTTTGACAGGTATCCCTGTCATTGCTACCGTACACGGGAAAAAGTATTTTCACGAGCATTGGCGGCGGCGCTTTGCCTACAGGGTAACTGCCAGATTTTCCTCAATGATCGCTGTATCAAGGGACCTGAAGCAATTTATTTCCGAAAAGACAGGCGCTTCCGGGAATAAAATTGGAGTCATCTATAACGGAATCAACTGTGCAGCCTATGGCAACGGTGATGCAGCATCATTACGGAAAGAGCTGGGCCTTGCGTCCGGAGCTCCTGTTATCGGTATGATCGGGAATTTATATAAAGTGAAAGGGTATCCTTTTTTCCTTCAGGCTGCCCGGGAAATACTGAAGACCTTTCCCGGGGCGGTATTTTTGATTGTCGGCAGGGGTGAACTGCAGGAGGCGCTGGAGCAGCAGGCCGCCGAGCTGGGGCTCGGGGACAGCATCAGGTTCCTGGGATTCAGAGAGGATATCCCGGATCTCCTCAACCTTATCGATATTTTTGTGTTGTCGTCGCTTTCCGAAGGGCTTTCCCTGTCCATACTCGAAGCGATGGCTGCGGGTAAACCGGTGGTTGCGACGAATGTCGGAGGCAATCCGGAGGTGATCGTCGAGGGAAGCACCGGCTTTCTTGTGCCTGTGGGGGACCCTGAGGCCCTGGCCCGCAGAATTATGACCTTTTTAAGTGACCCCGGTTCTGCGAGGGGCATGGGGCAGGAGGCACGCAAGCGGGTGCTCGAAAATTTCTCGGTTGAAGCGATGACGATGAGATATCAAAGCCTGTACAGGGAGCTCGCGGGCTGATGGGCGTCTTCAGTTATCTGTCGAGCAGCAATTTTGTCAAGAAACTTTGGCGTTTCCGGTTCCCATATTTCCGGCAGTACGCCGGTATGCTCGCCTGGATGCACACCGTGAAGAAGTTTACGTGGGTGTGGCTGAGGAATGTCCTCTTCTTTGACCAGATGATACGATTGCACTGCAATAAGGTCGGCGAAAATATCTTCTTCTGGGGGACCTACCCACTGATATCGAATAACGGATATATAGAAATCGGTGATGATGTAAGGATCATAGGAAGTAATAACATCATGGTAGGGTTTAAGGTAACAGGTGGCGAGGATAAGACGGCCCGGCTGGTTATCAGGGATGATGTTACCATTGGGTTCGGATGCGAAATCAATGTTGCTTCCAGTGTTTATATAGGGAGCCATGTCAGATTTGCCACAGGAGTTAAAATATTTGATAATAATTCCCATCCCACCGATGCACGGTTGAGGCGGGAGAAGTCTCCAATGACGCTTCAGGATATAGCACCGATCGTAATTGAGGATGATGTTTGGATAGGTATAAATGCGGTAATTTTGAAAGGCGTTGTTATAGGTGAAGGGGCCATAGTAGCCGCAGGCTCCGTGGTAACGAAAAGTATCCCGCCAAATGTGATCGCGGCGGGCAATCCTGCACGCATCGTGAAATCTCTCCAGTGACCGAAGCCTTTCCTTTTGTTTCGGTTATTATACCGGTTTATAATGGGGCCGGAGTAATCGGTGCATGTCTGGATTCCCTGAAAGAGCTCGATTATCCGAAAGAGAGCTTTGAAATTATTGTTGTCGACAATGGTTCGTCCGATAAGACAGTGGAGCTCGCCGGGAGGTATACTGATTCAATATACATATGTCCGGATGTAACAATATCCGCACTTCGCAATTATGGAGCAAAAAAAGCAAAGGGGAAGATCTATGCATTTATTGACGCTGATTGCGTTGCGGATAAGAAGTGGCTTGGCAATGCTGTAAAGCTGTTAAAAAAGGGGCCTTGTATCACCGGCTCGAAGTATGATATACCTGACAACGCGGTATGGATTGAGAGGGCGTGGTATGCGCAAAGGCCTTCAGGGAAAATCGAGGTCCCTTATATCAATTCCGGCAATTTGATTGTACCGGCCGATATTTTTGCGAAGACTGCAGGGTTCAATGAGAAGCTTATAACGGGCGAGGACTATGAATTCTGCACCAGGGCCGGCCGGATCTCCAGGATCCTGTCCGATGATTCGATCAGGGTGGTCCACCTGGGTAATCCGAAGACCTTACGGCAGTTCTTCCGGAGGGAAATATGGCACGGCCTCGGAGCCTTAGGGTCCCTCCAGATGAAAAAATTTGATAAACCGCTGCTGGGTACTTTTGCAATGGGGTTCCTCTCGGCAGCTCAAATCATATCCCTGGTCCTTTATATATGCAGGGGCGAGTATGGACCCTTTATTTCAACCAGCGCCGGGGTATTTTTGTTGTTGGGACTGACGGTGCACGAGCGGGCAAAAAGATTTCAATTGTCTGCTGTACAGAAAGTCCAGCTAATGTTCCTCTATTATTTGTATTTTATAGCGAGGGCTGTTTCTCTGGTTTACCTGGTGAGCAACAGGAAACCAGGATACCGCAAATATGTAAAAGTTTAAAAGAGCCTGGAGTCAGCGTCCGCAACGGCAGCGAACACCCGGCAGGCTTTATCGGACCTATTGGGCGGTGAGGTTTGTCGGGGCGGAGGGTGTCACTGTTGCCATCGGGCCGATCATGTAATTGCCCTGAGCATCTGTGTTGGCCGGCTGAACTGAGGTCCACTCAAAGTCATCGACAAAGGCAGTCTGATTTTGCGGAACCCCGCCGTTCCAGTAGGTGAATACCAGGCTCTCGTCTGAGGTATCAGTAGCTGCGGCCATTGTCGCTCTCCATGTGTCCTGGAAGATCAGAACTCCATTTTTCCAGGCCCTGACGACAGCGGAACCTTCTACAGGAGAAAAATATACATACAGCTCCAGGCATTGCCATGCATTGATATCATATGCAGCAGGTACGACAATAGCTGATTGTTGACCTGGGCCGGGGTCGTTCGACTGATAGGTATCGGGTTCATTTGAAAGGACGATAGCTCCGGTTGAATCAGCAAAGAGAGAAACATATCCTGCATTGTTGCCACTTGAGTCTTGAAGGTGTATTCTGAATATTTTAACAACAGGCGAACAGATCCATGACCATGGAGACTGAAAATAGAAGTACCCGCGCGCCCACACCTGCCCTCCCTTAGCTATTCCAGTGGGCCAAGCTTCTATACCGCCTGACTCCCCCCAGGCGTCATTGGCGTCAGGAGTAAAGTTTACCGCAGCTGACTGAGTTCCGGAGTGAGCTATCATATTACTAAATAACGTTTCACTGAAGGCCTGAGAAAATCCCGAGGGTCCCTGAGCCTGCTGTCCATTTACACCCTGTTCAAAGTTTGCTGACAGCGTGAATGCAAAAAGAGGCGTGCCGGACGTCAGCATGATTGCAAGACTTACCGGCAATACAGTAAACCATTTGCTTGAGTGTAGTTTGCGGCGTATTTGTGTGCAGAACATGTTCAAATTATACCACACGCACTTTGAATACTACATATGATCGAAACAATAATCCTGGATGGTGATCTGCATTCGGCCCTCGCCGCGACACGCTCGCTCGGAAAGCGCGGATTGAAGGTGGCTGTGGGCTCCGATGTATTGCCGTCCCTGGCCTCCCGTTCACGATACTGCGCAGAGGCTTTTCAGTATCCCTCTCCCTCGCTTGAGCCTCAAAAGTTCCTTGCGGCGCTCAGGGAGTATGCAGAACGCCACCGGGGCTGCGTTTTACTTCCCATGAGGGATATCACCCTTGAGGAGGTCCTGCGTAATGCGGAGGCTTTCAGGGGTATGGTGAAGGTCCCTTTTGCTGAGCATGCCATATACAGCGCGGCCTCGGATAAAGCTTATGTGCTGCGGCTTGCAAAGAAGCTGGGGGTGCCGGCGCCGGCGACCCTGTTTCCGGCGGATTTCAGCGGGACAGAGGAGCTCATCAGGGAGGCCTCCAAACTCGGGTACCCTCTCGTTATCAAGCCGTGCCGTTCGCGTTTTCGGGCCGGCGGAATCTGGCACTCTACACATGTGCGCTATGCCTCCGGTGAGATTGAGTTGAGAGAGATACTGAATGAGAGCGCTTTTGGAGCATCTTCTTTCGTGCTTCAGGAGAGAATCGAGGGCGAGGGGACAGGCATCTTTCTGCTGATGAACGGGGGACAGGTGCTTGGAAGATTCGCGCATCGCAGGATAAGGGAGAAACCACCTTCGGGAGGGGTCAGCGTGCTCTGTGAGAGCATCGGGATGCCCGACAGGGCCTTCGGCCACGCAGCCGAACTGCTCCGCGCACTCGACTGGTCCGGGGTCGCAATGGTAGAGTTCAAAATGGATAAACGGGACAACTTAGCAAAGCTTATGGAAATAAATGCGCGCTTTTGGGGGTCCCTTGAATTGGCGATATCTGCCGGTGTGGATTTCCCTTTTCTGCTTTACCGTCTTGCCGTTGAGGGAAAAGCCGATCCGCCGCCTGATTACAGAATCGGGATAAAGTCGAGGTGGGAGCTGGGAGATCTCGATCACCTGCTGATACGCATGAAGAAAAAAAATAATGAACTCTTCCTGCCTGCCGGGGCGCCTACAAAATTTGGAGTGGTCAAAGATTTTGTGCTGGATTATTTCAGGCCCTCGATAAGGAACGAAGTCCTGAGACTCGACGATCCGGGGCCTTTTTTGTTCGAGTTAGGACAATATATCAAGGAGTTGTTCCGTAAATTATATTCGGGTAAATGAAAAATGACACAAGAACTAAAAAACATTAAACAAGGACTGAAAAGACTCTTTTGGCTCACCTATGGGATCTCGCTTAAGAATCCGGTTTTGCCGGAAAATCCTGTTTCCTTCCTGTTTGTTTGTAAAGGTAACATTTGCCGTAGTCCGTTTGCTGAGCGGCTCGCGGCAAAGATGGCAAATAATAAGAATTACGGCAGTATGACCTTTGTCTCAGCAGGAATTCAGGCGGCTGAATCTTTGGATCCCCCGGAAAATGCGGTCTTGAGCGCAGAAAGTTTTGGAGTGCGGCTCGGGGACCACAAAGCGAGACAATTGGATGCCGCCCTGATAAATTCAGCAGACATGGTACTTGTTATGGAACCATGGCATCTTAAGACCTTAATAAAAAATTTTCCTGACGCACAGAACAAAATTTTTCTGCTTTCACTATTTGATAAGAACGATCCAAAAGAGAAAGACGTTTTCAATCGCTA
>Ga0074045_10005215_pt1 | contig 11379 bp, 9 predicted proteins | sample BogForMeECP23OM2_FD_94442 | JGI IMG/M metagenome (GOLD analysis project Ga0074045, IMG submission 94442) | Bog forest soil microbial communities from Calvert Island, British Columbia, Canada - Bog Forest MetaG ECP23OM2 | ecosystem: Environmental > Terrestrial > Soil > Wetlands ...
ATTTTGTATGCGGCGTTCATTTGTCTGCTTCCTTGCTTTATTCCTGCTAGCCACTGCTCCCACCTGTTTCTCACAACAAACCAACATCCCCCAGTTCTCCACTTTTGAAGCCTTTTCCTACCTAAGCACGCCATCGTTGAATCTGGTTCAGCGCGGATTCGATGGTGACTTTGGCTACAACTGGAAAAGTTGGCTGACGCTGGGTTTCGATTTCAGCGTTCAGAACGGCCACAGTACGCTGCTGCCGAACCAGCTTAATGTGGCAACACAAGCGAAATTAGCGCCGTATCTACCGCTTTTCCAACAGTTGGGGATCCCATTGGCGATCCCCTACAACTCTACAACCTATACGTATGAGGGCGGGCCGCAATTCAATTACCGTCATTTCAAAAAGGTGACCCTCTTTGCGCGTCCGGCGCTGGGGGCCTTCCACTCGACTTTCAATGCCAAGCCGAACAACCCATACATCCAACAGATCGTCTACGGCCTCCTGAACGGGAAGACGTCCACCTCTGACACCGTAGTGTTTTACGGCTTCGGAGGTGGGATCACCTGGGAGATCACTCCGAACTTTGGTCTTCGTGTAGCCAGCGACCTTGTTCACTATGATTTTTTCTCGAATTATCTGAATGGCGGTCGTAACAGCGTACGGGTCGTGGTGGGAACAAAGTTCTCGTTTGGCAAGAACATTGTGAAGAAGTAGCTGAAGGACGGTTGGCCCGCTGCCGCATTTTGTCAGCGCAGTACCGCGCTCTCGGGTCTGCTGCCGACTCATGGGCCCAAGAACATGAGCCAAACCGATGTCCGCGCGGGCGACAAGGCTGCGCGGGCCAGGTCGGGGGTGTGTCCGCTGCGAGAAAGCTTTGCTTGTCCGCTCGCCGGCACACAGCGATAATCTCTGCGTGGACCCTCAGCCGCGTAGGCCACGAATTTATTATTTTGTTTGCGAGGTCTGCCATGCGGAAACTTCCCGCGGTAGAGGAAGCCAGAGCAGTCATGACGGAAGGAATGGAGTGGGGTGTCTGGAAGTGGCTGCTCGAAAAAAAGCGAGTGCGCGGACTTGCCGATGAAGCCAGGGCCGCCCTCAATGAATACGAGATGAAGGCTAAGGCCACTTGGAACGACGACCTAAAGATTGCCTACAATCACCTGGTGTCACAAAACGGCGACGCTAAACAAGCGCGGCAGAACGCCAAGCTCAAGAAAAAGGAAGCGGCCCCGAAGATCGATTCCCAACTCATGGCCGCCGTCAAGCGGGTGAAGGAAGCGGATGACGAAGCTTACAACGCCCATGAGGATGCCGAAGATGTCTTCGCCGAAGCCGAGAAGCGAATGAGTACGAGTGGGGCCCGCGAAGGGGCCCGCAAGGCCCTCCAAGCTTACGATTTGCACGAAGCGGCCATTCGCAAAGCCGAAGCTCTTGCCCGCTCCAAGTAAATCAATAAGATTTCGCGGTCCGCATAAAGCGGGGTATCATGTTTCCCCCTAGGAGAAAGCCATGTACTTCAAGCAGTTTTATTTGGGATGTCTGGCCCACGCCTCTTACATGTTGGGATCGGAAGGCGAAGCCGTTGTTGTCGATCCGCAGCGTGATGTCGAGATTTATCTGGAGGCGGCGCAGAAGCAGCATCTGCAGATCCGCCACATCTTCGAAACACACCTGCACGCTGATTTCGTGTCCGGCCACCGGGAGCTGGCGGCCCGCACCGGCGCAAAGATTTACATCGGTAAGGAGGCAGGCGCGACCTTCCCTCACGTGGACGTCAGCGACGGCTTCGAGCTGCGGGTCGGCAAGCTGCGCATATCGGTGCGCGAGACGCCCGGCCACACGCCCGAGAGCATCTGCCTGGTTATCGCGGACGAAGAGAAGTCGCAGCGGCCGTGGGCGGTACTCAGTGGAGATACGCTGTTCATAGGCGACGTGGGCAGGCCCGACTTGTCGAAGACGCACACTCCGCAGCAGCTCGCGGGCCTGATGTACGACTCGCTGCACAACAAGCTTTTGCAACTGCCGGACGAAGTGCTTGTCTATCCTGCGCACGGCGCCGGTTCGTTGTGCGGTCGCAACATGCGCGCCGAGCGCTCGTCCACCATCGGCACGGAGCGGCTCACCAACTACGCCCTCCAGATCAAGGATCGAGATGCGTTCATCCAACAGACGACGACCAATCTGCCCGCTCGTCCGGATTACTTCCTCGAAGACGCGGCCATCAATCGCGCCGGTGCCACGCCGCTCACCGAGTTGCCGGAGTTGAAACCAATTTCCGCGACAGAACTGAAGACCATGCTGGAGCGTGGCGCGCTCACACTCGATGTCCGACCCAATGATCAGTTCGCAGCCGGCCATGTGCCCAGGTCAATCAATATCGCCCTCTCCGGCCAGTTCGCTTCGTGGGCTGCAGCCGTCCTCGGTCTCGCGGCGCGTCCAGTTCTAATCGCCGACACTCCGGAGCAGCGAGACGAAGCGCGCCTTCGTCTGGCGCGTGTGGGAATCGAAGAGCTGTCTGGCTACCTCGAAGGCGGGACCAAGGGTTGGACGCAGGCTGGATTCACTCTGGCGGAATTGCCGCAGATCACCGTGCAGGAACTCAACCATCGTGTGCAGCATGGCGCGGTGCATGTGCTGGACGTTCGCCGCGAGGGCGAATGGGACGCCGGCCACGTCGCCGGTGCGGATTGGTATCCGCTGGACCGCTTTAAGGCCGCACTGCCGCCGGTTGGGAAGGACGGACCCGTTGCCGTCCACTGCAAGGGGGGCTACCGCAGCGTGATCGCTTGCGGCCTGCTGCAAAGAGCGGGCTACAACGTCATCAACGTAATCGGCGGATTCGATGCCTGGCAGCAAGCGCAGTTGCCGACAGCTACCGAGGCTGCTGTTGGGGCATGACCCTTTCTCTCAGTATCCGTGCCCGCCACCGTCTTCCAGCGTCACCTTGCCGCGGAACATGCGGTAGATGAAGACGAAGTATCCGATAGCAATGATCATCGCCAGCGTCCACCATACGAAACCGACACCCATCCCGTGCGAGCCGGTCGCGGTGTTGTAGATGGTCAGGCTGTAATTAGCATCGGTGCTTGCGGGCAGCACGTTGGGGTAGAGCGCGAACGCCGCTCCCACCAACATGCCTACAATGTACGCGCAGGACGCCAGGAACGCGCCCTTCTCGTTCTTCCGGGAATGGGCAAAGTAAAGGTACGCGAGACTGGCGATCACGATGGCCGGCACCAGGTAGCCGATGGGCCACTTGCTGTAGTTATCGAGCACGTGTGGAACGACGTACACGGTGGCGATCAAGCTGAAGATGGTGAGCAGCACCTGCACTGGCCAGAAAGTTGACGCCACCTTGCGCGCGCGTAGGTTCAGGTTACCTTCCGTCTTGATCGCAAGGTAAAGCGACCCGTGGACCACGAGGGTCACTAACGCGACCACGCCGCAGATCACGGTGTACCAGTCGAGGATGCCGTTCTGCTCGCCCACGCGCCAGTTGGTCCACAGCGGCTCGAAGAAGTAGCCATCGGCATTCAGCGGCACGCCGCGCACCACGTTGCCCAGCGCTGCTCCGAAAAAGATGGCCAGCAGGATACTCGACAATCCGAAGATGGCGTCGAAGAACCCCTTCCATAGCTTGTCTCCGATGTGGGTGCGGAACTCGATGCCGATGCCGCGCAGCATCAGCAGCCACAGCACCATCATCAAGGGCAGATAGAAACCGCTGAAGCTGGAGGCATAGAGCAGAGGAAATGCGAAGTACAGCGTTCCGCCGGCGGCCAGCAGCCACACTTCGTTGCCGTCCCACACCGGGCCGATGGCGCGGAGGACCGTGCAGCGCTCGTCGTCGTTCCGGGCGATGAAAAGATGGACTGCGCCGGCCCCAATGTCGAAGCCGTCCAGCAGTACGTACATCGCGACCATCACCGCTACGATCATGAACCATAGAGTTGCCATGGCTATCGCACCTCCACCGGAATCTGGATTCTTTCGAGCAGCGGTCCATCTGTAGGTTCAGGCCCGTGCTCGATCTCGCGGGCCACCAGGAACAGGAACAGCATGGAAAGGATGGTGTACATCCCCATAAAGCCAAGGAAGCTGAACCAGGCATTGCCGGCGGACACCAGCTTGGAGTAGCCGTCAACCGTGCGCAGTAAGCCGTAAACCAGCCAGGGTTGACGGCCGATTTCAGCGGTCATCCAACCGGCCGTGTTCGCAATGTAGGGGAAGGGCGCCAGCAGCAGCAGTATCCATAACATCCAGCGCGCGCTGTACAACTGATTACGCCAAAGCAGGAAAGCTGCAATTGCTGACACTGCGATAAAAATGGTCCCCAGGCCGACCATGATGTGGTAGGCGTAATAGAGCAGTGGAATGTTGTCGGGCCAGTCTTCCTTGGGCACGTGGTTGAGTCCCTGCACATCGGCATTCCAGCTTCGCCAGGTCAGGAAGCTCAACATCTTGGGAACGACGATCGGATTGTCAATCTTCTGCTCCGCAACATTGGGCTGGCCCAGGATCACCAGCGGCGCGCCCGGTTGCGTTTCCCATAACGCTTCCATAGCTGCCAGAGTGACCGGCTGTTTTTGTGCGAGCATCCGGCCCGCCCAGTCGCCCGTGGGAAAGAGCTGCAACACGCTGAAGACCAGCGCCGCGATTACTCCCAGGCGTACGAAGATCCGTCCCTGCTCCACGTGTTTCTGGCTGAGCAGATAGAACGCGCCCACCGCAGCCATAACGAATGCGCCCGTGACGACGGCGCCACTCATGTTGTGCGCATACTGCAACATCGCCCACGGGTTCAGCACCAGTTGCCAGAAACTGGTCAGTTGTAAGGAACCGCCGGCACCACGCTCGTAGCCGACCGGGTTCTGCATCCAGGCGTCGGTGGCGACGATGAAGTAACCCGAGAGCCACGAGCCCAGGAAAACCATCAGCGCGGCAAACCAGTGCTGACCTCTGGTCAGCCGCTTATCGCCGTAGAGAAACAAACCGAGGAAAGTCGATTCCAGGAAGAAGGCGAAACAGCCTTCCATGGCCAGCGTCTGTCCGATTACGCCTCCGGCGAAGCGCGAGAAATGCGACCAGTTGGTGCCGAACTGGAATTCCATTGGGATTCCAGTCACCACGCCGATGACAAAATTGATGCCGAAGATCTTTGCCCAGAAACGGGCAGCCTTGTCGTAGCGCTCATCATTGGTCTTAAGCGCGAGGGTTTTCAGAATCACGATCAGCGGCGCCAATCCCATCGTTAACTGTGGGAATAGATAGTGATAGGTCACCGTGAACGCGAAGTGCAGGCGGTGGATCAAGAGCGCGCTATCCATGCATGGACCTCGATATGAAGAACTGCGCCGGAAGATTGCGCGGTGTTATGCCGCGTGGAACGGCTCGGGACATCGTGTGCTTATTGTCGGCCATCGAGCGCACCTCTAGCTGTGACTCGCATCACAAGCCACGGTGAAAAACCCGCCAAAGACGGTTCCTTCTTGAACGCGACGTAAAGAACCAGTCGATGGACAGATGGGCTTCGCCTCAAGCTCCTTGAGCGATAAACCGCGTCTTCCCGCAGGCATTCGGGTCTAAACTGGTAGCGATGCGTCGCTCTATGTTCAACGCAATCGTTAGTTTGACCCTGGTGGCGGCTGCCGCCTTTGCGGTGCTGCATCCTCCTGGCGCGCAGGCGCAGCAAAAAACGAAGCGTCTCATTCTGAAAGACGGTTCCTACCAATCCGTCGTGAAGTACGAGCTCCAGGGAAATCGCGTGCACTATCTCAGTGCCGAGCGTTACGAGTGGGAAGATATTCCCAGCTCATTAGTCGACTGGGACGCCACCAAGAAGTACGAGGCTGACCTGAACAGCGGCAAGCTGGTCAATAAGTTGGAAGAGACCCCGGAGGAGAAGGAGGAACGCGAACAGGAAGAAGCCAATTCGCCTGAGATCTCCCCTGGTCTCCGTTTGCCCGGAAGCGGCGGGGTGTTCCTGTTCGACCAGTATCAGGGCAAGCCCGAGCTGGCGGAGATTGTGCAGAACGGCAGCGAGCTGAACAAGAGCAAAGGCAAGAATACTCTTCGCGCGACGCTCAACCCCATGGCCAGTACCAAGCAGACGTTCGAGCTCAAAGGCGTGCACGCGCAGATCCAGTCCCACGTGCCGCGGCCCACGATCTACGTTGACATTGACGAGGGTCCGCAAAATGATGTCGCGCTGAGCGACCGCTTCCAGATTGTGCGCGCTGAAATGAAGAACGGCGCGCGCGTAGTCGGCAATCTCAAGATCACTGCCTCTGGCAAGATGAGCGAGCAGAATAACGTTGTCCCCGCCACGGTTGAGAAAATCGGGACCGGCGAATGGGCGAAGGTCACTCCCGCAGGCGATCTTGCTCCCGGCGAGTATGCACTCGTCGAGATGCTCGGCCCGGGGGAGATGAACCTGTACGTGTGGGACTTCGGCGTCAATCCGGGCGCGCCGGCGAATCCCAACACATGGCAGCCGGCGGCGAAAGCAGCTACGAGCAACTAGCAGTTGCACTTCATACAGTCATTGCCGTTCTTCTTCCAGTCCCACGATCCCGATTCCGGCGACTGCTATGTTGTCTCGCCCGGCCTGCTTCACTTGATACATCATTTCGTCGGCGCGCTGGACAATGGCTTGCGGATTGGTAGCATCCACCGGATAACCCGCAACTCCGATGCTGGCACGCAGTGACAGAGGGGGCGTTTCATCTGCGAGCCATTGTTCGGAGTGGAAAACCTCCATCAGACGCCGCGCTACCAACAGGGCCGCGTTCTTGGAAGTTTGTGGCAGCAGGATGACGAACTCGTCACCGCCATAGCGAAAGGCAGCGTCGACCAGGCGCAGGTTGTCACGAAGGGATTGCCCAACTTGTCCCAGCAACTTGCTGCCGGTCAAGTGTCCACGGTCATCATTGATGCGCTTGAAATGGTCCAGATCGATAAACAGAAGGGCGAATTCATAACCGAAGCGCTCTGAGCGGTGGACTTCTTCGGAAAGTACGGTGAACAGATGACGCGCGTTGAACAAGCCAGTGCAATCGTCGGTAATGCTGAGTTCCTGTATGCGGTGGACGGCGCGGGCGTTTTCGATGGCGATGGCAGCGTAGTCGGCAAGGGTCTGCAGCAGTATCTGGTTGCGGGAATAGATCTGCATGTCAACCTTGACCAGTTGGATGATGCCCAGCACTTTGCCGCCCGTCCGGATAGGCATGCATACGACAGAACATCCGTCCGCGAAGAACTCATCCTTGCTGGTCTGCTGGATGTGAGGGTCCTGGTTGACGTCGGAGATGATAATTGGTTCGGCGTGCTCGACGACCCATCGGGCCAGGGTTTCGCCGGTCTTCAACGTTAGCGCATTGACACTCTCGCAGCCTTTTCCCACCGCAGCCGCATAATAGAACTCATTGCTGGTTTCATCCAGCATCAACAGGGACCAGGTGGCTGGCTCAAAGTAGGCGGCCACTTTCTCCATGATGGTTTGCAGGATGGTGTCGAGGTCAAGCGACGACGTGAGGGCCTTGGCGACGTCGTGGAAAATCTTCAGTTCGTGGGACTGGCGGGCCGAGTCTGAGGTTGGGAACGCCATGCGAGAACTTGACGCGGAGGTCATCTGCGGTACACCGACAAAATGAAACAGAACCCCGGCAGCTCGCAGCTCTAGAACACTTCGGCTGGGACTGAAACTTCCGGGCGCACGTTTATCTTACCGGAAAGTCACGGCTGTTCCTATCCGGCTGAATGTGGATAAGCATTCTGTAAAGCATCCCGAGTCGAGTCGTTCGGGCGGCATTAGCCGGAGCCCAATCTTCGTCCGGGTTTGACACTGCCAGCGCTACTTCATATGATTCGACAAAGAATCCGGCTAAACCCAAGTGAGCAAGTCATTTGAACAGAGCGAGACGCAGGGAGCCGGCTTCGGCGAACGCCTGCGTCGGGAGCGTGAGATGCGTGGCATCTCACTCGACGAAGTCGCTGCAACCACAAAGATTGGGACACGTCTGCTTCGGGCGCTGGAAGAGGAACAGTTCGATCAACTTCCCGGCGGCATCTTCAACAAAGGCTATGTTCGCGCTTATGCCAAGCACCTCGGCATAGATGAGGACCAGGCAGTTGCCGACTATCTGAACGCTGCCAAAGAAACCCCTCCGGATGTCAACCTGATCGCCCACCAGAACGCTTCCGCGCGAGACGTTGATGTTTGGCAGGGGACAGGCGCTGGCGGCCATCGGGCCGGTTTTCCGTTGATCCCGGTTCTTGTCCTCGTGGTCGTGATCGTCGGCGCTGTGGGAGGCTGGAAGCTTTATCAGGAGCGGCTGCGGGAGCGCCGACAACCGGCTGCAGTGAAGAACTCCCAGGATGTGATTGCAGGACAGTCCAGCGCCGCGCAAACAACCAGCTCCAATTCGAGCGGAAACTCCGCGCTGGGACAAACCGCATCTGCTCCCGCTGAATCACCGTCGGGAAACGCCGGCGTCGCGCAAGCGCCTCCGAATTCGACCGGCTCAGCTAATGCACCAGTTCACACCGTGCAAGCCGCGGAGAGTTCGTCGCCTCTTTCCAACTCCGATGCTGCATCCTCGACTGGCGCTGAAAGTTCTGCGCCGTTCGAGGTTACAGTTCGTGCCAAAGATCGTGCGTGGGTTTCAATCACGTCTGATGGCAAGGTTCTGGTTCGGGGAGTGATCAAACCTCCGGAGGTCAAGACCATCCACGCCACAACTAAGGTCGTGTTTTGGACCGGCAATGCCGGCGAGGTGGAAATCTCGTTCAATGGCAAGAATGTTCCTCTCACTGGTGGCGAGAACGATGAGCAAGTGCTCGTCTTCAACTCTCACGGACTGCTGCCGCGCACGGCGACTCAATGACGCACTCGCGCGGCAGATCGGCCGCACAGCTCATCATGAAGAACATCGGTGAAAGCGTGGTGCGCATCGAGGCCGACGCGCTGCGCGCTCTCGCAGATCGTCTTGCCGGCCCAATGGCGGCCGACTTCGAGCGCGCCGTCGAGTTGCTCTATTGCTGCGCCGGACGAGTCGTCGTCACCGGAATGGGCAAGAGCGGACTCATCGCCCGCAAGATTGCCGCGACTCTCACCTCGACGGGAAGTCCTGCGCTGTTCCTCCATCCCGCAGAAGCGCTGCACGGCGATCTCGGCATGGTGGTTCGCGGCGACGTCGTTCTCGCCCTTTCAGCCAGCGGAGAAACCGGCGAAATCCTGCAACTGCTGGCCACGGTAAAGCGCTTGGGAGTGCCGCTCATCACCTTGACCTGCGACGATCTCCACTCTGCTCCCGACGAACCGCGAAGCCGCTCAACCCTTGCGCAAGCCGCCGAGGTCGCTCTCGACTGCTCCGTCGCTCACGAAGCCTGTTCGCTGGGACTCGCGCCGACGGCCTCGACAACAACCATGCTCGCTCTTGGCGACGCGCTTGCCGTCGCGCTCTCCGAGCGTCGCGGATTCAAGGAAGAGGACTTCGCCAACCTGCATCCTGGCGGCAAGCTCGGCAAGCGCTTCGCGCGGGTCTCTTCGCTCATGCACACAGGAGACGCCGTTCCAACCGTGAATCCCACGACGCACATGACTGAAGTCATCTACGAGATGTCGCGCAAAGGTCTGGGCATGACAACGGTCGTGGAAGACGGGAAGCTTGTCGGACTCATCAGCGATGGCGATCTGCGCCGCTTGCTGGAGCATCACGGCAAGCATGTTTTCGATCTCACCGCTGGCGAATGTATGACGCGCTCGCCCAAGGTCGTCGGGCCTGAAGTCTTTGCCATTGCAGCCCTCGACATCATGGAGCAGAAGAAGATCACTTCACTTCCCGTGGTTGACGATGCTGGCCATCTTCATGGCGTCTTGCACCTGCACGATCTGTGGGGCACGCAGATGCTGTGAGGAGCAGTAGTCAGCATTTAGCACTCAGCATTCAGCATTCAGCTAAACCTCATCGCGTTGTCATTCCGAACGACGACTTCAGTTCCTCTTACCTTGTCATCCCGAGCGAGGAGGTCGCCGCGGCGACCGGACGAGTCGAGGGATCTGCGGTTCGCTCGCTGCTATTTACTACTTCATAAAATCAAGCGCGCATCGTCTGATCCTCGTAGTTTCGGACGATTGTTACGGTCAGTTAGTCAGTACCCCTCCTCACGCGGTTCTTTAGAATCATTGGGTTAGGGAAAATTTCCCCGCAAATTCTTCCATCCAAAGAGTTTACAAGTAACCTCAATGTTCCTAGCGACTTACAGCCAAGAATGGCACGAAGAAGCGCTTATTCCAAGCCATTCGTGAGAGCAACTACTAGATGTCAACAAGTCTGCAATACTGCCAGGTACCCCCCCTCCCCCCTTGCGCTGATTATTTAGAATCAGCCACTTGTGCAGAACTTGGCCGCGAATAATAGAAAATAAACAACTTATCGCATGATATTGATTCATAAGTAATTACTAGCTTATAACTTGCGAGACCCACTCACTAATTGCTAAGCATGATAAGCATGATAATCATGATTATCATGCTTATCATGCTTAGCATGATTATCATCTATGGGTATCGTGACTGGACCAATGACGGTTTCGACCCGCCATCCGCTGCCCCGCAATCCCCTGACCTGTCAAAGAGCTTTCCCCGGCCCGCACACTGGATGCGGAGTGCGAGCACAAAACACCTTCGTCCTCGCACTCCTCTGATACCGGAACGGACACAGCCAGCGCAAGTGCACAGGTCACATCCGTTACAAAACTCAACAAGAATTTCCCAAGACGGGAACGCGAGAATCAACTGGAGAATCAAGGTCGGCGCCTTCGTCGCACACTGGGCCGTTCCCAAGAGTGATGAATAGCCTCAAACCGAAAGGGCAGGCCACCCGCCCGCCGAAAGCCCTGACAATGGTAGTATATGTGTTACTATAAGAAAGATGATTGAGGTTCGGGAATACCAGGACCGCAGCGGTCGTTCCCCGTTCCGTGAATGGTTCGACGGGTTAAATGCGGAAGCCGCACGTAAGGTGACAACAGTCCTCTATCGCGTGGGACTGGGAAATTTCTCGAACGTGAAAGGTGTTGGCTCCAGTATTTACGAGTGCCGGATCGATTTTGGGCCGGGGTACCGAATTTACTTCGGCAAAGAGGGCGCACGCTTCGTGATCCTGCTTGGCGGAGGGACGAAGCAGCGCCAGCAGAACGACATCACAGTGGCACTGGCGCGCTGGGAAGACTACAGGCGGAGAAAGAAGCAACAGCGCCTTGAGGAGGAATGACAGATGGCCCTGACAAGAGACTTTCGAGAAACCGTACAAGCCCGTGTGAGACATGATGCTGGATTTCGCAAGGGGCTGCTCCGCGATGCGGTGGAGCTTCTCCTCGCGGGAGAG
>Ga0074045_10005216_pt1 | contig 11378 bp, 10 predicted proteins | sample BogForMeECP23OM2_FD_94442 | JGI IMG/M metagenome (GOLD analysis project Ga0074045, IMG submission 94442) | Bog forest soil microbial communities from Calvert Island, British Columbia, Canada - Bog Forest MetaG ECP23OM2 | ecosystem: Environmental > Terrestrial > Soil > Wetlands ...
ACGCCTCGCCAGGCGATCGACCATGGGGCCGATTATCTGGTGATCGGGCGTCAAGTAACGCGCGCCCAGGATCCGCGTGCGGCGTGCGAGCAGATTCTCACTGAAATCAGAGTGCCGGTGATTGCCTAGGCTCGGAGAAACCAGCGCTTCTTGTACAGCCCGTACGCGATCAAGTACATCAACAGCACATAGCTGATTGCGTAGAGCAGCGAAGCGTTCATTGGCGACGCCCAACTCGCAAACAGGTTCTCGTAAAGCCAGCCATGAAGCGAGAGCCTTGGGCGGCTGGCATCCGGGTGAACCATGCTCAGCGCGGTTTCGATCAATTCGGAGGACATGTACACGGCAATCGCATTCATGCCCATGATCACCAGCGGCTTCACGTATCGCTGGTAGCCCCGGCCATCGATCAGCCACACAAATCCCGCGAAGATCACGAAGTCGCAGCCCGCCATGAACAGGCTGAATGACGGGGTCCACAGCTTCTTATTGATGGGCATCCAGATGTCACAGATCAGTCCAACTGCGATCAGCGCGTTGCCCGCGAGAAAGAGCCAGGTTGTCCGTTCGGCCAAGTCGCGCTTCAACCGTAGGATGTGACCGGCCATGATACCGAGCAGCGCGGTTCCAATGGACGGCAATGTGCTGATAACGCCTTCGGGATCCCAGGTCTTGGTACCGGCATAGTTGTGCCGGCCCAGCACGATGCTATCCACATAGTGCGACAAGTTGCCCTCAACGCCCAGGTTGCCGGGGCCGTAGCCGGGCACTGGGACCAGTGTCATCAGCATCCAGTAACTCGCAAACAGGCCGAGTATCCAAAGAATCTGTCCTCGCACTCGAGTCGTCATGTAGATGCAAGAGGCGATCAGGTAGCAGATCGCGATTCGTTGCAGTACGCCGAGCACACGTTGGGTCCCCAAGTTAAACGCCGGCGCCACGTACGTGATCAGACCCAGAACGTAGATAACTGCGGCTCGCCGGAGAATTTGCCAAAAGAGTTGTGACTTCGGGACTCCGGCGGATAATCGCTTGCCGAGCGACAGGGTGATGGCGACACCGACGATCCAGAGGAACGAAGGAAACACCATATCCGTGATCGTCCAGCCGTTCCACTCGGAGTGATTCAGCGGAGCGTAGCTGACATCGCCCCCGGGGCTGTTCACCAGCACCATCAGTGCGATGGTAGCGCCGCGGAAGGCGTCCAGCGAGACAAGGCGCTCGGGCAACTTCTTTTCGCTTGATAGCACTTGAGTCCGTTTTTCGGCAAGGGGTGCCTGCGTTTCAGCCATCGTTCTCCTGACTACTCATTCCGAAAGCTGATTGCTTTCTGAAGCCTTCGAGTAAGGACCATGAGTATACGTTACATGCTCCCACGAGGTTACATCCAAAGCGATATGTTGAAACGACATGACCCGAAGAAGCTCCTTCATCAGAAGCGCCCTCCGTCCCCGCGGGACCACGGCTGAAAAGCTGCTTTGCACCTGCCTTTTTCGAGGTGCCGCAGCCGTCCTGTGCTCCATCTTCTTGCAACACGGCCTGTTGTGCGGGGCAAGCCCCGGCGCCGGAGTTCTGTCGCCCAGCCAACAAGAAGCTTACGAACAGAAGATTCGGGCGCTCGAAGAGCGAGTCACGCGCCTCGAAGCGGTAGTGGCTAAACTGGCCGATCGAGAGCCCGCTCCCGCAACCTACATGGCCGCGCATGCGCCAAGCGCACCCGCGTCCTCGAGCCCACGTTTCCAGGAGCCGGAGCTTGTGGCTTCCTTAGTCGCCACGCCAGCCCAGGCACCAGTACCGGAAACACAGGCGCAACCTGAGCAAAAGCCTAAATTCGAGATGCCCCCTGAACTGGTGCCGGAGGTCGGAAAGATCGGGGCTGAGGTTGGCCTTTTGCTGAGCGGTTCCCTAAATCCCTTCAAGCTCAACGCAGGGCAGTTCGCCGGCGGTTTTATAGACCTTCCGCTTGCGGACCGTCCCCGCTGGCTGCACGGAAAGCTGTCCTATGAGATCTCGATCGGACTCTCGCAATCCAATACCACCTTCAACACCACCTCGAATGTGGCACAGGTGGCAAATCTCGCGGTATTGGACACCGTTTATCCCACCCGTGGCCTGCAAAACGCGCAGGAGGCCGGCAGCGGCACCGGCTCCGCTCCGTTCTATACGACGATGTCAACCAGCACACGCTTGCGTCTGCTTCTGATAGTCCCGTTCTCGATAAAGTACACTTCTACAGTCTTCGACCGGATCCGCCTGCGGCCGTACGCCGTACTCGGGTTTGGCACCTTTGTCACCATCGATAGCCAGAACCCGTCAAGGGGAACGCCTCCCACCTACGGTTTGCGCCCAGATGCAAGTCTCCCGCCTGAAGTGCTGGCGCTTCTTCAGCAATCCTTCGGTGGACAAGCTCCATTCGGGGCCACCCTGGTGGCGGGTCAGATTTCCAATTCCTCACAGTTGGTTGCGCGAGGTCTGCCGGCCGGAAACGGGAACATTGATTTCGGCCTGCACACGGCGGCCGGCATCACCTACCGGCTCACTCGCGACCTTTCGCTTGGTTTTGATGCGCAATACAACCGCATTGCCGGTTCCAACGGTGGATTCACAACCCTTGGCAGCCGTATTGGATTTCACTTCTGAGCCCTTGCTCAAACGGCCGGGTCTTGCGATTAGGACTTGACCAATCCAGCCAGCAGCTTGTGACCGGTGGGCGAGACACTCCCTCCGGCCGGTTCATCGGTGACCGCAATCGCTGTCACACCTTGAATCAGATCCGCCTGGGCAAACTCAACCTGAGCTGACCTTGTCGCCTGCGGCTGGAACACACCAGCGCTGACTATCGCCGGACTCTTGTCGCGGATGAGCCAAAGCTGATACACCCGTCCGCCCGGTAACGGAGGCAGCTCGTTGGCGAAGAACAGGACGCGATTCTTCTCCGAGACAAGGGCGTAACCACGTGCCTTCGGCGCAGCTTCCGTTCCATTTACGGGAACCAACCGCGTGCCGGGGGAAGAGAGCAGGCTGATCATCCTCCGGCCCTCGCCCGCCTGTATCTCCATCCTCTCGACAGTCTCCAGCAGCCGCGCTCTTTCCTGGGTCAGCGACTCCGTCTCCGCAGCCAAGCGGCGCGACCGCTCCTCAACCGTCTGCAGCGAGGCGGACAGCGTTTGTACCTGAGCCGTCAGGCGTCGTCGCTCCATCGTCTCTTTTTCGAGCTGATCCTTCTGTTGGGCCAGTGCACCAGTTAGCTGTGTGGCGTTCGCTTTCTCCGCAGCCAGCGCTGCCGATGCCTGTTGGTAGCGGGCGTCAACCTCATCAAGGGACTTTCGTAGACCGCCCAGTTCTCCCTCTCGTGCGCGCAATTGCGCCGTTAGTTCGCGCATATGGCCCAAGTCGGGTGGTTGGGCTTCGATCGGCCGTTGCGGCGGCGTGGCAGGCAGATTCTCCTTTGCTGCTCGGATCTGGTTCAATTGCGTTTCCGATTGGGCCAGTTGCGCAGCTAACTGCTTCAGCGTGTGTTGATCGGTTCCGCGCGCCACATACCACGCCGCTGAGCCTGCCATAAGGGCGGCTGCAGCGGCCACCGCCCCAAGACGCAGGTAAGTGGGTAATGACCGGCGCCTGGCCGAAAGCACCTGGACGTGTCCGTGAACGGGGCGATCGGCTGGGGGGAGCGTGGCGCCGTAGAGCGCCCAAAAATGAAGGCTCTGTCGAACTCCGTTCTGACAAACGTCGCACCCTGAAGCGAGGTGTACGTTGATCTCGGAAGCCGGCTCCGGCTCCAGAGCGCCCAACGCGTACAAATCGTATTCCTCAGTTGCAAACCCTAGACATTGCACCGTTTAAGACCCTACCCCGATCCTTTCCAAATGTACAGCGTTTAGGTGAGCTTGCGGTGAAGTCAGGAAGCAGGGCCCAATGACTTCGCTTGTCACATCTGGGCGTGTTATCTAAAATACAGTTCGCATATCTGGACTTACTGCCCTTAATAAAAAGCCGTTTGAGGCGATAAATTCTTACGATCTCGGCCAAGAAATCCATTACTCTATTGTCAAGACGCCTCCACTACGGCCATACCAGCCATGAACTTAGAGAAGATATTAGCCGAACTTTGGGACGAAAAGCGCCGGATTGACGATGCCATTTCCGCCCTGGAACGAATCTCCGCCACTACTCCCAAACGACGTGGCCGGCCCCCTGCCTGGCTCAAGAAGCTAAGCTACCCGGCTTCAACCACGGTTCTCGACGCCGCTGCGATTTCGACGGAAAAGGGCAATGATGCCCAATCCAAGGCTGCTCGATAGTCGACCTAGCCGACCTGCCTGCGTTGGCTTCCTGGAACAAACTTCACCATATCTGGGTTACGAAGGACGGCCCTTCTTGGATTGCCCGGTCACGGCTTCTTAAGCACACTGCCTGCGGATCCTCGCTCTGGGTACCATGATGAGTGATGAAGATCCATGTGATCGACTCGCATACCGGTGGCGAACCCACCCGCATCGTGCTCCAGGGAGGGCCGGACCTCGGCCAAGGCCCACTGGCTGTTCGCCTGGAGCGATTTCGGAACCAATTTGATTCCTTCCGCTCCGCCGTCGTCAACGAACCGCGGGGCTCGGACGCGATAGTCGGCGCTTTGCTGTGCGACCCGGTTGACCCGGCCTGCGCCGCCGGAGTTATATTTTTTAACAACGTAGGTTACCTGGGCATGTGCGGCCATGGGTCCATCGGTCTTGTGGCTACGCTTTCTTATCTGGGCCGCATCAAGCCCGGCGAGCATCGCTTTGAGACGCCTGTCGGAGAAATCAGCGCGACGCTGGGAGTCGATGGCGCGATCACCATCGGCAACGTGCCAAGTTACCGCCTTCACAAAGATTTAACCGTGGACGTGGAAGACTTTGGCACCGTGCGGGGCGATGTCGCGTGGGGCGGAAACTGGTTCTTTCTGTCTCAAGGCAGCCCCTATCCGCTGCGTCTCTCTCACCTTGAGGAACTCACCAGCTACACGTGGCGAATTCGCCAGGCGCTGGCGCGGAACGGAATCACGGGGGACGCCGGAGCGGAGATTGATCACATCGAGATCTTTGGCGATCCGGCTTCTCCGGTCGCGGACAGCCGTAATTTTGTGCTGTGTCCGGGCAAGGCGTATGATCGCTCCCCCTGCGGGACGGGCACCAGCGCCAAACTAGCTTGCCTCTATGCCGACGGAAAGTTGAAAGAAGGAGAGGTGTGGCGTCAGGAGAGCGTCGTCGGGTCGGTTTTTGAAGGCTGTGTCGAGATTGTACACGGAGAGATTCGCCCCTTCATCACGGGATCGGCGTACGTGAATGCGGAGGCGGATCTTATCCTGAATGAGAAGGACCCATTTTGTTGGGGGATTCCAGATGAGTAACACCAGGAAGTCTGTGACTGGCCAGTGACCGAGACGAGCGGCCAACCAGATGTCCTCATTGTTGGCGCCGGTATTGTTGGCGCGGCTTGCGCGCTCGAGTTCGTGGTCAGCGGACTCACAGTGACCGTGGTGGAAGCGGCCGTCGTCGGAGGCGGCGCCACGGCTGCGGGCATGGGCCACATCGTCGTGATGGACGATTCGGAAGCCCAGTTCCAGCTCACGAACTACTCGGAAGGCCTGTGGCAGGAGCTCGCTCCCCAGCTTCCAGCGGATTGCGAATACCTGCCTTGCGGCACCATGTGGGTGGCCGCCGACGAGGAAGAGTTTGCTGAAGTACTACGTAAACACCAATTCTATTCGACTCGAAACGTGCCCAGCCAAATATTGAATGGCCCCGATCTCGCCGAGGCTGAGCCCAAGCTGCGGCCCGGTTTGGCTGGCGGTCTGCTGGTCCCGGGTGACGGCGTCGTGTATGCTCCCTGCGTGGCCCGTTATCTATTAGAGGAAGCTGAGAAACGCGGGGCAAGGGTCTGCGCCAGGCAGCAAGTGGCTGCGATCGGAGAAGGCGTGGTCACCTTGTCCGATGGGTCGTCGCTGAGCGCAGGTTTGGTCGTAAACGCCGCTGGAACCGCCGCCAGGACCCTGGTTCCCGGTCTCGACATCCAACCGCGCAAAGGGCACCTGCTCATCACCGACCGCTATCCGGGTTTTGTTCGCCATCAGCTGATTGAATTGGGATACCTGAAAAGCGCTCACAGCCTCACTTCCGATTCGGTCGCTTTCAATGTGCAGCCTCGGCTCACCGGTCAGTTGCTCATCGGCTCCTCGCGCCAGTACGGCCTCGAGGATCCAGCGGTGGACTACCCAATCCTCAGCCGCATGCTCAGGCGCGCTGTCGAATACATGCCTGAACTGGCGCAGGTGTCGGGCATCCGCGTCTGGACCGGCTTCCGCGCTGCCACCGCCGACAAGCTGCCGTTGATTGGGCGCGCACCCGGATTCAGCCGTGTATACATCGCCTCTGGCCATGAAGGGCTGGGTATCACGACGGCGCTCGGTACCGCCAAACTGCTGGTCGATCAAATTCTCGACCGGCCGTCCGCCATACCCCGCGAGCCTTACCTTGTGGAAAGGAACTTTCCGCCGCATGCGTGAGGCAGCCGCCAGCGTTCTCTTGACCGTAAACGGAGAGGCCATCCGGGTGAAGCCGGGAGTGACCGTGGCTGCCGCGATTCTCACGGCGGGACAGACGGCGTTCAGGACGTCCGTTTCGAACCAGCCTCGTGGAGCGCTTTGCGGAATGGGCGTTTGCATGGAATGCCGGGTCACCATTAATGGCCGGGCTCACCAAAAGAGCTGCCAGGTTCCTTGCGCGGAAGGTATGGTCATCGACAGCGAATGACACCCGGCTCCAGTGCGGCCTCCGCCAGTTCGACCCTTGAGGGCGCCAACATCGAGGCGAGGGTGGATATCGCCATTGTCGGCGCCGGACCCGCCGGCATGGCCGCGGCCTGCAGCGCTGCAACTGCCGGGAGCAACGTCGTTGTCTTCGATGACAACCCCAGCGCCGGCGGCCAGATCTGGCGAGGTCTCGGGGGGGAATCTAGTGAGGCCAGTGAATCCGCGCGCCGCTGGCTGAGGCGCTTTCGGCGTTCCGGCGCGAGTCTGCAGGCGGGCTCGCGTGTGATTGGGTGTGGTCCCATGCCAAAGTCGCTCCTGGTTGAGAGCCAGGAGGGAGTCCGAGTTGTTCCCTATCGCCGCCTTATCCTTGCCACGGGTGCGCGTGAACTCTTCCTGCCGTTTCCGGGCTGGACACTACCGAACGTTTTTGGTGTCGGTGGAATCCAGGCGCTGGCAAAATCGGGTCTTTCGGTCGAGACGAAACGTGTTGTCGTGGCCGGCACGGGGCCACTGCTTCTGGCCGTGGCCGCCTACCTCCGCACCCATGGCGCACAGGTCAGCGTGATCGCCGAACAGGCCTCTTTTGGCGCCTTGGCCTGGTTCTCGCGGCATCTCTTGCGGTTCCCAAGCAAGATCTCTGAAGCTGTTCAGCTTCAATCGAAGCTGTTCGGCATACCGTACTGCTGCGGTACTTGGGTCGAATCGGCTTCTGGTGATCGACGGGTGGAGTCAGTGACGATTCGCCAAGGCCAACATCGGTGGATCGAGCCCTGCGACTATCTCGCTATTGGGTACGGGTTCCATTCTAATCTCGAGTTGCCTGCACTGTTCGGCTGCGAAATTCGTAGGACCGCGGTTATCGTGGACGGTCTCCAGCGATCCACCGTCGAGGATGTCTACTGCGCCGGCGAACCGACTGGCATCGGAGGGGTCGATCTGGCCCTCGCAGAGGGTGAGATTGCCGGTTATGCTGCCGCGGGCCTGCTCGACAAGGCTGTTGCCATGCAGCCTGCGCGCGAACGGTGGCGACGCTTTGCGGTCGCTCTCGAAGGCGCGTTTGCGCCTCGGCCCGAGCTGCGCTCGCTGCCTCAAGCCGATACAATCGTATGCCGTTGCGAAGATGTTTCCTGGGGGCGAATTCAGGCCAAGACATCGTGGCGTTCGGCCAAGCTGCATGCGCGCTGCGGAATGGGCCCGTGCCAGGGGCGCATATGCGGACCCGCGCTTGAGTTCTTGAAGGGGTGGGGATCGGAATCGGTTCGTCCGCCTATCTTTCCCACGACAGTTGGTAACCTTACTGAATTGGAAATGCGGTCGAGCACGGATCGCGGAGCCGGCCCAAGGCAAGCTGCGCATGATCCAGAATAGAACGGAGTAACTTTGCATGAGTCACCTTTCATCGAGCCTCGCTTGGTCCGGCGTGATGCCCGCCATAACGACGCCCTTTAATGAACACGGGTCGGTTGACCACTCCTTCCTCGCTCATCACGCGAAGTGGTTGGTGGATGAAGGATGCACCGGCATCGTGGCCTGCGGATCCTTGGGCGAAGGCGGTTCGCTGACTACCGGCGAGAAAGCCCAGATCTTCAGTACTTGCGCCACGGCCGTCGGCCGGAAAGCGCCTGTGATCGCGGCGGTTTCCGCGCTTACGACCAAGGAAGCCGTTGAAATCGCCAAAGTCGCTGATGATCATGGCTGCAGCGGTCTGATGGTCCTGCCGCCCTATGTCTACGTTGGGGACTGGCGCGAAATGAAAGCTCACGTCAGCGCCGTCTTATCAGCAACCCAGCTTTCCGCCATGCTCTACAACAACCCCATCGCCTACAAAGTCGATTTCCTTCCGCACCAGGTGGCGGAACTGCAATCGGAGCACGGAAACCTGAATGCGATCAAGGAATCGAGCGCCGATGTTCGCCGCATTGCCGCGCTACGTGAGCTGGTTGGCGACGGAATCAACATCCTGGTAGGTGTTGACGATCTCATCGTCGAGGCATTGCTCATGGGCGCCGAAGGTTGGGTTGCGGGCCTGGTGAACGCTTTCCCGCGAGAGTCGGTGGATCTCTTTAACCTGGCGAAGGCCGGCAATCTAGCCGAAGCTATGGAGCTCTACAAGTGGTTTCTGCCTCTGTTGCGAATGGATACCGTTCCCAAGTTTGTGCAGCTGATCAAGGCGGTGCAGCAAGAGATCGGCCAGGGGTTTGCGCGCGTTCGCGCGCCGCGTCTTGAGCTCTCCGCACCGGAACTGGCCGAGGTTCGCGCTATCCTGCGACAGGCAAACGCGAGTCGGCCAAAGTCTTCGGCCGTTACACAGCCGGCTTAGTCGATTCGAACCGATACCAAGTTCATGGATCAATCCACAGCCGTACCCGCCGCAAAGCGTTCCGCCCTCGACAAGGAGACCGGGTTCGTTCGTGAACTCGGTCTTTTTGATTCAGTCATGATCGTTATCGGCGTCATGATCGGTTCGGGAATCTTCATCGTGCCCGCCGATATGGCGCGCAATATCGGGAGTTCCGGCTGGTTGCTGGTTGCCTGGCTCTTTGCCGGCGTGCTAACGGTTTTCGCGGCCGTCTCTTATGGCGAGCTTGCCGCGATGCTGCCCAGCGTCGGCGGGGTCTATGTTTACCTCCGTGAAGCGTTCTCTCCCATCCTCGGGTTCCTGTATGGCTGGACTCTGTTCACGGTCATTCAAACCGGCACCATCGCCGCCGTCGCTGTAGCGTTCGCCCGCTTTCTCGGTGTCCTCCTGCCTGCCGTCTCGGAACAGAAGTACATTCTGCCTCCCATCCATATCACCAGCGGTTACGCAGTTTCGTTGTCAACTGCTCAGCTAGTGGCCATTGCGGTCGTCGCGGTTCTCACTTGGACCAACACCCAGGGTGTTCGATACGGAAAGATTGTCCAGAATCTCTTCACGTCGGCCAAGATTGTCACATTAGCGGCTCTGATCATCGCCGGCCTTGTATTCGGCTGGAACCACGAAGCCATCTCCGCCAACTTCGGCGCCAACCTCTGGGCCGTGCATGATTTTTCTCCCATTACCGCGACCTTGAACGCGGCGACGTCCATGGGACTGCTGGTTGCAATCTGTGTTTCCCAGTCCGGCTCTCTCTTTTCCGCGGACTCCTGGCACGACATCACCTTCGCCGCCGGCGAAGTTCATAACCCTGGCTGGACCATTCCGCGTGCCCTTGCTTTGGGCACCATCGCCACCATCACGCTGTACCTTTTGGCTAATGTGGCGTACTTAGTGACCCTGCCACTCGAGGCGATTCAGCATGCTCCTTCTGATCGGGTGGCCACCGCGATGCTCGAGAAGATCATTCCGGGTTGGGGTAGCGGCATCATGGCCGTCGCCATTATGATCTCCGCCTTCGGCTGTATCAACAGCTTGGTGCTGGCCGGGCCGCGGGTCTATTACGCCATGGCGAAGCATGGCCTCTTTCTTGCCTCGGCTGGGCGGCTGAACCGCGCCCACGTGCCCGGCTGGTCGCTGCTGGTGCAAGGTGTCTGGGCAGCTTTCCTGGTTCTACCGCGAACGTTTAACGTGGCGACCGGCCAGTACGGAAACCTCTACAGCAACTTGCTCGATTACGTGATCTCAGCGGCCCTGCTGTTTTACATCTTCACTATTGCCGGAGTCATCCGGTTGCGTTTCACGCGGCCCGATGGGCCTCGCCCGTATAAGGCCTTTGGCTATCCCGTCATCCCCTTGCTCTACATTCTGGGAGCCACATTGGTGCTTGTTTGCCTCTTTGTCTACCGCCCGGCCAGCACATGGCCCGGTCTCCTGATAGTCCTTGCCGGCGTCCCCATCTACATGCTCCGTGTGCGGGCCAATAAGTAGATCGCAAGAATCTACCACCTACAATCGGTCATGGGACGCTTGTCTAGCCCAGGGTACGTGATCTTGTCACTGTGCTGCACCTTGGCGCCTGCCTTGTGCCAGATCCAGACGCCCTCGTCCTCCGCACCGCTTCCCGATGCGCGGCAGTTGAAGGATCGCGTCATGGCCACCGAAAAGAAAGCCGAGAAGGATAAGGAACGCTACCTCTGCGATGTCCACGAGGAATCGGACGAATTTGATAGCAACGGCCGGCTTCAGAAACACCGTTCCCGGGAGATGGAACAGTTCTTCGTGAATGGACAGGAGATCAATCATGTGCTGGCTCGCGACGGCACGACTCTAACCGGCGATGAGGAGAAGAAAGAACAGGACCGCGTCAATAAAGAGGTCAAGAAGTACAGCGATCCCAAGCAGGTGAAGAAGGCCGAGCAGGAAGATGAGAAGCAGGCGGAGATTCTGCTCAAGGCGCTTCGTTATACCAACGGACACCGTGAGTACCGTGCCGGCCGCAGCATTGTGGTTTACGATTTATCCGGGGATCCCGACTTCCATCCCAAGAGCCTGGAAGAGAGACTCGCCCAGGCGCTGAACGGCCGCGTTTGGGTCGATGAAGAAACCGGAGAACTGCTTGAACTGAGAGTCCTCACCGACCATGACATCAAGGTCTTTGGCTTTGTGGCCAACCTGAAGAAGGGGTTTCAGTTTCACCTGACCCAAGAGCGTCAGCCCGACGGTGTCTGG
>Ga0074045_10005217_pt1 | contig 11376 bp, 8 predicted proteins | sample BogForMeECP23OM2_FD_94442 | JGI IMG/M metagenome (GOLD analysis project Ga0074045, IMG submission 94442) | Bog forest soil microbial communities from Calvert Island, British Columbia, Canada - Bog Forest MetaG ECP23OM2 | ecosystem: Environmental > Terrestrial > Soil > Wetlands ...
CGTCAACGCCGACTTGACCATCGAAATCAGCGGGTCGGGCGGCACAAACGGCTTCTTCAAAACGCCGTCGGCGCCCACGCGCTGCGCTTCCTGCTCATCCAGCGGATCAAAGGCGCCCACCAGCAAGATCACGGGGATGTGCTTTAGAGTCAAATCTTCTTTGACGTAGCGGCAAACTTCATACCCATTTCGCACGGGCATGAAGACATCGGCGAGAACCAAGTCCGGATGAATATCGGAAATCTTACGCACGGCGGCTTCGCCGTTGCCCACGGCGACAACGTCGATCCCCTGATCTTTCAGGGCCAGCCCTACCATCTTCTGGATGTTACTGTTGTCGTCCGCAACCAGGATCTTGGCCACCGAACGTCCTCCCAACAACCCACACCAACCACGCCTGGAGACTCAAACTGTATTGGAGCATTCAGGCGAGAGGGCGTCAATCACCACGAAGCTCCGTGTGTCGGAAGTTGACATGGCGCGTTTCCTATCTACAACCTGTCCCAAAGGACAAGGGGTGCGACCCAAGTCGCACCCCTTGAACTACCTAGAGCGATTCTCCACAACGGCCAGAGGGGCCGCACCCTACTACCAGGGAATGAGCTTCCTAAGCCCCTTCTTCTTGCTGCTGGATTCTTTTTGGTTTTTTGAATCTGCCGCCGGCGTCGTTCCATCTGTTTTTGCGGGATCCGCCGCGGCCGCACTCTCTGCCGGAGTGGTCCCGTCCGTCTTTGTGGGGTCGCTCGCCGTTGCGTCCGTCGCCGGAGGATTGGCGGCCGTCCCATCCCCTGCGGCGGGTGCGGCTGCACCGGGTGTCGCCGCTGCCGGCGGATCGGTGGCGCCCGTGGTGCCATTCGTCGAATCGCGTGCCGGCGCCGTGTTCACATCTTCCGTTGCCGTACCCGCCGGGGCGCTCCCGCCTGGTGCAGCTTCACCCGGCACCACCGTGGCTACGATCCCACTCTTTCCTGCGCCCGGCCCTGTCATGCGGCTGCCGCCGGACAAAGTGTCGGTCCCAGGCAGGTCACTGCTTTCCGGTTCCAAATTCGGCGAACCATTCTGTGCCGCCGTGTGCACGTCCGGTCCGGGATGAAAGATTCCCAACGACTTGTGAATCGTGGTCTCACGCGGGCGCGGGGCATTCTGCTCCGCGGTCATCCACGCGACCGCTTTCGGGTCCGGCTGGGGAATCGGCACGCCAAACGATTTCAGCTTACCTTTGGCATCAGCGGCGTGCTTCGAGAGCGGGTAGTTTCTGACGATCTGGGCGTAGTACACGCCTGCGATATCTTTTCGCTCGCTCTTCTCGTAGAGGTCTCCCAGCATCCACAGCGCCGTGTCGGACTTGCTGTAGAGCGGGTAGCGGCGCGTCAGGGAACCCAGGCGTCCCGCCGCGGCGCGTCTGTCCCCCTTAACGTAATAATAATAGGCAACACGGAATTGCCCCTCCGCGAGGACTTCTTGAACCTCGCGCAGGCGCTGCTGGGCCTGCGGAACGAGCGGATCTTTGGGATATTTAATGAGGAAGTTCTGGAACTCTTCTTCGGCCAGGCGGGCTTGGTCATTGTCCCGGTCGGCCTTGGGCATCTCGTTATAGTGCGCCATGGCGACCTGCATCTGTGCGTAAGCTGCTTCCGGCATAAAGGGGAAGAAGACGATAAAATCCTTGTAACCGGCGACGGCCTGAGTGGTGTTCGAGAGTCCGCCTTCCTTGAAGTAGGAATCGGCAATGGCCAGTTTCGCTTTGGCCAGGTACTCGCTGTCCGGATAGGTATTGATGAGGGTCTGCAGACTCAGGCGGCCCACCTCTTGCTTGCCATGTTTGATGTCATCCATGGCCTTCTCGTAGAGCTGCTTATCAGGCTCTACTGTGTTGCTGGTTTCTGTGGACTTGTTAGCCTTTTTCTTCTTGTGAAAAATAAGCTGGGCAGAACTCGGGCTGGCGCTTGCCAGCACCACTGCACACATAAGGAGAAGCGAAATTCGCCGCAATCCTCACCTCTCAAGTTGGATTCCCAACAGGTCGTCTGCCGCAATATCTCGCTTGACTCGGGCGTACCCGCAACCACCAGCGCAGACCCCTTGAGTATACCCTGAACGAATGGCCAGGTGCTCCAAGTACTTTGCCCTCACGGCCAGGTCTCCGTTCTTTCCCCCTAGGATGCCCCAGCCTCCTTCTGGGTTATCCAGACCCGCCCGTGGCGGTCCCGCTGCACTCGACCCCGCAAACGGCGCCGGCCTCTGGCCGGAGTCATCCGTTTTCAGTTCTCAGTCGTCAGCAAAGACTTGAGGCCAGCTCGTAGATGGCTTCGCGGGACGCCACGGCTTCAGCCGTGCTGAAAAGCCCCGCAAATTCGGAGGTTTTGATCCCTAAGGAGCGCAAGCTGGTGGCTCGAAGTATTTAAGAGGCAGGCTCTAGAGATAGGCTTTCGTGGACGCGCTCCTGGCCTGGCCGGAGTGAATGCCGGATCGAGAGATCCGCGGAGAAGCGTGCTCGACCTCCTGTCCCGAAACCCCGTGTCCCCTGCACCTCCGCCGCATCACCCCCATCTTTCTTCACTTTAACCTAGATCTGATTACTGACATCCCCTTATCCTCACGTCCCCAGTACCTCTGCCGCACCACCCGCAAGTTTCTTTACTCAAAACTTAGAACTGACAACTGACGACTCTCCTCCCCCCCACAAAACTTTTTAACGTTTTGTAATAGAAACTTCGGCCTCGTCTAACTACAATGCTTACATGCCATTCGCGGCAGGGGCGGCAGGCCCTTCTCATGGATAAACGAAAATTCCTTTTTGCTTCGCTTTCTGGCTTGATCGGGGATATCGCCTGGCAGGTGAGCAAGGAAGGCCACGAAGTTCGCTACTACATTGAAGCGGAAAAAGAACGCGACATCGCCGATGGCCTCGTTGCCAAGTCCAAGGATTGGGAAAAGGACGCCACTTGGGCCGACATCGTCGTTTTTGACGATACCCTCGGCCAAGGCACCCGAGCGCAAACGTTGCGCGCCGCGGGGAAGCCCGTGATCGGCGGCACGATCTACACCGATAATCTCGAAGACGATCGCAACTTCGGCCAGGAAGAACTCAAGAAGGCCGGCGTCACCATCATTCCTTATCAACAATTCGATTCCTTCGATCCCGCCATCGAATTCGTTAAGAAGAATCCCGATCGCTACGTCATCAAGCCCAGCGGCGAAGCGCAAAACGTCAAGCGCCGCCTGTTTGTCGGCGAAGAGGAAGACGGCATCGACGTCATCGGCATGCTGGAAGCCTACAAACGCGCCTTCTCCGAGGAGATCAAGGTTTTCCAGTTGCAGCGCCGCGTCAACGGCGTCGAAGTGGCCGTCGGCGGATTCTTCAACGGCAAGAAATTCATCACTCCCATCAACATCAATTTCGAGCACAAAAAGCTGTTCCCCGGCGAAGTCGGCCCGCCCACCGGCGAAATGGGCACCTCGATGTTCTGGAGCGAGCCCAACGCGCTGTTCAACCGCACGCTGCTGAAAATGGAGCCCAAGCTCGCCGAGGAAGGCTACGTCGGCTACATCGACGTGAATTGCATCGTCAACAACAACGGCATTTATCCCCTCGAGTTCACCTCCCGCTTCGGCTATCCCACCATCAGCATTCAGCAGGAAGGCATGCTCACCCCCATCAGCGACTTCTTCTGGGAGCTGGCCAACGGCCTGGAGCCCAAGTGGCGCACGCGCAGCGGCTTTCAGGTTGGCGTGCGCATTGTTGTGCCGCCGTTTCCCTTCGACGACGAAGAAACGTTCAACTCCTTCTCCAAGAATGCCGCCATCGTTTTCAAGCGGCCCATGAACGAAGGCATACACATCGAAGACGTGAAGGAAGTCAACGGCCAGTGGGTTGTCGCTGGAACCTCGGGCGTGGTCCTGATCGTGTGCGGCACCGGCCAGACCATGAAGCAGGCGCAAGCCCAGGTCTATTCGCGCATCAAGAATATTCTGATCCCCAACATGTACTACCGCACCGACATCGGCGACCGCTGGGTGGAAGATTCCGACAAACTCCACAATTGGGGCTACCTGCGCTGACCAGCCGTTCGTGCGGATTCTTCGTGGGGGCGCAGCATGCTGCGCCCCAGCTCGGCAAGAACACGAATTCCTGAGCTCTGCGACTTCCTGACAAATCCAAAAATCTTCCAACACGCAACGACCTTGCCCACCAGGGTCCAGCAGTGTCGGCCCTCTGCCGAAGACGAAATCAAGCTGCAGGGTCGCGGCTCGCCCGCTGGGGTTCGTAAAGTGAATTCCGGCGCGCCAACCTCGCGGTACCACTGCTAGACTAATCCCGTGCAACGCAAAGTCTTTTGGATGACCTTCGTGGCCGCGGGGCTCGTAGCCGACCTCGTGTTGCCCTTTTGGTGGGCCCTCGCCGCCACGCTGCCCATCGCCGTGATCAGTTGGTGGGTCGCCTACCGCAGCGAGTGGTTCTGACGCTCGCTCGCCCTTCCGTAATCCGCGTAATTCCAAATAGCACCTGCAAATCTGATTTCTTAGCGTCCCATAGTCCGTCGTTCCCAGCGCATTCCCGCTCCATTCTCGCAGTATTGTCATCCCGACCGGAGCGGCCCGATTTTTTCTTCCGCGCCGCTTTGTGGAGCGTCGGGCCGCGTAGTGGAGGGATCCCTCTCCAACTTTGGAATTCGGGTTGAGATCTTCCGGGGCGCAAAACACGCGCTCCTCAGGATGAAGGGGCACGGCGCGCGCAAAGGCGATCTTCAATTCGCAATCGTCAATTCCACTTCGGTGTTGGCGGGAATGCGGGAACCGCCCGTGGGCGACTGGTCGATCACCGTGCCGTGGGGCCACTGCGGCGCGGCAACGTAATTTGTCTTGTGGCGAAGATTGGTTTGGTCCAGGCGATGCTGCGCTTCGATCTCATTTGCGCCAATGAAATAGGGCATCACATAGGACGTTTCACGCAGCCCCGTGGAAACCAGCATATCCACGCGTGGCGTGGCCCCGCCGCTACCGGGCTTGGGATTCTGTTGCACGACCGTATCCATCGGCTGGTCCGGCAGGGCCAGAGAGGAAACCTCTCCAACCTGCAGCCCGACGCGGAGCAATTCAATCCGCGAAACGCGCAGCGTGTTGCCCTCCAGGTTCGGGATCTGCAATTCGCGTTGTCCCAGGCTTAAGACCACGTGCGCCTGCTGCGAAACCTTCATCAACATTCCTGGGGGTGGCGTCTGGCGCACCACTTGATTGATGGGCACATCGCTGTAGACGCGGTCCGCGACGCGCAGGATCAGGCCTTTCGAGCGCAGAATCTGGCTGGCCTCGCCAACGTTTTTTCCGACTAGGTTCGGCATGGTCGTTTCACGCCCGTGAATGGCGATGCGCATTGCTGTGATGGCGCTAAGAAAAGCCGCGGAGGCCAGGATGAATACGAGGAAACCCATGCGGCCCAGCCATTCCACTCGTTCGCGAAAGTTCATATGCAGGAGTTTCGGACGTTACCCCAGCGCCGTCAATTCTTTTCTGGCAGGGAAGTGCGCAACGGAACCAGGGACCAACAGCCGCGAAACTGTCGGCACACCAATCCAGAGTCATCAATGGCCGAAGAAGCGAAACTGCCATTCCGTGCGTAGCGAGCGGGAGCGGCGCAGAAAGGCCTCTTCTTTAGGAGGCCGGGGCTTCAGCCCCGGCGTGACGCTCCAAAAACTCTTGGGCTTTAGCCCCTGGGGAAAGTCTCTCCAGTGTTCTGAGTCATAAATCGCCCAAGAGGCGAAATTGTCATTCCGAGCGAAGCGAGGAATCCGCTTTTTGGTTGAACCTTGAAAACAAAACCGGATTCCTCGGGCCCCGGGCCCTTTGCGATCGCACACGCTCTGTCATCCCGACCGGAGGCCCGCGCTTTTATGCGGGCCGAAGTGGAGGGACCGTGGCAACAACCCACTCTTTCTTTACTTACCACTGAAAACTTACCACTGATAACTGGTTCTCTCACCGCAGCGGCGGCGCCGGATATTCCGGGAGCTTCTCCTTGCTGGTATCCGCGCGCTTCACTTCTAGTTCATCGAAGAGCAGCGAAGGGCAGATGATCGTCTGCGGCACGCCGCCCGTGCGGTTGCTCACCAGCGGGTCGTCGCCCACGGCGATCAGGTCGTTGCGCAGCGCGCGCACATCCAGTTCGTTGAACACCGCGCCGCGCACGAGTTCTTCGTGCCCGTCGCTCGCGTACACGCGATAGAGCAGCCGCGGCGCGTTTCCCGGCCCCAGCGTTTCCACGCGGTAGGCATACTGCTTGCTCTCCTCCGAAGCCATGTGCAGGATCTGCTTCTTCAGATCCGCGGGGGATTCCGGCTCCGAACTCTTCAGGATCAGCGTTCCGACCGCGGGTTGCGGCGCGGTTCCCGGCGCGGCCCGCCCGTGACCGTTCGAGGCAGGGAAGTCGCGGATGGGTTGGCGTCCCACCAGATAATTCTGCAACGTGCCATCTCCGACCAGCGTGACCCCTTGTGACTTTACGCCTTCTTCATCCACGTCGTAGCTGCCCAGCAGGTTCTTTCCTTGAAATTGATGAATGGTAGGATCGTCCACCACGCTCACAAATTTCGGCAGCACTCGCGTTTTGTAGCTCGTCGCAAAAGTTCCTGTGGTGCGGTTGGGGCGCCCGAGTTGCGGCTTGCGCCCCAGGATGTTGTTTCCGATCAGTCCGGCAAAGATATCGTCCGCGGCATCCGGTGCAAAGAGCACGGGTCCTCGGTAGGACTCCTCCACGATGGGCGCCTCGCGTAGCGCTTTGAGCGTGTCCAGCATCTTCCTCGTTTCTTTCAACAACGCATCGTGCGCCGGCAGCTCCTCCGGGCGCTCTTCGGTCCAGAAGGGATTCCGGCTCAGCCGCATGCCATCCGCAGCTTGCGTCGCCCCGCTCAGAGTCACTGTGGCGGTGTTGCGGCCATCGCGCATAATCGTGCCTTCCGAATTCACGAAATACTCGTTCACGGAATTGAAGCGCGCCGACGCACTTACCGACTGCACTTCCGGATACTCGCGGTAAAGATTGCTGACGTCCTGCAGGGTGTTGTTCCAGGCGGCTTCGTCCACTTTTAGTTTGACCGTGGGGCCCACGGAAGAGACCACCGGCGCGCGCGCAAAATCGTCCACGGGATTGGGATCTGCGGAGAACTGCTTCAATGCCGACAGCTTTTCCGCGTACGCGTTTGCCGCGGCTTTGTAGGCCTCGTCTGTCAACAGCCAGATCTGCCGCCGCAGCGCGATGGGATCGTCATCCAGCGGCAGGATCGAAGCCGAGCCCATGCCCTGCCCATAGAAACTGTCCTGCTTGTAGTCGCCGATGCGCACCACCACGCGGATCACCCGCAGGTGCGACCTCTGGCTCTCCCGCAACGCGCCGAACGCCGCTTCTGCGTTGAACTCGTCCACGTCGTTCACGCGATACTCGATGTAGTAGGGCGCCTGCACCTGGTCCATCTTGAGTTGCGCCTTGGAGCGGTCCAGTTCGGTCAACAACGCTTCAAACAAGGCATCGCCCTTTGCGGCGTCGTGCGCAGCCGCCGTCGGCCCATCGACAACATGCGGCGCCTTCCCAGTGCGCGCAAAGAGCGGCTGCGCCATCGCGCATACCATGAACAAGACCACCACCAATGCCGGTCGCTTCATCGCAGCTCCACCCTTCACGGCTTCACCTCCGTCTTATTCCCGGCATCCTTGCCTGAAGCCGTATTCTCGAGTCCCGGTGCGGGCAGAATTGGCGGACGCTCCCGCTCGTGGGCGCGCTTCTGCACTTCCATTTCGCTGAAAAGCATCGCCGGCGCTACGGCCGAAACCGGGACGCTGCCGCTTTCCGCGCCGCACACGCCATTGAAGACATGCTGCTTGTCGCCCGTCGCGATGATGCGCGTCAGTGCCGCCAGCGGTGTGCCCACGATATCCACGCCGCGCACCAGTTCGTCCGGCCGCCCGTCGGCGTACACCTTGTATACGATCACGGGGAGCACCTGGAAGGCCTGCGGCAGCGACCTGCGCGTCAGCGTGAACCCGCCCTGGATGTCGTCGAAGTACAGCCCGTAGGGTTTCCCCTCCTTCTTCACCTCTTCAATCAACTTCTCGCGCATCTGCGCTTCGGGGAAGCTCTGGTTGGAGGACACAATCAGGTTCCCTTGGCGGCCCGTGGGCATCAATCCAGGCTGATTGCGGCCGTGCCCATTGGACTTGTCGAAATTCTTGATGGGCATGCGCGACATCAAAAAATTCTTCAGCACCCCGTTCTGGATCACTTCCACGCGCTGCGCCGGCACTCCCTCGTTGTCATATTCGTAGGTGCCGGAAAGCTCCACGCCGTCCAGTTCGCGGATCGTCGGATCATCGGCCACACTAAGAAACGTCGGCAAGACTTCCTGCCCAACCTTTTTTGTGAACGTTTGCCCTTCCTCTTCGTCGCGTTGCCGGTGACCTTCCAGGCGATGCCCCAGCACTTCATGGAAGAACACCGCTGCGGCGCGCCCGCTCAGCAGCGCTGGCCCATCGTAAGGTTCCGCCACGGGAGCGTTGCGCAGCGCCTTAAGGTCGGCGGCCATCTTCTCGATCTTCGCGTTCAACTCTGTTTCGCTGGGCAAGCCTTTCGCCGAAGGTGCCTGAAACGTCTCCACGCGCAACAAGTCCATCCCGTCAGCGGCCCGCGTTTGCGCTTCAATGATCAGCCGCGTGGAAGCGCTGGGAATCGTGATCATGGAGCCTTCGCTGGAGACCATCCGCGAACTCGCGGCGGACACCTGCAAAAACACGGTGGCGTAGTAAACGTCGGGGTATTTGCGGAAAGCGGCGGAAAGCCGGCGGATTTCGCCTTCCCATGCCGCGCGATCCAGCGGGGGCGGCGTCAGTTTCTCGCCGACGTGCACCTTGGCGTCTTCCTTGGAGAAGTCCGGCGACTTGTCCTCTTCTTCGGCGCGCACCGCGGTGTTCGTCTTCACGTTGAGGAACGCCGGCGCGGCGCGCTTGTAGGCGCGATCGGTCAGCTCCCACAGTACGCGCGCCGTGGCATCGGGATCATTGCCAAGGGGCAACGTGCCGCTGGTCATACCGCTTTGGCGGCTTTGCCCGTGCGTGTTGTCGAGTGCCGGCCCGCCCACGCGCATGGTGACATCCGCCGAGCGGCGCTTCACCGCGGTGTTCGTCAGCAGGCCGCCGTAGGCTCCGGCAATCACGATCTGGTCCTGATCGTAGACCGTGTAGCTCAAATAGTAGGGGGGCGTATCGCTCTTGGCCAAATCGCTCTTGGCGCGGTTGAGTTCCGTCTGCATGGTTGCCAGCAGCGGATCGGCCGCTGCCGCGGCAGCCGCGTTGGCCGGAGCCTTGTCCGTGGCGGTGGCAACGGCGCCCGGCGCAAGGCAAGCAAGTTGCGCGGCCAACAGCCACGAGGCTGCCTGCCGCAGCCGCGGCCGCAGCGGACCACCGCACGCGATCGCTGCAAAAGGAGGAGTGTTTCGCGGCTTCCGCCCTTGTGGGCACACGCTATTCATGATGGTTTGACTCCTGGTAATCCGTGGACGCTTTTCATCGTGGGTGTAATGCGCGAGTATGACTGAGCGGGGGGACGTTGCGCAAATTACGCTTTCCCCAATCGTTCACCCGCGTGCAGCCGCGCGCCTCGCGCGAACTCGACCGCCGGCACTTGCTTGCGTCCTTCCAGTTTGACGGACGTCAGCTCCAATACGCTGCCTTGCCCGCAGACAACGCGCAGCCCCCCGCTGGACACCAGCAGCGTCCCTGGCGCGGCCTCCGCCATCTTGAAGTGCGACGGCTCGCCGCTGCTTTCACGGTTGACAGCCCGGCCCAGAAACCGTAATCCATCCTCTTCCTTAGACACCGGCTTGCCCCAGAGGTGGCAGATCTGCCCGCGAAAGTCGGTGTAAGCACCGGGCCACGGCGCAAACCCGCGCATGCGGTTGTAAATCTCGTTGGCCGAACGCGTCCAGTCGATGCGCCCGTCTTCTCGTTTTAGGATCGGCGCGAGGCTTGCGCCAGCGGCGTTTTGCGGCCGCCCTCGAAGCGTGCCCGCGACCAATCCGCGCAACGTCCTCTCTACCAGCGGCGCGCCCGCTTCGGCCAAGCGCGCTGCCAGCTCTGGCGCCGTTTCTTCCTCCCCGATGGCCAATTCCTCCTGCAGAAGGATTTCGCCGGTGTCCATCCCCGCATCAATGCGCATGGTCGTATTTCCGGTACGCCTTTCCCCATCTGCGATAGCCCAGTTGATGGGCGCGGCGCCGCGGTATTTTGGGAGCAGGGAAGCGTGCAGGTTGATCCAGCCGAATTTGGGAATTGTCAGCAGCCGCGCGGGAATGATCTGCCCGTAGGCAATAATAACGATACCGTCCGGGGCCAGCGCGCGCAGTTGCTCTTCTACCTCTGGCGCGCGAACTTTCGCCGGTTGGTGCACCGGCAGCTTCGCCGCCAGCGCGACCTCCTTTACCCGTGAAAGCGTAATCTCCTGGCCGCGGCCTTTTGGGCGATCCGGTTGCGTGAACACGCCCACAACCTCGAAATCCGGCTGCTGGAGAAGATGCTGCAAGGAAGGAACGGCAAACTGCGGGGTGCCACAGAACACCATCCGCAACCGGCTCACGGCGTCCTCATGATTTGCGCACGCGTTGAAATTACCACTCGCCTTGTTTCCGCAATTTCTTGATCTTGCGCCGGATCAGGTCGCGCTTCAGCATGCTCAGATGTTGCAGGAAGAGCACGCCGTTCAGATGGTCAATCTCATGGCAAAAGGCGCGCGCCAGCAGGTTTTCGCCGCGAATCTCAAACGTTTCGCCCTTGGCGTTCTGGGCCCTCACCGTGACGAACTGCGGCCGGACCACGTACCCGCGGAATCCCGGAATCGACAGGCAGCCCTCTTCCTCGCGCACTTCGCCTTCGGCGTGAATAATCTCCGGATTCACCATGATGATTTTCGCTTCGGGGTTCTTGCCGGTGGTGACGTCCACTACCGCCAAGCGCAGGCTCTTCCCGATCTGCGGGGCAGCCAGGCCCACCCCTTGTGCCGCGTACATCGTTGCGAACATATCCTCGGCGAGCTGCGTGAGCTCCGCGTCGAATTTCTTGATAATGCCGGTCGGTTTTTCCAGCACCGGCTCGCCATACTTGAAGATCTTGTAGATCGTGCGCACCGGCGCCTGGGCGATTTGCGGCTCCGCGGCGCGCACCTCCCCTGCCGTCACAATAAGGTCAGAACTCGTCGATTTGTTGGGCATAGCCGTCGAAATTCCGCCGCATTTCGGCGAGCGAATCTCCTCCAAATTTTTGCAGAAAAGCGTCCGCTAGCACAAGAGCCACCATCGCCTCTCCGGCAACACCCCCGGCCGGCACCACGCACCAGTC
>Ga0074045_10005218_pt1 | contig 11374 bp, 11 predicted proteins | sample BogForMeECP23OM2_FD_94442 | JGI IMG/M metagenome (GOLD analysis project Ga0074045, IMG submission 94442) | Bog forest soil microbial communities from Calvert Island, British Columbia, Canada - Bog Forest MetaG ECP23OM2 | ecosystem: Environmental > Terrestrial > Soil > Wetlands ...
GCCCGGGAGAACCGCCAATACCAAACTCATGGGGCTAAGCCTCGCGCGGTTCGCATCGGTTAGTTGATTGGCGCCGCAAGCAATCGATCCATCCAACTCCTGAAAAATAACGCCGTCCGCACTTCTACACTTTCCCCGGCCCCACCAAGGCTTTCCCGGGAAAGACATTCGGCACAAGTTTCCCCTGGTCGATCAGCACGGTTCCGCCCACAATCACAAACTGCATCCCGGTGCTGGTTTCCATCGGAGCCTTATAGGTAGCGCGGTCGGTGATCGTCTGCGGATTAAAAACGACAATGTCGGCGTCGGCGCCTTCCTGCAGGCGGCCCTTGGCATGTCCGGCAGGAGTGGATTTCTCCAACCGTTGCGCCGGCATGAGACTCATCTTGCGTATCGCGTCCATCAGCGTGATGCTTCCCTTTTCGCGCACGTACTGCGCCAGCACGCGCGAGTACGTTCCGGCGTTGCGTGGATGCCCCTCGGCGCCGTCGCTGGCAATCATCACCAGAGGGTGAGGAATCACTTTGTCCACCACCTCCTGCGTATTGGCGAACATCAGCACACCTTGCGGCTTGCTGGAATTGTGCAGCTCCTCGAAACGCTCCTGGGTCAGCCGCTCGCCGGTCTCGGGTATTTGTAGCGCGCTGTACTCGATGCCGAGTTTCTCTCTCCAGCCCGGGTTGAACAGCGCGGAATTAATGATGGTCATGCCGGCAATGTAGGGATAGGCCTCGGTGGTCACGTCCAGCCCGCGGGCGCGCGCCCCTTCCACCAGCGAGAGACACTCGATCGCGTCACGTAGACAAGTGCTGTTGATGTGCACGATATGCAACGACGCGCCGGAGATCGCAGCCGCGCCAATCACTTCGCTGACGGACTCGATGTCGGAGCCGGGCTCGCTGGATCCAAAACTTCGAACGTGCGTGTAAACCGGCACACCACGCTCGGCCGCGAGGCGGAACATATCAATCACTTCGAGCCGTGTCGCGCCGGGCGTGTACTGGATTCCCATCCCAATCGCCAAGCCGCCGGCATCAAGCTGCGCGCGCAGGCGTTCGCGAATGGCCTCGATCTGCTCGGGTGTGGCTGGCTGATTCGTGGCGGGACCGCTCTTCGGCAGGATCTCTGGGATGCCGGCATGAGGGCCGATCACTCCCGCCGGAAGTGGCGCGCCAAACACATACGCGCGAGCCGCCGCGTGGCTGGCCGCAGTCCCGTAATTGATAAGCGAATGGCCGTCTTTCTGCTTGAGGAAGCTGGCCACGTCGGCGACACCAATTTCCATTTCGAGCGCGGTGGTCACGCCGTCGAACGCTTTCACCCGCCCGCTGTCATTGTCCTGGCCATGCTGGTGAAGATCGATGAATCCGGGCGCTACCACCAGGCCCTTCGCGCTGACAACTCGCTTGCCCGCCAGCGGCTCGACACAGACGCGAACGATTTTCCCGTTGCTGATGCCAACATTGAGCGTGGCATCGAGCCCCGACTCGGGGTCCATCACTCGTCCGCCTTCAATGACAAGATCGTATTGCTGCGCGAACCCGGCAGTAGCCAGCGCCAGCAACACGAGGAGAATTGATTTCTGCATGGGTCGGGATAATACGTCAGAGCAGCGCAGTTTGCCAGCCGCAAGCCCGAGATGCGTGATTCCAGCTTCTCAGAACCTCGTGGACTCCACGATGGCCATGTCGTTGATTCGCGGATCGACTTCCGCATGGCCGCAGGCGAGGGTTGTGCCTTCGGGGCCGAACTTGCATCCATAGAGACCGGCCCTAGGCGCCTGGCACTGGCCCTGCGCCATCTCGACCACCCACCACCCCGAGCCCGGCGACTTCCCCAGAAAGTTCTTCTTCCCGTAGATGCCGATCAGAATGTCGCCTTCAGTCGACTTGCCATGTGTGCAGCGCAGAGTAGTGTGCGCGAAGACATACAGGATCTTCGACGACCCGTCCCACAGCATGTCGGCATTCACCACAGTGCCCGCGCCGGCCAAGTCCACCGGTTCATTCCAGAACGAATTCTTGGGATCCCCGGTATCGATCATGGCTTTGCCGTGTCCAATGGCCGATTGTTTCGCCTGCTTGGTCGCACCCGCTGCCGGCGAAGGCGACGAGACCCGCTTCTGCAGATCGGAACCGGGCTGGAAATCGACTGGGCCGCTGGCCGTTTGCGCCGCACACAGCGTCGCGCCTGCCACGAGCAGCGCCGGCAACAGGAAGTAGAAATATCTCGTCATACTGGATTGTCCGTCCTCAAAAAAATCACTTCGATTGGATACCCATCTCCCGCGCCAGCCGCACCTGGTCCGTGCGGAAGTCGGACAGCGCCTTCTCCAGGTTGGCCGCGGCGACCGTCAGGCGCTCCGCCGCCACCTTTCCCGGTTCCAAGCGCTGTTGTACTGTCTTCGCTTGTTTTGCAACAAACGTATAGGACTTGCGCAACTGTTTCGTCAGCGGCTTCAGTTCCGATTCCTGTGTTTTGGTAAACGATGCTAGCAACCGCCCGTTGTAATGGTCGACATCGTCGATTGCGTCGTGCAATTGCAGCGACTTTGCGTTGGTGACGGGTATGTTCTGCGCACCGGCGCCCAGCGTCTGTAACTCCCGCGACTGTTGCAGCGCCGCGTCGGTGCTGTCGATGGCCGAATGAAAATAGCCTACCTGGTCGGGCCGTGCCTGGATCGCTGCCGCCCGCGTCATCGTCGCCAGTTCGGGATTGGTCGCGCCGGTCGGTGCCGACTCCGCGGGCGGCTTGGGCGACTGCGGCATGTGGGAGCGCTGCCCCCACCCGGCCGGAACCAGGAATAATAATAAGGATGCGACGGCCACGGTCAAGCGCATGTGAGATGCTCCACTCGCTCGCGGATTTCGAACAAATGGAGGAAACTACGATTATACGGAGCACCCAGTGTATTTGCGGGTTTCGCGTCGAACCGGCCGCCAATCAAAAACTCGGGAGGCTAGGGGCGAATTGCTAATCGCTACTTGCTAATTGCTTCCCTACTTCACTCTCTGCAGCTCGCGGTAAGCTTCGCTCTTCGACACGCCAAATTCTTTTGCCACCTGTTTCAGCGCGGCCTTCTCGTCAAGCGAGTCCGAGCTCATCAGTTCGCGCACCCGCTTGGCCACGCTCTTGGACGAGACTGCTGCCTGCGCCGCCTCTTCTGCCTTTCCGACCAGCAGCGTGATCTCACCCTTCACATCGCCGCGCTTCTCCAAAGTGGCAAGCACGTCTTCGGCGTGTCCGCGCAGAAACTCCTCATGCAGTTTGGTGACTTCGCGTGCGACCACCACGTGGCGTTCCGGCCCCAGTAGTTCAACTACATCCTTCAAGGCGTCCACGATGCGGTGCGGCGCTTCATAGAAAATCTGCGTGCGCGGCGAGTGCCGAATGGCCTCCAGCAGCGTGCGTCGAGCCCCTTCTTTCGCCGGCAGAAATCCACTGAAGCGGAAGGAATCCGTAGGCAGTCCGCTTGCCACCAGCGCCGAGAGAAATGCCGACGCTCCCGGCACCGGAACGATACGTATGTGGTGCCGCACCGCCAGCGCGATCAGCCTGTATCCCGGATCGCTCACCCCGGGCATGCCCGCGTCGCTTACCATGGCGATGTTGTCGCCCTGCTCCAGGTGCACGATCAGTTCGGCAGCCCGTGTCAGTTCGTTGTGTTCATGATAGCTGACCGTCGTCTTCTCAATTCCATAGTGATCGAGCAACCGCACCGTGTGCCGCGTGTCCTCGCAGGCTATGAGGTCCACTTCCTTCAGGATGCGCAGCGCCCGCAGCGTGATGTCTTCCATATTGCCGATCGGAGTCCCGACCAGGTACAGCGTACCCGCTCCCGGGGCTCCGCCGTTCTGCACCTCGCGCACTACAGTCTTCGCTCTAGCCATACAGCGCAAGTCTACACCCGGCAGCGCAGGCCACATGTCATCTCTCGCCCCACAAATCTCGTGCAATCGGGGAACTGGGACAGGTTGCCCAAAATGGCACACAGTCTGCGAGCTTCGATACCATCCGCCCGACCACATCGAAAAGTGACCCGTCGTCATCGCCGATACGCTACAATCCCCCAGCACGTCGAATCCAGTTCATATCCTCGCGGGAGGTGCTATTCCAACGATGAAGCACGCAGCTGATTCGGATTATCCACCTCCTCATCGTGCCTGGTATGCGGTTGCTGTCCTGGCCATCGCCTACATCTTTTCGTTCATCGATCGACAAATCCTGAGCCTGCTTGTGGCGCCCATCCGCCGCGACCTGCATATCAGCGACACCCAGATGAGTCTGCTGATGGGAATCAGCTTTGCCCTCTTTTACTGCCTGTTTGGCTTTCCCATCGGGCGCATGGCCGACTCGCGCTCGCGTCGCAACATCATTACTGCCGGCGTCTTCACCTGGAGCCTCTTCACTGCCGGATGCGGGCTCGCCGCCAGCTACCTCCAGATGTTCGTCATGCGGGTCGGTGTAGGGGTCGGCGAAGCCGCGCTCTCTCCTCCCGCCTACTCTCTGATGGCAGACTCGTTCCCGCCGCGGCGGCGCCCCCTCGCGCTGAGCGTCTATGGCATGGGCATGTTCATTGGCGCCGGACTGGCGCTCGTTCTCGGTGGGATCATCGTGGCCCGCACCAGCTCAGGTGGCATCATCACCCTGCCTCTGCTGGGCCTGTCGATTTTTCCCTGGCAACTTACGTTCTTCATCGTTGGACTGCCGGGTCTGCTGATTGCCGCTCTGGTCCTGACAGTCCGCGAACCGCTGCGCAAGGAACGGCAATCCGGCACCGCAACTCCCGTCAACGCGGTGATCGCTTACATCAAGGAGCACCGCGCGACCTTCGCATACCACCACGTCGCGACCGCAATGATGTCTTTCGGATACTACGGAACCGCCGCATGGATTCCCAGTTTCCTCATTCGCACCTATGGCTGGAGCGCCGGGCGCGCCGGGCTGGTTTTTGGCACCGTGGTCACCGTTTTCAGCAGTCTTGGAATTCTTAGCGGCGGACTTTTCTGTCAGGCCCTCGCCCACCGCGGCTACCGCGATGCTCATTTCCGAGTCGGTCTCACCGTCGCGCTCCTGCTCCTGCCTGCGGCCGTGCTCTACCCCCTGATGCCGTCTCCCTGGCTTGCGATTGCCCTGCTGGTTCCATTTGCTTTTCTCTCGACGATGATCTTTGGCGTCGCCCCCGCCGCGCTTCAGGTGGTCGTGCCCAACGAAATGCGCGCCCAAGTGAGCGCCATGTATTTATTCGTCGTCAATATCATCGGCCTCGGACTCGGCCCGACCGTCATCGCCGTGCTCACCGACCATGTTTTTCACAATGACAATATGCTGCGCTACTCGCTGCTGATCGCGGGCACGGGCGCTTATCTTGTGTCGGCGTTGCTGTGGTGGCTGGGCCTCAAACCCTTCCGCCGGACAGTGGACTGCGCCGCAGCCGCGCTGCAGCCAGTGGAAGAAGCGGTCAGGGTCTAACGATTCCTGACCAACCAGCTTTTCCAATGAATAGGCGCTAACTAGTGGGGATCAATAAGACTTCCACTATCCACTCTTACTGGCCCTCGCTGTACAATTCCGTCACACCATGAAGCTCTCGTTTTTTGCTCGTCGCTGGCTGACGTTCGCCGCAGCCTCAACCCTTCTTTGCGGGTTTTCGTCGGCGCAAAATCACCCCGCGGCCCACTTCCCGCCCCCCTACTGGGCTTTTTGCCCAAATCCGCCGAAGGATGCGGCTTCCGCCCCAACTCAGCCAGCCAACAGCGCACCTCAGCACGTTCCCAACAGCACGGCCTCGTTCACCCTTGCGCAAATCGATGATCTCTTCCAGGTGCCGGACTGGCATCCCGCCGGCCATCCGCCAATGCCCGACATCGTTGCCTACGGCCGCAAGCCGGACGTGTACGCCTGCGGCTATTGTCACCTGCCCAACGGTCTGGGCCGCCCCGAGAATTCGAGCCTCGCCGGCCTGCCCCGGGACTACATCATTCAGCAGATGGCCGATTTCAAGAGCGGCCGGCGCAAGAGTGCGGAACCCACTCATCTCCCCGCTGCAGCGATGGTCGGCGTTGCCACACACGCCGACGACCAGCAGGTGCGTTCCGCCGCTGCTTACTTCGCGGGACTCAAGCCCAAGCCATGGATCCGCGTAGTGGAAACCGCGACCGTTCCGAAAACTCACGTTGCCGGATGGATGCTGGTTGTCTCCGAGCCCGTCGCGCAGAAGCCGATCGGTCATCGCATCATCGAGACTGCGGAAAATCTCGAGCGCACCGAGTTGCGCGACGACACCTCCGGCTTCATCGCCTACGTGCCCCCGGGCAGCATCAAGAGGGGAAAGACGCTGGTCATCTCCGGAGGCGCCGGTAAGACCATGCCATGCGCGGTATGTCACGGCGCCGATCTTAAAGGCAGCGGCGATGTCCCGGCCCTGGCAGGACGTTCGCCAAGTTACGTCGTCCGTCAGCTTTACGATATTCAGGGTAGTGCTCGCGCCGGAGCCGCCACTCAAGCGATGATGGCGCCGGTCGCTAAGTTGACTCTAAACGACATGGTGGCAATCGCCGCCTACACTTCATCGTTACAACCGTAAACCGCGCGGGCTAACGACCTGCGCCGAATCAATGACCCGGAGAACTCGATGACGATTGTCCTAGCCGCTTGTGCTTTCCTAGACGCCGACTCTGTTTCCTGGTCGTCCGACTGGGCCTGGGGCCTGCCCCTGATTGTGCTGACTGTGGTCATCCACGTCCTGGGCCTCGGACTCATCAGCAAAAAAGCCGCTACCGCCGGTGAGGGTATCTTCGATCGCCGTCGTCACCCCACCGCCGTGTTCGTGATGGTTGTAGGCGCAACCACGTTGCTGGCCACCTGTCTGCATGCTCTTGAGGCCGGCCTCTGGGCGATCGCCTACCTTATTCTCGGCGCCCTCCCTGATCTCAAGCATTCCATGCTCTATTCGCTGAACGCAATTACCAGCTATGGCCACACCGATCTCTCTCTCCCCGACCACTGGCACCTCATGGGAGCCTTGGAAGCGCTGAATGGATGGCTGCTGTTCGGCTTGACTACCGCATTTCTCTTTGCCGTCATCGAGAAAGTTTGGCTGCAAGCCAACCGGCTCGTTCACCGCTAGAGTTCACCTCTTTACGGATCCGACATCTGCCGGCGGCGGCGTTGCTTTATGTCTATTACCAGGCCGCAGTCGGGACGCCGAGTCCGTCCCAGGTTCCCCCAGCATTGCCACCAGCGCTTTGGCTGCGTTAGACAGGTGCGAGTTCTTGCGGCAGGTGTAATAGAACTGGATGCTCGCGTCCATGCCCGTCAGCCGGATACCGCTCAGCGAACCAGCGGCTAGTTCCCGCTGCACCACACTCTTGGCCTGGATTGAAACCCCCAGGCCCGCCTCCACCGCGTGCTTCACGCCCTCCAGGTTTCCGAAATCGAGGACCGTTGTCAGCACAATGCCTTGGGCCTTGAGCCGCTCCTCGACCACCGCCCTGGTGCCCGCTCCTTGCGCCGCCACAATGAACGTCTCTCCCGCCAGGTCCTGCGGCTTGATACGCCGCTTCGTTGCCCATGGGTGATTGCGCGGTACGATGACTATCAACTCGTCCGTCATGAACGCCCTCGCCAGTAGCCGGGGATCACGCGCATCGTAGCTCACCAGTCCGAGATCGAGTTCGTTGGCCAGAAGCTTGGCCTCGATCTTATCGCTGAGCGATATGTCCAGCATCACTTCCACCGCAGGGTATCGCCGGCGAAACTCCGCCAGCACCTTTGGCAGTAGATACACTCCTACCGGGAAACTCGATCCCAGCCGCCGTCTGCCGCCGCGCAGTCCTTTGACATCGTCGATGTGCCGCTCCGCTGCGTCAATAATTGCCATGATCTCCTGCGTAGCCTCATAAAGAATTGCGCCCGGCTCGGTCAGCGTCGCTTTTTTCCCCGAGCGGTCAAACAGCAGGACCCCGAAATACTCTTCCATCTGCTTGATGTGCTTGCTGATGCCCGGCTGGGTCAAGTGCACTGCAGCGGCTGCGCGGGTGAAGCTACGACTTTGCGCCACCGCTTGAAAGATGCGTAGTTGATCCAGATTAATCATAACTATGGGCTATTGATTTCATCAAAACAAGTCATTTGATTCATGATAGCACTGGCGCTATTGTGGAGGCAGATCGAGGCGATGGCGACCGGCAACCAGTTGGGCTGGCACAATCGGCCTCGAGTGGGGAGGACTTATGAGTAGCTTGAAATATGCAATCGTAGGGAATGAAGCCGATACGACGAACGCAGTGCAGCACGCTGCTGATCCGCAAGCCAGACCTTATCTCGTGTCTGACACAGGCGAGCGCGGCGGCGTCTCGATCACCCGCCGGGCCCAGGAGGCTCTCGACTTCGAGCTGGCCCACGGAAGCATGCCGGCGTAGTTCCTTTTTTGGGGTGCCCCACTCAAGCTGCTCTTGCTTGAGTGGGATTTGTGTGATCACTCAAACGCGGCTTCCCCAGCTATCCAGTCTCGCGCCGTCATTTACGCTGGCAACCGCCGCTGCGCCTTCAGCTGCTCAAGCAGAGCGTTAACCCGTTCCTCGCGGTCCAGCGCTTCCAGTCGCCCTTCCAAATCGCTCCCCAGCAGCTCTCCCTTGGCCATGCCGATGGCCTCTTCGCGCGTTACTTTTGAACGCATGCGCTCGAACGTTCGGTTCTCGCCTGTCGGAGTCTGCTGCGCATCGGCAGCGCGGTTGGCAGCCCGTGCCCGTCTCTGCTGCGCGATCAGCAAGTCCGCCTTGGCGCGCGCTTCGACCAGTTTGGTTTCCAACCGTTTCAACGCCGATTTCAACGACTCCACCTGGGCCTCCTGGTCCACGATCTGCTGATCGAAGCTCTCCGTGAGTTGCTGGAAGCTCATCGCGCGTTCCAGCGCCGCCCGCGCCATCTCATCGTCGTTCTTGTCAACCGCGAGCCCGGCCTTCCGCATCCAGCCGGAGTGCATCTCGGCGTTGTCTTTCCTCTTGCGCTCCAGCAGGTGCAAGTCGGCCAGCGCGATCGCCACTTGCGTCTTCACCTGCATGAACTGGTTTTCCATGTCGAGGATCACCTGCTTCAACATTTTCTCGGGATTCTCGGCGCGGTCCACCAGGTCATTCAGGTTCGCCTTTACCAGCGTTGCTACTCGATCCAGTAATGCCATAACCACTCCTCTTAGCTGCTTTTCTGTTTTACTGGTCACCGGCCACTAGCCACTGACCGCTGCCTTTCGGGTGCCCCACTTAAGCTTCTTTTGCTTGAGTGGGATTTAACTGACCACTATTTCACTGCGCCGCTTCGCCCTTCTCCTCAGCCGGCGGCAGCTTGTCCGGCTTCGCCGTCTTGTCGCCGATGGTGCGTACCTTGCCCAGCAAGTCCGACATGCGCATGCCTGACAATGCTTCGAACAGGGCCGGCACTTGCGCCGCAATCTCCGTAATGTCGCCCGTGATCTTGTGCATGCCTGACGAGCTGCCGTTGCCGGTGGAAACGATGGTGATCTTGTCCACATTGCTCAACGGACTCGCCAACGCTTTCACCACCTCGGGCAGCCCGGTGATCAGCTTGTCCACAACCGCCGCCTGGTTGTACTCCTGGTACGCCACTGCCTTCAGGTTCATCGCCCGCGCTTCCGCGTCGCCCTTCTTGAAGATGATCTCGGCCTCGGCCTCGCCCTGCGCGCGAATCGCACTGGCCCGGCCTTCGGCTTCCACCATCGTCCGCGAACGTTCCGCTTCGGCCAGGGTCTGAATGCGCTGACGCTCGATTTCCGCCTGCTTCAACACCGTCGCGATCAGCTCTTTCTCCCGCCGCAGGATTTCCGCCTCCTGCACCTTGACCTGCTGTTCCTTCTCCACCTGCTGTACTTTCACCGCCTCAATTGTGACTTGCTGCTGCATTACGTTGGTCTGGATCTCGTACGCTTTGTCGGCCTGCGCTTGCTGACGCTTCACCAGCTCGGTGTAAGTGGCCTTCTTCACATCAAGGTCGCGCTGCGCTTCCGCCTGTCGGGCCATCGACGCAGTCTCTGCCGCTACTCGCTCCTGGTCCGCCTGCGCCTTGGCCACGGCGGCCTCGCGTTGCGCCACGGCGCGCCTGATTGCCGTATCGCGCTCGGCTTCCGCGGTGGCCACATCGGCGTCACGCTTGATTCGCGCGACGTCGGGCCGACCCATGTTGGTGATGTACTCGTTCTTGTCGCGCACTTCCTTGATGGTGAACGAAATCACTTCCAGCCCCATCTTGTTCATGTCGTCCGCACAAGTGGAGCGCATTCGATCGGCCACCATCTCCGGCTGTTTCACGATTTCTTCCACCGTGAGCTGCCCGATGATGCCGCGCAAGTGGCCTTCCATTACAAGCCGGATCAGTGCCTCGCGTTGCGGCGGCAGCTTGGTCAGGAACTGTTCCGCGGCGGTCATGATGGACTCCGGATCGGACTTGACCTTGATTTGCGCCACCGCTTCCACGGTCACTGCCACGCCCTGCCTCGTGTAAAGGTCCTGTTGCGGCGCCACGTCGAACGACATCAGTTCGAGCGAAAGGTCGCGGCAGTTCTCCACCATCGGCATGACCATGGTGCCGTGCCCCTTGATGACCCTCGGGCCGCGAATGCCATACACTACCAGCGCTTCGTTCGGTCCGGCTTTGCGATACAGCTTGGTGAACATCCCGATGATCAGGATGGTGGCCGCTACCACCGCCCACACAATCACCACCACATCCGTTGGAATGTGAAACCCCATACGCCTCCTTGTGGCGAGCAGCCAGCTCCTCGCCGACGGTGCTCCATCACTTCCTGAACCCTGTCCCGGCGATTCCTGCATCCCCGAGAACTGGGGCCGGCCACGGGTCACGCGCCGTCTTCCGGCTTCCCTCCCGCCAACTCCTCGTATGTCCGCACATACGCGATGCCTCGTTCATACCGAGTGACGACTACCTCTGCCCCTCGTGCCAGCGCTTCTCCTGTTTCGCAGCGGGCCCCGCAAACCTGCCTTGTACCGCCCAGCGAGAACGTAATCTCGCCCGTGCCGCCCTCGCGAATCGGACTGGCGACCCGCCCCAGCAAGCCGACCCTGTCGAAGTCGGCCGGATCAAGTTCACGGGAGTGCGCCAGCAGAAACCTGGCAACGAACCAGAACACCACGCTGGCTCCCGCCAGGCCCAGTACGATCGAAATCCCCAGCACCAGCGTGACGACCCATGACGAATAGCGCGTCAGCAGATATCCCGATCCCCCGAACCACGCCAGAAATGCGGTGACAGTCCCGAAGTTCAGGAAAGGAACGCTGGAATCGCCCCCTCCACTCGCGTGAGCAACGTGGCCTCCACCGTGGGGCACATGCAGATGCAC
>Ga0074045_10005220_pt1 | contig 11374 bp, 3 predicted proteins | sample BogForMeECP23OM2_FD_94442 | JGI IMG/M metagenome (GOLD analysis project Ga0074045, IMG submission 94442) | Bog forest soil microbial communities from Calvert Island, British Columbia, Canada - Bog Forest MetaG ECP23OM2 | ecosystem: Environmental > Terrestrial > Soil > Wetlands ...
ACGGCGGCGACGGCGACGAGTTGGAGCGCGACAAGCATCACGGTGACGGTGCCGAGCGGAGCGACGAGTGGGAACGTGGTGGTGAAGGTAGGTGGGGTTGCCAGCAGCGGCGTGGCGTTCACGGTGACAGCATCGGTGCCGACGCTGACGGGAGTGAGTCCGAGCAGCGGGGCGCAGGGCGCGGCGGTGCCGGTGACCCTTACGGGAACAAACTTCATCAGTGGGGCGACGGTGAGTCCTGGCAACAGCGGGATCACGGTAAGCAACGTGACGGTGGTGAGCGCGACGCAGATCACGGCGACGTTCACGATCGGAGCGAGCGCGGCGACGGGATCGAACAACGTCACGGTGACGACGTCGGGCGGGACCAGCGGCGGGGTCGCGTTTACGGTGACGCCTCCGGCGCCGAGCATCACAAGCTTATCGGTGACTTCCGGTCCGGTGGGCGCTTCGGTGACGATCAGCGGGAGTAACTTTGGGTCGAGTCAAGGCACGAGCACGGTGACGTTCAACGGGACGAGCGGGGGCACAGCGACGAGTTGGAGCGCGACGAGCATCACGGTGACGGTGCCTACAGGCGCGACGACAGGGAACGTGGTGGTAACGGTGGGCGGCGTGGCCAGTGCTGGAGTCAGCTTCACGGTACAGGCGACGCCTGTGATCAGCGGGATCAATCCGAGTTCGGCGGCCGTGGGTGCTTCGGTGGTAATCAGTGGCAGCAATTTCGGTGCGAGCCAGCAGGGCAGCACAGTCACGTTCAATGGCACGGCGGCGACGGCGACGAGTTGGAGCGCGACGAGTATCACGGTGACGGTGCCGAGCGGGGCGACGAGTGGCAATGTGCTGGTAACTGTGGGTGGGGTGGCTAGCAACGGCTGGCCATTTACTCCCATTGTGGTTGGCGAATTGAACACGAACGACTCGACCGCCAACGGAAACAACGGCACCGCCTACAATGGTGCCTCAGCCGTCGCCGGGTCGATCGGCGACGGGGCGTCATTCAACGGTTCCAATGAATATGTCGGTTTGGGCTCGGGCGCCACGTTGATGCCGAGCGGGGCCACCACGGCCAGCGCGTGGGTTAAGGCGTCGAGTACGCAAGTCACTTACCCGATGATCGTCTCGGCGGGAAATGTCACCGGCGTAACCGGGTATAACCTTTACCTGACATCGGGAGAATATCCAAGCTTCATCGTGAAGGAAGGCAGCAACAGTTGGGGCAGTTGTCAAGTTCAGGGAGCCAAGGCGCTAAACGATAGCTCATGGCACCTGGTGACGGGGGTTTACAGCGGAACGAGTATCGCAATCTACGTGGATGGTGCGGTGGCGAACACGACGTCGTGCGCCAATCTGAGCATTAACTATGGCAATGGACCGGCTGGCGAAATTGGTTGGAAACTCGACGCTGCGAGCAACGACGATTTCAACGGAGTGATCGACGAAGTGCGGGTTTCGAATACAGCTCGTTCGGCGGATTGGATTGCGACGGAATACAACAATCAAAGTGCCCCCTCCACGTTCTACTCGATTGCCGCAACGCAGGCGATAAGCGCACAACCACAATACGCGATAAGCGGGAAAGTGAGTACGACAGCCTCGGTTGTACTGACCGGGGTGACGGTGACGCTGAGCGGCAGTTCCAGTGAAACGACCACCACCAACACCGGCGACTACGAGTTTGCTGGATTGGTCGCGGGCAGCTACACGGTAACGCCCTCAATGACGGGCGCGACATTTTCACCTGCAGCAAGTTCAACGATCACGCTGTCCTCCAGCCAGACCAGCGCTACCGCCAACTTCACCGCGACGGGAACATATACGATCAGCGGGCAAATCACGCTGTCGGGGGCCGGATTGAGCGGCGTGACGGTTGCGTTGGCGGGAGGCCCGAGTGGGACGCCGAGTACGAGCACGATCACCGGATCGAACGGGCAGTACAGTTTCACGGGGCTGTTCGCTAGCACATACACGGTGACACCGTCGTTGGCGGGATACACCTTTAACGGCCCTAGTTCTGTCACTGCTCCGAACACGGCAGCCAACTTCACTGCCACGGCAATGACATATACCGTTAGCGGCCAGATCACGAACGAGTACGTTTCTGGGGTTGGAGTGGGGGGAGTGATTGTCACTCTCAGTAACGCCTTGTCGACGTCCACGAACCCCAACGGTTATTACACGATAAATAATGTGGCGGCCGGAACGTACACGATCACGCCTTCGTCGGGAACGGCGGTCTTTTCGCCCCCCAGCCTTTCCGTCACAGTTCCATCGAGCGCGGCCCTCTCAGAGAACTTCCAGATGGGAACTGCTGTGTCGATCGTACCGGCAAGCCTCACACCAGCCACTGTCGGAGTCGCATATCAACAGCAATTCTCCGCGAATGGCGGGTCGGGGACGTATACTTCCTGGTCACTAACTGGTGGGACCCTGCCGCCGGGGATGAGTTTCTCCTCCGCCGTCTTGAGTGGCACGCCGACGGCAGGTGGCACGTTCAGCTTCACGATTCAGGTGACCGACAGCGACAACGACAGCGCTTCCGTGAACCTCAGCCTGACGGTAAATACGGTGCCGAGCATCACGAGCCTATCGGTGCCCTCCGGGCCGGTGGGCGCAGCGGTCACGATCGCTGGAACCAACTTCGGGTCGAGCCAGGGCACGAGCACGGTGACCTTCAATGGAACCAGCGCCGGGACGGCGTCGAGTTGGAGCGCGACGAGCATTACGGTGACGGTGCCCAGCGGAGCGACGACGGGGAACGTCGTGGTGACCGCAGGTGGAGTTTCCAGCGCTGGTGTGACGTTCACGGTGACCACGTCATCGACGCCGAGCATCACGAGCCTCTCGGTAACCTCCGGGCCGGTGGGCACGGCAGTGACGATCAGTGGGAGCAACTTCGGGTCGAGCCAGGGCACGAGCACGGTAACGTTCAACGGGACGGGCGCCGGGGCGGCGTCGAGTTGGAGCGCGACGGGCATTGCGGTCACTGTACCGAGCGGAGCCACAACAGGGAACGTCGTGGTGAACGTCGGCGGAGTTGCCAGCAATGGTGTGACGTTCACGGTGACCACATCATCGACGCCAAGCATCACCAACCTCTCGGTAACCTCCGGGCCGGTGGGCGCAGCGGTGACAATCGGTGGGAGCAACTTCGGGTCGAGCCAGGGCACGAGCTCGGTAACGTTCAATGGGACGAGCGCCGGAACGGCGTCGAGTTGGAACGCGACGGGCATTGCGGTCACTGTACCGAGCGGAGCCACAACAGGGAACGTCGTGGTGAACGTCGGCGGCGTTGCCAGCAATGGTGTGACGTTCACGGTGACTGCGACGGCCTCGGTGACAATCACCGCCGAGGTAATGGTCAATGGCAGCCCTGCGCAAGGAATCACTTTGAACCTTGGTGGATCTACGAGCGCCTCTGGGAGCACCGGTTCCACCGGGTCCTATCTCTTCACGGTGCCTGCCGGGGGCACTTACACGGTAACGCCCTCCATGCCAGGGTACGTATTCTGCCCGGCCGTCGCGACGGTCACGGCGCCGTCCTCGAACCAAACGGTGAATTTCACTTCGAGCGGCCCGGGCGGACCAACGCGTGAGTACATACGGCTTGGAGGACGAGTTATCGCAATCGCGAACTGCGGCGCACAATAATGATGGGCATGAGACGACAGCCAGCCGCCTCTGCGCCGCGGCGCGGCGCAACACGGGAAGTTGGCAAGCTAGCAAGCGGGGTTAGAAGGAAATCATGATGCACGGACAAGGCAAATATCTGGTTCTGATTGCAGCGACGATGGTGGCAGGCTCGGCGTGGGCTCAGAATGCGGCGGGTTCGGGAACGATCACCGGAACAGTCACTACGAGCGACGGGACACCGGTAAACAAGGCAACGGTTTCGATCGCATTCCGGCCAACCAACGCGGGCACAGCGCCGGTTCCATTCTTGTTGTTCACGACCACTGCGGCAGATGGGACGTTCAGGGCGACCAATGTCCCCAACGGGAAGTTCGCAATCTGTCCGCATGCCTCCCATACGGCGCTGTTGCCACCGTGCCAGTGGGGCACCGAACCGGTGGTTACAGTCAGCAATGGGGGGACAGTCTCCGCGGGAACGATCACGATGTCGGCTGGCGCCGACCTGTACATTAGGGTCAACGATCCAAATGGCGTGCGGGCAAAAAATGAGGGAGTTGTGCCGGGCGCCGGAATGCTGATCGCTGTCACTGCGGCTCAAGGCGTGGCCGTGCCGGCTCCAAGGACGGCTGTGGACGCCAACGGAGTGGACTATCATTTGTACGTTCCCACGGCAACGAAGTTGACGCTATTGATATCGAGCACCACCTACTCTTTGACCAACTCGGCGAGAGAATCGATCAATAAACCGGGCGGCTACACGCTGCCGTTCACCATTCCGGTCGGCACACAGCAACTGGAAGAACAGATATCAATACAATGACCCGGCCGTAACGACAAGGTGCGAATCGATGCGAAACAAGACAAGGATAGCCCAAATAAACCGAACGTTCGTGCATGCTCGTATCTTCTGCGCGCGAAGACGGAGGCTTGGAGGCGCCATCGCGAGGCTATGTCTGGTCCTCCTCGGCGTGTGTGTTCCGGGCATCGGGCAAGTAAGCGACTATGGCCTATCGCCAGCGAGCGGATCGGTTGCGCCGGGAACGTTCGTGCAGTTTACTGTCAACGTCGACGACTTCTATGACGAATGGGCGACCGTCAACGACTATCTTTTGTTCTTCATTTCTCCTACCAGCGTGGGATCGCCGTCGACGGGAACGTGGAATGGGTGCTTGCTCGAGATCCAGGCGCAGACCCGGACGACCTTTCTAATGTCTACTAACGGCCAGACGACGGCTGGACAGGGCGCTATCCCATCAGCCACGCCTCTTTCTAACCAAGACTGCACGGTCAGCCTCGCGACAGCAACTTACGCGCAGGTCGGCGAAGGACTCAGCGTGACTGGGGTCCAGGTGAGCTTCACTTCCAGTTTCGTGGGGCAGAAGAACCTTTGGGTCGGCGTGTACGATGACAGTAGTTTTACGTGGTATGACGCCGGTACGTACACGGTGGTCCCCATCTCCGTGACCGTGAGCCCGGCCTGGGCCCCCGTGTATTCCTCGCTGACGCAACAGTTTTCCGACACGGTCGCCAACGACAGCAGTAACAGCGGTGTGACCTGGAGCGCGAGTTCCGGCTCGATCAGCACCTCGGGACTGTACACGGCGCCCGCCACAAGTTCCGAACAGACTGTTACCGTTACAGCGACTAGTGTGGCCGATACCACCAGGTCAGGCACGGCCAGCGCGACGTTGTTGCCGGCGGCGGCTTGGTACAGCACCGGTTGGGCGAATCGCAAGCCTGTGGCCGTCAATCCGTCCAAGGTCAACACCGCGACGCACTCCACGGCCCCGCTAACGAATTTCCCGGTGCTGATCGGCGTTACCGATCCGGATCTGATCTACACGGGGAATGGCGGAAAAGTGGCCAATATCCGAGGGAACGACATTACGTTCACGGCTATCGACGGAGTAACTCCGGTGAACTACGAAATCGAGTATTACAATCCGTCGACCGGACAACTGATCGCCTGGGTCAAGCTCCCGAGCCTCTCGCCCACGGCTAGTACCGTAATATACGAATACTTCGGTAACCCCAGCGCGACCGCGCCTGCTTCATCCTTGGCCCAAGGCGCCTGGGATTCCAATTTCATGGGAGTCTGGCATCTAGGCCAGATATGGTGAGGGCGGATATGAATTTCGTCTTCCAGCGATCATTGCGAACTGCGAAGAACACACAGGTGCACTCAATGTTCGAATCGTATACGGGGAAATTACTGTTGACAGTGAGCCTGATTGGGCTATGACAGTGTCAGCTTGCGAAGGCCCAGCAAGTGACCGGTACTGCCACCACTTTCAGTTTCACGGCAGTCGGAAGCAGCGGAGGCACGTTCACGGCGGTTATCAATCCGAAGATCTAGTGGCGGGCGAGATGAAAAGGAGACACGAAACATGACTACATTGAGGAACCTGGCACTGCTCGCGGTGCTGTTTGCGGCGGCCGTGACGGCGCAGTTGAACACAGGGACGTATGCCAAAACGCCAAACATTGTTGTGGAGACACTGATCCTCAAATCGTCCGGAATCTATCCACAGAAGATTGTCCGGCCGAAGGGGCCATTTCTGCTTTACGTCGAGAACCGGCTTCCCGGGCACGCGGCGCACCTCTCGCTGACGCTGAATCAGACAAACGCTTCCGAGTTGATTGGACTGAACACGACCGCTCTGAAGTTCAACTCTGTCGTGCTCGTGGATCTACTTCCGAACACTTATGTGCTTCATGTTCAGAACCAGGGGACGAGCCAGACCATGAATACCCTGAGTCAGAGTGCGCTGTCGGTGACCATCGAAATCACGAACTAGGGAAAAGACGTCCAATGAGACACCTATCTCGCTCGCTTGTGCCGCTCGCCGCGTCGGTTTTGTTTCCCGCCGGGTTGTGGGCCCAGTTCAACACTCCGTCGGTTGGGATGTCGCCGCTCGATGGGACCACGCCAGGCATTAACACGCCGGGAAGCCCCGACGGCGTCTTCCACTTGAGTTCGCTCGACACCGTGAACCACTCGAACGGCCATTTGAACATCTCGATTCCTCTGACTGAGGCGCTCGGCCGCGGCGACGCCAAGGCTCCCATCGTTGCGCACGTGGAGTCCAAATGGAAGGCGCAAACGATTAACTTCCAATACTGCGCCCAGGGGCAGACATGTCAACCGATGGTAGCTTACACCGTGGTCGACGAGCCATGGGAATCGGACGTGCCCACTCTCTACCAGGGGGAGATGGTGGAGAGAAGCAGCGGCGACTATTGCGTGCAAGGCTCGACCGGCACCACGACAATACCCTATTGGCACGCTTTGGTCACCAAGCTGACCTACATCGGTCCCGACGGCACCGAACATGAGTTCAGGGATCAGTTGACAGGCGGGATGCCGGTGCAGGCCGCCACTTACAACAGCCAGTTCAGTCGCGGAACCTACTTCCAGGCCTTTGACGGCAGCGATGCGCTTTTCGTCTCCCAAACGGCAATCGTCGACGAATTTGAAAACTGCCAGGCGGTCGACACCGCCGGCAATGTGAACGGCACCCTGTATCTGAAGAACGGCACCCAGTACACCATCACGGGTGGCTATGTGAGCCAGATCGAGGACCGCAATGGGAATACTCTGAGCATTCCGGGCGAAGGCCTCATGGAGAATTTTACGGATGGACTGGGCCGCCAGATCGGCATCTCCTCGCAGGGCCTGACAACCACCATTACCTATCCCGATTCGAACGGTAATGCGACTGGCCATTCTGTCAACCTTATCTACCAGCCATTGAGTTCTTTTACCGATATTGCGACGGGGGCCGCGCTGGTGCCACAAGTTCCTGTCGGCTCTACTGGCCTGTTCACGGCCATCCCCGGTTGTACCGAGTTCCCCGAGTGTTCCAGCGGGCCCGGGGGGGGGGCTCCGCAGGCATCGAACCCAAACTTGCTTGAGGAGGTCCGGTACCCGGACACTACCACGCTCCAATTCTCCTACGACGCCTATGACAACGTCACGAAAATCGTCCTTCCCACGGGAGGCATGTACACCTATAAATACATGATCACCGTGAACCAGTCCGGACCCACTGGCAATTGCGCCAATGGCGCAGGCGGCCCCGCCTGCCCGTTTGGATATGTGATCGAGTCGCAGGTGATTGAAAAAGACGTCTACAACAGTTCCTCCGAAAGTGTGAATTCCCCCGACCAACGGATCTTCTTTTGTCCGATATTCGCCTCCGGCGAGACTGCTCCCCCGGTGGCATGGGCGGGCAGCGTCATTTACACCGACAGTACGGTCACCAGCCCCTACAGTTGGTACGCCAATCTGAATACACTCGCTGGCACTGTCACCCCGAGTGGCGTCACCACGAACAGCGTCCAAGCCGCGTGTGGCCTACTGCATAACGGCGGTTCGGGCGTTCTAGGAATCGAGGACCACGTTACCTTCCCGGTCAACCCGAATCCGCCCTTCAAGGGCACATACTATACCGGCTGGGAGGAAGGCAAGGAATATCAAACGATTCTGTACGACGGCAGCGGCACCGTGCTCCAGACCGAGACCTCAACGTGGCAGCAGCGGCCGTGCGACAGTTTCGAGAGCACCGGCACGAACCCAACCACAGGCCTGCCTCCTTGCTGGTTCGGAGCGGCGAACGTGAATGTGACGTCCTACCTGACTGCTGCGGAGGTGAACAACAACTCGTGGATTCTAGGCGATTCGCTGGTCGTCCCCGAGCACGACCCGGAAATCGTCTCTAAACTCACCACCATGGGGCCGACCTCCGCTTCGGTGACTTCCCAGGACACCTATACCTACGACAATTGCAACAACCAAACCCTCCATCAGGAGTTTGGCTACGGCCCCCTGAATTCGTCGGGCACCGCCGGTTCGCTGATCCGATCGACTACCACCACCTACCAGTACCAGGCAGCCCCCCCAACCCCCTGCTATAATTCAATGCCTCACATCCTCAACCTTCCATCGCTCGAGGTGACCGACGATGCGAACGGCACTGCTGTGGCTCAAACCAGTATTACCTATGACACCAATCCGCTCACGACCTATTCCATTATCCTCGCGCACGATTCCAATTACTCCGCATCGGGAGTCACGATCCGCGGCAATCCCACCACCGTCACCAGCGGAATCGGCGGGCAACAGGTGAGCACGCAATACGGTTACGACATCGTCGGGAATGTGGTGGAGACGCTCGACCTCCGCGGCGTGCAACACAATTACGGTTACGCCGATTCCGGGCCCGGCTCCGCGAATACGTATGCATTCCCGACGAGTGTCACCAGTTACCCCGTGCTTAAATCATCAACTCAAGTGTTGACGGCCTACGCAACACACGACTACTACACCGCAAAGGCGACTTCCACCACGGACGTCAACGGGAATCCGACGTATTACTGCTACAACACAGGTGCGTCTGCCAATGCCGGGGGCTGCATCAACTCAGCCGCTACGGCCGATCCATTCGAGCGACTCACGGCCATTGGCCGTCCCGACGGCGGTTCAACGGCCATCGCGTATACCGACGCAGCCTTGGCGTTCAGCGTGACCAGTACCACGGCACAGTCCTCTCCCGAACCCGCAATTACCACTACGACCAATTACGACGGCCTCGGGCGGAAATCCAACGCCGCGTTGGCCGAGGGCGGCGGCTATTCGGTGATGACCGCCTACGTCTACGATGCGCGAAGCCGCCAGAGTTGCGTGTCGCTGCCCGCGTCGGTGCAGGGAACGCTTACCTGCTCCCCTTGGACCTCAAGCAGCCTTGGGAACGGAACCAGCACCAAATATGACGGTGTGAACCGCCCGATTCTGGTGACCGAAGCGGACGGCTCCGCTACCACAACCGCCTACGGAGCCTCCACGACGGGTGCCGGCATTGCGAGCTTTCAAACGGTCGTCCGCGATCCGGCGGGTGTCTGGAAGCGCTCGGCAGCCGATGCGGCTGGCCGCCTCATCGAGGTCCAGGAGAATCCAACCTCGGGAGCCGGACTCACCTCGATCGGCAACACCGCACTGCCAAGCTATACCACCACGTACACGTACGACGCGCTCGACGATCTGCTTGGCGTGACCCAGGCGGGGCTGACCAATAGCGCTTGCACGAACGGCCAGTCGCGATGCTTCACCTACGATTCGCTGAAGCGCCTGTTGACGGCCAGCAATCCCGAAAACGGCACGCTCACCTACACCTACGACCAGAGCAGTAACCTCTTGACGCGCACGGACGCGGTTCGGACTGCGACGTACTACAACCCTACTATCGGCGGCTATGACGGCATGAACCGGATCACCGGCAAAACTTACACCGGCAGCCCAGCGACGCCTCAGGTCACCTTTACATATTGCGACACCGCTGGAGCCTGTAGCAGCGGTTGCTACGGGAATGGCCACCTGACCTCGGTAAGCACCACCGCGGTGGCGAGTACGCAGTCCAACCCGGCCGCCCCGGTCACCACCAACACCTACTCCTGTTACGACAAGATGGGCCGCGTGACAAACAGCAGCCAGCAGATCGGCAACGGGAGTCCGTATGGCTTCACGTACGCCTACGACCTTTCCGGCGCGCTGGCGACCGAGACGTATCCTTCCGGGCGCACGGTGACGAACGCATTTGACGCGGCGGGGCGGATCAGCAAACTCTCCGGATCGCTGTCCGGATCGACGGCGACGACCTACGCTTCGGGCGGAACCTGCTCCTATGGTGGCACGGGCATCTGCTACGCACCGCAGGGCTCGGTGCAAAGCCTGACGGTGGCGAGTGGCCTCGGCATTAGCGAGAATTGGAGTTTCAATATCCTCCAGCAACCGGCTCAATTGCAGGCTACACTGGGATCGACGGCGCTGATGACTCTGGGCTGGTCGTACAACACGGGGGCGGATAACGGCAACGTGATCAGCCAGACCATTGCGCGCTCCGGCGGCCTCGCTGCGCCGCTCACGCAAACCTATAGTTACGTCGATCCGGCCAACCGGTTGTTGACGGCCAGTGAAGCGGGCGGGTGGGCGCAGAATTATAACTACGACGCGTTCGGCAACCGGACGGTGGCGGCGGGCAGTTATCTGCCGAACTCGGGGTACACGCCGGTGCAAGGGCAGAGCGTTTCAGCGAACCAATTCGTCAATAACCAGTGGGTTCGCGGCACGCCGGTTCCATGCGGTCCGGCCTCTAACAAAGGCGATCAGTACGATTGCGCGGGCAACCAGACGGCGTTGGCGCAGGCGTCCGGTCAATACAACACATCGGCGAGCACGTTCACATACGATGGCGAGAACCGCCTGCTGACGGCGGCTATCGGCAACCAGGGCGGGGCGAGTTTCGTCTATGATGGCGAAGGCCGGAGGGTCGAGAAGATATCCGCGTCGGGCGCGGTGACGACGTACGTACACGACGCCAAGGGCGAGTTAGCCGCGGAGTACAGCACGGCGGCGCCTGCGGCGACAGGAACGCAGTATCTCACGGCGGATACCCTGGGCAGCACGCGGCTGATCACGAACGCGTCGGGGACGGTGGCGCGGTGCATCGATTACCTGCCCTTCGGCGAAGAGATCCCGGCGAACGAAAACGGCCGCAGCGGCTGTTACGAGACCATGGGCAGCCCGCAGTATCCGTCCGCGCCGGACGTGGCCGATCAGAAGTTCACCGGCAAAGAACGGGACGCCGAGACGAGCCTCGATTACTTCGGGGCCAGGTACATGTCGTCCGCTCAGGGCAGATTCACCAGCGTCGACCAGGGCCCCTGGGAACTGACCAACCCGCAG
>Ga0074045_10005221_pt1 | contig 11373 bp, 7 predicted proteins | sample BogForMeECP23OM2_FD_94442 | JGI IMG/M metagenome (GOLD analysis project Ga0074045, IMG submission 94442) | Bog forest soil microbial communities from Calvert Island, British Columbia, Canada - Bog Forest MetaG ECP23OM2 | ecosystem: Environmental > Terrestrial > Soil > Wetlands ...
ACCGTCCGCAGCCGGCGCACGTGAAGCCCGGCTCGGCGGGCACGGCTGAGCGGACGGGCACGGCGCCCTCGGACGCAGTCGTGCTGTTCAACGGGAAGGACCTCAACAACTGGCTCGACATCAAGGGCGGCCCGGTGCAGTGGAAGGTCGGCGACGGGTATTTCGAGGTCAAGCCGGATTCGGGCGACATCCACACCCGCCAGCCCTTCGGCGACGCGCAGATCCACGTGGAATGGATGTCGCCGGATCCGCCGCACGGCACCGACCAGGAGCCCGGCAACAGCGGCGTGTACCTGATGTCGCGCTATGAGATCCAGGTGCTGGAGTCGTATGCCAACAAGACCTATCCGGACGGCATGGCGGCGGCGGTGTATTGCCAATATCCGCCGCTGGTGAACGCGAGCCTGCCGCCGGGGCAGTGGCAGACCTACGACATCGTGTGGCACGGGCCGCGCTTCACGGCCGCGGGCGCGCTGGAGCAGCCGGCCACGGTGACGCTGCTGTACAACGGCGTGCTGGTGCAGGACCACGTCACGCTGACCGGTCCGACCGACTGGCTGAAGCGGCCGCCGTACAAGCCGCACGCCCTGAAGGAGCCGCTGCTGCTGCAGGACCACGGCTCGCCGGTGCGGTACCGGAATGTGTGGGTGCGCGAGTTGAAGGAGACTCTCAACTAGCGCCGCTCACTCGAGCGCGGCCAGGAAGACTAGGGCCAGGCTTTCGCAGCCGGCGCGGTCGGCCTCCTCGAAGCGGCCCGTGCGGGGGCTGTCGAGATCGAGCACGCCGAGCAGGGCGTCGCCTTTCTTCAGGGGCACGACCAGCTCGGAGCGCGAGGCGGCGTCGCAGGCGATGTGGCCGGGGAACAGGTGCACGTCGGGCACGAGCTGCGTCTGGCCCGACTGCGCTGCCGTGCCGCAGACGCCCTGCCCAAGCGCGATGCGCACGCAGGCCGGCTGGCCCTGGAACGGGCCCAGGACGAGCTCGGAGCGGCGCAGGAAGTAGAAGCCGGCCCAATTCACCTCAGGCAGGGCGTGGTACAGCAGCGCGGCGGTGTTGGCGGCGTTGGCCGTGAGGTCGCGCTCGCCGGCGAGCAGACTGGCAAGCTGCTCGCACAGGGCCTGGTAGAACTCACGCTTGTCGGCCATGGTGGGGATGTGCAGCGTGTGCATGGGTGCGATGCCGGAGCCTTGCGCCGGACTGTCTTCCAGCTTATCCGCAGGCGGCGGGGCAGATTCTGCCGGGCGTGGAAGTGAAGGTGCGGCACCAGTTCGCGCTGGGCGTTTCGTACGGCCTATAAACGCAGCCTCTGGACGGGCGTACAGCGTCTTCGTCGCTCCAGGCGGGCGCCCTTCCGGCCGCTTCGCGGGAGACGAAAACGGGGCTATTGAGCGGGGCCGCTGGGCTCTGCTCCCGGGGGCCCTGGCGCGCGTGCGGCTGATTGGAGGTTCAGCGGATGCGGTGGTCGCAGCAATTGTATCCTTCCGCATCGAAGGACTGCCAGTCGAAGAGTGCGGCTACATCCTGCGGCACAGCTTCGGGATCATGGCGCGGAATTGTCTGCGTTGCGATCGCCGTGGCGGGCTATCAGGGCAGCGTGACGACGGCCACGGCGAAACCAGGCAGGCGGAAGTTTGTGCCGGCCAATTTTTCGACGCGCGCGGGAGCGCCCTTCGTGGTCTGGTCGACCACGGCGGCGCTCGCGCCGGAGACGGCGAGCGGCACTTCGATGTCGCGGTTGCGCTTGTTGATCAGCAGCAACTTGTGCTTGCCGTCCTTGGTGACGAAGCCCTGGGCGTGGACGTACTGGGGCGCGCCGGCGGTGGCGACGAGCTTGTCACCGGGGCCGAAGTTGTTTTTGAGAAGCTCGAGCACGCGCCAGCGTGCGTTGGGCGCGCCGGTCTCCCAATCGACCATGCTGACGCTGGGGAATTGGGTCGGATAGCCGACCAGCTGGCTCTCGCCGGCGATGTCGATGCCGATGGCGGCGAGGCGCGCGAAGACGTAGGCGTAGGTCGCGCCGGAGAGGTTCCAGTAAGAGTTGGGGTAGGGCTTGTAGACGTAACCGGGTTCGCCCTGCGGGCCGTCCTCGGCGGCGATGGAGCCGATCTCGTCGATCGTCGTCTTCGTGGAGGGCGAAAGGCGCTGGCGTATGCTCTCGATGAAGCCGACGCAGTTCAGGAATCCGTCGGCCTGAGTGAAATAAGTGCGCTGGTAGACTTCGGGCGACTCGTCGGGCTGCGGCGAGGCGTAGAAGTGGTAGCTGATCATGTCCAGCGGGGTGTCGGGCTTGTGGTTCTTCGGGTTGAGGAAGTATTCGAAGAACTTCGGGACCTGGCAGGGTCCGGCGAGCGCCATGCCGACGAACTTCATCAGCGGGGCGACTTTGTGGATCGCGCCTGCGACGGCGTCGTAGCGCGCGGTGTATTGCTCGGGCGTGGTGTTGTGCTCGAACTCGACCTCGTTAAAGATCTCCCAGTAGTCGATCTTGTAGTGGTGGCCGGAGTTGTGCTTCACGCCGAGCTCGTCAGTGAAACCGCCGGCGGTGTACCAGGAGATCAGGCGGGCATAGTAATCGCCCAGCTCCTTCATTGAGGGGTCGCGCAGTTCGGTGCCCTGGGTGTAGTTCCAGACCGGCTTGTCGGGGTCGGTGGGATAGGGCACCGGCTTGGGGGTCTTGAACATCCATTGGGGGATGGTGCTGAAGTTGAGGATCACCGGGTGCGGCGCGGTGGCGTTCAGGAAGTCGATGGTCATGGGATCGATCAGCGAGAAATCCCAGCTCGTCTTGCCTGCGGCGGGCGGCTCGAGCTCGGCCACGGCCAGCTTGGGGTAGGGCAGCCAGGGCACATAGCGGACGTAGTCGGCGCCGAGGGCGCGCAGGTCGGTATAGACGCGGTCGTGGATCTTCGAGCCGGGCCGCAGCGGCGGATTGACGACCACCTGCAGCGTGGCGGTGGTCTTTGAAACGCGTTGCACCTTGTCCCAATGGACGGTGACGGGCGCCGCCATGAGCGCGGCGGAGCACAACAGCATAACAACGAATTTCATTGCTCAACACCTCGTAGACAGCCACGCGAACCAATTCGGGGAGCGCGCGGCGCCGGCGACCGCCGGCTCAGACCGATGCCGGGCTCCCTTGTGGCGTGTCGCTGAGAACTCTAACACAGCCGGCCCCTTTACGGTTGCCGCTCGGCAACGGGCCGGGCCGACGCTCAGGCCAGATACGAGCCCGAGAAGATCTCGAAGAAGATCGACGGCCGGCGCGGGCTCCAGCCGAAATAGCGCGTGGCCTTGGTCGAGCCGACGCGTTGATCCATCACCAGGCAATCGGCCATGGGGCCGAGCGCGGCGCGGGCCTGGTCGAGCGGCATGAGATCGATTTTGCCCTCGATGCCGCAGGCGCGGCTCACGGCCAGGGCGATCTTGCGGACCGGCTGCGGCACGCCCGTGCAGGCCACGAACAGCTCGGCCGCGGCGGGCTCATTCAACGCGCGGACGTAGAGGTCGGCCAGGTCGTCGGCGTGGACGGAGGACCAGTGGTTCTGGCCGTCGCCGACGATCTTGACGGCGCCATGCTCACGGGCGTCCTTAAACATTGCGGCGACGAATCCGCCGCGGCGGCCGTAAACCATGCCGGGGCGCAGCACCACGCCCTGCACGCCCTGAGGTTTCGAATTGAGAACCAGCTCCTCGACCGGCGGTCGCCAGGCGACGAAGTCGGGCGGGTGCAGCATCGAGACCTCGCCGGCGGTGCGGCCCTGCGTGTCGCCATAGACCCAGACGCCGCTGGTGTAGATGAACGGTTTGCCCGAGCCCTCGAGCGCGGCGAGCAGCGCCTCGACGGCGGCGCGATCGATGGCGCCCGCATCGGGGCTACGGGCCAGGGCGGTGTGGACGACGCCCTCGGCCGCGGCGGCGGCGGCGCGCAGCAGGTCCAGATCGGCGAGGTCGCCGCTCAGGGCGGAATAGCCCGCAGCTTGCACGGCGGCAATCTTCTCGGGGCTGCGCACCAGAGCGATGACTTGATGGCCGGCCAGCCGCAGCGCTTCACAGACGGCCGACCCGACGTAGCCGGTGGCGCCGGTAACCAGGACCTTCATGGGGGGGAGAATTCCTCCGTCGCTGGTGAGTTTAACAGGAGTGTGCGAGGGGATAAAGCAAAATGCCCGTTAAATGGGAACTCGCGAGATGGATGGGCGCGAAATGCTGTGGTACAGATTGCCGAACCTGCAGCGCTACTGATCCGGCTCAGAGGCCGGTGGGAGACAAAAGGACACCGCGGTTTCCGGACCCGTCCGCGGACCGGCGAGATCCTGTTCCTGCTTTTCGCGACCAGGCCGCGGGCGTCCTGGCACGCGGGGTGCGAGTACCTTTCTGGAGATGAGTATCGTGGTTCAGAGCCGTCTCGCCATTACCGGTTGAATGAGGGGGTGCGACGAACTCAGGCGGGCAGAGGGAAGCCAGGAAGGGCGAAAAAGGGCCCCTAAAAGGCGTGGAGGCCCCGGGACTGGGATTCTCGGGGCCTCCTTCAGAGGGGCTTGCGAAGAGCTGGGCCTCTTCGCTGGGATGCAAGTAAGTCGATGACGACTTGTATTGTTCAATAAACCTGCAAGTTATGTGCCATTCGCCGGGAGGCTGAGATATCAAGGATTTTCGGACTGCTTTGGCTGAAACGATACCATTTGCGCGGGGGATTTGCCCCAAAACCGCTCTTAGGATGGGGGTTATCCCCCAATGAGGGTTAAGGGGCAGTAGTCTGCGCTCAGCACTCCGGGCCGAAGTCCTTCTCGAACGCGGCGGCCAGGCGGACGCCCCAATCGAGCTTGGGGGCCATCTTGCCGGCGAAGAAGCGCAGCACCGGCGGCTCCTCATAGAACGAGAGGCCGCCCACGAGATCGCGGTGGTCGTGGAGCCATTTCAGGCGGTCGGCGGCGTACATGTAGTGCGAGACGGTATAGACGCGCCGCGGAACGGCCAGGCGCAGCAGCTCCATGTCGGCCGGGACGTCGTTGCCGTCCTTGTCGCGATCCATCGACACCGAGCCGCGCTCCATGCCGCGGATGCCGGAGGTGAGGTAGGCGGCGGCGGCCAGCGCGCCGGCGGGATATTCGGACTGCGGGACGTGGGGGATGAAGCGCATGGCGTCGACGTGGCAGGCCAGGCCGCCGGCGGGGGTGACCACCGGGACGCCCTTCTCCTCGAGCAGGGCGACGAAATATTTGACGGCGTCGGCCGAGGAACCGGCGACTTCGAGCTGGGTCATCTCGCGGACGCCCACGGCCATGGCTTCGATTTCCTTCGACGACATGCCGCCGTAGGTGAAGAAACCCTCGTAGACCGGCAGCCAGGGGCGGATGGCGTCGTGGAGATCCTTGCGGTTGGTGGCGATGAACCCGCCGCGGACGCTGCAGCTCTTGCGGCCGGAGAGGTAGCACATGTCGGCGATGGACATCATCTCGCGGATGATGTCCTTGATGGACGTGTTTCCGTAGCCCTCCTCACGCTGGCGGATGAAGTAGGCGTTTTCGGAGATCAGGCTGCCGTCGACGACCAGGAAGATGCCGAGGGGCTCGATCAGGGCCTTGACCTGGCGCAGGTTGTCCATCGAGAAAGGCTGGCCGCCGATCAGGTTGGTGGTGGCCTCCATGCGCACGAAGCTGACGTTGGACGGGCCGGCCTTGTCGATGGCGGCCTTGAGGCGGCCGAGGTCCATGTTGCCCTTGAAGGGGAAGGAGCTGGTGGTCTTCAGGGCCTCATCGGTGTACAGCTCCAGCACCTTGCCGCCGGCCAGGTCGAAGTGCGCCTTGGTGGTGGTGAAGTGGTAGTTCATGGGCACGATGTGGCCGGGCTTGACGAAGGTCTTGGCCAGCAGATGCTCGGCGGCGCGGCCCTGGTGGCAGGGCAGCAGGTATTGGTAGCCGAAGACGTCCTTGACCGAGTCGAGCAGCTTGTAGAAGCTCTCCGAGCCGGCGTAGGCGTCGTCGGACTGCATCATGGCGGCGAGCTGGTTGTCGCTCATGGCGTTGGTGCCGCTGTCGGTCAGCATGTCCAGGAAGATGTCGCGGCTGCGCAGCAGGAAGGTGTTGTAGCCTGCCTCCGTGATGGCCGCCAGGCGCTCGCGCACCGGCGAAAGGCGGGTCTGCTGGACGATGCGGACCTTGTGCATCTCGATAGGGATCTCGGTACCGTCGGATAAACGTATGCTCATAGGACTCCTGGATTTAGTGGGGATTCAAAATAAGAGATTCGGATCGGACAAACGCCTAGTATTTCGTATGGCGATATTAGAAGCAAGTCGCGGACGCAAAAAAGGGGCCGGCGGCGGGAGAAAGAAGCCCGAGGCTAGCGCAGCGAGGGTCTCAGGGAACCGTTCGCGGGCGTCCGAATTGGTCGCAAAATGGAGGCAGGAGCGACGACTTCAGATGAGGGGCCAGGCCTGGCTGCTTATGTTCACTGCCGTGCTGGCGGGAGCGCGTGCACGGGGACAGAATTGGGAAGCGGGGGCGGCGATCGGCTTTGGTTTCTACCACGACACCAGCCTCAGCAGCGCCACGGAGGCGGGGCGCGCGGGGTTCGGCCCGCGGTTTGATCTGGGCGCGGTAGTCGGGCGGAGGCTGGGCGGACACTTCAGCGTCGAGGGGCGATACACGTTCCAGGACGGCGACCCGGAGATCGTCTCCGGCAGCACCCGGGCCAACTTGGACGGCGACGCTTCATCGCTGCTGGGCGAGGCGGTCTACGCGCCGCGGCGGCGGGAGGCGCGGCTGCAACCGTTCGTGGCGGCGGGCGGAGGGATCAAGTGGTACCGCGGGACGGGGACGCCGGCGGCGGTTGAAACACTAGCGGAGCTGGCGACGCTGCACCGGGCGACCGAGGGGGGCGGGCTGGTCACCTATGGCGGCGGGATGAAGTTCAGGGTGACCGAGCGGTGGTGGGTGCGGCTCGACCTGCGAGACTACAGCACGCCTTTCCCGACGCGGGTGATGATGCCGGCGACAGGGGTACGGCTGGGCGGATGGCTGCACGACTTCGTGCCGATGCTGGGGCTGAGCCGGGGGCTCTGAGGGGCCGCGCGACGCAGGCCGCCGGATTGATGCAGTCGGCCGCCGAAGCGCTGCCGCGCTCCCGATTGGCGTGAAAAAACAAATTTTACGAAACAAAGCCAATTTGCAGTTTTCTGTTTTAGAGACAATCGCTTGCGAGGCTATCCTCTACTTTGCAGATGGACATTATCTACTAGATTTCAAAGAGCATGGGCGGCACGCCCGGGGGGCGGACGCCCGATTGAGATTACACCCGCAGGTCAAGTTCGAGGAGGCTAAGACGCGGCCTCTCAAAGGCTTGAGCCCGGTGATTGGACAGGCGGGCTGGGTACGGTGACTCTGCGCCAGGGGAAGACGGGGATTGGGGGTTGCTGCTCCGGGATTAATTGTGCTGCGGCGGGGCTTCCGGTTTGGCGTACAGTTCGGCGGGGAAATCGGCCGCCTTCTTTTTCTCAGGGCTGCGCAGATTCTGCTGCTCGCCGCGGTCGCGCTGTAGTGGAATGTTCATGCCGCCGGTCTCCTCGAGGACATCGAAGAGGTGCTCGTGCATCTGCTTGAGGACCGCGGCGTAGCGCGGGTCGAAGATCAGATTGCGGCTCTCCAGCGGATCCTCCTCGAGATCGTACAGTTCGTCGATATCCCATAGACCCTGGTAGCGGATGTACTTGAAACGGTCGCCGCGCAGGGCGTGCATGGTCGGCGTCTGCGGGTAGTTGCGCTCCCAGTAATACTCGTAGAGCAGCTCCTGGCGCCAGGGGACGGACTGGCCTTGCGCGAGCGGGAGCCAGCTCAAGCCGTCGAGGCCCTTCGGGATCGGGGCTGCGGCGGCATCGAGAACCGTCGGCATGATGTCGAGCCCCGCCACCATTTCCTTCACCGTGCGTCCGCCGGAGAACAACTGCGGACAGCGCGCCAGCATCGGCACGCGCATCGATTCCTCATACGCCGTGCGCTTGTCGATGAGGCCGTGCTCGCCGAAGGCGAATCCATTGTCGCCCATGTAGATGAGCAGGGTGGAGTCGAGTTCGCCGCGCGACTTCAGTTCGTCGAAGACGCGGCCGAGACTCTCATCCACCGCCATCAGGGTCTCGGCGTAGCGCTTGTAGTATGTGGCGACGTCGAGGTTGGAGTGATAGGCGTAATCCACGCCGTGCCAGGAGTTGCGCTGATTTTGCACCCACATGGGACGGTGCTGGGCCATCTCGCCGTCGGCAGCCATGGTCGGAGGGTAGACGAACTGGGCGTCTCTGTACAGCCCCAAGTGCCGCGGGGCGGGGATGAAGTCGGCGTGGACGGCCTTGTGGGAGAGGTACAGGAAGTAGGGCTGTTCGCGCGGAACCGTCCGCAGCCAGTCCAGCGCGTAGTCGGTCAGTTCGTCGGTGATGTAGCCCTTCTGCGGGACGTGCTTGCCGTTGACGTTCAGGCCGTTGGGATTCGGCCAGTAGGCGCCCTGACCCTTAAAGCTGACCCATTGATCGAAGCCGGGCTGAGGGTCGTCCGACGCCGCGCCCATGTGCCACTTGCCGATGAACGCGGTTTTGTAGCCGGCGGTCTGGAGGTAGGACGGGAAGAAGACCGTGCCCCTGGGAATGGGCGTGTTGTTGTCGACGATGCGGTGACGGTGCGAATAGAGGCCCGTCAGGATGGAGGCGCGGCTGGGGCTGCACAGGGCCGTGGTGACAAAGGCATTCTTGAAGTGGACGCCTTCGGCGGCAACACGATCGAGTTGCGGCGTGCGGAGCCACGGCTGCGCCTTGAGGAATCCCAGCGCGTCGTAACGATGGTCGTCCGACAGGATGAAGATGATGTTGCGATGACGGGCGTTCCGATCAGGGACGGCGAGCGCTGCTCCGAGGGAACCGAGCAATGTTCTTCGAGTCATAGTCGCGCCTCCTGGTTGCACTGGCCCCGGACCGAATCGCGGCCCCGTGCGGCGAGCGGTTGACGTGGATCCTGTTTCAGTATGGGGAGGAGTTTCCGGCGCGTCCAGGGTGATGTGCGCGTTCGGAGGCGCGCCGGCGCCCGCGTTGCATCTGCTCACGGCGAGCGGCTTGGAAACGCGGCTCGGAAGCACGCGAATCTGAAATAAATGTTGCGGCAATGATATGCTGACTGCCGAAGCGTCCCGGGGCGCGGGCCAACCGGCGAAGTCCCATGCCGATCGCACCGGCGGCGGGCGAAGCAGCGGTTTGGCGGAACGGGGGCGTCGTGCGGAAGTGGTTCCGCAGGGTGCGGGCGCCCGCGAAACAGTTGTTACTAAGGCCTGGACCGCGGCTCGAAGTAACCGGGAATTGAAACGCAGCAAGGAGGCGTTGTGGAAGTGACGTCAAGAAGGTCGTTTTTCAAACAGTCGGCGTCGGCCGGACTGGGCGCGGCGGCGTTCACGCTGATCAAGCCCGAGCTGGTGCGCGGGGCCGGAGCGGAGAAGCTGAAGGCGGGGCTGATCGGCTGCGGCGGGCGCGGCACGCAGGCGGCGATCGACACGCTGACGGGGAACCCGAATGTCGAACTCACGGCCATGGGCGACATCTTCGAGGACCATCTCGAAGGCTCGCTGCGCCATTTGAAGGAAGATGCAAAGAACGCGGCGATCGCCGACCGGGTGAAAGTCGACCCCGAGCACCGTTTCACGAGCTTCGACGCATATAAGAAAGTGATGGCATCGGACGTCGATATCGTGATGTTGTGCACGCCGCCGGGCTACCGGCCGGAGCACTTCGAGGCGGCGGTCAATGCCAGGAAGCACGTCTTCACTGAGAAGCCGATCGCGACTGACCCGACGGGCGTGCGGCGCTTCATGGCGGCCGCGCTGAAGTCGCTGGATCTCAAGCTGTCGGTGGTTTCGGGCGCGCAACGGCATGCCGACAAGCCGTACGTCGAGACGGTGCAGAAGATTCACGACGGCGCGGTGGGCGACATCCTGGCGCTGTACTCGAACTACCTCAGTGGGCCGGTGATGCACGCCAAGGAGCGCGACCCGAAGTGGGGCGACATGGAGTGGCAGCACCGCGACTGGTATTCGTTCCTGTGGATCTGCGGCGACCAGATCGTGGAGCAGCATTTCCACAACATCGACTTCATGAACTGGGTGATGGGGGCGCATCCGGTGAAGGCCGTGGCCTCGGGCGGCGCGGTGTGGCGTCCGCGCGAGGAGCTGTACGGCAACATTTACGACCACATGGCGACGGATTTCGTGTACCCCAACGGGGTGCACCTGTCGAGCCACTGCCGCCAGTATCCGAGCGGGCTGTACCGCAAGGTGGACGACCTGGTGGTGGGCACGCGAGGGCGCAGCACGGGCATGGACATGGGAGAGAAGGGGATCAACCCCTACGAGCAGGAGCACATCGACCTGGTGAAGAGCATCCTGGGCGAAGGGCCGTATCAAAACCAGGCCATGAGCGTGGCCGAAAGCACACTGACCTGCATTATGGGACGCGAATCGGCTTACTCCGGCCTGGAGATCACGTGGGACATGGCCATGGCGTCCAAGCAGGATCTGCAGCCGAAGGCGTTCGATTACTCTCTGAAGATGGACATGCCGCCGCTGCCGGTGCCGGGCGTGTACAAGTTTGTTTAGCGCTGCGTCCGCGGGGCGGGCGGAAGAAGAAGGGCCGGAACGGGCCGCTTCCTATTGGCGCGGAGGGTCCGGAGCGCGGTGCCAGCAGAGCCGGAGCGGGTATCTGAATAACGATGCGAGACAGGCGGGTGACCCATGCAGATTGATTTGACGCCGGCAACCGGGGCGGCCGCGGCCGTGCCGCAGAAGCCGCCGCGCAACGTCGCGATCGACGCCTATCGCGGCCTGGTGATGTTGTTGATGATGGGTGAAGTGCTGGAGTTCGCAAGGGTGTCGCAGGGCTTCCCGGGCAACTGGTTCTGGAGCTTTCTGGCCTACCACCAGACGCACGTGCAATGGGCCGGGTGCTCGCTGCACGATACCATCCAGCCGTCGTTCACGTTTCTGGTCGGCGTGGCGCTGCCGTACTCGATCGCCAGCCGCATGGCCCGCGGCGGGAAGTTTGGCCCGATGCTGGCGCACGCCGTGTGGCGCGGGTTGCTGCTGGCATGGCTGGGCATCTTCCTGCGGTCGCTCTCCGGGCCGATCGCCAATTTCACGTTTGAAGATACGCTGACGCAGATCGGCCTCGGCTACCCGATCCTGTTCCTGTTGGGATTCGCCCGGCCGCGCTGGCAGTGGACCGCGCTGGGCGTGCTGTTGTTCGGGTACTGGCTGGCCTGGGCGCTGTATCCCGCGCCGGGGCCGGGATTCGACTGGGCCGCGGTGGGCGTGCCCGCGAACTGGCCGTACAACTTCACGGGCTTCCTG
>Ga0074045_10005222_pt1 | contig 11371 bp, 12 predicted proteins | sample BogForMeECP23OM2_FD_94442 | JGI IMG/M metagenome (GOLD analysis project Ga0074045, IMG submission 94442) | Bog forest soil microbial communities from Calvert Island, British Columbia, Canada - Bog Forest MetaG ECP23OM2 | ecosystem: Environmental > Terrestrial > Soil > Wetlands ...
AGTCTACGGATGTGCGGACTCCCAGGAAAAGTTCCTGCACGACTTTGTGGCGGTGTGGAACAAAGTCATGAACCTTGACCGTTTCGACCTCGCCAGATCGTAGAATAAACGTCTTCGAGGGCTTCTGACAGGGCGGCGAAAAAACGGTCAGCTAACAACCGGTTCCAGCGGACGGTGTATCGCCTCCGCTGAACCGGAACGTTCAAGGTTTCCTTATCTCTCCTGATCATTGACTTCACAAATGAACGACCAACCTTTCCATTTCCATCGCATTTGTGAACCTTCATGGGTCTGCCCATCCGTATCGCACGCATCCGATCCATTTTATAGTCTTCTACCAATGATCTCACATTGGTCAGCGCCAACGTAAATTCAAAGCCGATCCTCTTCTCGCAGACTCGCCGAACCAAACATCTTCCCTCCGCTGAAATGATGCTTTCTCCCTATATATATGAATATGCAAGATAACAATTTGACCCACCACTACTTTCAGGCTAACTGATCGAAACTCAGATCGGCAACGAAAACAACATCATTCAGCAAAGGGGAGGTCGAGCTATGATTATTGGAAACATACCGGGAACAGTGAAGTGTCCAGAATGTGGAAGCGAAAATGTCCGATCCAAGTTATCACTCACCACCATCGTCGCATGGGTGGGCAGGATTCTGGGAGTCCCGATAGTGAAGATTTTTGAGAAGAGGTGCTCGGAGTGTGGGCACGAATTTCAGGTATTTCGGAAATAGCCTGCAGATTCTGCTCAGATCCCGTGTCACTTTGTCCCATCAATGCTGTCCTGCCCTTATTGTAGAGCGTACTCATTGAAATTATGCAAATTCACTTTCAAACCTTGATTCTGAATCATTTCCGCCTCGGGCAATCTGGATTCAACATAAAACGGCACCTCGGGTATGATCTCCTCACGGCTCATTTCATGGAATCTTTAATGTTCGTCTGCACCTGATCTATTATGTTTTTTCATGCGCACTCAAGTATCTCGTTCGGCTCAGTCCGGGTATCAAACCTGGACCGCTAGTGCTTACTTGCAAAAGCCCTATTCGCATCTGAAATGGATGCTTCAAGGAAGCCAAAGAGTGGTTACCTTAGAGATTCACGAGAGGACAAGGCTCTCAGGTGGGTTTTGTCACGTTGCGTCTACTGTGACCTATCAGGTAAATCCGCATACATTGGGAAAAGCCCAAAAAGGCCGATTCGTGGACTCGGATTATTCTTTCTTACCCTTTGGGTCTGATTGACGGAGAACATATGCCTCTAACACAGGTTGGATTGCATAGGATTTACTATGATGATTACGGTGCCGGTCATCCGCTCCTGCTCATCCCCGGGCTGGGCACTTCCCGGTTTATCTGGTGGAAGCAGATTGAAATCATCTCCCGAAAGTATCGCCTGATCAACATGGACAATCGCGACGCTGGCGATAGTGCTCCGGGCACAGGGCCATACACCATCGCCGACATGGCTGATGATGCGGCAGGCTTGATCCGAAATCTCAAGTGCGGCCCAACGTACGTGATAGGCTGGTCGATGGGTGGTTTCATCGCCCTGGAGCTAAGCCTGCGACATCCGAGGTTGGTCGACAAATTGATCCTGGTCGCGACCTCGGCTGGCGGGTCGGCATATATCCCGCCTCCGCAAGAAGTGGGCATCTTGCTCATGCCCCACGAGAAGGAATATCTTGAAACACTGATACGCCGTGTCTATCCATGTATTGCGGCACCGGGCTACATGAGTTCCCACCCCGAAGACCTGGATAGGGTGGTGCGATATTCCAAATCCAAACCGATGTCGCTTTCTTCCTACCAGCGGCAACTCGGCGCAGTGATGACGTGGCCTGGTGTGGTCGACCGCATTCGCAGAATCTCCCTGCCAACACTTGTTGCTCACGGAGCCGCGGATCCACTCGTCCCGTATGGGAACGGCCTATATTTGAGCACCATGATTAGAGGCGCAAAACTCCTTACCTATACCAACGTCGGGCACCTGCTCCCTATCAAGCATCAGAGCGATTCAATCAGGAAGTCATGGAGTTTTTAGGTTAGCTGCTGGCAAGAGTTTACGCTACGTGCAACTCCCAGGCGTCAGCCTTTATTCGGTCAAAGATGGAGAATGAGCCGCTCCGAGTAACGCCAGCATGCTTTTCCCGCCTACCTGTCCAATTTGGTGATACTGAGTGACAGGCAGCAGCTGCCGAGTGAACATTGCTTTTCGCAAAACCTGAGAACTCCGCATTTCACAGGCGCGGAGCACTTTTCATTTGGGGGTGACCATGACCACTGGCCGTGGAGGCTTGACTTCATCAGTTCTGGCAGGCAAGCCTGCTCAGGTTATTATCTGTTTGCCAAAATCGCCCCTGAGCGTGGTACCATTCGAGCAAAAGATTGAACGTCGATTTCTGCAAACAATCACATTCCATTCTTGTGCATTGCGAAAAAAAGTGGGCAGTAGACGGAGCCAATTTTGACTCCTGACATCTGTTAAACCGAAGGAAGAAACGCGGGGAGCATTTGCCACTTGGCGGAAAGAGCAGATTGGCCGGGTTTGCAATCACCTCTTATTCTGGACCGGTGGCTCTTTCCCCTGCTTTTTTTCTGAGCTCGAGAACAGGTCTGAGAAGGAGTCCCATGGTGTGAGAGGTGGGAGGGTTTTCTGTGCAAATGCCGATAGATCCTTACCCATATCCAGCCACTTTCTGAATTGTTCGTCCAAGGCAGCCCTGTAGGACAGGTAATTCTTAATAGTCAATTCCAGGTATTTTTCGAAGAACTCACTCAAAACATTTTGGCCATGCCGTATGACCAGGTGAAGGAGGGACACCGGCAAAAGGGAGTTTTTATTTTTTGCCTCTTCCATGATGATCTGAGTGAGAATAAAGGCCGTTACGTCCTCCTGGGTCTTGGCATCGATGACTTCAACCTGGCGGCCGTTTTTAATCAGATCGGACACTTGGTCGAGTGTGACGTAAGCACTCTTTTCAGTGTCGTAGAGCCGTCTGTTCGCATATTTTTTGAATAGTACCTTTTGGGCCATTAACGCTTCCCATCATTTAGGATCGGGGGTTGACGCACCGAAGCAAAACACCGGGATCATTATAGCCTAATAATCCGGAAATGAAACACAAAAAATATTGTGCGATGCACAATTTCCCACTTGACAATTCCTCCCCCGTAGCTATACTAGACTCAACTTAGGTCAAAAGCTTTATCGTTCGTTCAGACTTATACCAAAAACCAAGGAGGTTTTACAGAGATGGACCCGCTAAAACTCACAAAACAGATGATCGATTTCAACAAGGCCAGCTTCGACAACACCTTCACCGCTATGGTTTTGCTGCAAGAGCAAACAGAAAAAATGGTGAATGCTTTTATGGAGCAGGCCACTTGGCTTCCCGGCGAGGGGAAAAAGGCCCTTAACGAATGGGTCGAAACAGTCAAGAAAGGCCGCGAGGATTTCAAGAAAGTCGTAGATCAGGGCTTTGGCAAGGTTGAAGACTACTTTGCTGAAGCAGGCAAAAAGAGCTAAGGGGGAAAGCTGCAGATGAGGCATTCAGCAGCTCTTTGGAACCATGCAAGCAAGGAGATGGATGTGCAGCCATCCCGGAGGAGTGATCCAAATGGAACAGAAACAGATACTCAAACAAATGATTCAGCACAATAAAAACGTTTTTGAAGCCACGTTTAACAGCATGGCCATGCTTCAGGACCAGATGGAAAATGCGACGAACATGTTTCTGGAACAAGCCGCGTGGCTTCCTGCGGAAGGGAAAAAGGTCGTTGAGGAATGGTTTAAGGCTTACAAGAAGGGCCGTGAGACCTTCAAAAGCGTTGCAGACAAGGGCTTCAAGAAGGTAGAGACATTCTTTGCCGATGTCATCAAAGATTGATTCCTATCCACCCGGGAAAATGTCTGGTCTTCCCTCTCCATATTGATTGTTTCGAAGGGGGCAGCCCAGCCATGCCGGTCTAAGGCCTTAAACCTTCCGCGCTATATTTTGAAATCAGCTTGGGAGAACCACTGATGAATAATCTTTTCGCTTCTTTCAATGATTCATTTGAGATGTCGAAGGATTTCCTCGAAAGACTGTCCAAATCGCCATCGAAAACGTTGGAGGCATCCCTGAACCTGCTCAAAGGCGTCCAGATGTTTTGGAATGGAGTTTTTAAGTACACGAGCGAATTCATGGACCCTTCATGGAATGCGCTCAATGCCTTCTACAACGCAGAGGGTGAGAAATTGCGGCACATGCCTCCTTGTGAAACCATCCGGGACTATGCAGAACTCTTGCAGTTCAATGTCGAGCTGGCTTCAAGGGCGCTCAACGGCACCTTGACGCAGATGAATGACTACCAGCTCCGGCAGGCGACCGATGCCCTCATGGCGACCCTCAATACGCTCTTTGGCTTTGAGGGGGAAGACATCGCCGGATTTGCGGCAAGAAAGGCCCAGATAATGGATCTTGTGGTTTACTTATACCCCAAAGCCATTCGGGAGATAGGACCGGAATTTGGGCTGCACTTCGATAAAGGCGGTTATAGAAAACTGGCCGAAACCGACCGGTTTGAACTCTACCAGGTCTTGCCTTCGGACCCTCGGGTCAGTGTGAGAAAAGAGGGAAAACCCATAATTATCGTTCCGCCTTATGTTCTGGGTGCAAACATTCTTGCCTTTTTGCCGGGGGAGAACAAGAGTTACGTGCACTGTTTCGCAAACCAGGGAATCCCAACCTACGTTCGCGTCGTGAAGGACATTGCAACCACCGAGGCCGTGCAGCTCATGACCCCGGAGGACGACACTCTTGACACGCGTTTCTTTTGTGAGCGGGTAATGGCGGAGCACGGGAGACCGGTTACGCTGAACGGGTACTGTCAAGGCGGATACATGACCACAGTGGCTCTCCTTTCCGGCGAACTGGACGGTCTGGTTGATGCTTATATCACCTGTGTCGCCCCTCTGGACGGATCCCGGAGCATAGCATTGGTTGAATATATGAAACATCTACCGCCCAGGTTCATGGATTTGGGGCATTCTATAAAAACTCTGGCAAACGGTAATCAGGTGGTCGATGGCAAAATCCTAGGCTGGGTCTATAAGCTGAAGAGCATCGAAAAGGAGGCCCCCATAGCTACCTTTTACCGGGATCTCATGATGTTTGACAGACCCGGGCACCCGCCGGAAATCAATAAGACAGCGGCTGCAATCAACCATTGGATGCTCTATGACAGAACGGATCTTCCCCTGGGCATCACACAAATGAGTTTCAAGAGCTACACAATCCCGGTCGACAAAGATGGAACGCTCCCTGTGAGGGTGTTCGACCGGCCGCTCAACTTCAAACGTATCAAAGAGAAAGGTGTCCAGTGGCTCATCTGCATTGCGGAAAAGGATGATCTGGTGGAGGAAGCCGCCAGCCTTGTGCCGCTCGAGTGGGTAGACGCCGAGGTGAGCGTTTTCCCCAAAGGGCATACCGCGATAGCCACATCGTGGTCCATGCCTCTATCTGAGTGTGCTCTTCATACAACTTTCGACTATAAGTGCCACATATCGTCTTCACGTTCCGATGGGAACTGTCGAGGACCGGTCCGGTTCCAACTGGACTTGGAAGAAGCCCACTTGCAGGCCAATTGAAAAGGATCATTCTATGGACAGCCAATTTCTAGAATTCTGGGGGAAGTGTTTTCTGAATGCCGCCAAAGGCCAGAAAGCTATGGAAGATATGGCGGCCTGGATGCGCCAGGGTTTTACCGGTTTTGAGGAGATGACAGCTCTTTTTCAGAAGACCTACGGGTTGGATCAGGTGGCCAAAGAGAGCCCGGATTACTTCGAAATGTGGAAAAAGGCGCAGGAAGATTTCAAGAGCTCCTTGACGGATTATTTGGCCCTCTTTGGAGGTGTGCCTCGAGACGAGCACATGGCGTTGGTCAAAAAATACGAAGAGCTTAAGGAAAAGGTCGCATCGCAGGAGGAGACCATTAAACACCTTCAAATGCTCTTATCCCAGGCGAAGACCGAAGAGGTGGCCGGCCAGTTGGAAAACCTTGTTCAAAAGCAGGCCGAACAGTTTCAAAAAGTCATGGAAAGCTTTGGGGAAAGCTTCAAAAAGGGTTCAACCGAGCCCAAGAGAAAGAATAAGTGATCTGATCAGGAGTGGTTTTACGGAAGTCTCCTTCTTTGCAACTTGGATCTGATCGTACATACGTGGCGTTGAATTTGAAATTCGGCTGATCCCGGGTGGATTTGCTTATCTATTGGAGAAGACACAAGTCACTCTTTTTCGAGCTTTAACTCCTGCTTATCCCGTACCGTTCAGCCACACGAGTAGGAAAACGCCTTGCAAAGGGCCCTCACTGGACAATGATACGGGCATCCACCACCATGATCCCGTCCGGATAGGCCAGAACCGGGTTGAGGTCGAACTCGGATGCGGTTGCCTTTAGGGGCTTCAGGTAAGCGAAAGCCTTGGCGAAGTCATAGAATTGGTCCAAGGTGTAGCCCGACAGATGCCGTATTTTGCGAAGAGCGAATGAAAAATGGCATCGGCGCCTGTCAGGGCGTTTGTGTTCGACTCGGCAGCGATCTTTCCCCTGGGCGTGCGGCCCGGTTTGAGAATGACCAGAGGTTTGTGCGGGCGCTCAACCGCCGCAATGAACTTTTTGGGCCGCTTAATCCCCTAGATATAGAGGGCAATAGCCGCCGTATTATGAAGTAGGCAATCAAGTCTGATTCATCCACATCGGCTCGGTTAACCAAGGCGACGAAGCTGGAGACCTCGAGCTTTTTCTTCGGAAAACCAGTCCATCATGGCAACTCCCACCGTACCGCTCTGAGAGATAATGGCCACCATGCCCCGGTATGTGAGTGGTGGCCAGGAGGCACAGAGGCTATGGTACGGGTTGGTTATTGACCCCCGGCAGTTGGGTCCAATGGGCTGATGCCAAATCTGCGCTCCGCCTCGGCGGTCTGCTGCTGGAACAGATCGCCCTTGTGTCCAGCTTCACTGAACCCGCCGGAAGGGGTTTGACATTGATATACTTTCACACCCTCCGGCAATCCTGCATTCCGGTATGCCGGCCCAAACTTGTTCATAAGTGCTTTACCTTCCATATCCGCCGGTTTGCCCTTTTACATAACCATTTGACGCCAGGGCATGGATGCCTCCTTGCTTAGGGTTTCGACGATCCATTTCACTGCGCTTTTGTGTCCTGCTTCCGCCTTGGCCCGGGTGGTGCCGTACCTGTTTATTTCGCGGTCGCAATTTTCTTTGGGCGAGGTGCGCTGACTATGGCTTCGCCGTCCAGAAGCACTGTTCCGTCCTGCTTTGAACAAGTAGTTCTTAGCCGGAGTTGCTTTTTTTCGGCCATAATCTCGATGACTTCTACGCGCGCGGTTACCGTGTCGCCAATTCTGATCGGGGCCAGGAAATTAAGCTCCTGTCTGATATATACGGCGCCTGGGCCCGGCAGACGCATCCCCAGTACAGCCGAAATCAACCCCGCTGCCAGCATGCCGTGTGCGATCCTTGTTTTAAAAAAAGTTTCCCGCGCATACTCTTCGTTGATATGAGCGGGATTGAGATCACCGGTCAGACCAGCGTAAAGGTATACGTCAGATTCGGAAATCGTCTTTGAAAACTCGGCCGTTTCGTTCAGCTTGATTTCATCAATTGTTTTCCCGATCATGGAATTTCTCCTCTAGTCTAGTGTATCGCGTCAGCTCCCGCCGCGGTTCACCTCCCCTTTGCGCTTTTGGTTAAAAATAGCTGCGATGGCTCCAAATCTCTTGCCTGAGGTCCTTCATATCGCTCTCGAGCATGAGATACATGGAGGCATTCTGTATTGCTATCCCACCCAAATGAGCCAGAGCGGTGAGCAATCTTATTTCATCCCCGGAGAACTCCCTTGGCGCAGCAGTGTAGAGCCGCAACGCGCCGATTATTTCCTTTTTGGTCTGAATGGGAACCGAGAGGAGGCAAACAATGCCTTCTCGCTTCTTTTCTTCCTTGTGCTTCACTCTTGGGTCTGTCGAGACATCTTCGATCAGGACCGGCTTTCCCTCGAGGGTTTCCTGGATGCTTCCCTCAATAAACAAGGGTCCCCTGCTCAGATAGGTTTTACTCAAGCCGCAGCTCGCCACGCATTCAAGCGCCTTTGTTTTTTCATCGATAAGAAGAACAGCGGCGCCCTTTATCTTCAGGGTTTCAGCCACGTTGGCCGTCAAGGTATGCAGAACCTCCCTTACATTGAGGCTTGAGTTGATGCTGACAGCCAGGTCCAGGAACAACCCCGTATTGTGTCTGATCTGTTCGATCAAACCGGCATTCTCGATGGCCATACCCCCCTCCTCAGCCAGGGCGGAGGCGAAATCGATCTCCTGCTGAGAAAAATGCCTCGGGCTACCCGTAAAAAGAGCAAGACCACCAATGAGCTTCCCTTTAACCTTGACGGGCACCACCAGAAGCGAAGCCAGTCCTTCGGCCTTTTTCATGTCATGACCGTCCAGCCTGTCGTCGGCAGTGCAATCATGAGAAAACAAATAGCCTTCCTTCTCGAGGGCAGACACCAGTTTCAGCGGTTGCGTGAGACCTTTTTTGATATAGGTCTGTGATAAACCCTTCTGCGCTGCTGCCCTGAATTGCTCCTTCTCTTTATCGTGAAGAAAAAGTAAGGCAGCTTTCACGCTCATGGTTTCAATGGCGGTGTTAATGATCAGGTCAAGCAGTTGATCCCTTTCGAGAGTAGTTCCGAAAGCCCTGCTGACTTTACAGATGGCATTGAAGTAACCGTTCTTGTCTCCGGAGCTCATGATCTACCTCCCTGCGGTAACTACTTTTTGCGTCCGTTTTGGTGAAGGTCGACTTTTGGGACCGGTTTCTTTTTTCGGCTCAGCTTTGGCTGGGCGGGCGGCAAAATCTTTCCTTTCAACTCCGTCTCTTTCTTTCAGCCACCGGGCGATTTTGGGAGCCAGTTCTTTTTGGCATTTGCCGCTTACATAAATTCCAATGTGGCCTGTCTCAATGCACATATCTTCCGTGTCTTTGCTGCCAACTCTGCTCGTCAGAAGCTCACACATCTCGGGAGGAACCAAATGGTCGAACCGGCCATAGATGTTTAGAACAGGCATGGTGATGTTCTGAAGGTCAACCCGCTTGCCTCTCAATTCCATCTTGCTTTGGATGAGTAGATTTTTCTTGTAACAATCGTTGATAAACTCCCGCATGACTTCTCCCGGAACGTCGGGGCTGTCAAAGATCCATTTCTCCATACGGATGAAATTTTCCACAAACATCCTGTCGTCCACGTTTTCAAAATAGCCGACGTACTTGTCGATCATCAGCCGGGCAGGGTTGAGCAGCAGGAAGCACATGTTCAGCATGTCCCCCGGCATATTGCCATGGGTGTCCGCGATGAGATCGGCGTCGATTGCCTTCGCCCAGATGTTAAGAAGGCCTTTATCGGTGTCGAAGTTGCTCGGGCTCACCGTGGTGATCAGGTTCTTGACCTTTTCGGGATGCAGGGCGGAATACATGATACAAAAGCTCCCCCCCATGCAGATTCCCATCAGGTTGATTTTAGGCGTCTCGTGCCTGTGGCGGACAAAATCGACTATGTTAGCCAGATACCCGTTGACGTGGTCGTCGATTCCCTGGTAGCGGTCCTTGCGCGTGGGATACCCCCAGTCGATCATGTACAGGTCGATTCCCTCTTTGAGCAAATTCTCGACCACGCTCTTTCCCGGCTGCAGATCGAGCATGGTCTCTCGATTGATCAGGGCGTAAACCATCAGCAAGGGTGTTTTCACTCTAGTTTCGGCCAAGGGAAAGTAGTGTTTGAGCTTGACACGATCCTCTTCGTACACGATTTCGTGCGGGGTGGAGGCAATCTTCGTATCAAGCGGTCCCAACAGAACCTCCTTTGACTTGAGGATGCGTTTCTGCGATTTTTCCACATCCTCGGCCATCTTAGCCAGAATAAGGTCTACCGAAATTTTAGGCTGATTCATGCGAGGCCTCCCTTGCGTTCAATGACTCTAACTTCTCAAATTTTTTGGCCAGTTCCTTGACCGTTTTCTTCAGTTCATAGAACTCCTTGTAAAGCTCATCCACATCCCTGTTCATCGCAACCGGGAGAAACTGCAGCATATCTGCAAGCACCTTATCCCGGGCCGCCTTGTACTCTTCCGTGACATTCACTGTCCTTCCCAGGACCCGGATGTATTCCGGCGACTTGAAAAGAGTCATGTAATACCCTTCAAGTATCTTTATCCACATGTTGTAGTAATCTTTAAAGTTTTCGGATAGCTTCCCCTCTTTGGCCTGCTCCTCGATCTTTTCCTGAATCACCCGCAATGATTTTTCCACCGGGAGACCGAGCAGATGGAGAAATTCGGCCATGGCTACCTGAAACTGGTTGAACTTGTCTATTGCCTCATTTGCTCTTTCCTGATTAAAGCGGGTCAAGCCTAACGGGGGCGCCTTCAAGAAGGGCTGAATCTCTTTTTCATAGAATTCCGCCCAGCCCTTGAACGTATCGGCTTCAAGCCCTTCAAAGCTGTAAGCCTTAGCTTCTTCTCCAAGCTTACCAACGCCTTTCAGCCATATCTGATAAAGCTGGAAATAGCCGTCCCACGTGGTGCGGGCCATTCTCATCGCAGATTCGGGCAGAGCGTTAGACCCCTTAAGAATCAATTCCAGGATTTGAGGAGAGCTCAGAGCCGAAGACGAAGTCTGCCAGGTTTTGAGCAATGCCTGCCACCCTTCCTCCAGCTTGCCATGATAGCTTGCAGAGGATGGCTGTGAGCCTTCGGAAACATTGGAAGCGCTGGCAGGCCGGGTTTTGGCTGCCGACAGCCAAAGATCGGCGGCGGATTTCATCCAGGCGGCAAACCAATCGGGGCTTCCCTTTTCTTTGTCGTCATGATCCATGATTCACCTCCCACTTTCCGGTAAATTGAATCCCTATAATCATGTCTCTTCCCCTTACTTGTGAGTTTAAGATGGGAAAGCTCCGTCCTTGTCTTCATCAACCGGAGCAGGATGCGTGGCAGGGGATTTGGGCAGAAACAAAAGGTTGATCTCGTGGAACTCGTGATGGAACGATGCTCCTCTGCATCTCTCCGTTCTGCCGAAAGCTCGACGTTTAGAACTACGATCAGTAAGGGCAACGCAAGGAATCTACTAAAGCTGAACCTGATGCTCTCTTCATTATCGCTTTGGAATTGATCAATTACTCCCCTCGAACTTGAAGGAGAGCTTCACGCGCGCGCGATATTCTACAATCTTCCCGTTCTCGATCCGCATGTCCAGCTGGTCCACTTCAGCAATTCTCAGGTCCCTCAGACTCTTGGTTGAAGTTTCAATGA
>Ga0074045_10005223_pt1 | contig 11371 bp, 11 predicted proteins | sample BogForMeECP23OM2_FD_94442 | JGI IMG/M metagenome (GOLD analysis project Ga0074045, IMG submission 94442) | Bog forest soil microbial communities from Calvert Island, British Columbia, Canada - Bog Forest MetaG ECP23OM2 | ecosystem: Environmental > Terrestrial > Soil > Wetlands ...
CCACCGGCTTAAGGCAACATCCCATTCGCGGAAACTCTGGTCGCCTGCCCAGTCGTCAAAGGTATTCATGCTTAGCACCGCGGCCGGCTCGAGATGAGAAGTATCGCGCGTCACCAGAATGTAAGTGCCGTATCCCAGACTTCGCGTGAGCATCAATTCCGCGCACGACCACCGGCCTTCTCGTTGCTTGATGCGGAGATGCACAGCTCCGCTCTCATCGGTCCAGGCGTTGTCGCCGTCGTACAGATTGTTTTTTCCCCCGCGATCGCCGGCAATCGTCCGGACTGCCCAATCGTATCCGCTGAAGTGCAGAGGCTTGGTGGGCGCCAGTTGGATGGGACCGACTCCCTTGACGATCTCGACGGCAACGACGGAACCGCCTTTGGTAGGGGCGACATCCATGGTCGGGGGCGGACTATATCCCGGATTGACTAACAACGCGGCGTATTCGTACCCCAGGTGGGTTGGCGTCGTCCAGGTTGAATCCGCTCGAATCGGAATAAAAGGATTGTCAGGCCAGGGCTGGACCCACCAGGTTCCGCTGCGCGCAAAAACCACAATCTGCTGACCGGGACGAGCGCCCGTGACGCGTCCTGAAATCACATCCACCCGTTCGCGGCCACCCTGCGCCGCGGGCGGAATTTTGGTGAATTCAATGTTGGGTCCCGAGCTAGCTTGCCTCGAATGGCAACCGCCTAGCAACAGAAAGCAGACGAGAAGGAGAGCCTGTTTCCAACTGGCAGCGCAGTAATCGCGCATTCCATCTGTAGTGGTTTTTTGCGAAGGAATCCCCACAAGCTTCGAAACCGTGACAACAGGGTACGCCAGTGAGCATGGGTTTTGCACTCTCGGCCGAATCGCCGGTCCGCTGTCTTTTTTTGGCTATTGCGGGTTGGCTATTGCGATCCCTTCCCGGGAGGAGCCAACGCGACGGCAGCCTCGCTGGTGAGCATGAGGAAAGTAAAGGTCTCCTGCAGATAGAGGCGGACAGCGGTATCGGTGTGGCTGAGATAACCGATGGAGACGTCCTGGCCGATATGAAGGTCGAAATCGCCGCCGCGAGTGGTCAGCACGAAAGCGCCGGCTATGGCGGGCGCCCATATGATTTCATCTTTGACAAGCCGCTTAACGTGCTCAAGCACCGGATACCCCTGGTCGCTGGTTTCGGCCAAGGAGGTATAAGCATCTGCGCCGAGGAGAACGGAGTAAGGGCCGTTCACACCGACGAGACGCAACTGGCTTAAGCTTTGAGCAATGGCATCGGGATACTGGCGCACGTCGGCGGGGAGCGTCATGATCGGATTGCTGGTCCCCTGGCGGACGCCGCCAATGCCGGCGGCGTCATAGCCCTCGAATATAGCGCGGTCCTCGGCAAAGGCGATCTGGCGCGCGGCGTCTTTGGCCGGTTGCCAATCGGAATCCTCGGCGCCACGATCAACGTCGTCGATCGCCTGACGATCCAGTTCGAAGGGAACACGAAGTTCGACCAGCGCCTTCACCTCACGCTGTCTTGCGACGATTCCCTCTCCAGGAGCCGCGATCGTACGGAGGTGGCCGGTGCCGACGGCTGAAAGGGCGACGCCACCAGGCCCGTCTACGTCGACGACGCGACGTCCGGCAAGGTAGCGCTTGAGGGTGCGCGAGGTTTCCTCTTCGATGTCAGCCCAGGCAGAATCGGAAATCGGGGCAAGTTCGCGATGGAGGTTATTCATGGCGTATGTCTCCTTTCAAGGAACCGATGCCGAGCGAACCCTCACCCGGCGAGGCGATCGACGAAGCAAGCCCGGCCTGCGCGGGCCCGACCGAGGGCTCTGCAACCGCGGGCTGATCGTCCGTCACACCGTCGAGAAATGTCGCCGATGGCACGAAGAACAGGTTGCCGGTGACGGCGCGGCTGAAGTCGAGAAGCCGGTCGTAGTTGCCCGGCGGCCGGCCGATGAACATGTTCTCAAGCATCTGCTCGATGGTGCGGGGCGAACGGCTATAGCCGATAAAATAGGTGCCAAATTCTCCGTGCGCGGGCTGACCGAAGGGCATGTTGTCGCGCAGGATCTTGATTTCTTTCCCGTTCTCAACGATGGTCGTAAGCGCGTTGTGCGCCGACGTTGGTTTCACGGAATCGTCCAACTCGATGTCGGAAAGCTTGGTGCGGCCGATGATGCGCTCCTGCGCTTCGGTGGATAGGGCATTCCATGCGCCAAGATCATGGAAATATTTCTGCACGATGACGTAGCTGCCCCCGGCGAAGGTAGCGTCCTCCTCGCCGATGAGGACGGCGTCGGTCACGGCCGAGCCCCTGGGATTTTCCGTCCCGTCGACGAAGCCGATGAGATCGCGATCGTCGAAGTAACGGAAACCCTGCACTTCGTCCACCGGAGAAACGGCACTGCCGATGCGAGCCATAATCTGAGTTTCAAGCTCGAAGCACAGATCCATGCGCTTGGCTCGAATGTGGAACAGCAAGTCGCCCGGCGTGGCGACCGCATGGCGCGCTCCGGCGCGAAATTCGCGGAACGGATGAAGTTCTGCGGGGCGAGGCGGCCCAAACAGGCGGTCCCACGCGTCGGACCCAAACCCTACGACGCAGGAGAGACTTCCTTCAAGATCGCGGAATTCCACGGCCCGCACTAGCGCGGCAAGGTCTCCGCAAAACGAGCGAACGGCGGCGCGACTGTCAGCGCCGGGGTTCAGTGCGGCGACCAGGAAGATTGCGGCGCGGGTCAGCGGCGTGGCTACCGGCTGCGCGAGGACAGGCGAGCCACCTGGCGCCTGGGGCGTGCTCATCGGATTGGCTCCATCGGGGGTCATCCTGATGGCGTAGGAAAGTTCGGATCGCAAGCTTACCATCGCCCGCCAGCGTACGTCCAACCGCGTGGCTCCGCCGGTGGAGCGCGAGATTCGCTCAAATCTCAACCATTGTTTACAATAGACGTTTGCCCATGGACCTGGCTGCGATTCAATCTGCATTGCGCGAACGGAACATCGATGCGTGGCTGTTCTATGACCACCATCATCGCGATCCGATCGCCTACCGCGTGCTCGGCTTGCCGAAGGACCTTATGGTCACGCGGCGCTGGTTCTATTTGATACCAGCGGAGGGCGAACCCGCGAAGCTGGTCCACAAAATTGAAGCCGGACATCTGGATTCGCTACCTGGCGGAAAGCGGCAGTATTCGGGCTGGCAGGAATTGTTCGACAGCCTGAAGGCGATGCTGGCGTCGCATCGCGATATCGCCATGCAGTATTCGCCGAACAACATTGTGTTCACGATTTCACTGGTCGATGCGGGAACCGTCGAGTTGCTGCGGGGGTTGGGGAAAAATGTCGTCAGCTCGGCGGATTTGGTGGCGCAGTTCGAAGCCACGTGGAGCGACGAGCAGATCAAGAGTCACTTTGCCGCGCGCGACAGCGTGGATGCCATTGTGGCAGAGGCCTTCCGGGAAATTGGGCGGCGGGCACGCAACGGTGGAACCACCGAGCACGAAATACAGCAGTGGTTCATGGAAGCGTTTCGCAGGGAGAACCTTATCGCCGATGACGGGCCCATCGTGGCGGTGAACGCCAACGCCGGCAACCCGCACTACGAGCCGCGCGCCGATCGTCCGGTTCCCATTCGCGAGGGCGACTTCGTCCTGCTTGACGTGTGGGGGAAGAAGAATACTCCGGGGGCGGTTTACTATGACGTTACCTGGGTGGGTTTTCTGGGTCCGGCTCCATCGGGCCGCATGGTCGAAGTGTTCGAGATCGTGCGGGACGCGCGCGATGCCGGGGTAAAGGCTGTACTCGACGCGGTGGGCGCGGGCCGCCGCATTGCGGGCTGGGAAGTGGATCGCGCGACGCGCAGCTACATCAAGAAGAAAGGTTACGCGGATTATTTCATTCACCGCACCGGACATTCCATCGGCACCGACGTCCATTCAAATGGAGCCAACATGGACGATCTGGAAATTCATGACGAGCGCCAAATCCTGCCCAACTCCTGCTTCTCGATCGAACCGGGTATTTATCTGCCGGAGTTCGGGGTGCGCAGTGAAGTCAACGTGCTGGTGCGGCCGAAGTCGGCGGAAGTGACGGGCAACATTCAACGCGAGATCGTAATTATCTAATGGCAAATTCAACGACAGCAAAAGCCAAGTCCACGGCCGAACCGGCGCAGCCTGCGAGCATGATGACCATACTTGCGCCCGCGGTGGGCTGGCTGATTCCGGGCGCCGGACATATCATTCAGAAACGCTGGATTCGTGGGGCGCTTCTGCTGGTTTCCATCGGCACTCTTTTCGGGCTCGGCTTAATGATGCAAGGCCACATTTACCGAGCGAATGGCGGCGACATTCTCGACATTCTCGGTTTCGTGGGCGACCTGGGCGCGGGAGGAATGTACATCACGACTCTGGCGATGAACTGGGGCCAGGGTGCGATCGCTTTCGCCATCGCGGATTATGGGACCAAGTTCATGATCGTCGCCGGACTGCTGAACTTCATCGCAGTGGCCGACGCCTACCACATCGCGATCGGGAAGAAGCGATGAGGCAGCTATCGGCGGTCAGTTCTCGGCTATCAGCTTCAATCTCGGCAGTGAGACGATGACCATTCAACTTACTCACTTCAGCGCGGCTTTCGTCTTTGCCCTGTTCGCTTCGATCGTTTTTGGCATCACTCATCGCGAGACTTCGCGCGATATGATCCGATACGGCCTGTATTGTTTCGCGATGTTCCTGGGCGGCGTTCTGCTGGCGGGCTGGGCCATGTGGCTGGTGCGAAGATAGCTTCCAGCTATTAGCTTCTCATCCCGCCCACACGAAGGCATCAAACACGCGCTTCGACTCGAAGTTCAGACGGCGATAGAGAGCGACGGCTCGAGTGTTCGCCTCGGTAACGGTGAGCGAGAGCATGGAAAATCCACGCTTGCGCAGACTTCCCGCCGTCGCGGCGAGCAGCGATTCGCCAATGCCCTGGGAGCGATATTCGGGCAGCAAACAAACCTGGGTTACGTGGCCGACGTCGCCGCGAACCCGCGAACACAAGATCAATCCGATCAGATTTCTGGCCTTGCGATCGAGCGCGGCGAAGGAGGATTCCGCATCGAACAAACCACATCCGGGAAAACGCACAATGTTATTGAGAAAGCGCAGCGACCCGCTCAACGTATGATATTGGTCGTTGATCTGGGCATCGACGTGGCCGCGATAAGCTGCGGTGATGACGGCCGCAGCGGGCTGGTAATCCGCTTCCGTCCAACGACGGATCTCCACCTGCGGGTGCACGGAGTGCACCGGCGGCGCCATGCCGCCCAACGGAAGAGCCATGAATAGCCGCGGATGACGTTGAAACCCCTGGTCGAGAAACGGCCGGGCCACGCTTCCCGCCTCATGCGCCAGCAACTGCGCCTCGACGCGATGGATTCCGGGCGACTGCTGCAAGGTTTCAATCACGTGGGTTAGCAGTTTGATTTCCACTTCTCGAGCGTTCGACAAACGGCTGCCGTTGGCCACGAAGAGGTCGCCGACCACTCCCTTGCTGCCTTCGTAGACGAAGAAGCTGTAGCCAAAGATACGGCCGCGCTCGATGGCGGCATAGCCAGGGAGAATCTTGGCATCCACGTAGCGCAGGATCATCTCCGCCGAACCGCTGTAATCCCACGAGAGCAGATTCGCCCACACCCGTGCTTCGTCATCGAGCAGAGGGCGCAGGTCTACGGAGGAAAAATGCCTGAGGTCGAGAATCTCCACGGGGCTCCTGCAAAGTCAGCCGGAAAAACCAGGACGGCTTCGTTCGCGAAGGCGGAAGTTCGAGTGTAGTTGGTTTGAGGGTGAGAGGCAAACCATCACCGGCAAGGGTGCTATCGTTGGCTCCCGGGCAGTCGATCTCCTGGATTGGCGCCAGCCGCGGAAACCCAGAAATAATCCAACCGCTGCGGCGCATAGTGCCCGAGGTAAGAGACGCGACGGTCCGGCACGAGCTTTTCAATTTCGCTTTGCGAATTCTCCGGCGCTACCAGCAAGTGTTCGCCCGGCGGAACTTTGCCGAAGTCGTAGTTGAAGGTCAGCTGATTGCGATAGAAAGTCAGGCCGTATTCCAACTCGCGGGAAACGTGCGAAACCGCCAGCGGGAGCGGGTGCATCTCCATTCTCCCAATCTCCAAGGCCAGCGGGCGCGCCGACAGGTTCAAATCGAGAGCCGTGGAACCCAGCCTGAGTGCGGCTCCTACCGTAAGCACCAAAGGAATCAGAGTCACGAAACGCAGCATGGCCAAACCTGCCTGACGCACGAGTGTGAGCGCGATTCCGGCAGACAGGATCAATGCGACGGCCAGCGCCACCCACAAGGGCCGTCCCGCGGGAAAGCGATGCTGCGTGATCCAGTATGCGATCAGCAACGCGGGGACAATCGGAGCCGCCGCCACCAGCGCGTGCACAACCACCAGCCATTTCGCCGGTTTGGCCGAACCCTGCTGCAGGCGCTGACGCAGATCGTCGGCCAGGAGCAACGCGCCCGCGGGAAGAGCGGGAAGGACGTACCCCGGCAACTTCGAGCGGGAAAGCGAGAAAAATATGACTGGCACGATCAGCCAGAAAGCCGCGAACATTCTGAATTTATATTCGTTGTGTGTCGAGTTCGCCTCAGGCTTCGTTCGTCCGTCTCGCCACGCCAGGAGCGATTCGATGAGCGATGCAACTACGAAGACCGTCCACGGAACCAGTGCCAGCGCCGTTACCGGCAGGTAATACCACAATGGCTCGGGGTGGTGATACAGATTGGTCGAGAAGCGCTCGAGGTTGTGCTGGACGATAAATTGACGGAAGAAATCCGGATTGCGCATCTGGACTACGAGATACCAGGGCAGAGAGATTACGCAGAATAAAAGAATTCCCGGCAGCCACACTGTCTTCCAGACGATCGGCCGTTCGCCGGCAGACACTGCATAAACGACGATGACGACCAGAGCGAGAAAAGGCGCAACCGGCCCCTTCGCCAGCAGGCCGAGGGCGATGAAGGCGTAGAAGGCGATGAGATATATTCTTTTCTCGCTTTCGCGCCAGGCCCACCAAGCGAGCATCGCAATCGTGAAGGACGCAGCCAACGCCATGTCCATGGAGGCGGCGCGGGCATAGCCGATGATTCCAGCGCAGGAAGCCGTAATCAGGGCGCCGTCAAGCTGGTATCCGGGGCGAAATCTGCGCAGGAAAAAATACACTGCAAGAACGAGGAGAGTCGCGTCGACTGCAGAGGGCAAGCGCGCGCCCCAGTCACTCACACCGAACACGGAATAAGTGAACATGGCTTGCCAGTAGTAAAGCGGCGGCTTCTCCAGCCACGGCTCGCCGCCCAGCGTGGGGGTAATCCAGTCATGGCGCTCAAGCATCTCATGCGCCACCTGAGCGTAGCGCGGCTCGTCGGCGCCGATCAGGCCAAACTGGGGCAAGCCGTAGAAAAACAAAAACGCGCAAAACCCTGCAATCAGCAACGCGTCGGTGCGGGTGCGATTCGTCATGCGGCGCAGCTCGTCCCGGCTGAGATCGGTAAGCTATTGATGGATGATCGAGGCAATGGATTTTTGCGCAGTGATACTCGGCAGTTAGCAATTAGCACTTAGCAGTTAGCCATGCCAAGCCGGTGAATGCCGTGAGCTGAGTGCTGACTGCCGAGTGCTGAATGCTGTTTCATTGTACGGACGGTCCGCCACGCAAAGGCAGGAGGACTTCGCGCACGGCTTCGTCCAGCGGGCCATCCACCGAACAACCACTGGCGCACTCATGGCCGCCTCCGCCAAAGCTTTCGGCCACACGCGCTACATCCAGTTTGCCCTTGCTACGCAGGCTCACACGAAAACGGCCGTCGGGAAGTTGGCGGAAGAAGGCAGCCACTTCAATTTCTCCGATAGAGAGCACGTAGTTCACCAGGCCTTCGCAATCTTCTTCTTTCGCTCCGCAACGCTCCATTTGCGATTGCATCACCCAGGTCCAACCAATGCGGCCATCGGTGTTGAGGTTGCGCAGCGCTTCGCCCAGCAGCCTCATCTTGGCGACCGAGTGGGCAAAATAAATGCTGCGGGCGCAATGCGAAGGATCAGCGCCTGCAAGAACCAACTCGCGAGCCAGCGCGAAGGTGTGCTCATTCGTCCCCTGGAACATGAACGAGCCGGTATCGGTCATCAGCGCGGTGTAAAGGCAGGTTGCAATTTCCGGGGAGAACGGAGTTCCCGCCTCACGCGCCAGACGAAACACCATTTCTCCCGTGGCTACGGCATGAGGATCGATCCAATTCACGTGCGCAAAGGGACGGCCACTTACGTGGTGGTCGATGCTGATGAGAAAGCGGTCTTCGAGACCCTCGAGACGGGTGCGGTGAATGCTGTCGCACTCGAGAATGATTGCGGCTTCGTAGATTCCACCGACGCGATCGGCCTGCATCACCTGGTCGGCGAAGGGCAGGGCGCGATAAATGCGCGGGACGCCATCGTGCAGCACCACGTCGGCTCGCTTGCCCATGGCGCGCAGAATCTGGCAGCAGGCCAACGCCGAGCCGATGGCGTCGCCATCGGGCCGCGCGTGCGAGGTGAGCACGAAGCGGTCGCGCTGCTCGATCTGCCGGAGAACGTCCTGCACCATATGGAATTCTCTTTATTCTCTATTCTCTCTGTCTCTATCTCATTCTGTAAGCTTTTTTAGGCTTTCTTTTCGCGCCTCTCACTCGGCGTTGCATGCGACTTCATTCTTTTTTTCGCCCGTGCCAGTAATACCTCCACGCGAGCCTTTTCGCGCTCCGAGCGATCCAGCCGAAAATATAGTTCTGGAGCTCGCCGCAAACGCAAACGCTCGGCTAGCTCGTGCCTGATATATTCTTTCGCCGCAATCAGGCCTTCGAGACTTCGGTCCGCTTCGCGGTCATCGCCATCCACATCCACCAACACCTGTGCCGAGCGGCCATCGTCGGCCACGTGGACTGCGGTTACGCCTACCAGTCCGATGCGCGGATCGGCCAACTCGCCTTCCACCAGGGTCTCGATCTCTTCGCGCAGGGCCTCGCCCAGCCGACCCCGATGATATTTCACCGCGCGTTTTTCCATCATTTCCCTCGAAGTAAAACGCATGAGAATATCAGAAAAACGGGCGCAGGTGTTGGCCTGGAAGTGCTATTCTCGCGCACAAACGAGCGGGCGCGGTAAGTACAGAGGTAACAATGGGATGGAGCTAGACCAGTTTGATCGAAACCCGCCGCCCCAGAACTGCGGCCGCTCTTTGAAGACTGGACAAAGTGATGTCGTCAGTGCCGTCCAGTAAACGATCCACTTGGGTGCGGCTGGTTTTGAGCAAAATGGCCATTTTGTTTTTCGAGACTTTCCTTTTCTTCATGGCCTTCGCCAGTTGCCACGCAACGACCTCTTTTATGGCCAGTGCTTCAGCCTCGTCAAAGATGCCTTCTTCTCTCAGAAAATCGTCGATGCCCGATCCCAGATTCTTCTTGCTCACTGTTCCAACTCCCGTTTTCGGTGCCGCGCCAGAGCCAGATCATCGTCCGGCGTGGGCGCGAGCTTTCTTGATAAATCCATGCAATGCGACCAGGCGCGTCTCGTACAAGCAAATCAGAACTCGCGCTGTGCGCCTCGTGGGCAGGTCGGTCCGGATTTCCCACAATCCCCCTCCCATTGAACGGCATAGCGGCATGCCCACTGGCCAGCGCCATTGGGCTCGCAGCAAGTCCTGGCCTATCGCGCGCCGCTCGACTTCCGGCAAAGACTTCAGCCAATCTCGCACGGGCTCGCTTCCTGCCGGATTTCGAAAGAACACGAGCGGGATCTTCGTGGTTGGTGGATCGTCGGCCACCTTGCACCTTATCTAGTACATTGTACATTATTAGGTACAGGAAGGTAATCTTTGCTCAGTGCTCCTAGGGCTGGCCCAGCCGGGACATTTCGTCCGAGCTGGCGTGAACTGACCGATGAGTATGTGGGGGAAGAATTCGCAGCAGCCCGCCAGCGCAACTGCCGCGGGAGGGACATCGTGGTAGAGTACGGCTGAGCCAGCCTCCGAGATAAAACCAAATGTCAGAACTGAGAACTAAGCCCGTTTCGTTGTTTGAGCAGTACATTAAAACTGTAGTCTTTGGAGCGCTTTGGTTTTTCCCGGGATTCTTTTTGTCGCTGCCCTTCACATCTCGTTGGGCGGGGCCAACCCTACGCTCGGGCGAGGCGCAAGCGATATTCCTGGTAGTATTTCCCAGTTTTGGGATCGGGATATTTGCAGCACTAGTGGGCGTAATCGTTAATCTGATGAAAACGAGCGCACGAAATCGATAGATGAGGATCGCATGTATCACAGATATTCCACAAACGAGTCGGCGATGTCGGCTCCGTGATTATTGGCGATGCGGGTGGCAGAGCGCTCTACATTCTTCATCAAGCCGTCTAGATAATCACGCGAATCGGAGATCGCTACTACGCCGATGGTGGCTCGATTCCATATGGGACTGGGATCGAGTTCGGCTACGGAGACGTTGAAGCTGGCGCGCAGCCGGTCTTTCAGGCTGCGCAGCACTTGACGCTTGTCCTTGAGCGATTGCGCCGCTTCGATGTGGAGTTCGAGGGTGAGAAAGGCGATCATTAGCTCTTAGCCTTTAGCAGTTGGCCATTAGCTGAATCAAAAGCTAATTGCTAAAGGCTAATTGCTAAGAGCTGGTTTTTAAGCAATTACTTCCGCCGCGATTCTCTCGGTGGCGAAGGCTTCGATCACGTCGCCGACCTTGATGTCGCCGTAGTTGGAGATCGAGATGCCGCACTCCATGCCGTTGGTGACTTCCTTGGCATCGTCTTTGAAGCGGCGCAGCGATCCGACCTTGCCCTTGAAGATCTGCACGTTGTCACGCAACAGGCGGACTTCGGAGTCGCGCTTGATCTGGCCGTCGCTTACGCGGCAACCTGCCACAGTGCCGACCTTCGGGATGCGGAAGACGTTGAGCACGTCGGCGCGGCCCTGGTAGTGCTCCTTGAACGTGGGCTCGAGGAGGCCGCTCATGGCGCGCTTGATCTCATCCTGCAGTTCGTAAATGATCGAGTGCAGGCGGATGTCGACTTTTTCCTGCTCGGCGATTTCCTGGGCTTTGCGCTCTGGGCGCACGTTGAAGCCGATGATGATGGCGTTCGAGGCCGAGGCCAGCAGCACATCGGTTTCGGTGATTGCGCCCACGCCGGAGCGCAGCAGCTTCAGGCGCACTTTGTCGTTTGAGAGCTTGGTCAGCAAGTCGGTGATCACTTCCACCGAACCTTGCACGTCGCCCTTGAGAATAACGTTGAGTTCCTTGGTGCCCGCTGCCTTGATCTGCTCGGCCAGGCCTTCGAGCGACACGCGAGAACTCTTGGCCAGCGCAGCCTCGC
>Ga0074045_10005226_pt1 | contig 11369 bp, 15 predicted proteins | sample BogForMeECP23OM2_FD_94442 | JGI IMG/M metagenome (GOLD analysis project Ga0074045, IMG submission 94442) | Bog forest soil microbial communities from Calvert Island, British Columbia, Canada - Bog Forest MetaG ECP23OM2 | ecosystem: Environmental > Terrestrial > Soil > Wetlands ...
CATTGCCTCTATAATATTGGGAGATGTCGGAATATCGGGATCTCCGATACTGAGGTCAATCAGGTCAACTCCTTTTGATATCGCCTCCTGCTTGATTTTGTCAATGTAGGCAAACAGATACTGCGGCAGGCTTCTGACACGTTCTGCAAGCTGTATTTTAATCATGGAATCATCCTTATTTGTTACAGCGCAGCCCGCTGAACAAGATCGATGTCAGGGTCAGACTACTGCCTGCAAACATATTTAATAGCCGGTCTTTGGCGCGGGCTTGACAGGGTCAACCTGCCTTGCAGGCTCGGCGCCTTTCTTCCCTGTCTTTGCAGTTTTAATTTCTATGGAGCGCGCGATATTGTTTCCTTCGCTTTCAGCATATTTAACGGTAACTCTGTCACCCACATTAATATCAGAAAGGGTTTTCTTTTCCCTATCAATTCTGACAGTTGTCTTATCATCGACCGAAATAACAATTTCAGCTTTTTTACCCTTTACAGTCAGTGTCTTGACAGCAGCATCCACCGTTACTACATCTCCAGTGATCATCCTGACTTTAACCTTTTCGACAGTAAATCCGTTGACTGACACAAGGGCGGCAATAACGAGGCATATTATAAATAAAAGTGGTTTTTTCATAATTCCTCCACCATCAAATATATTATATATACATATAAATAAGGGCAGGTGTTGGTCTAACCCTGAGCACCTGCCCTTATTACTTTGAAAGGGATTACTATTTTGCCGGAGCCGGAGTAACTTCCTTCGTCTCTGTCTTTTCTGTCTTTTCTGTTGTCTTCTTGACCTTCTTAGCCTTCTTCTTAGCCTTCTTAGGAGCCGCCTTCTCAGTAGTAGTTGTCTTCTCTGTAACTGTCTTATCTGTTGTTGTTGCCGGTGCTGTAGCGTCAGCTGCAAAAGCTACTGTGGTTATCCCAAGTGCAAAAAGAACTGCTATTACTAATGACATGAATTTCTTCATTTTGATTCACCTCCTTTTTTCACCAATTTTTGGCATCTTTTTTAAAGCAACTATTATTAAAGCAAGTATTGTGCCAAGTCATTCCGCCAGACAACACGGCCACAAAACAAGTCCCTGCCTTGATTAACAGCGTATGACTGCGAAATCAAACTTACACGTTACTATTTTCATTTCCCTTTTCAGGAGACATATCCTCATTTGAGGATATGTCCTGTATGCCGAATTTCTCAAGTCTGTACCAGAATGTCTTATAAGTCATTCCGAGCATCCGTGCAGCTTTTGCTGCAACATTGTTCGATTTAAACATCGCCTTCTTAATGAGTTTTTTTTCCAGCTCCTCAAAGTTGATGCCCTCATCAGGAAGCTCAAAGTCTAAAGAACCCTTGTCAGAAGGAAGCCTCAGTTCGCTTCGTATATCACCAACTGCTATCGTATTCCCTTCACACATCAGAACTGCACGTTCAAGTATAAATTCGAGCTGCCTGATGTTTCCGGGCCAGTGGTAATCCATTAAAGCTTTTTTGGCCTCATCGCTTAATCCTCTGATTTTTTTACCAAATTCTTTATTATATTTATCAATAAAAAAACTCGACAGAGCTTCAATATCTTCTTTTCTTTCTCTCAGCGGGGGGAGTTCAATAGTCACAACCTTCAACCGGTAGTAGAGGTCATCCCTGAATTTTCCCTTTTCCACTTCTTTTTCCAGATTCTTGTTAGTTGCCGCTATTATTCTGACATCGACCTTTAAGCTGTCTTTTCCTCCAAGCCTCCTGACTTCTTTGTCTTGCAAAACTCTCAATATTTTTGTTTGCGTAATGAGAGGAAGGTCCCCTATTTCATCAAGAAAAAGCGTGCCCTGATTACTGGTCTCGAACAGCCCCTGCTTCCTGTGGACTGCACCGGTAAAGGCGCCTGGCTCATAACCGAACAATTCGCTTTCTATAAGATTGTCAGGGATCGCTGCACAGTTAATCGCGGTAAAGGAAAATGTCCGTCTTGTGCTGTTATAGTGTATTGCCTTTGCGATAAGCTCCTTTCCCGTTCCGCTATCGCCATATATCAAGACGGTAACCGCAGTGGGAGTTACCTTCCGTGCTATCTGGATAACCTCCTGCATCTTTTTGGAACTGCCTACGATGCCTTCCATTTTAAATTTCCCGAAGAGCGCATCCTGCAGCCTGATATTATCCCTGAGCAGTTGCATCCTCTCCACCGCTTTTTTGACGGCGAGAATAATGACATCTTTTTCGAGGGGTTTTGTAAGGTAATCGAAGGCGCCTTTTTTGATTGCCTCGACAGCAGAAGAAATGCTGCCGTAAGCAGTCATTATAATAACAGCCGGTTTGAGAGCGTTTTGCGGCAGGGCTTCCAGGAGCTGCACACCACTCATGCCACTCATCTTGAGGTCGGTTATTACCACATCAGGGATAAGGGTTTTTATCAGTTCCAGTCCTTCTTCGCCGGATGCGGCAGTGTACGTTTCGAACCCTTCATCAACAAGAATGGTCTTTATTATTTCCCGCTGACGCTGCTCGTCATCCACAACCACTATTAACGCCATATGCCCTCTAAAAATTTATCGTTTTGTTTGTAGAGGGAGGATCAGTTTCACTTCACTTTTCTCCCCTATGATACTATGGAACTCCACCTTGCCGCCGTGTTCTTCCATGACCCTTCTGGTCATTGGCAAACCAAGTCCGAGACCATCCTGCCTCGTAGAAAAAAACGGCTCAAATATCTTGTCAAGGTCTTCCGGCTTTACTCCCTTCCCATTGTCGCATATAGTAAGGACCAACGTATCCTCAACAATCTCTTCAGTGATTCTCAATAATCCGGCTCTCCCTGAGGCACTCATTGCATGAAAGGCGTTGGTAATCACATTTAAAATACAGGATTTAAAAAGATCAGGGTCCAAATAAAGCTGCACGTCCAGAGGGCTCTCCCTGATAATGTTTATTCCGTCAGCTTCAGCTTTTGCCCATATCAGTGCAAGCACATCATCCAGCAGCACCTTAAAACTCAAATATCGCCTGTTCAGTTTGAAGGGTCTGCTGTAGTCCAGGAAGTCGTTGACGAGTTTATTGAGACGGTGTATCTCCTGCTTTATACCGCTTATCAGATGCTCAAACCTATCCATATTTTCGGAGCCTGCCGGTCTGTATTTTTCTCTTAAATGATCAACTCCCAAGCTGATAAAGTTGAGTGGATTTCTTATTTCGTGGGCCATAGTCCGGGAAAGCTGCCCCAACCCCGAAAGGTGTTCCGCCTCCCTCAACCGCTCCTCAAGGGAGCGGGTTTCCCTCAGCTTGGCTACCATGAAGTTGAATGTTTCTGAAAGACGGCCGATCTCATCATTGCTCTGAACAGGAATATTCTGATTGAGGTCGCCGGCAGCAACCCTCATTGATGCATCCACTACGCGCTGGATAGGACGAGTATACCTCCTGGAAAATAAAACAATCATAATAATGCCGACGCCGAAAACAAAAACCGTTGCAAGGATTCTCTTGACCGTATTCTCCCGCAGCATGTCGGAGAAATCATCCCTGTTGACTCTCAGATGCACATATCCGTATTGCGTATTGCCCGCGACGACCGGTACTATCACGTTATATGTATGGCCTTCTTCAGCAGAAACCGGCTCTCCCAATTCAGCCTTTATAATAAGCTCTTTCTTCTTATGGGTTATCGGCTGCCCTATTTTTGATGGATTAGTACTTGCGACGATTTCATGTTCATTGCTGATAATAGATATTTCCTTGACTCCCCTGGCATTAAGACTCGTAAGATATTTGGAAAGCCGGGCTTCATCCGTGGCTCCGGACCCCGTTACTTCCTCAACGCCGATCTGTATAGCCTTTGTAAGCTCCGTGGTCTGACGCTCCATGGCACGGGAAAGTTCCTGTTCGGATTGTGAATAAAAAAACAGCAGCATGCCGATCAGAATCAAGCTCAGAAAGAGCATCATAAGTATAAGCTTCTTGTTCAGTGAGAACTGAAACGAATTGCCCTGAAACATACTTAATAATAACATATCATCAAATACCGGGAAAAAGAACGGCACTACCAACTTGAATTAATTTGAAATTGATTTTAGTATAAGCAGCAAATGCTTATAGATAACGTTTCGGACATACTGAACAGGATGACGCGTGCGGCATTGCTCGCAGGCAGGAATCCGGTTGACGTGAAGCTGCTTGCCGTCACAAAAAAAGTGGGAGTCAAAGCCATCGAAGAAGCCCTGCATACAGGCATAAGGATATTTGGAGAGAACAGGGTGCAGGAGGCGAAAGAAAAGATCGGTCACTTTAGGGTCCCTGGTGAGGATTTGCTGCTTGATAACCCTGGCGGGGTTCAATGGCATTTAATAGGCAATCTCCAGAAAAATAAGGCAAAATATGCGGTGCATTTGTTTGATCTCATTCATACGCTGGATTCTGTTGAGCTTGCTGAAGAGTTGCGCAGACAGGCCATAAAGATCGGTAAGGTGCAGAGGGTGCTTGTGCAGGTAAAATTATCCGGCGATGATACCAGGCCCGGAGTACCGGAGAAAGGAATGATACCTTTACTCAAAGAAATCAGCGGCATGAGCAATATGCAGCCCGAAGGACTAATGACAATGCCCCCTTTTTTTGAGGACCCTGAACAGACAAGGCCATATTTCAGAAAACTCCGTGAACTCAGGGACCATTTAGAAGAAGCCGGCTACCTCCTGCCGGAGCTATCGATGGGCATGTCTCATGATTTTGAGATTGCAATACAGGAAGGAGCCACTATGGTGAGGATAGGAAGTGCAATTTTCGGAGAAAGGAGCAAGTTATGACCGGCTTTATTGGCGGCGGTAAAATGGCGGAGGCATTGATAAAAGGCATTGCCGGCAAGGGCAACAGGAGCATATTTGTGGCCGAACCACTGGAAGAGAGGAGACGCTATCTTGAAACCTCTTACGGGATAAGAACCTCTGCTTCCAACAAAGAAGTGGCTGGCTCCTGCAATATTATTATACTGGCAATTAAACCTCAAAACATGGCTGCAGTACTTGACGAGATCGCGGGATGTATGTCGGAAAACAAAACCGTGGTCTCCATAGCCGCAGGTATTACTCTCGCTTTTCTGCAGAAGAAACTGAAAACCGGAAGACTTGTAAGGGTCATGCCGAACACCCCGGCTATCGTTCAGGAAGGCATGTCAGTTCTTTCACTCTGCGAATGCTTGCCTGAGAGTGATATAGCGGCTGTCCGGGAAATTTTCATGTCTGTTGGTAAAGTTCTAACCTTGCCTGAAAAATATATGAACGCTGTGACCGCACTCTCCGGCAGCGGACCTGCCTTTATTGCATTATTTGAGGAAGCAATGATTGCCGCCGGTGTTCAAATGGGGCTGTCACCTGCAGATGCAACAGAACTCTCACTGCAGACTCTTAGCGGCACTGCGCGGCTTCTGGAGACCGGGATATCGCCCGGAGACCTCCGTATCATGGTAACCTCGCCCGGGGGGACCACCGCTGCGGGGCTCAGGGCATTTGAAGAAAAGGGCTTCAAAGAAATCGTATCAGGTGCCTTGCAGGCTGCTCTGAAGAGAGCAGAAGAATTAGGCAGCGGAAATTAGTTAGAATAGATGCGGTAATTATAGTGTCAGTGATCGGTGTCAGTGTCGCAAACCAGTGTCAGATGAAAACCACTTTGCCGACACAGACAATAGACACTGACATTACAGGGAGGGTACATGTTTGTTTTAGGCGACCTGATTATAGCTGTAGCTACGATCCTCGATTATATACTGGGAATTTACAAATGGATACTTTTAATCACGGTACTCCTGAGCTGGGTCAATCCCGACCCTTATAACCCCATCGTCCGCTTTCTTCATGCGGTAACTGATCCGGTACTCAGGCCGATAAGGAGATTGATAGGATTCTCATTCGGCCCTATAGACATTTCCCCGGTCATTGTTTTTTTTATTATTGTGTTTGTGCAAAGCTTTCTTATCCGGACGCTGATAAAATTAGGCTATCAACTAGGAGGTGGCTAAGATGAGACTTACTCCGCTCGACATTCAGCAAAAACAGTTTCCAATGCGCTTTAGGGGTTTTGACGTCGATGAAGTCTATTCTTTTCTCGAACTGGTGCGGGAGGAACTTGAAGAACTGATGAGAGAAAACGCTTCACTTAAAGAGCAACTCACAAGGGCAGACCAGCAATTGCAGGAATTCAAGCACATGGAATCAACACTCAGGGAGACACTGATGACCGCTCAGCAAATGGTCGAGGACTACAAGTCAAATGCACGCAAAGAGGCGGAACTCATCATTAAGGAGGCTGAACTCAAGGCTGACAGCATGACAAGTATTGCGCAGGAAAAGGTCGTAAAGATTCATGAGGACATTGTGGATCTAAAAGGGATCAGACGCCACTTCAAGGAGGAAATCAAGCGGCTTATTGACAGCCACATGAAGATGCTCGAGTTCGACAAGGAGAGAGAAGGAGAAGAGTCGGGTGAAATATAGCGCGCTGAAGGGCGTTGAGGACATCATGCCGCCCGACATTTTCTTATGGCAGCGCATTGAATCTGAGGCAAGGACAATTTTTCACAACTACGGCTTTCAGGAAATAAGACTTCCTATAATCGAGTCAACCGGCCTTTTCATCAGAAGTATAGGGGAAACATCGGACATTGTCGATAAGGAGATGTATACCTTTGCGGACAAGGCAAACCGCAGCATTACTTTGCGCCCGGAGGGAACAGCTCCTGCCGTGCGGTGTTATGTCGAGCACAATCTCAATACGCTTCCGTCTCCGCAAAAGTTTTTCTACACTGGTCCTATGTTCAGATATGAACGACCTCAAAAGGGGAGGTTCAGACAATTCTACCAGATCGGTGTCGAGGCCTTTGGCTCGGCAGAACCGTCGCAGGACGCTGAACTTATTGTCATGCTGAAAAACCTTCTTGAAAAAACAGGCATCAGGGAACTAAATTTTGAGATTAATTCCATAGGATGCGAGGCCTGCAGGCCTGACTACAAGAATGCCCTGCTGGCATTCTTTCAAGACAAACTCGACGGGTTCTGCCCTGATTGCTGTCGTCGTTACTCGGTAAATCCGTTGAGAATCCTCGATTGCAAAGTGGAGCGCTGCATAGAACTACGGCAGGGGGCGCCGGCAGTAACAGATTATTTATGCGTTGATTGCAGAAATCACTTCGGCGAACTCCTCGGCATGCTCAATATTATGGATGTCCGCTACGCCTTAAACCCCAACCTTGTGCGCGGTCTCGATTACTATACGAGAACCACCTTTGAAGTAACCAGTGAGCATCTCGGTGCGCAAAAAGCTGTTGCGGCAGGGGGCAGATATGATCGCCTTGTAAAAGAATTCGGAGGTGCGGATACACCGGCAATAGGCTTTGCCATCGGAATGGAAAGACTCGCGGCATTGCTGAAAGAAATCACCGCGGAACAGGCGCCTGCGCCAAAGGCGTTCATTGCGACCCTCGGCAACGAGGCTGAAAAAAAAGGGTTCCTGATTGCCGCGGAACTCCGGGCAAAAGGCTACTGGATTGAACAAAATTATGGAGGGGCCTCGCTGAAAAGCCAGTTGCGCAAGGCTGACAGGATAAATGCGGAAGTGGTATTTATTATCGGTGACAATGAACTCAAGGCAGAAAAGATACAGTGGAAAAACCTGAAAAACAAAGGATCTGGAGTGATAGAAATCAAAGATGCCGAGTCTGTATTGAAGGCTGGCTGCTGAATAACAAGCCCTAACCGACTCTATCCAGTCTTCTCACCCTTAGTTTCACTCCCAGCTCGTCGGCGAGCGTTCTGCACTTATCAATATCTACACCATCGGCAGCTACTACTGTTGCCTGAACATCCTGTATGCAGAGCTTTGCCTCCCCGATGAAATCAATTACTTCGTGAAAAGCATTATCGAATGCAGGCTTGCACAGGCGCCGGTAGGTTTCCTCATCCTGGGCATCGAGACTTATGGAAATGCTGTCAACAAGTCCCTGCAGTTCAGGAAGAATGTTCCTTTTGTAAATAAGGTTGCCATGGCCGTTTGTATTTATCCTCACCTTTCCCCCCTGCTGCTTCACACGTGCAGCAACTGCCTTGACAGCATCGAGCCGGAGGAGCGGTTCACCATACCCGCAAAAGACAATTTCCCTGTACCGGGCGGGATCGCCGATAGCATCCATCAGGTCCTCAACAGAAGGCTCATGCGCCAGTCGCAGATTGTGCCCTTTCACAATGTCCGTAGTATTGCGAACGCAAAAAACACATTTGCTGGTGCATCTGTTGGTAATATTTAAATACAGGCTGTCCCTGATCTTATATGCGATTTTTCCTGCCGGCATCTCGCCGAACCGGAAGAGTTTTTTAGCATTCACCGTCGTAATCTGTCAATGTCCTCAAGGGATACGCCCCGCAATTCAGCCAGAAAACGGGCAGTATAAACAATAAATGCCGGCTCGTTCCTTTTGCCTCTCAGGGGCTCCGGCGCAAGAAAGGGAGCATCCGTTTCTATCAGGAGGCGTTCATCGGGAATGGTTTTGGCTATATCGCGGAGCTGAGACGCCTTCCTGAAAGTCAGCTGACCTGCAAAAGAAATATGAAAACCCATTTCCAGCACCCTTTCAGCCATGTTACTGTCGCCTGAAAAGCAATGCATTACCCCCTGGTCAACGCCTGAATCTTTGAGTATAGCGAGAGTGTCTTCACCTGCATCTCTGCAGTGCACCACTACGGGCAGGCCGGACTCTCCGGCATAAACAAGCTGCTGTCTGAAAATATCACGCTGGACTGCCCTCGGCGAATAGTCGTAATGATAGTCAAGCCCTATCTCGCCGACAGCAACCACTTTTCTGTGGGCAGCCCACATTTTTATCTGATCAAAGACGGAGTTCGTAAAGTCCTTGGCATCGTGGGGATGCATGCCAACAACGGCAAAAATGTCATCATTTTTTTCAGCCAGCGCAACAGCGCCTTTGCTGCCTTCAAAATCAGAGCCGATGGCGAGAAACGCCTCAAGTCCCGCTTCACGCGCTCTCGTTAGAACATCTTCCCTGTCGCCATCAAAAGCGCTCATTTCAAGATGGCAGTGAGTATCAATCATGGTTTTCCTCAGACCCTCTCATTATTGCAGGCATACAGCAGCCTCTTAAAGATAAGAGATTATCTTATTATGATAATTTATGCGCACAATTTTGGGCAACCAGTGAATATTCGGTAGTGTTTCAGATTAAAAGCTGCGGTAAACTTGACGTGCTCCTGAAACTTGCTGTATTTTAAATATTCATTCTTAGCGTGGGCCGTTAGCTCAGTTGGTAGAGCAGCTGACTCTTAATCAGCGGGTCACAGGTTCGAATCCTGTACGGCTCATTTCAATTCAAAGAGTTATCGCAATTAGAGCAACTGACATAATAATAGAAAAATAATAGAACAATTCTGTAATCTTACCGATGTGTTTCTTTTGATAGCCAGTATTCAAATTTTAGGCAATGCACAGACGAAGCCCTTCTTCACTACATAGCTGCAGCTGTCCTGGAATTCATATGTTCATAAGAAAAAAGTCTTTTCAAATATTTCAATAAACATTATCGGCTATGATCATCTTCGTCTGAAGAAGGTAGGGAATTAAGGGAGAAAGCTGGTATAATATTATTAACTTTATGAAAAAATCGCAGCTCTATATTGAAACATCGGTATGGAACTTTTATTTTGCTGATGATGCTCCTGAGAAAAAGGATATTACACTGTCGTTTTTTTTACGGATAAAGAATGGGGAATATGATGTTTTTATTTCTAATATTGTTTTGGATGAAATAAATAGAGCCAATGAACACAAACGCACCCGGCTTTCAAGGCTCATTGAAGAAGTTGAACCTCGATTATTAATTGTTGATGAGCAAGTTATTAATCTTGCCAATAAGTACATAGCTGAGGGAGCGTTACCACAAAACAAAGTAGAAGATGCTATCCATGCGGCTGTTGCAACAATATACGAAATGGATGCACTGATAAGCTGGAATCTCAAGCATCTGTCAAATTTCAAAAGGATGGAAATGATAAACGGAATAAATATGAAAGAGGGGTACTATAAGAGACTTGAGCTTATCACCCCCATGGAGGTATCGGATGGAGAAATATGACAAGTCACTTATAGAGGTATGGGAATGGAAAGAGAAAGCTTATCAGGACATGAAAGACTTGTCTACTCAGGATTATTTGGAGAAGCTGAAAAAAAATACTGATACCTTTCTTGCGGGACATAAATTAAAACTGAAAGTTGTATCTCCCCAAAAGCATTTGCAGGAAGTAAATTAACGGCAGATTTACCGTTCTATTATCAAAATTGGATTTACTGGATTATTGGATTTTCCGGACTTTCAAAAATAACACTGAAATGAACTTTGCTGTTATTTTACAGGGAGTTGTTAGAATTTGTGGGCGAAACTCTTAATCAGCGGGTCACAGGTTCGAATCCTGTACGGCTCACCAGTTATTTGAACAATTCCTGCATTAGAGATTCTTTGTCACACTTTAGGTAGTCAGCTACATCTTTAAGGATATTGTTGAGAGTCCCCATTTTCAGAGGAGAGTGATTCGGAATGGTTATATGATATGCCACACCTGTATGTTTGCTCATGAGCCGCATATGGCTGCCGGTTTGTCTCGTTATTCCAAATCCCTAGTGGATAAGCAGTCTCGACAGGTCACTGCCTGATAAATCTCTCGGGATTTTAGGCATAAGAGAAAACTTCTTCTGTTACCATGTGGAGCCTTATTATTTTTGGGACATCTTTCTCCAAGTCAAAATGACACTTCAGGGCATCCTTGATATTGGGTTTAAGTTCAGCCAGGCCATCACCCTGAGCAAATATCGAGTATCCCAGTGCATGGGCAGTAAACCCGCCTTCCAAATCTTTCTCGACAACAAAAATTATCTCACTCATACGCTCCTCCAGACATACCTATCAAGCATAGAAGACTTCTCTCTTCAGGTGTTCTTTCTTGACTCCTAATTTAAACGTGCTAAAGCGAAGGCGTTTTTTCTCTAATGGCAAAATGATCACTTCAACTTTTTCACCATCATGCAATTTCTCACCAGGAATATTCTTAAGAATAATATTGCCGCCTTTTATAATCCCCTGTGCCTTCATTGCAATCTCCTCTTATGGTTTATGGCATATTATATCCGATAACTCCGGAGAGATGAAAAATTAGGTCTTGAAAATTCCAGCGGGATGTTCAGGTCTACACATTACACAATATGACGCATGGTTGTAGTTCTTTCGTGTAATGTGTAGACTTGACCCTGCCTGTGCCCTGCCCTCGTTATCCGCAAGGGAAACCGTGCAAATATCCAACAACGTTTGATATAGTAAGATTGTTTAAAGG
>Ga0074045_10005227_pt1 | contig 11369 bp, 10 predicted proteins | sample BogForMeECP23OM2_FD_94442 | JGI IMG/M metagenome (GOLD analysis project Ga0074045, IMG submission 94442) | Bog forest soil microbial communities from Calvert Island, British Columbia, Canada - Bog Forest MetaG ECP23OM2 | ecosystem: Environmental > Terrestrial > Soil > Wetlands ...
ATCAGAAGGTCTCAGGCGGCTTTATTCCCTATGGGGAAACCATTCAAGACGGCTCGGTCAATCTTAATATTTGGCCCACCAAGGAGTGGAATGTATCCGCGCTGTTTCAGTACGAACAATGGAAAGCTCCAGTTTTGGCCACGGGGCTGCAGAAAAATTGGACCTCGTCCCTGCAAGTCCGGTATTGGCCACAGAACTGGAAAAAATGACCAACGATATGCATGGAACCGATCTAGATAGAAGGGCCGGTCGCTCGAAAGGAATAAACGAAGTTGGGGCAAAAAAACTATAATCCGGAATCCATAATTTTCCAGCGCCTGCAGGACGAAGAAGCCCTCGACGAGCTCCAGCGCAAGGAAGCTCGGCTCCGCTTTGCTCGTAACATCCGCACCGTATGGAGCGAACGGACTTTCCTAATCCGACTTTCCCTGCTGGGACTCGTTTTGGGAATCCTAATCGCATTTTTGATCCCATCGCGCTACATGTCCACGACTCGCCTGATGCCTCCGGACAATCAGTCCAACTCCTCTTTGGCCATGGCGGCTGCTTCCATGCTGTCAGGACGAACAGGAGGGGGGGGCGGTGGGGCGCTCGGGGACATGGCGGGTGATCTCCTCGGGCTCAAAAGCACGAGCGATGTATTCGTTGGCATTCTCGGCAGTCGGACTGTTCAAGACGAGCTGATTCGACAATTCGACCTCCGTCGGGTTTATGGTTTTCGCAAGATGGAAAACACCCGCGAAAAACTTGCCAGTCGCACGGGTGTCTCAGTCGAACGGAAGAGCCAAATCATCACTATCACAGTAGCTGACCACAGTCCGCAGCGCGCGGCGGCCATGGCCAAGGCTTATGTTGATCAACTGAATCGCCTTGTTTCTGAGTTAAGTACTTCTTCTGCGCGACGCGAGCGTATTTTTCTGGAAGGCCGACTCGTCCAAGTGAACCAAGATCTAGAAACGGCAGAAAAGGACTTTAGCAAGTTTGCAAGCAAAAACAGCGCGATCGACATCAAAGAACAAGGTAAGGCGATGGTTGAGGCCGCTGCAACGCTTCAAGGCCGGCTTATTTTTGCTCAATCTGAACTTGAGGGACTTCGACAAATTTATTCTGATTCTAATGTGCGGGTGCGGGCGGTAAAAGCGCGCATTGAAGAGTTAAGGTCTCAACTGGAGAAAATAGGCGGGAAAGGCCAATCCACAACTCTAAGCCCGGATTCGGACGCGGCAGATTTATATCCTTCCATTCGCAAGCTCCCGCTACTTGGAGTGACGTATGCGGATCTCTATCGTCGCACCAAAGTCCAGGAGGCCGTTTACGAAGCTCTTACGCAAGAGTATGAACTCGCGAAGGTGCAAGAGGCGAAAGAAATTCCAACCGTAAAGGTTCTCGACGAAGCGGATGTTCCGGAGGTCCGAAGCTTCCCGCCGCGACTTGCAATTATCGTTGTGGGAACGGTCGTCGCATTCGTTGGTGGTGTCATGTTCCTGCTCGGTTCTAAAAGTTGGAGCGAAAAAGACCCGCAAGATCTCAGCAAGGCTATCGCCACCGAGATCTGGATTGATTTGAAAGAAAAGCGACTATTGAATCCGGTCAATGGCATCTCTCACGAGGCGGTTTCTGATGGGCCCAATCCACCGTCCAAACGCAGCATCCTTTCTTTCCTCGGATTGAATGCTGCGGCGAGGACTAACGGGAACGGTTCTCTGGGATCATCCGCGTCCTCCGATCATGTTTCAGATGAGGAACACTCGGACAAAGAAAAGTAGTTCGATTTTGTTGTTCTGCCCTTACCTCTCAAGGTAAGGTATTAAAATATAGAGGGTTAGGTCACAAAGGCCCTGTAAGTGACGGGGCGGAGCTGTGAACGGCCTAGAAACTTAACTGAGGACCAATGCCTTCTTCCGCGTCAGCTACGGCCACCGCAACCTGCGACTCCTTTCGTTTTGGGCAAGATTTTTCAAAGTCTGAAGGATTGCCATGGTATGCCGTCCAGACATGTGCACGGCATGAGAAACGAGTACAGCAGCGCTTCCTCGATCGCTCGTTTGAATCCTTTCTTCCTCTTTATGAGACGATTAGCCGTTGGAAAGACCGAAAGGTTCGGGTGCAACTTCCGCTTTTCCCTGGGTACATTTTTGTGAATCTAGATCTTGCCACCGGGCGCCTCAACCTACTCCAAGTTCCCGGAGTAGTTCGCGTCGTCAGCTTCGGAGGAATCGCTGCCGAGATTCCCACGAACGAAATCGAGGCTCTGCGTTCTGGCCTATTAAGCGGGCTACGAGGCGAACCACACCCTTATCTCAAGCTCGGCCATCGAGCCCGGGTCAAGTCTGGTCCCTTTCAGGGATTAGTTGGCATTCTTCTTCGCAAGAAAAACCAGGAACGTTTTGTTGTCTCCTTGGATCTTATCCAGCGTTCCATTGCGGTAGAAATTGGTTCGGTTGAACTCGAACAAGTTTGATCAGAATGCGCTCACCATGGGCCGTGAGGTCATTTCGCAACTCTAATTGCATAGCATCCCGCGTATGAATCGAAAGGAAAAGCTCACTCTCGTAAAAAACTCTGCTGCCAACGTGGCGAGGGGTGGTGCATCGGCCCTCGTCGCGCTGGTTCTCCCACCATTCCTCGTTCGACTCATGTCACCGGACTCCTATGGTGTCTGGTCACTCGTCCTTCAGGTAAGCTTGTTTGTAGGGTATTTCGATTTTGGAATCCAGACGGCCGTCGGCCGGTTCGTCGCACACGCGAATGAAAAAGGTGATACAGAATCCCGCGATCGCATTACTAGCACGGCGTTTGCGGCGCTCTCTGTTGCAGGAGCTCTTGCGCTTGCCGGAACTCTCGGCATGGTCGCTTTGCTTCCTCATATCTTCAAACAGATGCCCGGCGCTCTCGTTGGTGATGCCCGTATTGCTTTGCTTCTCGTTGGCGGTTCGCTTGCCATCGGCCTTCCTGCTTCGGTCTTCAATGGCATTTTCGTCGGGATTCAACGCTATGAATTACCTGCAATGGTTATTGGCGGCTCAAGGATCACAAGCGCCATTGTCGTTATCCTTGTGCTTCGTTCCGGTGGCACCCTCATTGCGATGGCTGTCACAGTAGCTACCTGTAACTTGGCTGCCTATCTAATTCAATACCTGCTCTATAAGCGCTTCGATGGTGGCACGAGAATTTCTTGCTCCCTCGTTACCTCAGCCGCTGGCCGCGAATTGATCCATTACTGCATCAGTCTAACTATTTGGTCTTTTGCGACGCTTTTAGTCACGGGGTTAGACATCGCGCTTGTCGGTATTTTTGACTTTTCCGCCGTCGCTTACTACACCGTTGCCGCAACTCTAATTTCTTTTATTCTTGGCCTGCAAAATGCCATCTTTGGAATGCTTATTCCGGCTGCTGCTGTTCTCGATGCGCGTGGCAGCACCTCGGAGCTAGGCTCAATGCTTGTTTCTGCAACACGCTTTGGAATGTTTCTTCTGTTTGCGTCTGGGGTGCCTTTGCTGATCGCTGCAGGTCCAATTCTCTCGATCTGGGTGGGACCCACTTATGCAGTGCATGCGAGCCTAATTTTGCGTGTTCTGGTAGTCGCCAACATTATCCGTTTGTCCGCAGTTCCGTACGCCATGCTTCTCGTGGGTACCGGTCAACAACAGCTAGTCACTGTCAGTCCTCTGATTGAAGGCTTTTCCAATCTGCTAATCAGTGTGGTTGCCGGCTACAAATGGGGTGCAATTGGGGTGGCCGTCGGGACATTGATTGGATCAACCATCGGAATCCTCTGCAACTTTGCCTACAACATGCCGCGTTCCACAAGAATTGCCGCAAGTCGCCTCAACTACATTACGGAGGGCTACCTTCGTCCGCTCATCTGTGTATCACCATTTCTCATTGTCTACGTTTTTTGCCATTTGTTCCGGGCATTGGACGAAGTCACGGAATTTCGTTGTCTGTTGATTGCAGCCGTTTTAACAATTGCCCTCGTTTGGAGATTTGGTCTTCGGCAGGTTGAACGCGCCAAAGCTCTTGCTTGGGTCGGTATGGGCCCTTCCACTCGTGAGGGGGCAGAAACCCTCTGATTAGGAATTTTCCTTGTTGAAGCTATTGCGCAAACTCGCCAAAGACCTCCTAATGTCGCCTCCCAGAGGTGTTAAATCTGGCCCCGATTCATTCATCCAACGGCCGCGCCTCATTCAAGGCGCACAATTTATTACGATTGGTGAGAGAACTTTCATAGGGCAGCACAGTTGGCTGGGTGCCCTTTCTACATATGGCGGCAGAGGATACCGATATCTACCCAGCCTCATCATCGGCGACAATGTGAATATCGGACGGTTCGTTTGTCTCACAACCATTTCTAACATCACGATCGGTGATGGCTGCTTGCTCAGCGAACATGTCTATATCAGTGATCACACGCACCAGATGGACCCATCCGCTGGGCTCATTGTCGAACAGCCTCTGGTGAGCAAAGGACCTGTTCATATAGGGGCAAATTCATTTCTTGGGTATCGAGTCTGCATTCTTCCAGGCGTTATTCTCGGTAAGTATTGCATTGTTGGCGCCAATTCAGTCGTCACCCATAGCTTTCCCGATTATTCAGTTATTGCAGGGTCTCCCGCTCGCCTGATCAGAACCAATTCGCCACTGCGGCCTAAATCAGTGTCCGTTATTGGAGCAGTCTCTAGTGATTAACAGTCGTGTTCAGGCCACCGGCGACTATTACCGAGAGCTTCGCACTCCGATGTTGGCGCTCGTACGTGGCAATCCAAAACGAGTTTTGGAGATTGGCTGTGCCAGTGGCCAGACACTTGCTTATTTTCGCGAGCACGGGGCCGACTACACTGTTGGCGTCGAATATTCCCCCGAAGTTGCCGCACAAGCTGCAAAACGCGGCGTTGGGCAAATCATAGTTGGGGACATTGAACGTCTTGATCTCGACCTCCAACCTGAATCTTTCGATCTTCTCATTGCTGGCCACGTTTTGGAACATCTTGCAGATCCTTGGCGAGTTTTGGCGAGACTTCGTGGTTATCTTAAGCTAGGTGGCCAATTTGTTGGCGGTTTGCCAAACGTCCGTCATCATAGCGTCGTTCTTCCTCTTGTATTGCATGGCAAATGGGAGTACCAGCCTTCTGGGGTCATGGACTGGACTCATTTACGCTTTTTTTCACGCGACACCGCGCGCGCAATGGTGAAGAATGCTGGATTCGAAGTGGACCGTGTGGTTCCGGAGTTTGGACGCAAATCAGAAATTGCCAATGCGCTGACCTTGAATCTATTCCGTAATTTTCTCTCTTATGCGTACAACATATCCGCGACCAACATCGCTTCAACTGGAAAGAAGTCAGGCCATGAAAGCTAAATCTCATTCCAATCCTCTGCATTTCTTCACGATAGTTGCCAAGAATTATCTTTCCTATGCCCTGGTGCTCGGCGAAAGTGTGGTGCGCCATCACCCTGACGCAGCTTTCTCAATTTTTCTGATGGATGATCCAGAGCATGTCTTACGCTCCAAAATTGAGGATCGGGGATTCTCGACCATTTATCCTGAAGAGATCCCTCTTCAGGACTACCGTAAGTTCGTTTTTAAGTACAACATTACCGAAGCAAGTACTGGCGTAAAGCCTTTTGTTTTTTGTGCACTTCTCGAGCGCGGTGCTCAGAAAATTGTCTATCTGGATCCTGACATTCTTTGTTTTCGCCGGTTTGCTGAAGTTATCGACGCTCTGAACACGAGCTCCATCGTTCTTACTCCTCATCTATGCTCACCCGTTCCAGACGATATCTTTCCAGGAGAAAGGTCAGCTCTCCGGTCTGGAGTATTCAATTTGGGCTTCATTGCGATCCGGAAAGACAACAACGCATCGTCATTCATCCAGTGGTGGTCTGATCACCTGATGCTTGAGTGCGTAGCCGAGCCGGATGCAGGGCTTTTTGTTGACCAGAAATGGATTGATCTGGTTCCATCTCTTTTCGACAACGTATTTATTCTACGCAATCTCGGCTACAACATTGCTTATTGGAATTTGCACGAACGCTTTTTAGAGATGCGCGGAGAAACCCTTTTCGAGGCATACTCGGGAGCTCCTGTCACTTTTTTTCATTTCAGCGGCTTGCCGCTGGACGACATCAATTCCATCTGCAAGTATCGGGCTAAAAATCCCTTCGAAAAAGGTGTTTCGCTTAAGCGCTTCACACTGACGACTCGCCCTGATTTGGCCGGCCTGTTTCGGATGTACCACCAACTGCTATTGAAGGCGGACGTTTTGGCCTTGTCAAAGAGTCCTTACTCTTACGCAGCCTATGAAAACGGAGAACTGATCTCGCAACTCGAGCGCTCAATCTATCTCGGATCGCCCGCTTGGCTCAGCAGCCCCAGCGATCCTTTTGCAGTGGGGAAAAAGTCATTCCACAATGCTTGCCGCAAGGGTGGCGTACGTTCGGCCAGACGAGAGGAAGCAATAGGATCACCGAACGCCCAGCTCAACCACTATGGTCCTTATAGGAGGATGATCGAGCAATTAGTTCGCTACTGTCTCCGCATGCTAGGCCCCGAAAAATATCTGGCATTCGCCAAGTATATGCGGCACCAATTCCTTCCCATGAACCATGCTTTTCTGCTGCGCGGGAAACAACCGGTCGAGTCTATTCCCGGCACAAACGTAGTTGGTGAAAATCTATCGCAGACTTATGAGAAGTCTGCTTGCGAGGGTTCTAAGGTCTGAAAAGACAAGGAATTCCTCAAATGATGATTTTTCTTATTTTGGCTCTCTTTGTCGTTTCCGGTGATGTCTTTTTTGTGTTTCATGTGGAAGGGTTCACCATTCGACTTTTTCAGCTTTTGATCATTCCGGTCATTTTCGTAGGTGTTCGCAAGCTGTGGCGCGATCCGCGCTCAAAACAGTGGCCGATTGGCTACAAGTCGTTGCTCACTTGGGCGCTTTTCGTCCTCATTTTTGTTCCCAATACCTCATTCATTCCCCGCAACGTCGGATACATGGGTTGGTTGCTTCTGAATATTCTTCTCGTGATCGGGATCACCGGGGCTATCAATACTGAAGCGAAGCTGGTGCACCTGCTCCAGTGGTATATATATTCATTTGCTTTCTGCGCGGTCTTTGGGCTAGTTCAGTTCTTCGCTCCCCTCTTCGGTCTTCCAGGTCTGCTAGTCCAACAATGGTGGTTTCCTGGTTTAATCGCCCGCATCAATGGTTTTAACTATGAACCTTCCTACTACGCCACTTATATGCTGGCGGGTTGGATTCTTATTGATTATTTGCGCTACCGCAAAGTTGTGATTGTCCCGGGTTTGAACATTATTTTTGGATTGGTGACCGTCTCTATTCTGCTGAGCACCTCTCGAATCGGTTGGCTTGTCATGTTTGTGTGGTTTGCTGTCCGCGTCTTCTGGCACTTCCAAGAGAGTGGGATCATGGTTCCCTGGAGAGCCATTATACTTGGCGGATTCTCTTGTGCGGTTTTGATTTCTTTGTTCATGTCTCACTATGGCATCGCCGGAGAGGATCTTAGTTTTTTGGGTAGCGGCCTCGGTCTGTTTGGTGCTACGACAACCCACTCCTCGGACACGAGAATCGGTACAGCGCTCGATACGCTCAATGTATTTTTTGAACATCCTATTATCGGCGTCAGTCTCGGTGGCGTGGCTCCAGCTATCGGTGGTAACCGTAACGACTCAATTATTGATCAGGAATCCACAAAAGATGATGAAGGCACCTGTGTTACCGCAGAAGTTCTTGCCGCCAGCGGAATCTTTGGGTTTATTCCGTTTGTCCTGTATATGTATGGACTGATGTGGACCCCTATCCATCTTACGGACAATTCAGATTTAGGTCTCTGCGTAAAAGCTTTGACTTGGTCTCTAATTATGGTTTTTCTAGCGCTTCAGTTTAGCCCGACTATTCTCCGCGCTCCCTTCTGGCTGCATATTGGGATCCTGTCTGCGGCCTACCGAGTCTTCCGGGCTAGCCAGAGGAGCAGGAGACTCGTCGCAGCTTTGCATCAACTCCAGAATCCAGCAACCGCAGTTGGATGAAGCTTATGTTCAGGTTTGTTCTCCTTTGGAATGACTGTCAAAATCACCTTCGACGCCCGATGGATACGTGGAGGCATCGGCACTTATATCTGCAATTTGCTAGCGGGAATCTGCCAGGCTGGCAAGGGCTGGGATGTTTTGGCAATCACCCGTCGAGAATATCTTCCTCTGGTCCAGCAGTTATGCCCGAGAGTAAGAGTAATTGATGTTCCCATCTACACCCTAAGCGAACAGTTTCAGATTGCACGTGCCGCGAGGGGAAGTGAATTGCTTCACGTCCCTCATTACAATGCGCCGCTGCTTTACCACGGCCCGTTGCTAGTTTCGATTCATGATTTGATCCATCTGATGGACCCCTTCTATGAAGGGAGCCTAAAGTCTTGGGTTTATGCGCGGCCGATGCTGAAGATGATTGCTTTCAAGGCCGCACACATCGTCACCGTGTCTGAATATTCGAGAAAGGCCATCATCGACCGGTTAGGTGTTTCACCCGCCAAGGTGACGGTTATTTATAACGGTGTCAACTCGCAGTTTGGCCCAATGGATCGCCGGGAAGCTATGAGAAGCTTACAACAGAATCTTGATTTGCATTCACCGTATTTCCTATACGTCGGCAGTCTCAAACTCTATAAAAATGTCGTTACATTGTTGAAGGCATTCGCGGCGATTCGGGCCCGCCATGGGATTGAACAACTCCTGGTTATTGTTGGCGACGATGCCCACGGCAAAGCTATACTCGCTGCCGAAAGTAGAAGACTTGGTCTGGACCCATTCGTTAGGTTTCTTCCTTATGCTCCACAGCAATTGCTGCGTCAACTGTACTCTGCAGCCGACTGTTTTGTATTACCTTCCAAGCTTGAAGGATTCGGATTGCCGGTTCTGGAAGCAATGGCATGTGGCGCCCCTGTTATTTCTTCAAATGCTGCATCGCTGCCGGAAGTAGGTGGAGACGCCGTGCTGTATTTTGACCCATCCAATTACGAAGAATTGGCAGAGAAAATGATGGAAGTGCTTTGTTCAACGGAATTGCAGGGAAGACTCCGGACAACGGGACTCGCCAGAGCGAAACTATTTACGTGGGAAAAATCGACAGAAAAGCATTTGGAACTCTACAATCGTTTAACAGAGTAGTTCTATTGTGATCAGTTCTGAGGTCTAACTGTGATACAAGTGGACAAGTGGTTGGAAAATTTCAGCAAATGCCGTGTTCTGGTCGTTGGCGACCTCATGCTCGATGAGTATCGTCGAGGCCACGTCGAGCGTATCTCGCCCGAGGCACCCGTACCGATCCTCAGTATTGTCAGTAGGGAGATGACACTCGGCGGCGCTGGAAACGTGGCGCGAAATTTACGCAGCCTGCATGTTTCTGTTTCCGTGATTGGCGTACTTGGACGGGATGATACAGCAACTCGAATACTCGCAGAACTTAACGCGATTGGCGCGGAATCATCTTCTGTCCTTTATGATACGGAACGAATCTCAACGCGGAAGATTCGTTATGTTTCTCTCGAGCATGATCAGCAGGTATTTCGCGCCGACGAAGAAATGACTCACGCCGTCAGCGCGAAAGTGGAGACCCACTTGATCGACAATATTTATCATGCCGCCCGCGGTGCGCAAATTATTCTTTGCTCCGACTATCTAAAAGGTGTTTTGAGCGAGCGAGTTCTCCAAGCTGCGTTCGAGGCCGGCCGCGATCAGGGAATTCCAGTCCTCGTAGCTCCGAAAGACAGCAACCCAGCCAAGTACGAGTGGGCAACGATTCTCATGCCGAATCTCAAAGAATTCGCCCGACTCGCTGGTACTCCTGGCCATGGTACGGCCTGGTTGAATGAGTCGGCTCAACGACTGATGCGTACTCACAAACTCCAAGCGATTGTCGTCACTCGCGGTAGCGAGGGGATGTCGCTCTTCGAGTTGTCTGGCTCGGAAGTACGACGGGTAGATATTCCCACTGTTGCCAGAAATATTTACGATGTTACGGGCGCAGGCGACACTGCCATTGCGACGTTCGCTGCGACCATCGCTTCCGGTGCTGACCGCCATACGGCTGCCCTTTTGGCTAACACCGCTGCTGGAATTGTGGTCGGAAAGCATGGGACCGCCACCGTCACTGTCGAAGAACTTCAGGATCATCTGATAGAGCAGGAATTGCACGAGCCACGAGCCCGTCCTCGTCGGTGCACGGACGAGGCCAGTCGCTCCGCTCGGGTGAGCAGCCAAGCATGATCAAAGTTCGCGGTAATCCCGCGCTCCATTTCTTCGATCGTTACGTCGGTATTCCCGCCGTTGCATTGGCGGGCCGCCTTCGCAGGCAGCGCAGCCTACCCTCCGAGATCAATAAAATCGGCCTCTTGAAAGGTGGCGCGATTGGCGACACCGTATTGTTGAGCGGCATTATCGCCGATCTACGCGACGCTTTTCCCCGCGCCGAGCTGACTCTCTTCGCCGGCGAAAGCAACTATGAAATGGCCACCCTGCTTGGCGGCCTCAACCGCGTTGTCAAAGTGCCTGCGGCAAGGCCTCTCAAAGGTTTTCGCGCGATACGTTCTGTAGTCGTAGATGTCCTTCTCGATTTCGGGCAATGGACGCGCCTTGAAGCGCTCTTCAGCATGGCCAGCAAAGCCACATTCACGATCGGTTTTCACACAGCTGATCAGCACCGCCACCACGGTTTTGATCTCGCCGTAGATCATTGCTTCTCCAATCACGAGCTCGAAAACTATCGAGCTCTTGTGAGTGTTTTGGGTGTAAAGGCCTCTCATCTGCCTTCTCTTCCTGTTCCTGCACATGCTTCTTCAATTGGTATGCCCTATATTGTTTGTCATCTTTGGCCGGGTGGGCGCAGAAGGGAATTGAAGCAATGGCCACCCGATCGCTGGCTTCGTCTCATCACGGATTTTTGCAATCAAGGATTGACGGTTGTTCTGACGGGGGGCAATTCCGACAGAGCACCGAACAGATCCTTGATAGATCGCCTCCCGAAATCCGCGTGCATGCGTATGAGGAATGCTGCTGGGGGCAGTCTTTCCGAATCGCTCGGCCTGCTTGCAAGTGCCCAACTGGTAGTGAGTGTGGACACCGGGATTATGCACATCGCTTCGGCACTAGGTGTCCCGTTAGTGGCCCTACATGGCCCCACTTCATCAGCACGGTGGGGCCCGTTGAATCCGCAATCCATCGCCATCGATACGCCCCTTCCTGAAGGTGGCTTTATTAATTTGGGCTGGGAAGAGATGTCGCCTGAACCTCTCTGCATGGAGGCCATCTCGTACGAAGTAGTTCGCGATGCCTGCAACTCTCTACTTCACCAAGCGAA
>Ga0074045_10005229_pt1 | contig 11366 bp, 6 predicted proteins | sample BogForMeECP23OM2_FD_94442 | JGI IMG/M metagenome (GOLD analysis project Ga0074045, IMG submission 94442) | Bog forest soil microbial communities from Calvert Island, British Columbia, Canada - Bog Forest MetaG ECP23OM2 | ecosystem: Environmental > Terrestrial > Soil > Wetlands ...
ATGGGTGCTGAGCGGGCATGAGCATCGGCTGGCGAACGTCGCCGACGCCGTCGTAGATATTTTTCTGAACGGGATAAGGAGCAACAGCAAGCAATGAGCGGCTCCTAGCTGGCAATCCATCAGCGTGGGTTTCCACCAACACAGCGATGCCGGTTACAGGTCACAGCATTTGGGGCGCGGGGAGATTAGGATTTGCTTGTTTAGACATACCGACAGCGTTAGGGCGCGCTGTAGGGCGGTTTTTTTGTGATCCCGGCCAGGCTTTAGGCCGCGGGGATCTGCTTTCTGATTCCTTGGCAAGCTGTTCGCCCCTAGAGAGAGCTGGGTGGCTCTACTGAAGCCGCGTCACTTCAAAACAAGAACGCATCGCCCACATTGGAACCATGAGCATTCGGACCCTCAACGAAGTCTTCTTTACCGTCGCGGACCGCACCAACGACCGCGTCATGCTCACCCGCGAATCCGGAGCGTGGCAGCCCATCTCTTCCGCTCAACTGAAGAGCTGGGTGTATTCCGCCGCCCGCCAACTGCAAGCCTGGGGCATTGGCAAAGGTGACCGTGTGGTCATCCTGAGCGAGAATCGCGCAGAGTGGGCCATTGCCGACTATGCCGCGTTGCTACTCGGCGCGGTCGTTGTGCCCATCTATGCGACACAGACCGCCGACCAGATCCAGTATGTGCTACAAAACTCCGAGGCACGCATTGCATTCGTCTCCACGCGCCAGCAGTACGAGAAGTTCACTTCCATTAGGGAACGTAGCAGCATCGAGTACGTCGTCATCATGGACGAGGCTCCCGAACTGACGGACGCGCTCCACATCTGGTCGTTCCTCCGCGCCGGAATGCACGATGCCGGCCCGGACCTCGACGCCATCGCCAACGCTATTGAGCCGGAGGACCTCGCAACCATCATCTATACCTCCGGCACCACGGGCACGCCCAAGGGCGTCATGCTCACGCATGGCTGCATCGCCTCCAACGTCAGTGTTTCGCTCGATATGTTCGAGGTGGGCAAGGGTGATCTGAGCGTGTCCTATCTTCCGCTGTCACATATCACCGCACGGCATGTGGATTATGCCCTGCAGTACCGCGGCATCACCATCGCCTACTGCCCCTACATCGACGACCTGTCGCGAACACTGCTGGAGGTCAAGCCGACGATCATTGTGGCCGTCCCGCGGGTTTACGAGAAGGTCTACAACCAGGTCCAGCACAAGATGCACGGCGTAAAGAGCGCGCTCTTCACGTGGGCGATCTCGGTGGGAGCTGCCAATCGCGAAACGATCTTGCGCGGCGAAACGCCGACGTCGCTCCCGTGGAAGCTGGCCAACGCACTGGTGTTTTCCAGAATCCGCGAAGGATTAGGGGGCCGTGCGCGGGTATTCGTCTCCGGAGGCGCGCCGCTGGGCCGGGAGATTGCCACCTGGTACGCCGACATCGGCATTCGCATCCACGAAGGCTACGGCCTCACGGAAACCTCTCCCGTGATCGCCGTGAACAACCCCGTAAATCATCGCCTAGGCAGCGTCGGCAAGCCGGTGTCGAATGTTGAAATTCGGATCGCGCCTGATGGTGAACTACTGGTGAGAGGGCCTTCGGTTTTCCAGGGTTACTGGAGGATGCCGGAAGAAACGGCCAACGCGTTTGAAGATGGCTGGTTCAAGACTGGCGATGTCGCGAGCCTCGACGACGACGGCTACCTCTCCATCATCGATCGCAAGAAGGACCTGATCAAGACCTCGGGTGGCAAGTTCATCGCTCCGCAGCCAATCGAGAATTCGCTGAAGACCAACCTGCTGGTCGGCGAGGCGGCGTTGCTGGGCGACAAACGTAAGTTTCCGGCGGTGCTCATCGTGCCTAATTTTGCGGAATTGGAAGAGTGGGCGCAACGCCATGGAGTGAAGTTCACCTCGCGGAAGGAGCTGGTGAAATCCCCCCATGTGCAATCATTGTATGAGGGAATCGTTGAGGAACTGAATCGCAACCTTGCCCAGTACGAGAAGCTGAAAAAAGTGCTGGTGATTCCTGCCGAACTTAGCATCGCTGACGGCACGCTAACCCCGAGCATGAAGTTGCGGCGCCGGCATTTGGAAGAGCGCTATCGCAAGGAGATTGACGCACTCTATGCTCAGGCACAGGCACATTCGCGCGCCACGGCGTCCAACCGTGCAATACGGTGACGACACATAAAGCTCGTCCTCATCGCATCACCCGTTGGCCGGAACCTTGAGCCGCATGCCCCAGGGCCGACGCTCCGCAATCTTGCAGGACAACGTCGCAGCGGAATCGCTCCGTGCGTCCGAAGATGAACTGGAGATGGGTTTCCATAACCGGGTCAAGGCGACCCCGCCGGAGCCGGGCCCAGTTTCCGGCTTGTTGACGCCAACGCCCCCTAATCGAGTAGGATTGCCGATTCGCCATTAATTCTGCCCCACCCTGGAGCCCCGACGTGCAATGCTGATCATCCCCACCTACAACGAACGGGAAAATATCTCGTCTCTTGTAACTAGGATTCGCAACGCGGTAGGAGAGGAGTTGATCTTCTTCGTGGACGACAATTCTCCTGACGGTACCGCCGACGAGATTCGTCGAATTCAGAAGTGGGATACCCGCGTGCACTTGATGGCGCGTCCCGGCAAGGGTGGCTATGGGTCAGCGTGCCGGGAGGCCATGGAAAAAATACTCCGGGAAAACCTCGACGACTACGTGATTCAATCCGACGCTGACTTATCTCATCCGCCCGAGTTGCTGCCGCGTATGCTCGAGTTGCTCAAAACGTACCCTGTGGTGATCGGCTCGCGCTACGTGACAGGCGGCGGCGCCAAAAACTGGAGCCTTTTGCGGCGGACTTTGAGTTTCGGAGCCAACCTTTACGCGCGCTTCTTCACCGGAGTGCCGGTGCACGACATGACCGCCGGATTTGTCGGCTATCAGACCAATGCTCTGCGAAAAATAAACCTCGACGAGATTCGGTCGGAGGGCTATGCGTTCCTGATGGAGATGAAGTTCAACCTGCATCGCAGTGGAAACAGCTTCTGTGAATTCCCCATCATTTTTTCCGAACGCGAGTCCGGAAAATCGAAGTTCAGCCGAAAAATTCTTTTCGAAGGAGTGCGTTTTCCACTCAAAGCCCTCGGGAAAAGAATCTCCGGCGTTTCCTATATTCAACGTCATGAATAGCGCATTCTGGTTGTTGCGGTCGTTCCCCAGTAGAAGCCTTCTGGCCCAGATGGATCAACATGACCCGCCAGTGCCGCACCACCGGTTCTCGTAAAGCATGCGGGCTATCCGGGTTTCCTGTACCGGGTGTATACGTCGAAGCAACCTTGCACGACCGACTTGAGCCCACTCGCCGGTCAGCGCAAACGTTTCATGGGTAGTTTGCCGAGATGCTGTTTGACCTCCTGAACTAAGAACCGATAGTCCTTCTGCTCTAAAAAGGGGAAAGTAGCTTCCAGTGGATGGAGATTTCTAGTTGCTACACAGCATAGGTTGGTTGCCGATCCGATGGCAACCGGAGGCCCCTCGACTCCGGCGGCTAAGAATAAGAACAGGCTGCCTGCTCCGGAATGACCGCGTCCGAGGGGGCGAAATACTCAATCTCGTCACTGCAGATACACGACCTTCAGCGGTTCTGAGGAACGGACCTCGAGCTTGAAGCCGGCCTGGCGCAGTGCTTCCAGAATGTCCGGCGTAGGCTCGATCAGCGCCACATACTGCGAGTAAGCCTTGAGGTTGTATAGTCGCCAGAATTGGAACGGATAAAACTGCGACAAGTTGAGCAACAGACGCTGGTGCAAGTAAGGGTCGGGAGAAGATTGGATCGAGCTGGCCTGCTGATCGAAATCAGGAGGCAGCAGCAAAATACAATCCGCTGGATAGCGTGAATAGTACTGGGCCTCCGAGAAGATGAGCGGCGGCGAAAACACCATATATTGCTTCCCTTCCCGGTGTAACCAACTTTCCATGGTTAGATACTCGCGGATTCCGGTGGCCTCAACCGATTGCGGGTGCTGCACCACCGCCATCTGCTTCCATATTCCCCAGGTGACCAAAAGCAGAAAAATTCCCAGCGAGATACGATGATCTTTTCGATAGTGCCGCCACAGCAAACAGGAAAATGCGATGGCAATTCCGGGCAAAACGCAAATGAAATACCGACTGAAGAAAGCGTTAGTCCCAAGCTCCGCAAAGACAAAGCCAGCGAGCGGTATGCAGAAAAATAGCCAGCCGATAGATTCATCCGCTTCCATCGGTTGTACGACCGTACCTTGATCGTTCGTCGTCGACAGAACGACCCAAACCACGATCAGCGCGAGCAAAAGCAATGCATCTGGAAACAACTGGGGAAAGATCGCCCTGAGTTCGGAGAAGGACGGGCGATTCCAAAAGCCAGAGGAGAACTTGCGGGAAAACGACAAGATCAGGGGCGACAAGAGTGCGGCAGGAACAACGACTCCCAAGCCCCCAGCGATCAGCTTCGAAGAAGGACGCTGCCAGGGCTTCCAGCGGACGGCTTCCCACAGCGCGTATGGCAGCAGACACATCACGGCGTAGTAGTGCATCGTCACACCGAGGAAAAGCGCCGCGCCGAAAAAGGTTGCCGCTCTCGTGTCGGATTCGGTTTTCGTCCACACCCAAAGGCCCAGCGCTGCGAACATGAAATAGATCGCATATGAGCGCGCCTCATATCCGTAGTAAGGCAAGAACGAGCAGGTGAGAACAGAGAGCGCAATTAGCCCGTGCAGACCGTCGGTCAGACGCCGTGCACAATCGAAGGTCAGAAGCAGACCCGCTACCATCGCCAATGCAGACGGCAGGCGTGCGACCACCTCATTGCCGCCAAACAGCATCCCGAGTTCTCTGACCAGCATGTAGTAGAAAGGAGGCAAGGAATCAGCGGCATGACTGAGCGCCGTCCAGATGGTTGTCCAAGTGGGAAGCTGGGCGATGCGGACCGTGAACAGTTCATCGAACCAGAAGAGACGATGGGAGGCGATGTAGATGCTGGTAGCCAAATAGAAGGCAGCTAGCAACGCCGCCCCGACAAGCGTCAATTTATCCGCGGCTTTGGGGAGATGCTTTATCTCGAGTGTGCCGAGGTCTTGGACAGCCTTCCGCAGTGGAGTCTGCATGTCCCCTTGTTATAGTGGAGAGACAGGGAATTCGATTACCACCGAGCTTGTTAAACTGCCGTGAACCAACAAGATCACTCCAAAAGCCTTGTGGCATTGCGACTTGCCGGACTTACTTGTAGTAGAACTAAGTCGCTATTCTTATATTGGCTGGCATTCCTCGAAAAATGGTATCACTGCTATCACATTCCGTCGAGCGAGTTCTCCGTACGGGCTCCGCTCAAAATCTGCTCCCAGTCAGCGCCGCCAGGGTTGGAGTTCGCTTTGCTGGCGGCGAGAGTAGGGGACCATGCTGAGAATGGTCTCTTATTCGAAGGCCGCGGGGGAAGCCGGCGATGAAAGCATAGGAGTGATGTTACGGGCGCTCGGCAAGAAGATCACCTGGTGGCCTGCGGCCGAGGTTATCCGTATCAGCAACCGGCAGACGTGGGGCCGGCGCGAGCGCTACCGACAGTTTGGCTATGGCGGGCCGTTCGACAGGCGGCGCGGGCAGCCCTCGCCCAAGCGGGTTCCGCTGGCGACGGTGGAACAGGTGGAACAAGTCTTGTAGTGTACAGTTGTGCCATTATGCAATGTTCAAGGAACATCCGTCGGACAAGAATGAACTCCGAGATGCTTACCTAAGCAAACGTGCTGCCGACCCCAAGTCTTAAGGATGGAATAACTGCACCTTCACCGTCTTGATCTCGTACGGGTTTGTCGGGATCGCGATCACCTTGCGGTTCGAATCCACCGCAAGGGGAGTCTGGGCAGCCTCCATTAGGTTCGTCTCCCACGCCGCCGAAGCGACCTGCGGCAATATGATGTGAACGTCGCCCTTCTTCCCTGCCCACTCGTAGTAACGAATAATCAGCGAGTTGTCATCTGCATCTTTCTTCACGGCGGTGATCACCACGTTTTCCTCAGTGGCGCCGAAGAACGATTTCACTGCTGGCAGCGGACCGGTGTGCTGCGCGGTCGAAACCACGAAGAGCGGATAGTTCAACTCGTAGCCTTGTCGAACCGTCATCGCCTCGCGCCATGTCCCGCCGTGCGGATACAGCGAATAGGTGAACTCGTGGGTCCCTTGGTCAGCTTCCGGATCGGGCCATGTCGGCGAACGCAGCAGCGACAGGCGTAACACATTGTCCCTAGCGTCGTATCCGTACTTGCTGTCATTCAGCAAGCTGAATCCGTGCATTGCGTCGGAGATATCGCCCCAACGCAGGGCTGGAACCTCGAACTGGGCCTGCTCGGCGGGTGTACGGCGCGTCGTGGGCCGTTCGACGCTGCCGTAAGGAATCTCGAACGTTGCTTTCTCGCTGCGCACGCTAACCGGAACTGCGACCTTCAGGAGGATGTGTTTCTCATGCCAGTCGGCCAGCATGCGGACGTCAACCCGCGGCACGGCGGAATACATGGTGATGTCCTGAGTGAAGCTCGAATTCTGGAAGTGATGCCGCACGCGGATGACGGCACGCAATGGCGTGTTCTCCACTAGCTTCACTTCGTCGGCTTGCATCAGGTCCCAATGCTGCTTGACGAAGTCAGCGTCAATGTTCCAGGCGTCCCAACGCTTGGGCTTGTCCACAAAGGCCTGAAGAAGGTTGCCGCAGGGCAACCCGTCGGGCGATGCCGCAGGCGAGCCTTCGCTCTGCACTGGCAGTGCCAGCGCTTCAGTCTGACTGCGTTTGTCGAAGAGGCTGGTGACGCAGCCGGTCTTGGGATCAACCTTCAGGCGAACAAACTCGTTTTCGAGCGAGTCAGCGGTAGCGACCAAGGTCGCCCTGGGCAATACCCCGGCACCCGCATGGGCCACTCTAGTCCCCGTTTGATCTGGGTGCACACTTATCAGCTTATATCCGGTCGGTGGTACATTTTTCGCAAGCACACGCAGTCTCATCCGGTTGATCTCTGGAGTGGAACTAATGATTTCAAATTCCACAGGCCCATCGGCATCCTCTAAATGGAAACCGGGGGCGTCTGTCTTTGGGAGTTGGACTTCAACCTCCACCTCCTCCGTCCTGGTCCACGACAGCGGGTTGAAGACGAGCATGCTCACCCCTGGGGAATCCACGCGTGTAGCAAGGTCGGCCAGCGCAGTGCGGATCATCTCGCGATCGATGCGCGAGGCCACCGCGTATCGGCGCGCGGCATCCACGTAGTTGATGTGAATGCCGGAGCCCGGCAGAATGTCGTGGAATTGGTTGAACAGGATTTCTTTCCATGCAGCGTCGAGGTTCTGCTGAGGATAGGTTGCGCCGAACAGAGTATCGATCGACATCAGCTTTTCCGCGTTCAGAACCAGCACTTCGTTTTGGCGATTACCTCGCTTCTCCTCAGCTTGAGTCGTCTGCACACCACGGTGGTATTGGAAGTACAGTTCGCCGTCCCATGTCGGAATCTTCAGCCCGCTCCTGTTTTTTTCCAGATCAGCAAAGTAAAGCGTTGCGGTGGAGTAGTTCAGCTGCGGAAAGACGAGATCACCCTTCTGCCAGCGCAGGGCGGTGTCGAGGTCCTGACGGGTAGGCCCGCCACCGTGATCCCCGACGCCATACAGGTACATCATGTCCAGGCCACCTGCAGGCGCCGAGTTCGTCCCACCGTTGTATTTCCATATGTGCGGCCCGTAGGTTGCCGAGTCGCGCGCCATCTTCTGCGGGTCGATCTGGTTGGCGTAGTCGCTGGGGAAGTAGGTCAGCAGCCGGCTGCCGTCGGGCGCCTGCCACCAGAACAGCCGGTGGGGGAACTTAGTGAACTCCGACGCCCACAGCAGCTTCTGGGTGACGAAGTAGTCGATACCCGAGCGCTTATAGATTTGCGGCAGTTGCCAGTTGTAGCCGAACGAGTCGGGGTTCCAGCCAATGTTGATGTTCACCCCGAACTTTTGCTGGAAGTAGCGCTTGCCGTACAGGATCTGGCGTACCAGCGATTCTCCGTCGGGCATGTTGAGGTCGGGTTCGACCCACATGCCGCCGATGACCTCCCAGCGGCCTTCCTTCACTCGCTGCTGGATTTCCTGGAACATGGCAGGGTATTTCTCTTCGATCCATTCGTAAGCCTGCGCTGCGCTCGCAGTAAACTTGAAATCGGGATATTCGCGCATGAGTTGAAGCGCGGTGCCGAAGGTGTTGCGAACAACCTCGACGGTTTCGGTCCATGGCCAGAGCCATGCCATATCAATATGGCTGTTGCCAACGGCCGCGATGCTGAACTGCTTCACGTAAGGCCGCAGCACGTCGAGCTTGCTTTGCGCATCGCGCAGCGAAGCGTCAAAGGCCTGCTGATTGCCTGTGTCGAGCGCTGCGAGATTGATAGCCTTGACAGCCGTGTCGAGTTGCTGCTGTCGTTCGACTTTGCCGTCCGAATAAGCGGCAATGAGCGGCTCAGCAGAAAGAATCTCCAACCGCAGCAGCGCAGGATGAGGACGGTCAGCTGGCGGCTGAATCTTCAGCTCGGCGTGCTCAATGCGCGTGGAATTGCCTCCGCAGCAGCCCCCTCCGCCGGTGTCGAGCACCCGCACCGCCAGCACCAGCTGCTCTCCGGAATGCGCGTTCTCGATGAGCGTGATCAGTACCTGGCCGTCCTCATCGGTGCGCGCGACCATTGAGCCGTTGGCGAAGACGCTGACCTGTATGGCGTCGTCGCTGCCGATGTGCAAGTCAACTGCGATGCGCGCGCCTTGCACGCTGTATCCGTTTACCTGGGCCGGTATCTCAAAGGTCTGGCGTAGCCAGCGCGACCCTTTCCAGTTTTCGCCGATCCTCACCTGCTGCCAGTCGGAGGTGCTTAATGCCGGATCTTCCCCATGCGAGAGGTCGGCGGCGTGCACATGCCAGCTGGGCAGCGGAATCGCGGTGATGGATTGCAGGCGATCGAGAACCGGTTCGTAGGGGTCGGGATGAGGGATTGGAGATTGTGCGAATGCGGAAGCAGAGATGAGAAGAAAGAACAGAGAGTGTCGCACCCTTTTCATATGAGCGCCTCTTGAAAGATCGCGAAATGGGGGAAGAGCAAACAGCGTTTCTTAGTATTCAATCCCCAGGCGGTGCTGCATCTCCTCCAGCGTTATGCCTTTGGTCTCGGGATAGAAGAAGAGCACGACGAAGAATTGTAGAACCATCATGGCGGCGAAGAACACGAATGGATAAGCACCCGAGCGGACCGCCAGCACAGGAAAGATTCCCGAAATAACTGCATTCATTACCCAATGGGTCGAACTACCGAGGCTCTGCCCTTTCGCCCGCACCCGGTTGGGAAAGACTTCACTGATGAACACCCAGATAACGGCGCCCTGCGAGACGGCGAAGAACGCGATGTAGGCCATCAGCAGCCATACCAGGGAACTCTGATGTCGGTGCGTGAAGAGCACTGCCGAAACGCCGCCTAGGCAGAAGGTCATACCGACCGCGCCGATCAGCAACAGCGTCCTGCGGCCGAGCTTGTCGATAAGCGACATTCCCAGCAGCGTTGCGAGCAGATTCATCGCGCCAACCGCGACTGCCTGCAAATCTCCGGAAACCTTGCTGAATCCCGCCATACCGAAGATATCGTTTAAGTAGTAGAGAATGGCGTTGATTCCCGCGAGCTGGTTGAACATCGCGACGGTGACGGCAAGGAAGATGGGTAGCCGGTACTTCCGCTGGAAGAGCGGCTCGGATCGCGGCGCATCTCGAATGTGAATCGAATCTACGATCTCGTCCAACTCCGCTTGGGGATCCCCGGAGCCGAGCTCTTCCAGGACGGTCCTGGCCTCGGGAATGCGGTTCTTGGTGACCAGCCAGCGGGCGCTGCGCGGAATGCCAAACAACATGACCAGGAACAGAACGGCGGGCAGAGCTGCCACGCCAAGCTGGCAGCGCCACTCGTTGATGCCAAATCCCGCCAGGCCGATCAGGTAGTTCGATAGATACGCGACCAGGATTCCGATCACGATATTGATCTGGAAACAGCCGACCAGGCGGCCGCGCCACTGGGCGGGAGCAATCTCGGCGATGTAAACGGGGCCGAGCACGGACGACCCGCCTATGCCGAGCCCGCCGATGAACCGGAATACCAGCAACCAAGGCCAGGTCCAGGCGAAGGCACAGCCCAGCGCGGAGAGGACATAGAAGGCGGCGAGCACGCGCAGGCTCTCGCGGCCGCCGAACCGGTCACCGACCACACCGGCGAACATGGCTCCGATCACCGTCCCCCAGAGCGCGATGGAGACGGTGAAGCCAAGTTCGTTCGGTGATAGGCCGAAGACCTGAGTGAGCTGGTTGGTGGTTCCAGCGATGACGGCGGTGTCGAATCCGAAGAGCAAGCCGCCGAGTGCGCCGACGACAATGCTCTTCACTAGCAAAGAGTTAAGTTTTGTCTTCGCTTCGGGGACGCTATTCGCCATGTTTGCTATTCGCTAAGAACGATCGGAATACTCACTCTACACCGAGAGCCTATTGTAGTGTGGTCGTCGCGGTGAAAGCGCTCGTTTCCGGAAAAGTCGAAAATCTCTCGGGCGCCCCTCCCGCCACCTTCCTTTGCGGCAACTCCTCTGCGAGTTTCGCAGCATGGGCCGGAGGCCCACCCAGGGGCATGAAAATCGGCCAAGCCGGACAGTGTACGGCCAAGCCGGCGTGACGGTGAAGGTCGTGCCTGCTGTGGATGAAGTGAGACCGCTTCCGAGTTGACCAGGAACGCGCGTTTGAACTGATAAAAGGCCCTTCATCGGCTCAAAATCTACTTCAAAAGGGTGCCTTGCTCATAGCGCGTGTCGACCAATTGCCGTAACTGCCTTTCCCAGAGCCAAATCATCTCAGGAGTCACGCGGCGCCCAGCAAAGTCGTTAGCCTATCACCCCAACCCTCGATTCGCTTTTGCGCCCCATGAGTTCGACCACGTTGGCATCACTTCACACGCAGGAACCGGAGCGTTGCATGCCTCATCGTCTGAGCCACACGTTCCCGTTTGCTGCCAAACTCAGGCAGAAGCAGCCAAACCAGCGGGCGAAGCAGAGTGGGCAGATCGTACGGCTGCGGCCGGCCGGGCTTCGGAGGAAAGAAGCGGCTGAGGGCCTGCGATGGGTTCTCTACGAATTGGTCGACCATCGACGCCTGATGCACGCAGGAGATGGTGCAGAAAGGAGCACAGGACTTAACGCTGGCATGCTCCCTTTGCAAATCGGCTGCGTCGTACTTCTCAAGGGGAATCCCAGGATACCCGCGTTGCTGCGAGCAATAGTGCACCAGTCCATTCTCGCAGATGTAGAGGTAA
>Ga0074045_10005230_pt1 | contig 11366 bp, 9 predicted proteins | sample BogForMeECP23OM2_FD_94442 | JGI IMG/M metagenome (GOLD analysis project Ga0074045, IMG submission 94442) | Bog forest soil microbial communities from Calvert Island, British Columbia, Canada - Bog Forest MetaG ECP23OM2 | ecosystem: Environmental > Terrestrial > Soil > Wetlands ...
AGGATTGTGGCGGCGGCGCGTTCATGGATGTGCACTTCACCGTGCTCGGCAACCAGATCCCTAACTAGTGTAAAGCGCATAGCAATGTAGAGAAGGATAGAGACGGGTGCGATAAGAGGAGGCGAGGATGAGCGCAAGTTTAGTAGAAAAGGCCAGCATCAGGCAGATGTTGAAAGAAAAGCTCGGTTGCACGGACCAGGACCTTATCAAGCCTCTTCCCCAGCCGACGGCATGGTCAAGGCCTTTCTGGGAAGCGGCAAAACAGCACAAGCTCGTGTTGAAGAAATGCAAGCTGTGTGGCCATATCGATCATCCGCCTTATCTGTACTGTACCGCCTGCTCGGGCGAGGATGCGGAGTGGATTGAAGCGTCAGGCAAAGCCAGACTTTACGCCTACGCAGTGAACACTTACGGCGTTCCATTTCCGTTCATGGAAGACCTTCCCTATGTGCTAGCCATGGTGGATCTGCCGGAGGGTCCCCGGATGATCTCCAACGTCGTTGGCTGTTCACCCAAGGAACTGAAGAATGGCATGGATCTGGAAGTGATCTTCGATCAAGTCTCACCCGACGTAGTGCTCCCCAAATGGCGCCCGGTGAATGGCTGAGGAGGTTTCGATGGCGAGTCCAACGATAACGACGACCTATCAGAAGGTCATCTACGAGCGTAAAGGTGCAAACGGCGAAGCCCTCTGGCTCACATTGAACAATGAAGCGATGCGAAACGCCCTGGACGATACAATGCAACGCGAGTTGCTCGACATTCTGGAGAAGGTCGCCTTCGACTACAGCATTCGATGTGTCGTCATCGGAGGAGTGGGCGAGAAGGCCTTTTGCAGCGGTGGTGATATTCGGGCTTTCCAAAGCATGAGTCTGGTATCCGGCTATGAGTACTTGCTCCAGCGCGGGGCCAGGATTCATCAGCTCATCACCACGATGGAAAAACCCGTGATCGCGGCGGTGGCCGGAATGTGCTTCGCGGGAGGTTTGGAACTCGCCCTCATGTGCGACTTCATCTACGCCACCGAAAATGCCACGTTCGGTCTGCTGGAGATCAATCTCGGAATACTGGCCGGCTGGGGCGGGACGGTGCGGCTGCCACGCGCAATTCCGGCAGCTCGCGCGAAAGAAATGATCTATCGCGGCGAGGCGATCAAGGCCTCCGAAGCGCAGCAGTGGGGCTTGGTCAACCGCGTATTTCCGAGCCGGGCGGAGATGTACCAGGCGCTGGAGAAGACGGTTGAAGAACTTGCCGCAAAGCCTCCGTTAGCACTGCGAGCCGCGAAGACCATCATCAACAACTCTGCCACATGCGACAGCATTGACGCCGCGCTTGCGATCGAGCGAGGCACGATTCAGTGGCTCGCCGGTTCAGAAGATATGAAGGAAGGCGTCGCAGCCTTCGTGGAAAAAAGGAAGCCCAGTTTTAAGGGCAGATAACTCAGGGAGACCGGCCGTGGACTTGGAATTCACTAAAGAACAGAAGCTCCTGCAGGAGACCTATCGCGAGTTCTGCAAGCGGAACCTCACTCGCGAATACGTCCGCTGGCTCGACGAGAACACGACGTTTCTTCCCCAGGACATGTACGACAAGCTCGCTGAGCTGGGAACCATGGGGATTGGTATTCCTCCTGAGTACGGAGGATTGGGACTGGGCCAAGTCGAGCGTTGCATCGTCTTCGAGGAGCTCTGCATTGCAGGTGTAGCGGTGGGCTTCAGCGCGGGGCTCGCCGAAGGCTTTGGCGGCCACCCGATCATGGCCATGGGCACCGAGGCGCAAAAGAAGAAGTACTTGCCGCGAATCGCCGAGGGCAAGGACAAGTGGTCCCTGGCCATGACCGAGCCGTCCGGCGGTACGGACATTCTCGGCGCCATTCGCACGACGGCCACGAAGAACAGCGATCACTACGTGGTGAACGGCTCGAAGATGTGGATCAGCGGTGCCCACGTAGCCGACTACCTCACAACCTTGGTCATAACCAATAAGGAAGTAGAGCGCAAGAAAGGGCTGTCTGTTCTGATCATTGATGCTAAGAACCCTGGCGTTACGATCCGGCCGATCAAGAAATTGGGTGTCCACGGCTGCGGTGTCAATGAGATTTACTTCGACAACGTCTGCGTACCGTTCGAAAACCTGCTCGGAGAAGAGAACAAAGGATGGTACGGACTCCTGAATGTGCTGAATCCGGAGCGTATCGCCACCTCAATTTTCTCACTGGCGATCGCGAAGTCCGCATTTGAGTACGCCCTGGAGTATGCGCGGGAAAGAAAAGCCTTCGGCAAGACCATCGGGTCTTTTCAGATCCTCCAGCACTTTCTCGCCGACATCGCCATTGAGATCGAGAATGCCCAGAACCTCATCTACAAGTGCGCCCGGCTGTGCGACTCGGGCAAACGGTACGACGTCGAGGCGTGCATGGCCAAGATCGTGGCTTGCCGCGCCTCTGAACTGGCGGCCCGCTACGGAATGGAAATCATGGGCGGATACGGCTTCGCCATGGAATACGACATGCAGCGCCACTTCCGCGACTACAAACAGATGATGTTTTCTCCAATATCCGACGAGATGGCGAAGAACTACATCGCGGAGAGTTTCGGGCTGCCGAGAAGCTTTTGATTCAGAAGCGAGGAAATGAGGGTTGAACTTGGAGAGGCGCAAATCCATTACGGCGTGGTCACAATGTGTATTGGTGATGGCCAGGGTACAGCCGGTCTATTCGACCGGGCAAATTGATTCTCTTGAGAGACAGTTTCAGCGAGGCGTGTCATGGCAGCACTGACACATCCGATCGAGTTCGCCATTCAGGTAAGCAGATCATCGCCGCGCTCTCGGCAGCAGGAGACACAAGCGTGCTATTGGAAACAGTTTCTCAGTTAGCTCACTATCCGGCGTTTAACGGGGTCGCGGGGCGGCGCCGAATCGCCAACGTATTGGTCAAGGCTGGACGATATCCGTTCTGAGTGACGTTTATGAATATTCTCGTTTGTCTGAAACAGATTCTCGACCCAGAAGTACCGGCCCGCGATTTTCGCGTCGATAGCACCAAACTCGAGGCTGAGCAAGGTGCGGCTAACCTCGTCACCAACATCTTCTGCGAAAACGCACTTGAAACGGCACTGCAGTTCCGCGACCGCGTGGGCAATGCGAAGATCGCGGCCTTGTCGTACGGGCCAGCGACGGCGGAAGACACCCTGCGCAAGGCCCTCGCCATGAAAGCCGATACGGCTACGCTCGTCATCAATGACGGCAATTCCAAACCAGATCCCTATACGGTGGCTGTCGTGCTTGCCGCAGCGGCCAAGAAGCTTGGTGGCTTTGATCTCATCTTGTTAGGGCGCGAAGCTGGCGACTGGGGCGCGGGACAAACGGGCGGGCTGCTCGCCGAGGAACTGGGTGTCCCATGCATATCGTTTGCCGAGAGTATCGAAACAGCGGGGAGCAAGCTACGTATCCGCCGCCAGACAGACTGGGGATACGAAGTGTTTGAAGCGGAACCGCCACTGGTGCTCACGATCACAAATCACGAGCACAACGTCCCACGGATTCCGAAAGTGCGCGACGTCATGGCGTCGGGTCGGCAGCCGCTGACCAAGTGGACGATCCGCGATCTGGGAATCGACGCTGAGGCTGCGCGCGGCGGCAACGCTTACTACGAGGTTGTTGAGCTTGCCATTCCACAAAGAGAAACGAAGTGCGAGTTCATCAGCGGCGACACGCCGGAGGAGCTGGCCGAAGCCTTCGCGAATCGCCTGGCGCAAATCGCCGGCGCTGTGTAGGCGGCTCAAGCGCACTTAGTTCTTAGCGAGCGAGGTCAAGGTTAACTATGAACGACATCGTCATGTGTCTTTTTACCTCCGACGGCTTTGACAAATCGGCCCAGGGACTCACCGGCGCCGCGCGGCGACTCGCGGAACAGAACGGAGCGCAATTGCGTGCGATTCTCTTGGGTGCCGGAGCAGGTGAACTTGCTTCTGAGCTGGCGCGGTTCGTGGACAAGGTTGTCGTCGCAGAACAACCCGAGATCGCTGAATACAGTCCGGAAACGTGCTTGAACGCGCTGGCGCAGCTTACCAAAGACGCGCGGGTCGTGCTTCTCTCGAATGACAGCTACAGCCAGGAGATTGCCCCGCGTCTCGCACACCGGTTACACGGCAGCGCGGTGGGCGACGGTGTCGGCGTTGACATGCATAACGGCGTGGTACGAGTTACACGCCAGGTGTACGGCGGCAAAGCAGAAGCCCTAATTGAGCTAAAGCGTTCGCCTGCAGTCGTGTGGCTGCGTTCGCGTTCGTTTGAGCCTGCGCTCGCGCGGGCCGTTGCCGGTGAGATCATACCTGCCGCAGTGGACATCAAGCCGGATACACGCACCCGAATCGTGGAGCGCAAGCGTGAAGACTCCGGCACGGCACGGCTGGAAGATGCGCGGATCATCGTTGCCGGCGGCCGCGGCATTGGCGGACCGGAGCCATTCAGTCAAGAACTGCAGTCCCTGGCTGACTTGCTGGGAGCGCAAATGGCGGCGACCCGTGCCGCATGCGACGCCGGATGGGTGCCTGCTACGTGGCAGGTTGGTCAAACCGGCAAGAAGGTCGCCCCCGAGCTGTATCTGGCAATCGCTATCAGCGGCGCCAGCCAGCATCTTGCGGGTATATCGGAAGCCAAGAACATTGCAGCGATCAATACCGACGCCGAGGCACCGATTTTCAAGCACTGCCGCTTCGGGGTGGTTGCGGATTACCGCAAGCTGCTGCCGCTGATCCGCGAGCGGTTAGGAGCGTTATGCACATGAACGCTTCCCAGGCGACTCGTGAGATCTACTGGAATGTCTCTCACATCTGGCTGATGTATGTCCTGCTGCTAGTCACATTGGCCATTGCCGGATACGGGATCTACCGGCGCGTGAGCCTTTGGCGTCACGGGCTCCCTATTCAGCGCTTGGACCGTCCGGCTGAGCGTATTCGGAATCTGCTTCGCCACGCGCTGGCGCAAAGCCGCACCGCAAGCGACAGCTATGCGGGCGTATTTCACCGGTTCATCTTCTATGGCTTTATCGTTCTTGCCATCGCGACGACCGTTGTAGCGTTACAAAGCGATTTTGGTCTCTCCATCATGCACGGCTGGTTTTACCTGTATTTTCAGTCGTTCATCGTGGACGTATTTGGGGCGCTAGTGCTAGTCGGCATCGTGATGGCGGCGGCGCGACGCTTCCTTGCTCGTCCCAAGCGTCTGGTTTATACGGACGAGGCCGTGTGGATACCGCTAGTCCTTGCGTTGATTGTCGTAACCGGCTTCCTGCTGGAAGGCTGGCGTATCGCCGTGACGAAAGATCCTTGGGCTGGCTGGTCGCCGTTTGGCAATCTGACGGCGCGACTGGTTAGTCCATGGATGAGCGTTGGAGCCATGCAGCAGGCACACCGCTTCACGTGGTGGTTCCACATGCTGGTGTGTTTCGGGTTTCTAGCATGGATTCCATACACCAAGATGATGCACATCCTTACCGCGCCGTTGAACATCTACGCGGCCAATCTGGACCCGATCGGCGCGTCGCTGAAGACCATCGATTTTGAGAGTACGGCCACCTTTGGTGTCAATTCGCTGAAGGCTTTTACCTGGAAAGACTTGCTTGATCTCGACGCCTGCACCGAGTGCGGGCGTTGTACGTCGGTCTGCCCGGCTAACCTCTCAGGAAAAGAACTCTCCCCGCGCGACCTCATTCTCGATCTGCGCAACTTGATGCACGAGCGTCCGCGAGAAGCTTTTGGACTGTCGGCCGCGAATGGCAGCGGTGCCTCGAAAAGCCGTGAAGAATCGCAAGACGCCGGGGCTGAACAAGCGCGTGGGTTGCCGATCATCGGCGCGGTTCCGGCAACCGCGCCGGAACGGCTGTGGCAATGCACGACCTGCGCGGCATGCGTCGAAGCGTGCCCCGTATTTGTTGAGCAGATGCCGAAGATCGTCGACATGCGCCGTTTCCTGGTAATGGAAGAAGCGGAGTTCCCGGAATCGATGCAGGAGGCGATTACTTCGCTTGAAAGTCGCGGGCATCCGTTTCGCGGGACGCAGGCTGGGCGGCTGGATTGGAGTGAGGGGCTGAATGTCGCGCAAATCAGCGACTGCACAGATGCCGAAGTCCTGCTCTGGGTCGGCTGCAGCGGCGCCCTGAATGAACGCAACCAGAAGATCGCACGCGCCACCGCTCAACTGCTGCAAAGTGCTGACGTCAAGTTCGCCATCCTCGGGCGTGAAGAGAAGTGTTGCGGCGATCCAGCACGCCGCATCGGAAACGAGTTCCTGTTCGACCAATTTGCACAAGAAAACGTGGCAACGTTCAAGAAGCACAACGTCCAGAGCGTCGTTACATTCTGCCCACATTGCTTCAACACGCTCAAGCACGAGTACCGGCGCTACGGCGCTGCTTTCGAGGTCAGCCACCACAGTGAGTACCTCGCTGGACTTTTGAATGCTGGCAGGCTCAAACCCCTGCGCCGGTCCGGCCAGAAGATTGCGTTTCACGATCCATGTTATTTAGGCCGGCAGAACGGCGTTTTTGATGCGCCGCGCCAGGTGATACGGGCCTCATCTGGCGAAGCCCCGCTGGAAATGCGGCGGACACGGGCGGCGAGCTTCTGCTGTGGCGGGGGCGGGGGTATGAGCTTCGTCGAGGAACCCGCGGGGAAGCGCGTCAACCAGGAGCGAGCCCGTGAAGTTCTGGAGACCCGAGCCGAAACCCTTGCCGTTGCGTGCCCATTCTGCCTGACGATGATGGAAGACGGAGTGAATGCCTGCAAAGGGGATCGTGATCTGCAGGTGATGGACATTTCCGAAATACTTTGGCAGTTGGTTCAACCATCCGCAAACGTGTAGACGCAACGACCCTGGAGGAGATCAGAGATGGCGACAGTAGCAAGTCCCGAAAATACCGAAATTGTGCGATCTGCTTGCCGTATGTGCCACGGTGTTTGCCAGGTGTTGGTGCACGTTCGTGGCGGTCGTGTCGTAAAGGTGACAGGAGATCCGGACAGCCCTACCTCCAGGGGTTACATCTGTCCGAAGGGAGCTGCTTCGCCGGAACTGTTGTACCACCCGGACCGAGTTACACATCCTCTCCGCCGTACCGGCAAGCGCGGAGAAGGTAAGTGGCAGCGAATCTCTTGGGACGACGCGCTCAACGAGATTGAGGAAACCTTCTCCCGGATCAAGCGCGAGAGCGGTCCAGAATATGTGGCGATTGGCCAAGGAACGGGCCGGCCATATACCGATTTCACGTTGCGGTTTGCCAACGCCTTCGGTACTCCGAACTTTGTCGCTCCGGCCCACCTCTGCTATCTGCCGCGTGTATTCGCCAGCAGCATTACTCTAGGGCAGCTTCCGATCACCGATGTTTACGGATTTGGTGGTAAGCATCCGGCCTGTGTCGTTATCTGGGGCTGCAACATTACTGAATCGGGTGCAGCCGACGGCATGTGCGGCAGATTGATTGAGCACGCGCTACGGACCGCCGAGGAGATCATCGTCATCGATCCGCGCCGAACCAAGTCGGCAAAGAAGGCCACGCAATGGCTGCAGTTGCGACCAGGTACTGATGGGGCCTTGGCTTTGGCTATGATTCACACAATTATTGCCGACGGCCTGATCGATCGCGATTTCGTCCACAACTTTACACTCGGTTACGAACAGCTTGTCGAGCATGTGCGCCCCTTTTCTCCAGAGTGGGCGGCTGTGATTACGGGGCTCACAGCAGATAGCATACGCAATGCGGCACGGACCTACGCCAGCACTTCGCCAGCATGCATGCTTTGGGGTAGTGCCACGGATGCGAGTGCGTCAAATTTCCAGACGGCTCGTGCTCAACTCATCCTTCGGGCCCTGACGGGCAACATAGACCGACCCGGCGGCGACGTTCTATGGGTCGCTCCGCGTGGAGTCCGCCAGAAGTCGCCGTTTATGAATCCCGAGCAGTCGGGCGCGCACTTTCTACCTGCAGACAAGTCCGAATCTGCCACGACTAGGAAGTTCGCCCTGAATGCATTTCTGCATGCGCCATCCTTCTGGAAATCCGTTGTAAGCGGCGAGCCTTACCGAGTGCGAGCCATGTGGCTGATCGGCACTAATCCACTGCTGTCCCAAACCAACCCGCTGCTAACCGAGGAAGCGCTGCGCGATCACCTGGAGTTTACGGTTGTATCCGATTTTTTCATCACGCCTACGGCTGCGCTGGCTGATCTCATACTCCCAGCAGCCACTTGGCTGGAAACTGATGACGTTGCAAACCTCCACAAAATCTGGTGCGTGCTGGCGAGAAAGAAAGTGGCCCAAGTGGGGGAATCGCGTGATGATCACGAAGTCATTTTGGAACTAGCCAAGCGCTTCGGGCTGCACGAGGCGTTTCCCTGGCAGAGTCATCGTTCGTATCTCGATTCCCTACTTTACGAAACGGGGATGAATTTCGATCAATTCTGTGAGCGCGGAATACTGGCAGGCGAAATGACTTACTACAAGTATAGGGAGAAAGGATTCGCTACGCCGTCGGGAAAATTTGAAATTTACAGCGATACCGCAAGGCAGCTAGGGCTGGAGCCGCTGCCGGTCTACCGCGAACCGCAGCTCTCACCGGTTTCCAGCCCACAGATCGCGAAGGAATATCCGTTGATCTTAACGACCGGGGCGAGGACCAACCCGTTTTTTGTCAGCGAAGGCCGACAGATCAAATCGCTGCGACGAATCAGGCCTGATCCACTCGTCGAGATCCATCCGGCCACCGCTGAACGCTTGGGGGTTAAGAAAGGAGATTGGGTGTGGATTGAGACTCCCGAGGGCCGGGTACGCATGCGAGCAGCGCTCTTCGACGGGATCGCTCCCGATGTTGTCAGCGCTCCGCATGCATGGTGGTTCCCGGAAGAAGGTCCCCCTGGGTATGGATGGAAGAAATCCAATATAAACCTGCTGCTGGGCGACCAGGCTGGCTATGATCCGGAAACGGGTTCGGAGTGTCTGCGTAGCTCCCTTTGCAAGATCTATCCGGTTTAGAGGTCTCTGGGGCGGCATGAATCAGCGATTTAAAAGGTCAACCCTGGTGGAGAACTGGTGGAGAACATGACCGTAGATGGTTGGGGTACTGCTTCGAATATGGATAGTTCGAAGGCACCGTTGCGGGGCACGTTGGTGATCGGCGCCGCGACGGATGTGGGTTTGGCCGAGCGCTTGCGCCCCGTACGTCAGAGCGCCGAGACGGGGCATGCGCCGGATCCTGCTGCGCCGGCCGCTTCCGAGCTGCAGGCTCCGGAAAGGCTGGCGATCGATTATGGAAACGCCTTCGAATTGGCCGACAGGTCGGCGAAAGCACTGAAAGCGCTAGACGCAAATGAGCCGATGATGTGGAAGGCTCTCCGTGCTCAAGGCATCTTCCGCGGCAGCGGGCCCGCACCTAAGGTCGCCTTCCTTTATCCCGGCCAAGGCTCGCAGTACGCAAACATGCTGCGCCCGCTGCACGCCGCGGAGCCGATCGTCGCCAACACGTTCGCGGAAGCGGATTCGATCATGGCTCCGCTGCTTGGCAAACCGCTCAGCGAGTTCTTATTCGTCGATGATACCGATCCTACGGCTCTCGCGCGCGCGGAGGAAGACCTGCTTCGCACGGATGTTACTCAGGCGGGTGTGCTGACAGTCAACCTTGCGCTGACTCGCCTCTTGGCCGAGTACGGCATCCGGCCCGATTTTACTGTGGGGCACAGCCTTGGTGAATACGGCGCGCTTGTTGCCGCAGGCTCGCTCTCCTTCACTGACGCCTTACAGATCGTCAGTTTTAAGGCACCTGAACTGCGTCACCTTGTGATGAACGGGGCCGGCAAGATGGTGGCGGTTCTTGCCCCCTTGGAAGAGGTCGAGCGGCTACTGAAGGCCGCAAGAGGCTACGTGGTGATCGCTAACATCAATAGCAATCATCAAGCGGTAATTGGGGGCGCACGCGGTGCGGTGCAGAAGGCAATGGACCTTTTTCTGCAGGCCGGCTACGACGCCGTGCCGCTCCCAGTCACTCACGCCTTTCATACCGCTCTGGTCAATTCGTTATGCCAGCCGCTACGACGGACGCTAGAGCGTATTCGGCTCACCCCGCCACGCGTGCCGACTGTCTCCAGCGTTGATGGCCAGTTCTACGCTACCGGAACCGAAGCCTTGCCCCGGATGATCGACACCCTGGAACGTCATGTGGCTTCTCCGGTCGAGTTCGTAAAGGCACTGCACGCGCTATACGCTGCCGGCGCACGAGTGTTCGTAGAAGTCGGACCGAAAAAGGCGCTACAAGGATTCGCTGATGACGTCCTCGGCCAGCAGCCGGACGTGGTTTCACTTTTCACAAATCATCCGAAGTTGGGTGACTTTGTGTCATTCAACCATGCCCTTTGCGGGATGTATGCCGCTGGCCTGGGTAGTACGAAGGTGGAAGGAGTTCACCTTGAGGCCTTACCAACTCCGCGTTCGATTGTTCCGGCAGCGGCCGAAGCCGCTGCTGGAAGCCCAGCGGCACAGTGAATGATGGTTAAGAAGGTCGCGATCGGCGATAAGTGACTGGCGCGACCGGCTGTAACCTTGCAAGAACGCCGTGTCTGAGTTTGGAGCATCGTACTTGCCGGAAACCTGTACGGAGGCTCGGTGGACACGCAGGAACGCATGAAAGAAAGCGGCAACCGCCAAGGAGCAATTCGATGAAGGACTTTCAAGGCATGGATACTCTCTCTACCGTCGATGGATTCTGGTTGTACTTGGAGCATCCCGGTCTGCCAACGAACGTGGCGGCGGCATGTGAGTTCGAGGGTGCGATAGATGCGGATGAATGCACTCGCTATTTCGAGTCGATACTGCCACAGCTTCCGCGCTTCACGGAGCGACTGGAGCCCGCGCCATTACATCTGAGCGCGCCGCGCTGGCGACCCGATCCGCATTTCGACATTCGCAGACATGTGCGCCAGGTGTCACTCCAAACGGGCAGCACCGCCGAATGGAAGGCCACCCTGGGAAGCCTTTTGGGTTCGAACCTCGACATGAATCATCCCCTCTGGGATATCACACTAGTGCAGGGGATACAGCCGAACAAGACGGGCCTCGTGCTTCGCATCCACCACTGCCTTGCCGACGGGGCAGCCGGCGTCGGACTGATGAAGGTCTTGCTCCAGGAGACGCCGGACTACAGACCGGTGCGCTCTGCGCGAAGGCGCGCCACTCCGCGACCCGTGCCAGAGGCGACACTTTTCGAAGGCGCGGTGAACGCCTGGTTCGTGACCGCACAGAATTTGCTCAACATGCAGTCTGAGTTGTTGCGACTCGCGGTGAAGTCCTTGCCTTCGCCTGTCGCTGGGAATGGGACGAAC
>Ga0074045_10005231_pt1 | contig 11366 bp, 9 predicted proteins | sample BogForMeECP23OM2_FD_94442 | JGI IMG/M metagenome (GOLD analysis project Ga0074045, IMG submission 94442) | Bog forest soil microbial communities from Calvert Island, British Columbia, Canada - Bog Forest MetaG ECP23OM2 | ecosystem: Environmental > Terrestrial > Soil > Wetlands ...
ATCAGCCGCTGTCTTCGCCGGGCAGGATGCCGGGCGGCACCACATCGGTGTCGGGGCGCGCGGCCGCACGGCGGCCGCTCGCCTTCTGCCAGTAAGTCTCCTTGCCCAGCAACGACTCACCGAACCGGTCGAATTCGGCGACCACCTTCTGCGTCGCCGCGGTAATGGCCTCACGGGTCCGTTCGCCGAGGTCCTCCAGTTGCCGGGTTACCTCGACCTGGATATGAGCGGCCACCTCGTCCTGCGTCAGGGTGCGCAACTCCTGCCTGGCCTCGCGCACCGCGGCGCGCAGATCCTTCGTAGCAGCGTGGGCCTCACGGATCATCTCGCGGCACTCGCCCATCGCCGCTTCCAGCCGGTCCAGTTCACTCACGCCATCCTCCTCGCTCGCCGCCGGAGCCCGGGCCGCTCCGATCCCGGCCGGCAATACAGTCGCGCACCGCGACGACGCCGTTCGGCGCGGCCAGCGGGCCGGCCGCGACGTTACGCGGCGAGCTGAACTGCGCATCGTGGGCCAGCAGAGAGGAAACCGGACCTCGTTCTGCGCGCCCACCTGGAAGCGGAGCGGCACCCGGCCAGGTTACCAACCAGCATCATGCCGGCTGACCGGGCGAGCCCGCGCGGAGTCGCTTCGCAGATCGTGCTGCCCCAGGCGACGCCGGCGCCCTCTTGGCCGCCTGACCCGGCCGACGTGCTCGGGACCGCATGGCCGTCCTCGGCCGTTCCGCGCGGCGCCGGCGTAACTCTTACCAGGGAGCGGGCCTTCGGCGCCGATATAGCCCCCGGTTGGCCCGTCCGGGCCGGCCTGCGCCATGCGGACGATCAGTGTTGAGCGCCTAACCGCCCGCCCGGTCAGTGATAGGGTTCCCGCACATCTATAGCGCCGACGTGACGGAAGGCGTTTCGTTTGCTGACCCCTCAGCCCCACCTGTCCCAGGTGGCTGGGCAGGCTCCATCACGGCAGCAGGCTGGCCTGCAGCGCCCGCCGCTCGCGCGCCGTGCCGTCGGGGTGCTCCGCGAGCTGTTCCCTGAGCCGGCAGAGCCGGTGCCCCGGCGCGTGCCGCGCGGCCTGCCGGTCCTCCTCCTGGCCGCCGTGGTCCCCCTTGGGGTCCCGGTGATGCTGGTGCGCGTCGCGGGCCCGGTCCCGGCCTGGGACAGTATCTATGCCGAGGACCTCGGTGTCTTCCTGGTCCAGGCGCTGCAGCACCCCTGGCACCTGCTGGTCCCGTACGCGGGGTACCTTCAGCTTGTCCCGCGGCTGATCGCCCAGTTCGTGTTCTATCTGCCGCTGCGCGACGCGGCGGCCGCCTTCGCGATCATCGGGGCGCTGGTCACGACCGGATGTGCGCTGTTCATCTTCCATGCGAGCGCGGGGCATGTCCGCTCCGCGGTGCTGCGATTCGTGCTCGCTCTCGCCGTGGTGCTGCTGCCCGTCGCGCAGCTGGAGATCGCCGACAGCGGCGTCAACTGCCCCTGGTACCTGCTGTTCGCGCTGTTCTGGGCCGTGCTGTGGCGCCCGGGGACGCGCGCGGGGATGGCCGGCGCGGCGGCCGTCGGCTTCCTCACGGCCGCTTCCACCACGATGAGCGTCCTCTTCGCGCCGTTGCTGCTGGCCCGGGTCATCGCGTTGCCCCGGCTGCGCGAGCACGCGGTGACCGCGGGCTGGGCAGCCGGCTGCCTGCTGCAGGTTCCCTACGTGGTGAGCAACTTGGGCAGCGCCCAATCCCGGGCGGCTCACCGGGCCTCACCGGGCCAGGTGCTCGCCTTCTACGGGCACGAGGTGGTGCTGCCCGCGCTCGGCTGGCACCTGGCCTGGCGGCTGCAAGCTTTCGCCGGGCGAAACGGCGCCACGCTGATCATCGGCGCAATCCTCGTGGTCGTCTTCGGGTGGGCCCTGCTCACCCAGCGCGGGCAAGCCCGGGTGTTCGTGGTGGCCTCCCTGATAACCGGTTTCCTGTGCACCGCGTTCGGCGCGACCCTGAAGTCGGGGGTGACGACAAGCACGGTCACGGAGAACTTCGAATCCGGTTCCCGGTACACCGCGCTTCCCATCTTCCTCATCGAGGCCGCCGCAGTCGTCGCGGTCGGCTCGTTCATCAGCCGCAGCCAGCACAGGCTGCGGACCGTCGCCGCGGTCACGGCGCTGGTCGGGGTCTTGTCGGTCGGCTGGGTCACCGACTTCCGCTACCCGGGCTGGCGAGGCGGCACGATCAACTGGCCGTCGACGGCGACCGCGTGGCTGCACGCTTGCCAGCGCACGCCGGACGGCGTCATCCGCGTACCGACCGGGGCCAGCTTCAACGGTGCGAAGACGGCAATCCCGTGTGCGAGCCTTCGCCGCTTATGCCGTGCTGCCCGTTCCCGTGGCGGTTGCCGGGAGAGGGCTGCTGACCCTCCAGGTGGCAGGAGCGGCTGGCGGGTAGCTGCCCGGCCCCGGAGGCCTAGCACCCCATCATCCTGGCCGTGGCCGCGTTCCGCGCGGCCGCCAGCCACGATCATGGCGCGACGGGCAGGTACCGATCCGGGTACCCGCACCGCGCCCCGATCCGGCAGCGGGCGTGGCCCGCGCCGGCAAACGACAGCGCCGCATCCCACCGCCACCGCGGCCCGGCTTCCGGGTCCGCGCCGCCATCCGCTCCCGTCATGGCATCGAGCCTCGCACCGATCGCCACAGAAGACCCCACCCTCCTACACTCAGCGTGACTGTCCGAGAACCGATCGATTTCCGACAGGCGCGCGGCCGAGTTCGCCGTCAAAGGAGTGCCGATGCAAGGCACGGCCTGCTCATAGCGCAGCCACCGCCCGGAGGCTGCCGCCAGAAGCCGCACGTGTAAAACGCCGGCTGCCAACTGGCAGCCAGAGACGCTGCCGACGCAGGGACGGAGGTCAGCGTCCAGGACCGCTCGAAGTCGGCGGAGCGGTCCGCCGACCGCTCCCATACCTCTCGTGACCAGGCGCTACATTTCCCCGACTGCTGAAGTTCGCCGCGTATTCGCCAGAAACAATCAGCGCGACAGATAATTCCGTTCTGCGCTCCTCCTACGGAACGGACCGGCCCGAAGGGACTTTTGCTATGGACCGGCCCGAAGGGACTTTTCTAGTACAGATCGGCGGGTCAGCGCGTGGTTATCCAGATCTCTTCGCATCGCTGGCTGCGTGGCAATCTGGGCTGCGGCCTAGTGGGAAGCTAGCCATGCTGCATATTTACGCATCGCCGCGCTTGGGGCAAATGTCCGCTTCTGCCGCTGATCGGACGTACTCTTCTGCCGCGAGTGGCGCGGTGTTGCCTGCCAGCGGCCTTCCAGCCCATTGGGCAGGCGCCGGTTTGGTCTGGCTCCGGAGCGAGGATGCCCGGGCCGGGACGCCGCGGCGGTTAGGCGCTGCCTGTTTCGGCGGCACCCTGCGGCTGGCGGACGCCGAGCAGCGCCCGGGTGATCTGGCTGCGGGTGTCGAGCAGCCGGTCGAGGGCGGCGCCCATGTGCGCGTCGGTGACCCGGAGCGGGCTGTCCGCCGGGGCGTTACCTGATTCCTGATCCCGGGCTGCGTGCAGCGCGGCTCTGCGGAGCAGTTCCTTTGGGAAGGACGCGGTCACGCCCTCGGTCCGACCGATCACCAACTCCGGGTCGTCCAGGTCGAGTACGAGGCTGCCCTGGTAGAGGCGGATCAGCTTGCGCCGCGCGCTGGCGTCGGGGATGGGCAGCTCCGCCGCGTGGTCGACGCGCCCGGGCCGCGCGGCAAGAGCGGCTTCCAGCATGTCAGCACGGTTGGTGGTCAGCAGGAACGTCACGTCGGCGTCCTCGCCGAGCCCGTCCATCTCGTTGAGCAACTGGAAAAGCAACGGATGCTGGCCTGCGTGGGGATCTCGCTGCCCGGCGATCAGGTCCACATCCTCGACCACGACAACCGCGGGCTGCCATGAGAGCCTTGCCGTTCCATCCGTTCAGTGCCTCGCAGTCCACGGGCCAACCCCCGACACCCGGTTCACCTTGATGTGCGTGATGTATCCCGGTGGGGGGTTGTCGGCGGGCGGGAACCGCACCCCGGGGCCGAGGTAGGTGTAAGCGAGTTCCTGGAGCAGCTCGGCAGCCCCTCCCTCGGTAATGCGTGCGGTGCCATACACAACGAGGTATTCGGCAAGACCCATGGCATTGCGGGTCTGGGTTTCGACCGACAGCGCGACACGGCTGTCGTTGCGGATATTGCGCACCTTGCGGTGCTCAGGAAGGTGAGCCGCCACGATCTCGTCGCCGTCGAGGCCGACCCATACCACGGTCACCTGGGGGCTGCCGTCAGGGTTCAAGGTCACCAGGTGAGCCAGGGCCGGGGACTGCAGCACGGCTCGGGCACTATCGGGGAGCGAGGCCATGAGATGACGCTAGCAGCGCGAACCGCCCAGCCGCATGCGTCCCGGCCCGGGACGCCCAGATCGCCTTCGTACTGCCATCCAGCGGCCGCCAGCGCGTCGATGGCCGCAGCCACAGCAGTCTGATCCGCGACTATCACGTCGAGATCGATGATGGGCTTGGCGTCCAGGCCCGGGACAGCGGTACTGCCGACGTGCACGGTGGCGTGGTCAACGCCGGCCAGCGCTGCGTCTACCTGGCTGCGCAGTCTTTCGAACTGCCGTGGCCACTGCGGGTCGTACGCGACGACAACGACCGGAATGTCCACCAAGCCATCTTCCGCGATAACGGCAGGCCGGCCCGAATTATCGTCCTGTGCGCAAGAACTTGACTCACCACGCTCCACATCGAACTCACTCATCTGCCACCGATAGGGCGAAGCCAGCACTCCGGCGTTTCCGCGGTTTTGCCCGATTATAGCAGTTGTCGCAGGTAATATAGCTGCGAGGTTGGCTGAGGTCAGGCAAAAGTCAGGGAGTCCGGCCATGTCGGTGATCATCAAGGGCAAGAACCCGCGCAAGCCGCACACCGTACGGTACTGGGTCGAATACATACGCCTCGCACGGCTGAATTAAATTGGGACTTTTAGATAATCTTCAAGGTTAGTATCTGTCGGAATTACGCATGGGAGGCACGCAATTGTGAGCCGGGCCGGCATGTCCGGGAAGATACGCCTGACCAGCCGGTAACTAGCTGCAGGTAACCAAACAGACACTCGCCGCGCCCTAGCCCCGCCGGTAGTTCTGGAACGGCCAATCACGCTAAGTCTGCCCTGGACGGGTTCCCTACCGTGACTTTTCGTTCCGCTGCTACTTCTGCCCCGAAGCCAGGTCCGTGATTTCCTGCCTGGTCATGCTGAGCGGGATGTTGTCACGGTTCTTCTGGTAGAAGTGCCATATGGCAGCCGGATCACCCCAGCGGAGAGGGGCAGAGGCATTCGGCCGTGGGCCGTCAAAAGCTTCCTTAACTTGCTCAAAGCGCTTCAATGCCCGATCGAGCGTCGCCTCGTCGTGCGTTGCCATCACGCTGGCGCGCAGCAATGCTTGACCGCGAGGCACTGCGGGAGGGAGCGCCACGTTTACGTACACGCCGGCGTCATAGAGCGCCTTCCACAGCAGCCCCGCCTTTGCATCGTCGCCGATCAGCACGGGGACGATCGGCGTGAAGATGCGCGTACCGTCGGGCAGCGTCACGGGCGGAACGACTTCGAACCCTAGAGCGCTCAACCCCTCTGACAGATGGCGCGCGGCATCGGCCACGCGGGCGAACAGCGCGGGACCCTCGGCGGATCGGCAGATTCGCACTGCCGCAAGCGCAGCCCCGGCGGCGGCGGGCACGCCGGAAGCCGTGAACAGGAACGTGCGTGCGCTGACGCGCAAGAAGTCCGTCACTTCGCGCGTTGCGGCGATGAACCCGCCGCATGAGGCGAGCGCCTTCGAGAAGGTACCCATCCTGACGTCGATCCTGTCCTCGACCCCGAAGAGCTCACACGTGCCTGCGCCGCGGGATCCGAGCACGCCAAGCGCATGCGCGTCGTCGACCATGACCCGCGCGCCGTACCTCTCGGCGGCCTCCACGATCTCCGGCAGAGGAGCGACGTCCCCTTCCATGGAGAACACTCCGTCGACGACAAGGAGAACCCCTCCGCCGTCTGAAGCGGCGCCAGCGAGCGCAGCGCGCATCCGATCGGTGTTGTTGTGGAGGAACCGGCGCAACTTCGCCCGCGAGAGCAGCGCACCGTCGACGATCGAGGCGTGATCGGCGCTGTCTGCGACGATTGTATCCCCCGCGGAGACGAGCGCGCTCAGCGCTCCGAGGTTCGCGTGGTGCCCCGTGGTAAATGCGATCGCGTCCTCGGTGCCGAGCCAGGCAGCGAGCTCCTCCTCGAGCTCGCGATGCAGTCGAATCGTGCCGTTGAGAAGGCGGGAGCCAGTTAGTCCGCTGCCATAGCGGTCGAGCGCGTCGCGCGCGCCCGCCACGACGCGCCGGTCCTCGGTGAGACCCAGGTAGTTGTTTGAGCCAAGCATGATGCGCTCGGCGCCTTCCATCCTCACTACCGGGCCGGCGGGGCCGTCAAGCTCCCGGAAGTAGGGCAGAATCTCGGCCTGGCGCGCGAGGTGAAGCGTCTGCATCTGTGTGCTGTTGCGAATCTTCGCGAACACGTCGCGGTTGACGCTCGCAATGGCGGTCATCGTCTCAGAGGTCCTTTCGCGTCTTGACCAGTACACGGGACAGAGCGCGCCGCCGCTCGTTTTGATACAGGTTCACGGCTTGCTGGTCGTAACCAGCTTGGAGCCGGGCTCTTCCGAGCGCGAAAAGAATGCTCGCTTGCTCTCTTTGTGAGCTGGAGCGGCGCATATGTTCGACCGCATCCTCGTACGCCGTGACAGCTTTCCTCGGCTGGCCTTGGGCCATGTGCACGTCGCCTGTGTAGCGGAGCAGTGTTGCGTACGATTCGGGATCAGCATCGGCATCGACTAGCTTGAGGGCGGATTCGTAGGCCCCGAGGGCCTCGGTGTAGCCGTCTTCTTGACCTTCATCCCCTAGGCGTTCATAGAGTGCGCCCATTCTACCGACAGCAACGGCACGCTGGCGCGGTTCAACACCGCCTGCGTCTTCTTCTAGCAGTAGTTTCTTGAGCTGGTCGAGCGTGGTCCGTGCCTCTGTGAGCTCGTGATAGTCGATGAGGAGACCAGTGAAGGCGATCAGCGTAGTGGCCAAGTCGGCGGAGTCGCCAGCACGCTGTTGGCAATTGACCGACCCTCGGAAGGTTTCGATTGCTTTGTCGTGGTTGCCCTTGGCCTTGTACACGTAGGCCATGTCGTGCAGTACGAGCCCGTAGAAGCCCGGGTCCTTTTCAGGGTCAAGCAACCCGAGGGCCTCTTGGAATGCGGTCATGGCCCGGTCCAGCCACAGAGTATCTGGCGATTGAGTGCTATGGGTTCGCGTTGTCACATTAACCCTTCCCTCGTGCACCCGCCAGGACAGGGTATCGGGGTTGCCAGCGCCCAGCAGCTGGTGACGGTGGGATGCCATGGTGCCGTTGTTGTGCGCCGGCGCGGCCTTCGCCAAGATAGGGGTCTCCTCGGTAACGGCATCGCTGGACAGCGGCTCGAGCGTGTGGCTTGCGGAAGCCACGCCACCCGGCGGCTCGGTGTTGACAAGCCGAGGCGGCCGCACGTGGGGCCGCAGCCAGCGCGGGGCGGCCCAGTTCAGTGCGCCGAGTATCGCCATGAGTGATGGCACCAGCATCGCCCGGACGATCGTCGCGTCGATCAGCACACCCAGCGCGGTCCCGAACCCGAGCTCCTTGATGAATACGAGACGTGACGTCGTTAGTGCAGCGAGCGTGACGCAGAACAGCAGGGCGGCCGCCGTCACGATCCGGCCGGTGCGGCCCATGCCGAGGATGATGGCCTCGCGGTCGCCGCTGCGCTCGCGCGCCTCCTTGATCGCTGCCAGGAGAAAGACGCCGTAGTCGGTCGACAACCCGAACACGAGGGCGAACAGCAGGATCGGCTGGGTCATGTCGAGCGCACCCTGGCCGGTAGTGCCGAGCAGGCCGGCCAGGTAACCGTGTTGGAAGACGAGTACAAGGCAGCCGAACGTGGCGGCGATCGTGAGCGCGCTCATGATCAGCGACTTGAACGGCAGTACGAGTGAGCGGGTCAGCACCGTCAGGACGAGCAGGTTGGCTAGGCAGATCAGCCCGATCGCGATCGGCAACCGCTGCAAGAGGCTATGTCGCATGTCGGCGAACGCCGAGGTCAGACCGGACGTCCACACGCGGACCTGCGGGGTGTCGAGGGCGCGTATGTCCGCGACAAGCCTGAGAGCCGGGCTGGCGAGCGGATTACCGGCAGGTTCCACCTGGATCAGCCAGGTGTCGGGTCCCAATGCGGTCGCCGGGAGAACAGCCGACTGCCCGGGCAGCGCGGTCAGCCGCGCCTGCAGCTGGTCGACCGCTGACCGATCACGGGTGGACACGACGACGTTGACGGCGTCCTGCGGGCGGTACAGGAAGTCAGCCCGCATCTGGTCGTCGACCTGGCGCGCGGTCGCCGAGTGTGGCAGGTCGCTGGCTGACATGAAGGTGAATCGGGCCTCGAAGGCGAATGAGCCCAGTCCGAGGAGGATCACCGCGGCGGTGAGCGCAAAGATGATCGGCCGGCGTACCACGCAGCGTGCCAGCCGGAACCACCAGCCGTCCTGATTGTCTGGCTGTTCGAGTGCGCGCTGCCAGCGCCTGGGCGCGAGGATGTCCAGGCGACGCCCGATTATCTGGAGCAGCGCGGGCAGCACGACCACTGCGAAGATGGCGGCGAGCAGCGCGACGGCAGCGCCGCCGATCGCCATCGAGTAGAGAAACCGCTGCCGGAACACCAGCAGCGCGGCCAGTGAAGCCGAGACCGTCACGGCGCTGAAGACGATGGTGCGCCCGGCCGTGCCCACGGTGCGCTGCAGCGCCGCCTGCACCGTCGCGCCGGCAGCCAGCTCCGTCCGGTACCGCGACACCACCAGCAGGCTGTAGTCGATCGCGAGTCCGAGCCCCAACCCGGTGACCAGGTTCAGCGCGAAGATCGACAGGTGTACGACCTCGTTCACCCCGCGCAGCACGAGGAGGGTCACCGTGATGTTCAGCGCGCCCATCACAACCGGCAGCGCGGCCGCGATGAGGCTCCGGAAGATCCACAGTGAGAGTAGGAAGAGCACCGGGAACACCGACAGCTCGGCGCGGGCGAGGTCCTGCTCGACGGTCTGCACCACCTGGGCGTCCGCGGCGGGGTTGCCGCCGACGGTGACTCCGGTGATGCCCCGGAGCCGGTGCTCGACGTCGTTCAACGCGCGCTCCGGCTGGCTGTCCTCGTGCAGCTGAGCGACCACGTACGTCGCCCGCCCGTCACGCGACAGCATCAATGTGTCGCCCGTGGAGTAAACGGTCTGGGTCGCGAGCACGTCCGGGCTCTGGCCGACGAGCGCGGCCACCTGGCCTACGAGAGCGCGGGATGCCGGCGCTGCAGGGCCGTCCGGGATCGGCACCATCACCAGTAGACCGCCGTCGTCCTGGGCATGGGTGGCGCGCTCGATCGCCGCCGAGGCGTGCGTACTGCTCGACCCCGGCGTCTCGAAGTCCGAGAAGCCGCCGGTGAGCTGAGACGGCAGCGGAGTGCCGAAGGCCACCGCCACGCCGGTGAGGGCGATCGCGATCAGCAGCGGGACGCCCGGCCGGTTCGTGGCCCAGCGAGCCAACGCGATGAACATGCCCCTCCTAGCGGACGGTCGGCAGCGAGGGTTGCTTGCTTGGCCGTGGCGCGCTAGCGGACTTGGCGAAGCGGCGAACCAGCTCCTTCAGCTCGCGGCGGTAGGTGTAGTGCTCCACCTCGAGGGCATGCCTGGCCTGAGCCGCTCCTCCGGCGATGAGCACTTTGCGCACGGTCATCGCGAACTCCACGAGCGAGATGACCTGTATCCGGTCTCGCCATGGCGCCGGCCCGCACTCGCGGGTCGGTCGGCCGGTAGCGCCTCGCCGGGACTGGATCCGCCGGGCGACGGCGCCGCCAGGAGTACTGCGATCAGCGCGGCTAGCTCGATGTCATCGGGATTGCCGCGGACGATTCTGATGAGACCGGTCACTGCGGCTGGTTCCCATGCTTGCGTGACGGCAGCGGCCGGTGCTTGGCGTGCAGCATCGCTAGGGACTTGATAAGCATGGAGCGGGTCTCAGCTGGGTCGATGACATCGTCCACGAGGCCGCGCTCGGCGGCGTGGTAAGGGTGCATGAGCTCATCTCGGTACTCGGCGATCCGCAGCCTGCGGACAGCCTCAGGGTCGGCCGCGGCGCTGATTTCCCGGCGGAAGATGACGTTCGCGGCACTCTCGGCGCCCATAACCGCGATCTCATTGGTGGGCCAGGCCAGTGACAGGTCCGCGCCTATGGACCGGGAGTCCATGACGATGTACGCGCCCCCGTATGCCTTGCGCAAGATCAGTTGTATGCGGGGGACCGTGGCGTTGCAGTAGGCGTACAGCAGCTTGGCGCCGTGTCGGATGATGCCGCCATGTTCCTGGTCCGCGCCGGGCAGGAAGCCGGGCACGTCCACCAGGGTGACCAGCGGGATGTTGAAAGCATCGCATGTCTGCACAAAGCGGGCTGCCTTTTCCGAGGCCCGGGCATCCAGCACCCCGGCCAGGTGGGCCGGCTGGTTAGCGACGACTCCGGTGACCTGGCCGCCGAGCCGGACCAGGGCGCAGATGACGTTCGCCGCCCAGCGCTCGTGCACCTCGAAGACCTCGCCGTCGTCAGCGATTTCCCTGATCACGTCCCGCATGTCATAGGCCTTGCTGGTCTCTGCGGGCACCAGGTCAAGCAGGGCCTCGGTACGCCGGTCCACAGGGTCCACCGCTGGCGCGGGCGGGGGGAGTTCCCGGTTATTGGCGGGCAGCATCGAAAGCAGGTACCGGACTTCGGTCAGGCAGCTCTCCTCGTCGTCATAGGCGAAAGCCGCGACCCCGGAGACATCAGAGTGCACATCCGCGCCGCCCAGCTCCTCGTGGGTGATGATCTCGCCGGTGACTGCCTGGACTACGTCCGGCCCGGTGATGAACATCTGCGAGATACCGCGCACCATGAAGACGAAATCGGTGAGCGCGGGCGAGTATGAGGCTCCTCCCGCGCACGGCCCGACGATCACGCTGATCTGCGGGATCACACCCGAACTGCGGACGTTGCGCTGGAAAATGCCGCCGTATCCCGCCAGCGCGGTGACACCCTCCTGGATTCGTGCGCCAGCGCCGTCGCACAGCCCGACGATTGGTGCTCCTGCAGTCTCCGCGAGGTCCATAATCTTGTGGATCTTTTCGGCATGGGCCTCACCGAGTGCTCCTCCGAAGATCCGGAAGTCGTGCGCGTAGGCGAAAACGGTCCGCCCGTGCACCAGACCCCAGCCGGTCACCACGCCGTCG
>Ga0074045_10005232_pt1 | contig 11366 bp, 9 predicted proteins | sample BogForMeECP23OM2_FD_94442 | JGI IMG/M metagenome (GOLD analysis project Ga0074045, IMG submission 94442) | Bog forest soil microbial communities from Calvert Island, British Columbia, Canada - Bog Forest MetaG ECP23OM2 | ecosystem: Environmental > Terrestrial > Soil > Wetlands ...
AGACGCGCCCACGTTCAACCCACGTCCCGCGCCGCCGCATTCGTGTGTCTCGCGCTCCCGCCCAGAGGCTTTCTTGACGACAAAGCCGGCAATTCTGCGGGTGTTTTATATCGGCACTGACACCCGATGCCCGGCCACAGGCCACGGCCCGCGCCAGAGAGCGATACGACCGGCTCATCAAGGCTGCCGGTCAGGCGATGTCGGGCGATGCGCGCACCGCCATGGAGGATCTGGTAAGCCATGGCACGAACTGACGGAGGGTGGAAAACCCGGCTCCGGCCACCCAAGCCTCGCGCTCCGCGCAACGAACGAGCGGCGTGGTCGAGCGGCTTCAGGCTTCTCATGCACTACGCCCGCATGAGTCGGAGGACCGGCAACCGCACCACAAGCGGGAAAGGGAAAGGCACTTGCCCATACCATCAGCGCTGCGCCGTCCGAGTGACCTATCTGAACAACAAGACGCAAGGGCAGTGGCAGGCGCATGGGCGCTACTTGGCGCGCGAAAGCGCCACCTTCGAAAACGACGCGAAGGCCGTGGGATTCAATCGAGAGAACGACCGAATCGACATTGCCCGGCAACTCGAAGGCTGGCAGGGCGCGGGGGACGAGCGGTTGTTTAAACTGATCGTCTCGCCGGAATTCGGTGATCGGGTAGAGCTGTCTCGCCTGACGCGCGGTCTGATTGAACAGATGGAGGAGGATCTGGAAACGGATCTGGAATGGGTTGCGGTGGAGCACCACAACACGGAGCACCCGCATGTTCACGTCGTGGTCCGCGGCGCCAGGAGTGATGGTCAGTCACTGCGTCTGAGCCGGGACTATGTCCAGCAAGGGATACGGAGCATCGCCCAGGACTTATGCACCCGCCAACTCGGATACAGGACACAGCGCGACGCGGCGGAGGCGGAACGGCGTGAAATCACCGAAGAGCGGCTTACGTCACTGGACCGTAGGCTGCTGAGAGACGCGCAGGAAATCAGCTCGGACCTTGGGCCGTCATACTTCGCCGTCACGCGGAACCCGATTCAGGCTGGTTCGAGCGAAACGATGCGCCTTCGAATGAACCACGAGGTGGCGCGCCTCGCCGTGCTTTGCCGCATGGGTTTGGCGGAATCCGTGGGAACCAACAGATGGCGCGTGCGCCGGGATTTCGACCAAATACTGCGGGCCATGCAGAGAACCAGCGACCGGCAAAGGACGCTCGCGGCACACGGAGCGCTGGTGTCAGACGAGCGCCTGCCTATGGAAGTACTCGATGTGAGACAGATCACCTCCGTCGAGGGTCGGGTGCTAGTTCACGGCCAGGACGAGCAATCCGGGCGCAACTACTTGATGCTGGAAGGAACGGACGCGAAGGTATATTTCATCAACTACAGCCGAGAGATGGAGCAGGCCCGCAGTTGCGGCGAACTGCGGACCAATTCCTTCGTGCGGTTGCGGAAGCTGTCCCTGAATGGAGTTCTGGCCCTCGATGTCAACGATTTGGGCGATGCGGAGAACCTGTTGACCAATCCGCGCCACCTCGGTGAGAAGACGCGCGAACTTCTCAAGCGCGGGATCATGCCTACCGAAAACGGTTGGGGAGGCTGGCTGGGAAAGTATCAGGCGGCTCTGTGCAAGACCGCCCGTGAGATCGAGGATCGGAAGGAACGGAACCTGGCACGCGAACAAAAGCGACAGCGGGTCCGCTCGGTCGGGCGACGAAGGGCACAGAATGCGCGACGTTCTGCTCCTCTGGGCACTGCGGCCGCAGTAAGTTTTGCAATGGTGCTGACGGCCTCCGAGGCTGCAAGTTAGTCCCGTGCCCAGCACCTCACTTGCGAATTGGAACACTATGGGATGGGTCGATGCACTGACCACCGAGTGAACGATAATGGAGGTTCAACGACAATGGAACCGCTCGCGCCCGACACCTATGCGCAGTTTCTTGCCGACCTGAAGCGCCGCATTCAAGCAGCGCAGTTGCGCGCCGCACTCGCGGTAAATCGCGAGATGGTGCTGCTGTACTGGCAGATCGGCCGCGATATTCTCGATCGGCAGGAACGGGAAAGCTGGGGCGCGAAGGTCATCGATCGCCTTGCCGCGGACCTCAAGCGCTCGTTTCCCGATATGAAGGGTTTCTCGCCGCGCAACCTCAAGTATATGAGACGGTTCGCCGAAGTCTGGGCCGAGGAGCAATTTGTGCAGCAGGTTGCTGCACAATTGCCGTGGTTCCACAATTGCGTCCTGCTCGACAAGGTTACCGACCGCGACGAGCAAGTCTGGTACGCGCAGGCCGCCATCCAGCACGGCTGGAGCCGAGCCACTCTGGTCCATCAGATCGAGAGCGGTCTCCATCGACGACAGGGGAAAGCCATCACCAACTTCGATCGCGCCCTCCTGCCGCCTCAGTCCGATCTTGCGCAAGAAGTCACCAAGGATCCATACAACTTCGATTTTCTGATGCTCGGTGAAGCAGCGCGCGAGCGTGACCTGGAGCGGGGGTTGTTGGAGCATCTACAGAAGTTCTTGCTCGAGATGGGGGTCGGCTTCGCATTCGTCGGCCGCCAGTATTCTCTGACGGTGGGAGGCGAAGAATTCCGTATCGACCTACTCTTCTATCACCTCAAACTGCGCTGCTATGTAGTCATCGAATTGAAGACCGTTCCGTTTCAGCCGGAGTTTGCCGGCAAGATGAATTTCTACCTCTCGGCGGTGAACAATCTGCTGCGCCATGCCGACGACCAACCCAGCATTGGCCTGATCCTCTGCAAAACGAAGAATAGGGTGGTCGCCGAGTACGCGCTCGAAGACTATTCCAAGCCGATTGGAATATCCGAATACCGGCTAGCCGAAGGTCTTCCCGAGCAGATCCAAGGCAGCTTGCCTACTATCGAGGAATTGGAAAGTGAGCTGGGTACGACGGTCGAAGAGCCATCTTGAACCGAGTGGTTCCGACGAAAGTGTTGCCTCTATGTCTGAGACTTTCTATTGGGCCCATTCCGCGAACCGGCCGGCAGCAGACACTGACTCGCGCGAAGGATGGCAACGCCTCTCTGTTCATCTGGAGGGGGTTGCGGCACTCGCCGGAGAGCTGGCCGCGTCCGCCAGGCCAGGAGACGAGCGCTTCGTCGCTCTCGCGGGGCTGAGCGGTCTGCTGCACGACTACGGCAAGTACACCGACTGCTTTCAACGCAGGCTCGCTACCGGCAGCGGGCGCTGTCAACATGCGATCCACGGGGCGGTGCTCTCTTACTTCGGCACCGGCGCAAGCGGCGCAAGGCCGATCTTGTCCCATGTCGCCGCGGCAATCGCAGGTCATCATGCCGGACTGCCGGATCTTACGGGAGACGGTAACTCTCTCGAGAGTCGGTTGAAGCGATACGAGAAGGAAGCGGCCGACTTACTCGACCGCGCCATGCGCGATTGCAGCGGCCTGCGCCAGGCAGTTGAAACGTTACCCGCGATGCGTCTTACCGAGCAGCAACCGGAGGCTGGGCATCTCGATCTCTACACGCGAATGCTGTGCAGTTGTCTGGCGGACGCCGACCGGCTGGATTCGGCCGGGCGCGCGCCCGAGCAGGCGCCTTTGCGCGCCGAACAGCGTCTCTCCTTGCTGCTCGCTCATTTGGAGAAACTGGCGAGGCGCGCGAGCTATGGCCCACTCAAGAACATGCGCGCCCGCGTATTGGAAGACTGTTTGGCAGTGGCCTCTTCCCCATCACGGCTGTTTTCTCTGTCGGTGCCCACCGGCGGCGGCAAGACTCTGGCGGCGATGGCCTTCGCGCTCCAGCGCGCGGCGATGCCGCCGGCAAGGTTTCGCCGCGTCATCGTGGTGATTCCGTTTCTCTCGATCATCGAGCAGAACGCCGCGGTCTACGCGAGCGTGCTGGGCCGCGACGCCATTCTGGAGCACCACTCCGGCAGCCTCGTGAAGCTGCGGAGTCAGACGGATGAACAGTTCGTGCCGGCCGAAACTCCCTACGAGGAAGACGAGTTCCAACTCAGTGGGCTGCGCAATGCGACCGAGAATTGGGACGCACCGCTAATCGTCACCACCTCGGTGCGTTTCTTCGAGAGTCTCTTCTCAAACCACCCAGGAGATTTGCGCCGGGTACACAACATTGCGCGCTCCATCGTGATTCTGGATGAGGTGCAGACGCTGCCGCGCCGCCTGCTCGGTCCGCTGCTGGGCATGATTCGCGAGCTATCCGAGGATTGGGGCGTAGACTTTGTCTTCTCGACGGCCACGCAACCCGCCTTCGAGCGGCGACAATCAGCCAAGCGGGACCTGCGTTGGGAGCCGGGAACGCTCACCGAGATTGTTCGTGACCCCGCCCCCTTGCGCGCTGCGCTGAAGCGGGCCGAGATTCATTGGGAGATCGAACACGCAGTCACCTGGTCGCAAGTGGCCGAACGCGCGCTGAGCCAGGCGCAGTGTCTCGCGATCGTCAACCTTCGCAACCACGCGAGCGAACTGTACCGCGAAGTGCTGCGGACAGCGCGCGAGCGCGGGATCGATGCGGAGGCGGTCTTCCACTTATCCACGCGCATGTGCGCGGCGCACCGGTTGCGAAAGCTCGACCAGATCCGTCAGCGGCTGCGCGACGGCAAGACCTGCTATGTCGTTTCCACGCAGCTAGTCGAAGCGGGCGTAGACGTGGATTTCCCCCTTGTGCTGCGCGCGCTGGCTCCTCTCGACTCGATTGTTCAAGCCGCCGGCCGCGCCGACCGCGAAGGGCGACTTACTGCTCAGTTGGGCCGGCCCGGCGGCGAGGTGGTGGTCTTCTTGCCCGAGGACAACAGGATGCCGCCGCATGAGTACGCCGAAGCGGCGGGCTTTACCAAGGCGATGGCGAACGAAGCGATCGAGAGCGGCACAAGCATCCAGGTCGATTCCGCCAAAGCGATGACTGACTACTTCGAGCGTTACTACGGCGAGAGCGGTGTGGACCTCGGCAAGAAACTCGTTGACCTGCGGCAGGAACAGTGCTTTGCTACGCTGGCTCGGGAGTTCGAAATGATTTCCAGCCGCGCCCGCGACGTCTTCGTGCCGGATGACGACGAAGCGCGCAGCGCCATCAAGGATCTCTATACCAGCGCCAACAGACAGTTGACCCGCGAGTTACGCCAGCGTTTACAGCGTCACACGGTGGGACTGAATCCATCGGAATTCGAGAAGGCAAAGGGCGTTCTCTGCGAGCTGACGCCCGGCAGCGAGATCTGGATCGCGATGGAGCAAGCGTACAGCGATGAGTTGGGGTTGGTGTTCGAGATGGGACCGGAAAGCATGATCGTGTGCCCGCCGAAGTGATTGGAGAAGAGGGGGAGGCAAGAAGCCTCCCCCCTTCCATCTCTCAACTGACTGAAGAATGTTTCAATCCACGCGCCCCGTATGGGGCGCGAACGACCACAGCCCCTCAGTTTTCGCTTGACAGGGGCTTCAGCTAGGATTATTGTAACAGATGGATGCGTCAGTCATTCTACAGTCAGTTGAAACTACCATGAGTAGCTTTCGCAGTGTCGTGCCGACCGCTGCGGCGGCCTTAACCCGGTAGGCGAACCGTTCGAGCGGCCCGCCACCAGCCGACACCTACCGAACGGAGGATGCCCCGAGTGGGAAGCCAGAGAGCATCCTCCGCCCAAATATCATTTACAGCCTACTCCTTTTCACGGGCGACTGGAAGGAGTGGGCCCAACCGGACAAATCAGGAGGTTCCGTCCATGTCCATGCCCAACGTTCAGGTTCGGGTCTCGGGCGATTACGCCTGTTTCACCAGACCAGAGACCAAAGTCGAACGATTCTCTTACCCAGTCATGACGCCATCGGCCGCGCGGAATGTGCTGGATGCGATCTGTTGGCGGCCGCAAATGCGCTGGGTCGTCACGCGCATTACGGTGCTCAAGCCCATCCGCTTCCTCAGCGTACTGCGCAACGAAGTGCAAAGCAAGCTCTCGCCGGCCGCCGTGAAGAAGTGGATGCGCGATCCATCCGAATTCGCCCCGCTCATCGCCGGCGCGGGCCAGGGCACCGACGGAACACCGCGCAACACGACGCTGTTGCGCGACGTGGCGTACTGGGTGGACGCCTATCCGCTGGTCTTCGATACCTCGGGCGACAACTCGCCCACGAAGTACGTCGAAATGATGAAGCGCCGCGTCGAAAAGGGCCAATGCTTCACGCGGCCCTATCTCGGATGCCGCGAGTTTGCCGCCGAGTTCGGCGAGCCGCGAGAGGACGATCACCCGATCGCGGAGTCGATCGATATCGGCCGCATGCTCTACGACATCGCCTTTCTGCCGAGTGGCAATCGCGCGGCGTTCTTCGAAGCGCGCCTGGAAAACGGCGTGCTCGATACCCGGCCCGATAACGTGCTCGGCGCGGAAGCTCGCCGCCAGGAGGTGCTTGCATGCTCGTACAGGCACTAGCCGAATACGCCGACCACTATTTGAAGGATCAGTTGAACGACGCCGCGTGGGAACAGAAGCCCGTTCCGTGGGCGCTCGAAATCTCCCGGCTTGGCACCTTCCTGAACCCGGTGCCGCGCATGACTTCTGTGACGCGCGGCAAGAAGCAGGTGCAAGTCCCCATGCCGATGAGCGTGCCGCGCTCGCCGGTGAACCGCAACAGCGGCGAACATCCGCTGCTGGGTGCCGACGATATCGCCTATGTGCTCGGTCCGGGCCCGTGGACGGCGGACATGAAGAAGGCGCAAAAACACCATCAGGCATTCATTGCCCTCCTTCGTCACGCGGCGGAAGTAACCGGCGATAGCTCGCTTGCGTCCTGCGTCCTTTTCTACGACCGGCAGGAAGAAGTGGAAAAGGCGCGTGCCGCGCTGAATGATGCCAAGGCCGGCGCGCTCGTCGCTCTTTCGTGCGGCGGTGTGCTGGTGGAACGCGATGCCGTGCAATCGTTCTGGCGTCAACACTACCAGAACGCCTTTGACGCGCGCATGGAGGGCCACACCGGCGAGTGTCTCATCTCCGGGAAAGTGGGTGCCATCGCTCCCACGCACGAGAAGATCAAAGGCGTCTCGAGCCTCGGCGGGCAGGCTTCCGGCGTGGCTCTGATGTCATTTGACAAAGAGGCCTTCCAGTCGTACGGCTGGGACAAGAACGAGAATAGCCCGGTCTCGCCCGGCCGCGCCATGGCCTATGTGCTCGCGTTAAATGATCTGTTGCTACCCGACGACACGCGCATCGGCAGGGGCCGGCGCAAGGACATTGCCGGCGTTGGTCTCCTCACCTGGCTGCGCGACCCGTCCGATTTCGATGCCCTGGACATTCTGGAAAAGGCCGACCCCAAAGAAGTCGCGGCATTGCTGAAGTTCGATCCGCGCGCCGATCCGAATCCGAACCAGTTCTATCTGGTGGGCGTCTCCGGCAACGGCGCCCGCTTGAGAGTGCGCTATTGGGTAACCGAATCGCTACCCAGGGTCAAAGAGAACCTCAAGAACTGGCATGAGCAATTGCGCGTGAGTTACCCATGGGACGATGCGCCGCTGGTTAAGCTATGGCAGCTTCGCAAGATTATCCACCGCAAAGGCGAACCTCCACCGAGCCAAAACATCGCACTGCTTCGGCGGGGACTGGAAGGCCAGCCGTTGGGTCACGTCATGCTGGCAGCCGCGCTCAACCGGCTGGGTCATCTGGAGGACGATGCGCCCCGCGCGGAAGGCAAGAAACGCAGCCTGTTCGATTTGCAGAGACTGCGCATCCCGATGGGCCTGATCCGCATGTGTTTGAACGATATTGTACCAACGAATCCGAAAGAAGGAGCCAAGAAAATGAGTGAAGGCTTGGACCAAAGCTGCAATCTCCCTGCATATGTCTGTGGGCGATTGATGGCGGAATACGAGAACCTGCAATCGACGACATCCAGGCGAGCGGAGGGAGGCGACGTGAACAGCACCGTCACCGACCGTTTCTTTTCTCTTGCCTCAACCTACCCGGCGGCGGCCTTTTCCAAGATCATCGACCTAGGCCAGAAGCATTTGAAAAAGCTCCGCAGGTTCGACGCTGCGGCCGCTTTCTCCATCGAGCGCCGTCTGATGGAAATCAACAATCTTCTTCAGCCAGGTGAGAACGGGGCCTACCCGGCGAATCTTAGCCTTGAGGGTCAAGGACTGTTCGCTCTTGGGTACTATCACCAGAAGGCGTGGTCCATTGCCCAAGCCAAGGACCGCAAGCAGTCCAACAATGCCGCCAACGAAAATATTGAGGATAAGGATTAACTAATGAGCACAATTGACAACCGCTACGACTTTGAGTTTCTCTTCGACTGCCAGGATGGAAACCCCAACGGCGATCCGGATTCGGACAATAAGCCCCGCCAGGATCCCCAGACAAGGCACGGGCTGGTCTCCGACGTCTGTCTCAAACGCAAGATCCGGGACTGCGTCCTTTATAACAAGTCGAGCGCCGGTGCCGTCGAGCCTGGCTTCGACATTTTCGTGCTTGGAGGCAGTTCGCTCGAGCAGCGGCAGAAGTTAGCATACGACAACTTAGGCAGTGAGGTGGAGTGGAAGGGCGAAAAGACCTCAAAAACCGATGTCGAGAAGGTCGCGCAGTGGATGTGCGGGCATTTTTACGACGTTCGCACTTTCGGGGCGGTAATGAGCACCAAAGAATTCAACTGCGGCCAGGTTCGAGGACCAGCGCAACTAACCTTCGCTCGCTCGCTCCATCCAGTACTTCCAACCGATCAAACGATCACGCGCGTAGCCTACACGAAAGAAGAGAAGCGGGAGTCCTCCACCGGATCGACCGAAATGGGGAGCAAGTACACCATTCCCTACGGCCTCTACATCGCGCACGGCTTCATCAACCCGGTGTTCGCCGAAAGGACGGGTTTCGACGACGCCGACTTACAACTGCTCTGGAAGGCGCTCGCAAATCTTTTCGAGTTGGACCGCTCGGCGGCGCGCGGCACTATGTGTACGCGCGGCCTGTACATTTTCAAGCACGATTCGAAACTCGGCAACGCGCAGGCGCAACGGCTCTTCGAATCCATCCGGGTGGAGAAGAAGGACGGCGTCGAAAGCCCGCGCTCCTTCGCCGATTATACGGTGACTTTGCCCGAGGCCGCGTCCTTGCCGCAGGGAGTTACCCTGATCGACGGCCTGGCCTGACAGGCGGCGCGCCATGTATGCAGAAGAGGATCTCCTTCCGCTCTCCGGCCTCCAGCACCTGACGTTCTGCGAACGCCGCTGGGCGCTCATCCATCTGGAGCGGCAGTGGGAGGAGAACCTCTTCACCGCCGAAGGCGAACTGCTGCACGAGAAGGCGCATTCGGCCGACATCGAGTCCCGCCCCGAGGTGCTGGTCCGCCGCACGCTGGCGTTGCACTCGTTCCGGCTCGGTCTCTCCGGCCAGGCGGATGTGGTCGAGTTCCTGCCCTGCGCACCGCAGCAATCTGGAATCGTCATGCCGCGCCGCAAGGGCCTCTGGCGGCCATACCCGATCGAATACAAGAGAAGCCGCGACCGGCTCGGCCCGGCCTACAAGATCCAACTCTGCGCGCAGGCGCTTTGCCTGGAAGAGATGCTCGGTACACCGGTGGAGCGCGGCGCCATTTTCGATGGCCGCGCCCGGCGCAGGGTCGAAGTGACGTTCGATGCCGCTCTGCGCGGCCAGGTCGAACAGGCGGCCGTGCGCATGCACGCGATCCAGGAATCGCGGAAGACGCCGCCGCCGGTTTACGAAAAGAAATGCGAGGGGTGCTCGATGAAGCCCGTCTGTCTGCCCACGGTCGCCGGCCCGGCTAGCGCCGCGCGCTATCTGCGCCGCGCCGTCGCCGCCAATCTTCGGCAGAGCGCCGCCGATGCAACCGACGACGCGGAGGAACCGAAGCCATGAGAAAATTGCTCAACACGCTTTATGTGACGCTGCCCGAAGCGTACCTGAGTAAGGAAGGCGAGACCGTCCTGGTGCGGCAGGAGCACGAAACACGTTTGCGCGTGCCTATCCTCGCGCTGGAAGGCATCGTGTGCGTTGGTCAGGTCTCGATGAGTCCGGCGCTGATGGGTTTCTGCGCCGAGCGGAACGTCGGCGTCAGCTTCCTCAGCGAACACGGCCGCTTTCTGGCGCGCATACAGGGGCCGATCCACGGCAATGTCCTGCTGCGCCGGGAGCAGTATCGCCGCGCCGACACGGAAACGGACGCGGTGCCCATCGCCCGTGCGGTGTTGCTGGCAAAGGTCGCCAACGGTCGCACCGCTTTGTTGCGGGCCGCGCGCGAGCGTGCGTCGGAAACGGTTGACCGGGCCGCCGCACAAATGGGCGAGTCCCTGCGCGCGCTCGAATCGACCACGACGCTGGATGGCTTGCGTGGCGTTGAAGGCGATGCCGCGCACCTCTACTTCTCCGTCTTCGACGAGTTGATTTTGCAACAGAAGGAGGCGTTCTTCTTTCATGAACGCAGCCGCCGTCCACCGCTCGATAATGTCAATTCGCTACTCTCGTTTTTGTACGTACTCCTGGCTCACGATGTGGCTTCCGCGCTGGAGACGGTCGGCCTGGACCCGGCCGTCGGTTTTCTCCATCGTGACCGCCCAGGCCGCGCCAGCCTCGCCTTGGATCTGATGGAAGAACTGCGCCCCGTGCTGGCCGACCGCCTGGCGCTTACGTTGATTAACCGCCGCCAGGTGACCGCCGCCGGCTTTACCCGCTCCGATTCGGGAGCGGTCATCATGAATGATGCGACGCGCAAGGAAGTCCTCGTCGGCTGGCAGACCCGGAAGCAGGAGGAAATCCTCCACCCGTTTCTCAATGAGCGGATTCCCCTCGGGCTTGTGCCGTACACGCAGGCGCTGCTGCTGGCGCGGCACCTGCGCGGAGACCTGGACGCGTACCCATCTTTCTTTTGGAGGTAAGCGCGCATGATGGTGCTGATCACCTATGACGTCGGGACCCAATCGGAGGACGGCAAGCGCCGCCTGCGCCATGTCGCCAAAGTATGTCAGAATCACGGTCAGCGGGTTCAGTATTCCGTCTTCGAATGCCTGTTGGATGCCGCGCAGTGGGTCAAGATGCGCGCGGAACTGCTGGGCATCATCGATCCTACGAGCGACAGCCTGCGCTTTTACTTTCTCGGCGCCAACTGGCAGCGGCGCGTCGAGCACGTCGGCGCCAAGCCCGGCTACAACCCGGAAGGCCCCCTCATTCTATGACGCGAACCGCAAGCATACAGCCCAAACCCGGCCGGTCCGCGTTCGCGCGATGCCGCTCATTGCAGGTGCGTTATCGCGCGGACCCAGTTTCGAGACACTCCCAACGCCGGGTGTCTCAGTCGGTCCGCGCAAGTGCTAGGCTAAGACTCAGCGGTTCAAACACTTGTGCTTGGACAGTCGCGCCCCGCGCGGGGCGCGTGGATTGAAACATCA
>Ga0074045_10005233_pt1 | contig 11366 bp, 12 predicted proteins | sample BogForMeECP23OM2_FD_94442 | JGI IMG/M metagenome (GOLD analysis project Ga0074045, IMG submission 94442) | Bog forest soil microbial communities from Calvert Island, British Columbia, Canada - Bog Forest MetaG ECP23OM2 | ecosystem: Environmental > Terrestrial > Soil > Wetlands ...
GAAGGAGCAGAATTACATGACTCCGCTCGAGGCCGCCACGACGCCGAACCTCGACATGCTGTGCAAGGACTCCGCGCAGGGACGCATGATTCCCGCCGCGCCCGGCATCACGCCCGGCAGCGGCCCCGGTCATCTCGGCCTGTTCGGCTATGACCCGCTGGAATTCCAGGTCGGCCGCGGCGTCATCGAGGCGCTCGGCCTGGGCATGGAACTCAAGCACGGCGACGTCTGCGCCCGCGCCAACTTCGCCACCCTGGATGCGAAAGGCGTTGTCACCGACCGCCGCGCCGGCCGCATCCCGACGGAAACCTGCGAGAAACTCTGCGCGATGCTCGCCGCCAAAATCAAAAAAATCGGCGACACGGACATTCTCATCAAGGCGGGCAAGGAACACCGTTTTGTCGTTGTGTTCCGCGGCAAGGGGCTGGAAGGCCCGTTGACGGACGCCGATCCGAATCGCGAAGGTTTTGCCATTCCCACCGTGAAGCCGCGCGATGAAAACAATGCCGGCCAGAAAAAGATGGCTGCGCTCATCGCCGATTTTTACAAGGCGGCGCTGCCGATCATTGCGAAGGAAAAGCCGGCCAATGGTTTTCTGATGCGCGGCATCGCGCACCAGCCGCACATTCCGCTGTTCGAGGATCGTTACAAATTGAAACCCGCGTGCCTGGCGGTTTATCCGATGTACAAGGGACTGGCGCAACTGGTCGGCATGAAAAAAATCGAAGGCCCGGCGACCATCACGGAACAATTCGAGCGCTATCTCAAGGAATACAACAATTTCGACTTTTTCTTCATCCACTACAAATACACCGATAAATACGGCGAGGATGGAAATTTCGCCGCGAAGAAAAAGGCGATCGAGGATTTCGACGCCGCGCTGCCGATTTTGCTGAAGAAAAAGCCGGACGTGCTGGCCATCACCGGCGACCATTCGACGCCGTGCGCAATCAAGGGCCATTCGTGGCATCCGCAACCGGTGCTGCTGCACTCGGCGGTGAGCGGTTCGGACAAACTGGAACGGTTCACGGAAACCGGCGCGAACAGCGGCTCGCTCGGCGTGTTCAAGGCGAAATATCTCATCCGCCTGATGCAGGCGAATGCGAAGATGTTCGACAAATTCGGGGCCTGATTTCATTTCGTCCTCGTCCTCGTTTCTCATCCTCGAAATTTCGAGGACGAGGGCGAGAAGGAGAACGAGAACGATTTAAGTTGCCAGCCGCCGCGCTTCCCCGGCAACTTTTCACCAACAATGAATTTGCCGAACAAGCTGACGGTTTCGCGTTTCGCGCTGACGGTGGTTTTTCTTTGGGCGCTGTTCTGGCCCTGGCCAGTTCCGTTCAGGAACACGCTGGCTTTGATTTTTTTCTTCGCAGCGGGCATCACGGATTTTCTCGACGGCCGCATCGCTCGCCGCCGCGGTCTCATCACCAATTTCGGCATTTTGATGGACCCGCTGGCGGACAAAATCATGACCTGCTCGGCGTTCATTGCGTTTGTCGAGAGCACGCGCCTGAAACCGGACGCACCAGTCAAGGTCGCCGCCTGGATGGTCATCATTATTGTCGCCCGCGAACTGGCGATCACCGGCTTGCGGCTGCTGGCGGCGTCAAAAAACATCGTGCTCGCCGCCGAAAAATTCGGCAAACACAAGACCATCTCGCAAATCGTGGCCATCAATGCGTTGCTGGTCGTGGAAGCCTGTCACGAATGGCCGCTGTGGCTGCAGGGCATTTTCACGCCGTGGGTGGTCGGGTTTGCAGAAATCATGCTTTGGGTGACGGTCGCGCTGACGGCGGCGTCCGGCCTGATTTATTTGTGGCGCAACCGGGCGATTTATTTGAGCGATATGTGAGCTTCGCTCAAAGGCAGAAGGCAGAAGGAAGATTGTAGAAAAGAAATCTGAAGCCGGTGGAATTCACGTCTTTATTCTGCCTTCTGCATTTCAATGATGTGACGTCAGGGGCAGCGTCTGGCCGGAATTCGCCGATTGATAAACCGCGGGTTGCAAGCCCGCCAGCGGGTCACTGCGTTTGTGGTGCCGCCACGCAAAACTGGCGAAGAAAACAACCAAAGCAATTCCCAAAACGGTGGTGCCAGCCACCCCGACCTTCCAATTCAGTTTCGCGAGCAGAAACATCAGCCGGTCGAGCGGTGTGTTCGACGCTTCAGTCAACGGCGGCGGCTCGCTGAATTTTTCCGTCCGACCCAGCTCGGCGTTGAGTGCGGCCATGATTTGCGGCACGTCGAGTTTGAGCAGCGTGGCGTAATTTTTCACCGAGCCGCGAATGTAAATCGTCGCGGAAAACAAATCGAAATTCCCCTCCTCCAGCGCGCGGATGTGGTCGGTGCGGATTTTTGTGGCCTCCGCGACCTGCGGGATCGTGAGTTTCCGGGTTTCACGTGCGGCACGAAGTTGTTCAGCGACCGTGGACATTTCGTCTTATTTAGCGCGTTGAGAGAGGGTTGGCAACAATGGAAATGAATAACAAATCCGAAGGCCGAAACCCGAAACCCGAAACCCGAAAGAAGCCCGAAGACCGGAATCCGAAGGCCAGCCCGGCTGGTGCCAGATTTTGGATTCGACATTCGGATTTCTTTAGGATTTCGACATTCGGGTTTCGGATTTCCCACAATCGCATTGAACCTTTTCTCGCCTAGTGCATTCCACTCGGTGTAAATGCTGGTGGTGGCTGAACGCGAACAACTGCCCGTGCTACAGGCCAAAGCCGGAGAACCGGAGGCGTGGGACATTCTCTTTCGACGCTACCAACTGCCCTTGTATGCCTATGTTTTTGAACTGGTGCATGACGAACAGGCGAGCCTCGACCTCGTGCAGGAGACGTTCATCGCCGCCGTCCGCACATCGGCGGCCTGCGCGACGACGCGAAATTCGGGAGCTGGCTCTTCGGCATCGCCCACCAGAAATGCCTGCAACGCTGGCGGAAACAAAGCCGCGAGGAGGTTTTGCTCGATGTTATTCCTGAATCAGCGGACAAATTTGAAGGCGGCCCGGACGACTTGCTCATCCGGCACGAACAGGAGGCTGAGTTCATGAATTTGCTGAACCAACTGCCGTTGCCGCAGCGCTCGGTGCTGCTACTGCATTTTGTCGAGGATTTTTCGCTCGAAGAAATCGCCGGCATCACCGGCGCGCAAATCGGCACGGTGAAATCCCGGATGCACTACGCCAAGAAAGCGCTCCGCAAACTGCTGGAGAAAATACAGCCATGAATTCCGAGGACAACTTCAACGCAAAGGCGCAAAGACGCAAAGGTAGGGTGGGCAGTCCTCTGCCCGCCGCTCGTCCGCACGCCAATGACGGCGCGCACGGAGTGACGCGCCCTGCCAAAACAACGGCATGAAAACCCCGCGTGAAATTTTGCTGGCCCGGCATCGTTCCGCCGCGCCGAAACTCGACGCCATCCGGCGGGAAGTTGTGGAAGTAGCCGCCGATGTCAATCGGCGGAAACAACCCGTCCGCGAATTGACATTCGCGGCCACACTGGCAAATGCCATCAGGCTTTCGTTTCTGGAACTGATCTGGCCTTGCCGCCGGACCTGGACGGCCCTGGTCGCCGTCTGGGTTTTGCTTTTCATCGTCAATTTTTCCCAGCGCGACAACGTGAGCGGCGTCACTGGAAAACCCGCTCGTTCAGGGGAAGTGAGTATGAGCTTGCAAGCCCAGCAACGCTGGATGAACGAACTGCTTGCGGATCGTTCGGCACCGCCGGAGACCGACCGTTCCCGAAATTTTGCGCCCAAGCCACGAAGCGAAACACTCGGAACCGCCACCGTTTGATTTATGAATGACAAACCCAAAACCAAATGGCGCTGGCGGCTGTTGCGCTGGGGACTGATCGGGCTGGCCGTCCTTTCAACCCTGGCTGCCATTTTGATCACGGAAGAAAACTGGCGCGGGAAACGCGCCTGGGAAAATTACAAGCGCGAGGCCGGGGCGCGCGGCGAACGCTTTGATCTGGCCTCTGTCATTCCGCCACCCGTGCCGGACGATCAGAATTTTTATTCTGCACCGATTGTTGCCAGCGCCTTGAATTGGAACCGGAATCAAAACACGGGCGCGTTGGAGCAGAGCGCTGACCATGTCGTAAATCGAATGAATTTCATCCTCTATCGCGGCAACTCGGAAAACTGGCCGACGGATGGCGGCAATTGGCAAAAAGGCAAGTTGACTGACTTGAAACAATGGCAGCGTTATTTCCGCGCTTTTGCCGAAACGCCCCAAGGAAAAACAAATGGTTTTCCAGTTGCATCACAGCCGCAAACACCTGCCACAGACATATTGCTGGCATTAAGCTGTTTTGATCCGGCAATCAAAGAATTACGCGAAGCCCTTCAGCGTCCCTATTCGCGGTTTCCACTTGATTATGAAAGCGGTTTTGACGTTGTCGGGGAACTTTTACCCTATCTGGCAAATGTGAAAAGGTGCGGCCAATTGTTTCAGTTGCGAATCCTTGCGGAATTGGACAATGGCCAAAGTGAAAAGGCGCTGGATGACGTAAAACTCCTGCTGGGGGTGACTGATTCCATTCGCGACCAGCCGTTTCTTATTTCACATCTGGTTCGCCTCGCGATGATGGCCATAACGCTTCAGCCGGTTTATGAAGGCCTGGCACAACAACGATGGTCTGAGGCTCAACTCATGGAATTGGAACGGGCGCTGGCAAAGCTGGATTTTTTGGCCGACTTTCAACTCGCCATGAAGGGTGAAAAAATATTTGCGATTGAATCAGTCGAGAAACAAAGAATCACGCGCGAATACAAAACGGTGGACGACAGTTCCGGGACAAATAAAATTACAACTGTCAGTTTGCGTTTGACGCCCAGCGCCTACTTTTTTCAAAACGAACTCGCTTTTGCCCGGATGTGTCAGCAATGGATTTTGCCGCTCGTTGATGCGGAAACTCGTGTTGTTTCGCCTGACGGCCTGCGGCGTGCCGACCAGGCCGTTCGCGCGGAAAGGAAACATTATTCACCTTACAAAGTCCAGGCACTGATTATGTTTCCGGCTCTTAATGCGGCGGTCAAGAAATTTGCCTTTGCCCAAGCCAGTGTTGATTTGGCCCGGGTTGCCTGCGCGCTGGAGCGTTATCGTCTCGCGAACGGAAAATATCCCGAAATGCTTGACGCCCTCGTGCCGCAATTCATTGAAAAACTTCCGCACGACATCATCAACGGCCAGCCGTTGCATTATCGCCGCACGGATGACCCGCCTTCGCAAGGCGCCGGCGCGGCAGGTGGGAAATTCCTGCTTTATTCCGTCGGTTGGAATGAAACGGATGACGGCGGGCAAGTTGCCTTTACAAAAAGCGGTTCAGTTGACCGGGAAAAAGGCGATTGGGTCTGGCGATATCCGGCGAAGTGAATTGTAGGAGACGACGTAAGGAGTCTCTGATTTTCCGGATAAAGTCCGAATTCCACCAGGAAATTAGCGTCTCGTTACCTCGTCTCCTGCAAAATGGAAATTCCTTTTGCTTCGCGCCTGCGTGCCTTCGGGTTGAAACAATTTTATTTTTGAACCTTTCTGTGCGTGGCGGGGATTGATAGACAGATGGTCATTACGGACGACCACGTCGAGACGTCAGCCGCACCGGAACTTCTCTCCCGCGCACGCGCAGGAGAGACGCGGGCGTTCTGCCTTTTAATCGAATCGTTGCAGACCCGCCTCCTGCGACAGGCCACGGCCCTGGCCGGCGACGTGAGCACCGCGGAAGATCTTGTTTCCGAAACCCTGGTCGAAGCCTGGAAAAGTCTGCCGCGTTACAACGAAACCTGCCGGTTTTCCACCTGGCTCTACGCCATCCTGCTGCATCGTCATCAGAAATCCGTCCGCCGGGCACGTTCCCGGCCGGTTTCGCTGGCCGGGCTGCCGTTTTCCGAAACGGAGGAACTGCACGACCGGCATGATAATATTGCCGCAACCGAAATTTCGCCCGCCGAAGCGGCGACCCAGCATGAATTGTTCATTGAGCTGCGCCAATGTGTCGAGGAATTGCCATCAAAACACCGGCAGGTTGTTTTGCTGCGGTTCTTTGAAGACGCCTCGCTGCCGGACATGGCAGCGGTGCTTGGCTGTTCGGTGGGCACGGTGAAATCACGGCTGCATCACGCTCTGGAAAAATTACGCAAAATGAAAATGAACCTTCCGGATTTGAAAGGGGATACACAGATATGAAATGGTTTCTGAACCGTTGCGGACGTTATCGCCAGAGCCTTTGTCTTTTGGCCGGCGGCGTCCTTTCGGAACCAGAGCGAAGCCAGGTTGAAAACCACCTGGCTGCGTGTGCGGACTGCAGGAAATATTGCAATGAAATAACGAAAATGGCTGCGCCGCTGGCCAACTGGGAAGGCAACTTCAAGCACATTGAACCGGATCAAATTATCCGGATGCGCTGGGCAAAGGCGGTCGAAGCGGCGGCAGAGCCGGCGCCCGTTCGCCGGCTCACGCCGATAATGACCATCTGCGAATGGTGGCATGATGTGATCTGGCCTTGCCGGCGCATTTGGGCGGGCCTGGCGGCGGTTTGGGTGGTGATTCTGGCGGTAAATATCTCCCTGCGCGAACAATCGCCAGCCATCGTCAAATCCGGGCCGTCAGCGGAAATGATGATGAGCTTGAAAGACCAGCAAAAAATCCTGGCGGAGTTGCTGACCGACCGTTCCGCACCGCACGACGCCGAACCGCAGAAGACTTTTTCGCCGAAGCCACGCACTGAAAACATGGAGATTTTGACAGCGTAAATCCGTAGGAGACGACGTGAGGAGTCTCATGTCAAAATTTAGAGTCTCGTCACCTCGACTCCTACCAAGCGAATTGAATATGAACGAAACACCAAAAAATAAAAGTGGGCGGCGGCGAATCATTCGATGGGCTTTGGTTGGCCTGGCCATTCTGGCCACGTTGATTGCCATTTTTTACACCGGGGAAGACTGGCGGGGTAAACGCGCGTGGGAAAATTGCAAACGCGAACTCGAAGCCAAGGGTGCGGTATTGGATTGGAACAAATTTATCCCAACGCCCGTGCCGGACGATCAGAATTTTTTCACGGCCAGCACCAATATTTTTTTACGGTTTCACAAAGCCCAGACTTCGGCACAGAGTGACGCGGCAGCGCAATTGCCGTGGCTTCGCCTGCCTCCGCTCGGTTCCAATTCCTTTCCAGTGTTCGACACCGCCAAGTCCAAACCGCTGGTCGTGGCCGAACTGACCGTCCTGCCGCCCACCGGCGCGGCCCTCCAATCCGCCAATGACAGTATCATCATCAAACCCAACGCCCCCGCCGCGCGCGAACGAGTTCGGGACTTGATTCAAACAACCATCGGCCAAAGCATCAATGGCGCGGCAGGTTTTAAGTTCTCCGAACTTCAATTGAGCAACCTCACCACCGCACGGATTTTGTTACAGGCAGACACGCCTCCATCTATCAGCGATTTGGAAAGGCTTATTCCTTCAGATACGGTTACGAACATCGGCCATTTGCGAGTCGAAGCCACCAGCGACAAGGGAATGTTTCAGGTCTTGCTGACTGGAGTGCACATCACGGCGGCGGCGGACTATCTGAAATGGAGTGACCAATTCGAGCCTGCCTTTGATGAAATTCGCGAGGCATTGAAACGGCCTTACGCTGTGATTCCAGGCAATTATACAAAGCCGTATGAGCAACCGATTCCCAATTTCGTGACCATGCGTGCCGTCGCGCAAACGCTGGCGCAGCGGGCGCAATGCTATTTGCTGATTGGCCAGCCGGACAAGGCATTGCGGGAATTGACGTTGATGCACGGGATGTGCCGGATTCTGGAAAAGCCGCCATCGGGCAAACCGATGACCTTGGTCGAAGCGATGATCAATGTGGCGATTACCGGACTTTACGTTTCAACAATCGCTGACGGTTTCAGATTACATGTCTGGCAGGAGCCACAACTGGCCGCACTTCAGGAACAACTCAAGGGAATTGATTTATCTCCATTCGTGGCGAAAGCGTTCAACGAACAGCGTGCATCCGCATGCTTCATGCTGGCCAACATTTCACAGACGGAACTTGAAAATCAAAGATTGGTTGAAACCAAAAGATATGGAATTTCAGTAAAACCACTGCTCACAGACCCGGAATTTCTCTTTGTGACTTTTGCTCCGCGCGGCTGGATTTATCAAAGTATGATTGGTATAGCCGAATTTGACCAGAAGATGCAAACCGGTGTTGACCTCACAAGCGGCGTCCTTTCTCCTGGAAAAATTGACGCCTCAATGCGCGGGACAGAAAAGGCACTCGATAATCATCGGCTCTATAATTTTTTCCCCAGACTTTTTATTCCCAATGTCACAAAAGCATGGCAAACGACTGCGCGCAATCAAACGATGGCCAACGAAGCCCAAATCGTCTGCGCGCTTGAACGCTACCGTCTTGCACATGGCGAATATCCCGAAACGCTCGACGTGCTCGCGCCGCAGTTCATTGAAAAATTGCCGCACGATATCATCGGCGGCCAGCCGTTGCATTATCGCCGCACCGCAGATGGCAAATTCCTGCTCTATTCGGTCGGCTGGAATGAAACGGATGATGGCGGGCAGGTCGCGCCAATGAAGGATGGTCGCATTGACATGGAAACCGGCGACTGGGTCTGGCGTTATCCAACGCAGTAATTCATTGGTAGGGCGGTGTTGCTGCGCCGCCTTGATATTTGGGCTGCGGAGCACCGCAGCCCTACCAGTTCACCAATCCTTCGTTTCCTTTGTTACCTTCTGTTGAATTTTCTTCTCTGAACCAAAACTCTTCCCGACCACGGCTCCGATGACCGAGCCAATGATCGCTCCGGCCACGAAATCCGAGAACCAATGGATGGTCAGGGAGACACCAATGCCGACGTAAAACGCGTAGAGGATTGCCGCAACACCCAACCATCGTTGTTTCGGATAAAGCGTGAACACCGTCACGGCCATGGCGAAGGCGATGGTGGTGTGCGATGACGGCCAGCCCCAGAAGACTCCGCCGCGCAGCCAGCCGAAGCGGAAGACATGACTGATGTCCGTGCCGATGCCGTGCGAAGGATGGACGCGACCCGTAACCGCTTTGTATGCGGAGGAAACCAACGAGCTGAGGAGTGCAGCCTGACCTACGGCCCAGCCCGTCAACATGGTTCTGGCCTTTCCGATAATGAAGCCGACGACAAGCAGGAACAGCGGCAAGGCAAGCGGCAGCAACCCGCCAAGCCCGACGGCGGGCCACATCCACGAACGAAGCGCCGGATTGCGGGTAGCGAGGAAATAGTGCCAGTCGAAGCCGGACGTGACGAGAATGAAAGTGAGAAGGATGGCAATGACATGCCAGACGATCCTCCGGCCCTGGAAGCAGCCCATGAGGTTGCGGGGCACCGTCACCAGAAATTGTTTCATGCGGAGATGGTTGGGTGGGCGGGAAAATCCGTTTTCATCCGTGGCCAAATGAATTTACACCGCCTGTTGCCCGCCGCCGAGGTCAACCAGAAGCCCGGCGCGAAGTTGTTCGGCAACCGTTAGCATTCGCCTTATTTAGCGTGATTGACGCGCGATTGGCAATCATGGAAATTAACCATGAAAGCCCAAAGAACGCGAAGCGGGTCTGGCGTTACCCGGCGAGGTGGAACAGGCAAACGGGGAATGTGAACGGACAGACAGCGCGCACGGAGTGACGTATGTTAACACTTGACCATCCATCCCTTGAATCGTTTGAACCGTTGATAGATGGACTTTACAAGTCTGCCTTCGAAAACGCACAGCAAGGACTTGCTTCAGCAGGACTTCAGCCCGGTGACGAGTGGCATACTGAAGCTGGGCGTATGTTCAAGGCGGTTTGTCTGCCCAGTTTCAAAAAAACACAAGATGCCATCGGTGCGAACGTAATCGATCTGGAAAAAAGAATCGTATCGCTAAAGAAAGAGCAAGTCGAAGCGCGCGTTAAGAAGGATTTTCCCACTGTGAATGAGTTGAAGCAACTTCGGGAAGTTCTCCAAAACCGCCAACTGGTATTGCGCAGGCTCATGGATGGTATGCTCTGGGTGCTAATTTGGCCCAAACTATGGTTATTGCGACAACTCTGGTTAGACGGTGAAATCCGACCAATTGATGTAAGTGTAATTGAGCCGCTCCTTGAAACCGTTGCGCGCGAGCATTTAAAACCCGGTGAAACTTTTTTGCTTATTTGCGATCTGACAACCTTTGCGCAATTGGGGGACTTAATTGTCGCACAATGGAAGCCGGAGCGTAATGCCATGAAAATCGTCGTAGCAGAACTGAAAACCGGTCGGATGAATGTTCTGTTGCATAAATTATTGCATGATCCAGAGAAGCCAGACTTGGATTCCGCAATCTCGAAGATTTCCCACGAATTGGTTGCCAAGGCAGAAAAACGGTCGCAAATGGAGAGACACCTGATGAAACAAGCGGGGCGAATGATAAAACAAGAAAACCGACTTAAGAATTTTGATCGGGTGATTACTACAGACGAGGGTGTTAACCCTATCTCCGGGCAAAAGTTTAAGATGGTAGGCGGCACGCATGCTGCTAAAGACTATCGCGACCAAATTCAAGCCTTGGTCGCGCGAGCCAAATTGGATGGATCGAGCGGGGCAACACTTGATGGCTGTCTCTACCTGTTCGCTACCGTTAATGAAAATCAAGCACCTTCGCGTGAAGGGTTAAAAATCGCACACGCTTTCTATCACGTGAGATGCGACAATTCTTGTAGGCTGGGCGGTTCGGAGTCCGAAAAAGAGGAAGAATTTGCAGCGATTGTGAATTCACCAAAGGCGGTCAATCTGATGAATTTTGGGATGCACAATAATCTCGCGCTACCGCCATTGCTGTGGTATCCGCGCGGCTTGATGCTGGATGTATTGATGGGACGAATTAAGGTCTTTGCCCAATTCGACCACGAGAAGTTCTTCAAACTTGCATCAAAGTTCCAATTGAAAATGAGCTTTGTTAAGGGACGGGAAGCAGAGTGGATAAAGTCGAAAAAAATATCGCACCCGCTTATTGAGTACCGTGACGACCGTTTCGTAAAAATGGCAAATTTAGCGGGAACGACTACAGTATCGGGCGCACGATTTTTTGGACGGGTTTATCGAGATTTAACTCGTCCACGTGATTTGTTAGTAATGGCCAGAGAACTCGTCGAAGAGACTGCCCAAAGCAAGAAACCTAATCAACGCACATAAATTTTACACCGCCTGTTGCCCCCCGCCATCCGCGCCCGTGCCGTCCAGGTCAATCAAAATGTCCCGCGGCTCGGCGCCTTTGCTCGGGCCGACGATGCCGCGGCTTTCCAGTTCGTCCATGATGCGCGCGGCGCGCGTGTAGCCGAGGCGCA
>Ga0074045_10005239_pt1 | contig 11359 bp, 13 predicted proteins | sample BogForMeECP23OM2_FD_94442 | JGI IMG/M metagenome (GOLD analysis project Ga0074045, IMG submission 94442) | Bog forest soil microbial communities from Calvert Island, British Columbia, Canada - Bog Forest MetaG ECP23OM2 | ecosystem: Environmental > Terrestrial > Soil > Wetlands ...
ACGAGAGTTTGCTTATGCTCACCTTGCTATCCACCCTGGCCCCTCTCCGCGTTGATGCTGGCAGATGCACCGATGCCTCGCGACTTCGGAGCCAGCCTTTCGGCCGTGGGATTCGTTGTCAAAGGGCTTCAGGACGGGTCGTTACCTCGCCGCCCTGCCTTCTAGGGTAGTGCTGATGGGGCAGCACGTCTGACAGTTTGCTCCTTTCTCCAGACAATCATTTCAACGACCTTCAGGTCGCAGCGGGTGGTTAGCATAGCGGATACCCGAAGCGATGCCGAAGCCGTCCGCTTGCTCCAATTGGCTGCGGAGAAACATCGTTTTGCCCCCGCAGAAAACCACCTGGGGGCAATGTACTTTGCGGGCAGAGGCGTCCCGAAGGATCTGGTAACCGCTTACATGTGGATCAGTCTGGCCGCAGATTCGGGCGTTCAACCGGCACAGAAACTTCTCCCAACTGTGAGTCAGTCTTTGACTGCTGAGCAGATCGCCGATGCCAAGCTGAAGGCCCAGAAATGGAAGAGTCCACCTGGGATTGAGGCGAGATAATCCGTTTTGCATCAGCTGCCTGAACCCGCTCGACACCTCGCACTATGTTCTGCGCAGGAACCTCGCTGGAGCGGCGCTGCTGCTCCGGCTTCTTGTGTTGCGCTTCCCGGCATCACAGTTGCGCCAAGTTGATGCGTCGCGTACCTAGCAGCAGATCCCGCCGCTACACATTTCTCTCCAATACCAAGCTTTCTCTCCAAAAACCGGTCTTGTTGGCAGGCGGAGGACTTCACAACCTGCTGTCGCCTGTAGCTTTGGCCCTTGGAGTCCCACGCGCGTAGGATTTACACCTCAAAGAGATTGAATGTATTCAATGTCCATTCCTTTTTCTCCGTCGCCAGAAATGAACTCTTTGAAGCCAGGTAAATGTGGAAAGCTAAATTAGCGAACGTGGTCGCACGGCAGGGTAACTTCGAGGCGAAAGTTCTCAATGCTAACGTCATTTATCAGACGAAAAGCCGAAGATATTGTTACCGCATCAGCGTTAACATTGATTTTCACAAGGTATACACCGGCAGGCAATTTCCACCCCGGGTTCCTCCAACGCGGTTCGCTAGAGTAGTTTGCCTCTGTCCACCCATGACATTCCTGGTCCGTATCGAAACGTGCCGCGACGTCTAAAAGCCGCGGCTGGCCGGGATATATGTGGAGATGACGGAGCTCTTTCGTGATGTTCGGATCATAAAGCCTCAAGGGTTGACCTCCGACCTCTCCAACCAGCGGTATCGGTTCGGGCAAATCCGCCCACCTTCCTGGCATAGGTTTCACAAACATCCTCTGCCCATCCAAGCGTAAGAATGTAACCTCGGCTTCACACTGAAGCGCCGCGTTTCTGGACATCCAGCAAAACCACCACGGCAGCTGACGATTCGTCACCTTCACCCTAAGATAACGGACACGCTGTGCAGGCGAGTCGTCCGGATACGAGGCATCGAAGGGCGGATCTTCAAGTGTAACGGAGAATCGCGGTTTTCGAAGCCACTCTATGAGCGCCGTAACCAGAATAGAGATAAACGCACCCAATATTACTTGCATAGCGTCCCCACGTTATCAGTTCAACCTGAATCCTGCGTGATCGGTTGATACAACCTCTCTGACAAAGCAAGCGGTGCTCCTTCACTGCCTAGGACAACTTTGACCTTGACAGTGCCTTCCACTCTTATCGGGGGGCACCCGCTAGAAACTCGGCGCCGAGGCGCCCGCGGTGCTTCATGTTGAGTCCGCCCACTGTGTCATCGCGCACTGATCCGGGCAATGGTCTTCCATCGTCACGACCTTCGGCCGCACCAGGATCCGCATCGTCCAGAGAAGATCGTCCAGGACGATCCCAAACCCGAAGTGAGCATCCACAAACGCCAGCTCCGCAGCCGGCAGCGTCGAGCGCCCCGAGATCAGGACCACAGGAACATCCGGCACCAGAAACTTGATCTCTTGGGCCAACCGGGAACCAGACATCAATGGCATTTCGTCGTCCAGCAGTGCCAGATCAAAGTGGGTTCGCTGGCAAAGCGCGAGCGCCTCGATCGGGTCATTTTTTGTGATCACTTGGAATCCGCATTCCTCAAGAACACTGGTTAGCAATCGACTGGATTTGGGATTGTCGTCCACATAAAACACTGTCGTTCGGTTCTCCATCACAAACCTCCGTTCCTGTCCCGAGGAACGCACTCCACGTCCGGCCCTTGCGTGAATTCGCCGTAAAAGCAAAATGACAAGTTGTTCATGTTCCCTCACGGGGCGCACCAAGTTGCATCAAACTTTAGGATGCCGAGAGTCGGACTCTCTTATTTCAACCTATGACAATAGCTGAGCGTCTCGCCACAGATAGTTACGCTGACCACGTGAATCCTCACTGGGTCAAGCTACTCAGCCTGCTTGAAATGAACCTCAGCTATGCACGCTGCGTGGGTACGGAGTTGTTCACCACGGACGGCCTTCGAATCCTCGATTTCCTTTCCGGCTACTGTGTCCATAACACGGGCCACAACCACCCAGCGATTGTGGCCGCCCTCAAAGATGAATTAGACAAGTCGGGGCCTGTAATGGTGCAAAGTAATGTCCCCGAACTGGCGGGCGAATTGGCGGAGCGCCTTTGCAAATTGGCGGGCGGCGGGCTCTCCAAGGTGTTCTTCGCGAGTTCAGGAAGCGAAGGTGTCGAAACGGCTATCAAGTTCGCGCGAGCATACTCAGACCGCGTTGGATTGCTCTCTTGCGGTCGCGCTTTCCATGGCCTGACCTGCGGCGCACTATCGCTGATGAATGGCGAGTATTGGCGTAAGGGCTTCGGGCCGCTTCTTCCTGAAACCGTGACGGTGCCGTTCGGCGACCTCGCGGCTCTCGAAAAGGAACTAGCGACCAAGCGCTATGCCGCGTTCTTCGTGGAACCCATCCAGGCGGAAGGCGGCATTCGCGTCCCGGAGCCGGACTACCTCAGAGATGCACAGGATTTGTGCCGGCGTTACGGGTCTCTTCTGGTTGCGGACGAAGTGCAAACGGGGATGTTTCGCACTGGCCCGTTTCTGGCGGCGCACCATTTTGGCATCACGCCAGACGTTGTCGTTCTTGCGAAAGCCTTGAGCGGCGGCCTAGTCCCGGTGAGTGCGGTGCTCATGTCGGACGCCGTACATGGCTCCGTATTCAGCTCCTTCAAACGCTCGATTGTTCACGCGTCCACTTTCAGCGAGAACAGCCTTTCCATGCGCGCCGGCCTGGCAGCCCTCGATGTACTCGAGAGCGCTAGGCTTGGTGACCGGGCCACGCAAACGGGCATGGAACTACAGCACCAGCTAACCGACGCTCTCTCTGGTTACGAGATGGTGAAAGAGGTCCGCGGCAAGGGCCTCTTGCTTGGTATTGAGTTCCAGGCTCCGCAGCGCCTTGCGCTGCGAGCACCGTTTGAGGCGTTTGCGAAGATCCATCCCGCCATGTTCGGACAGATCCTAGTCATGCGTCTCTTCCGCGATGGTGGGATCCTCACGCAGATTTGCGGGAACGATTTTATGGTGCTGAAGGTTGCTCCTCCCCTGGTGGTCACTCCGTCGCAGATCACCGAGTTCATCTCCGCGGTCCGCAATGTCGTTGAGCTTGCGCACCATCCCGGTTCGTTTTGGTCTGAAGCCTTGGGCTTGGCGCGGAGAGCGATCAGCGGATAGGCCCGAAGGTGCTCGAATCCAAACAGGACGCGCTTGACCTAAAGGATTGTCAACTCGAGGCTTGCTGGGACTGCTTTCGGGAAACTTATCGTCGGCGTCGGTCCCGGGTGGTGCTGGAAGAAGTCATGAAACACACCGGCCAGCGCCGTGGACGTCGAGCCTGATGGCCGCGACGGGACTTGGTTTCTGTTCTGACCTCTTATTACTGCAATGGTGAAAGCAACGGATGTTTTCGTAATTGGTGGTGGGCCTGCCGGTTTGGCAACGGCCATCGCGGCGCGTCAACGCGGCTTCGATGTGGTGGTGGCGGATGGGGCAAAACCGCCCATCGACAAACCGTGCGGCGAAGGACTGATGCCTGATGGTCGCGCAGCACTCGAAAAGTTAGGGATTGGTATTCCAGAGGAGATCGCGTACCCGTTCCGCGGGATCCGCTTTGTCAGCGGCGGCTTGAGGGTGGATGCAAGTTTCCCCAACGGTGCGGGCCAAGGTGTACGGCGGACTGTATTGCACAACATCATGGTTGCAAGGGCGGAGGCTGCGGGTGTTTCCCTGTTGTGGCATACTCCAGTCACTGGCTTGCATCCCGAGGGCGTGCTGCTCGGCGAGCAGATTGTGCACTCCCGCTGGGTGGTGGGTGCGGATGGAGGTCACTCGCTAGTCAGACACTGGGCACGCCTCGACCGTTACCGCTACAATCGAACCCGTTTTGCTTTCCGCCGGCATTACCGCGTTTCCCCTTGGAGTGACTGTATGGAACTGCATTGGGGGCCGAAGTGCCAGATTTATGTTACCCCGGTCGCGACGGACGAAATCTGCGTGGTGTTGATCTCCCACGACGCGCATTTGCGCTTAGATACAGCGTTAACGGCATTTCCGGAGCTTGTCTCACGGTTGTTTGGTGCTGAACCGTCATCCGTGGAGCGTGGCGCGATTTCCGCAACTCGCAAGTTGCACCGAGTGTACCAAGGGTGTGTTGCCTTGGTCGGCGACGCCTCCGGCACAGTCGATGCCATTACCGGCGAAGGCATGTGCCTTTCGTTCCGCCAGGCCGAAGTGCTCGCTGAGTCCTTCGCGGCAGGCAACCTGGAACGTTATCAGCAAGTGCATAGGACGTTGGTGAGGCGTCCGGCACTAATGGCAAGCCTCATGCTCACTCTCGATTGGAAAATTTCATTTCGGCAGCGAGTGATGCGCGCTTTCGGTTCTGATCCGCGGCTGTTCGGCCGTATGCTGGCCATGCACGTCGGCGCAATGTCGCCTATGGACTTTGCGACGAATGGGCTCTCACTGGGATGGCAGGTATTGAGTGCGTAAGACTTCTTGCTCCATGAAGATCACGGCCAAAACAATTGCCCCTATCTTCCTTTTCCTGGTTGCCACGCTCGCATGGGGACAGGCGCAGGAAGCCGCTTTGAACTTTGTCCCTGCGCAGACCACGGTGAATTTCACTCTCGGCGATGTGCTACACACCGTGCACGGCAGCTTCAAACTGAAAGCCGGCCAGGTCCGCTTCGCTCCCGCCAGCAACGCAATCAGCGGAGAGATCGTCGTGGACGCGGCGAGCGGAAACAGCGACAACACGAGCCGCGATCGCAAAATGCACAAGGAAATTCTAGAGAGCGCGCGCTATTCCGAGGTGACTTTTCGACCCGACTGGGTGGAGGGAAAGGTCCCAGCGTTCGGGAGTTCGCTGGTGCAAGTCCACGGAATGTTCGGCATCCACGGCACGGTACACGAGATCACCGTACCAGCGCAGGTCGAACTCGCGTCGGACCACTGGAGCTTGACAGTCCACTTCGCGGTGCCCTACGTGAAGTGGGGAATGAAGGACCCAAGCACGTTCATCCTTCGGGTCGAAAAGACGGTCGATATTGACCTGCACGCTGTCGGGCCGAGTCCGTGGGTCGCACCACGCTGAAGTCTATTTGTGGGCGCGCCGAAGCTCGGGGTAATCGTCTCATTCTTTCTTGCTTAGGGTTTTGATTTGCTGGATTAGCGTGTCGATTTCTTCCGATGTCAGCTTGCTGGCGTACTTAGGCATGCGGCCTTTGCCGTTGGTGATGATGTTGCGGAGGTCCGCCGTCGATGTGGCAGCGGTTTTGTCGGAGATGAGCGATGGTCCACCGAAGTGGCGGCCCTCGGCGGTTTTACCGTGACACTTCGCGCAGTTTGCTTGGAAGAAGGGGTTCGCAATCAGGGTCGTGTCAGCTGGCGGGGCTTTGGCGAAGACTGCTGTGAGTAATAAAAGCAAAGAACATAAGGCGATGGTCAGTCGGGATGTTTGCAAGTCGAACCTCGTCGAGATTGATTGTGGTAGAAGATATTTAGATGCGTCAAAAGGGCTCCGGGTGTCAACGAGGAGGTCGTGTCAGAGATGAGAACGAAAACTGCGCGTAGATAGACAGGTGATTGGGTTCAGGTTGTCGGTTTAACGCATTAAGAGTAACCGTTGGTAAAGACCTTCAGAAGAGAGACGGTGTAAACAAACTTTTCCGTTTTTTCTATGCCGCTTGGAGCATGTGGACTGGTAGCGACAAAATTATGACAGCGCCTCCTCCTAGACGGTCCGAGACCTTAGCCACGCCGCCGTGCGCCTGGACAACTGCGTCCACAAAGGCAAGTCCGAGACCATGACCGGGAGAATTCTTTCCCTTTACGAATCGTTTGAAAACCCGGCCGCCGATATCGGGCGAGAATCCCAGACCATTGTCTTCAATCACTAGTTCTGCCGACCCTTGTTGCGAGTAGAGCCGGATGTTCACACGGCATCCCGCAGGCAAATGAGTCAATTCGTTTTCAAGCAAATTACTTACCACACGATTCAGCAAGTTCAGGTCAGCATCCACGACCACATGCTCTTCGAGGTCAGTGGTCACTTCGTGATGGTGCTCGGCCATCGCCGGCTGGTAAATATCGACTAGTTGTCGCACAACATCCGAGAAGTCAACTGGGCCGCGATCGATGTGAAGCGCACCCGCTTCCGCTTCGGCAAGGTCCAGCGTGGTGTTGAGCAACTGCAAGAGCCTATCCAGGTCTTCGATCGCCTCACCAACCGAGTCGCGCCACTTGTCATTTCCTTCATTACATAATGCGGATTCCAGCGTTCCACGAATCAAGGTCACCGGGCTTTTGAGGTCATGCGCGATACTTCCAGTAACGGTGCGAAGTTGATTCACCGAAGCCTGGAGCCGGTCCAGCATGTTATTAAAAGTGTTAGCCAATCGCGAAATCTCATCCGAATTCACAGGTTCAGGCAATCGTTCCTTTAAGTCTTCGGTTCCAATTCGCGCGACCGTTTCCGTAATTTGTTCCACACGGTGCAGGGTGCGGTGTGCGCTCCAGTGGGAGATTACGAAGCCGAGCAGAAACATGCCGCACCAAAGTGTGAGAAAACGCCGGGCCAATGTGTGCAGCACATGTTGGGCGCCATGATCTGATAGTCCGAGATAAACAGTTCTTCCGTTTTGCGCCTTCTCAACCACGCGAAACGTTTGTCGATATCCTTCCACCGTGATGGACTTCGGTGGCCCCGGAACTAAATTCATCCGCTGAATCGCTGCAACAAAAGCATCCTTGGAGCTTGGGCCTACCCACAACGGACCCTCAGGGTTATTGGGGTCTGTTGCCAAGAAGAAGACGGAATTCAGCCTTTCGCCGCGGCCATTGCGCTCATCCAGCACTTCCTGAGTAGCAAGTTCAGCTACCTCTCGAACGATGCGTTTGTACAGGTGATCGCTCGGAGTATCGGCCGAGACCTGAGCCAGAACCTCTGCTTCGCCGCTAAGCCAGGTGTCACTGCGCTCCCGAATGCCCTGAGCGACAAGGAGATAAACTATGGAGAAAGCCGCGGCCGTCCCGAGCGCGAACGCCAGTGTTGTCCAGATCGAAATCCGCCAAGCGGCGGTAGAGCGCAAATTCTTAGGCATTGAGAACGTAGCCAACACCACGAATTGTGTGAATCAGCGGTCGCGGGGTGTCATGATCCACTTTGCTGCGCAGACGATAAATGTGAACATCGACGACATTGGTTGCGGGGTCAATCCTCATCTTCCAGACATGGTCCAGAATCATGGTCCGGGTCACCACTCGACCTTCGTTGCGGCAAAGATATTCCAGCAAAGAAAACTCCTGGGGCGTCAATTGCAGCAAGTGTTCGCCCCGTCGCGCTTCGCGACGAACCAGATCAAGCTGCAAGTCGTCAGCTTGCAGACGCACCGATTCATTCTGTGGAACCGCCGACCTGCGTAGGAGATTTCTCAGTCTTGCCAGCAGTTCCGGCAGTGCAAATGGCTTAGTGAGGTAGTCATCTCCGCCCTGCTCCAGTCCCCGGACCCGCTCGTCGACAGAACGGCGGGCGGACAAGATTAAAACCGGCGCTGCATTACCGTGGGCTCGGCAACGCGCAATCAAGTCCAGTCCATCCAGGTCTGGAAGTCCAAGATCGATAATGAAGGCATCGTGAATGCCCTCCAAGGCCATCGTTTCCCCAGCCCGTGCTGTACTGGCAGTATCCACCTGATATCCGGCCTCGACTAGCGCTCGCTTGAGGAACTGCTGGATCGGTATGTCGTCTTCTACCACCAACAATCGCATCGGAGATTCCCGCCCGTCCAAGACTTTACACCTCCAGATGGGATGTAGGAAACAGGATCCTGGAAACTTACCTAAGCCAGCAAATCCAGCATTCAATGCGGACGCCAGGTCATGTCCACGCGCACGGAAATGTCGTTCTTGACTGGCATTGTCAGAAGCGAGGGCGGATCGATCTTGAAATCGGAGAGCGTGGCCGGAATGGTCCCGGTAATATGCGTCTCGCCGCCCTGTTTTTCCCCTTTGGAAGGAACTTTTTCGTACTGGGCAGTCCGGCCGGCGAACTCAATCTCCAGATCAGCATCGATGGTCGCCGATGAGGCGGCCGATTCGAGCAGGCGGGTACGTACGGTGACGATAGGAAACTCAGCGCCGCGCGTAACCTGAACCATATGAAGGTCGCGATTGCTGTCCCCCGAATCAAACGACTTCACGGCAACCGCGATCAAGAAATCGCACTGTCCGTCGTGGCAAACGCCCTTGCCTCGCCGCATGGCTCACAGCCTCGGACTCATGCAGCGGGTGCGATACATTTCTCGAACATGTGCCTAATTGTAAGAACGGACATCACGTTATTCAGGATCGAAGTAGTCCTTCCAAACCACTTTCAGTGTCTGCTCGTGCCGTTCCCGGTTAGAAACCGCCATCTCAGTTTCGAACCTTTTCAGGAGCACATCAAACTTCAAGTGAAGCTTCTGAACCAGGACGCGGACATCCTCCATATCCTTGTCGCTGTTTCGAGTAAGCTTCGAGAGTAGCAGATCGTAGGGTTCGAAAGTCAGAAGCGTGAGCTTTTTCAATCCCAGCGAAAGAGCGATCAGACGACTCTTATAACCTTCTGGATAATCGGAAACTCTAACGAATTGCAGATACACTTTATGTTTCTTAGCGAGGTCGGAATCCTTGCCCGCAATTCTTTCCAGCTCGCTCGCAGCTTGAAAAGGAACTACATCAGTGTAATCGAGGTCTGCCGTGGTTCTCGGTATGCCATACACCCCAGTAAGGACAAAGCCTCCCACGCAGTGAAGTTCCACAGGCTCTGAGAGGCTCTCATCTATGTCAGCAAGAAACGCGGGCCACGGTGGAGGCAATTCAGACATACTGCAAATGTCCCGGCTGCAACGTGGTCAACATATTCCATTGCTTTGCCGCGTCCGGCCTGGCCGTCTCCAGCCACTCGCGTTGCCGGTCAGTTAGATGGCGCAGACAAAAAGTGTCAGGTTCCGCCAGACGGCTCCGCAGCAATTCCTGCTCCAGTTGAACCAGCGTTTGATGAACCTCAGAGCTTGTCTTACCTTTTTGCTCGGCAACCTGTTTTGCAAGCGTTACAGTGAAGCCAACCCGGTTGGTCAGATTACGAGATCGGGCTTGGTCAACCAGCCAATTTTTGGTTTCGCACGTCACTCCATACCGGAGAAGCAACCATGGAAGAGCTTCCGCAACTCTCGCCTCCAGGTCTTTCATCCCCAACGCCGTGAGAAGCACCTCAGCGGGATTTCTTTTCCGATGCACCGGACGGACGTGCGTATATCCGGGATAACCCAACGCTGAAAGCTCGCGCGTCAACCGATCCGCATCCGTGGAAGATCGCGACTCTAAGGGCAAAGCAGAGGGACTCATCTTGAGCAGGGTGACAGCCTTCCGCGCCAATTCAGGAGTGAAGGGACGTTTATCACTCTCCAGGAATGCAACGTAGGTCTGGGAGACGCCAAGGCTCTTGGCCACATGGCACTGGCTCAATCCCTTCTCTTTGCGAGCGTCTTTGAATTCCGTCCCAGTCATTTCCTATCCTCTGTTCCTTAGATGTCAATACCTTGCATTTTGACTCACATATTATTACACGTCAAGTAATAATTAATTCCTTGCAACATGTTGTAACCACATTGTTTATCTATGACAATTGTTGTACCTGATAAAGAAAAGACCCCGGACTTGGTCCGGAGCGCTGAGACTCAGTTTGTGACGCCGCCCTCGCTCCCGTGCCTCTTTCCTCGCATTGGAGCCCAGCGAGCGTTTCTAGCCCGAAACCAGCCCTTCCTGACAGGCTTTTCGAGCCTGGGCGCGTGTTTCTGACAATGCAGCAGTCTCTCAGGGCTCATCCGGCGTTTAGCCTGGGCCTGCACGCTCCGCTTGTATGAGTCCGCTGAATTGAAGGTCAAAATCCCGTCCTCAGCGGCGGTGCTCTGCGTTTCGCTGGGGCTGCGCATCAGCGAGGGTCTTGCCTTGAAATGGTCCGATGTCGATTGGCTTAATGGCGTGCTGCTAGTTGAACGCGGCATTGCCACGGGGCGGGTTGACGAAACCGGATTCAGGGATTCAAGCACGTCACGAGCCAAGATGTCTCGTGCAAAGAAACGGTCGCAGAAAATTCGTTTACAATCCTGATCCCCGCAGCGCACCATTAGACGTCATTAGACGTAGAGGCCGAACCTGACGGGGAGGAAACGCTATAATCGCGCCATGGCTGACCAGGTGATCCACATCTCGGAAGCGGAGGCGGTTCCTGTTACTAAAATCGTGAGAGTTCCTTGTCTCGTAGTATTGGATTCAAGGGAATCTCACGGCACACCGCATCGCCACGCGGTACATCCGCATCGCCAAGAACGGCAGAAGCTCATTCCCGCAAGCCCGTCTACCAGTCCAAGGGTCGCCTCAAGCCTCAATACGCAATGGTCAAAGGCGAACCCCAGTACCACAAAGAAGGTTTCGACTACGTCGGCTTCGGAACAGACGGCGGCAAGCAGCAGGGCCGTCTATAGAAGTCCCTGCCGACGAGCGGCGCGTCGATACTACCTGCATCGAAAATTTCCGAATCCGGGCATTCTTTCTGATAATCGAACTGCTTAAATGATGTGGCCTCACATCGATGTTTAGAAGCAAGCCTCGAACGGCGGCGGCCCAGATAAAGGTGACCGAGCATGACAGGGAAGGTAAATTCAGACGCAATTCAAGACGTGCGGGGAGAAGGCGTGCTGAAAGCTGTCTCAAGGCGCAACTTCATCAAAGGCGTCATCAGCAGCGGCGTGGCCGTCTCCTCCGCTAGTTATCTTTTTCGCGCCTCCTCT